>LNAP01001994.1_pt1 | contig 23586 bp, 23 predicted proteins | sample 602601 | NCBI WGS metagenome assembly LNAP01 (sample SAMN02440304, study PRJNA202911) | soil metagenome | biome: Subtropical and temperate rainforests or woodlands; isolation source: soil samples (1 kg each in a 20% v/v slurry with milli Q water) were... ...
TCAACACTCCATGTTTTCATTACCTCAAGCAGCTTTTGCGGGTTACGAACGGAACCAAGAATCGGCAAAAGCTTTATCGGTAACGATTCACGGTTAATTCGTTGCTCAAGCTCGGAAAGGATGTTGTAGAGATTGAACTCGCTATGATCGAACAGTAAAAGCGTGGTAGGTCTCAAGGCTAGGATCTGACGGCAAAGCTCTGAGCCTATCGAGCCTCCGGCCCCAGTGACCAATACCGATTGTTCTTTAATGCAATGTTCAAGTAACTCAGCTTGCGCAGGGACAGAGTCACGCCCGAGCAAATCGGCGATATCGACTTCCTGAATGTCATCGACCTTGACGCGGCCACTTGCTAGGTCCATAAAGCCCGGAATACTGCGCACATGGAGAGGAAAACCTTCTAGAAAGCCCAGGATTTCACGACGACGGCCACGGTTCGAAGAAGGAATCGCAAGGAGGATTTCTTGAGCCCCGGTGGCATCAATCATCTGCTGGATATGCTTTGGCTTATAGACCTGCAATCCTGAAATAACACGGTCAGCGATACTGCTGTCATCATCTATAAACGCGACCGGGCGCATGGCGCGCCCCATGCGCAACGCTGCTACGAGCTGATTTCCCGCGGCACCGGCGCCGTAGATGGCTACTTTTGGTAAACCATCATCTCGGTTGGTGAAGGGAACGTGTTGTGCAGCTGTAAACCAGTCGCCCAAAAAGTACTGGCGCATTGCCAAACGCAAACCGCCAATCATTATTAGGCTCAACCACCAGTAGTTAAAGATAATTGAGCGCGGGACTACACGTTGATGGTTGCTGTAAACATAGACCACTAATGCAAGGATCAGTGCAGATAAACTGACGGCTTTAATGATTGCAATGAGAGCATCATTACCAAAATAACGCATGACGGCACGGTACATACCAAAACGAATGAACAGAGGGATAGCGACTACAGGTGCGCTGAGAAAAAGCCATAGATGCTGCGAGAAAGGGTCGACTAAGTCATCAATGCCCAAACGAACGATAAACGCCATCCACAAAGCGACCCAGACCAAAACCACGTCGGTGGCAACCTGTATCAACCGCTTGTATCGACGGGACAACCCCAACAAGAAAGCTCGCAACTTATCCATAAAATCCTCCAAACACCCGTCTTTCTCCCTACGCCTTCGATCGCCGATATATTACTTATGCAAGTTCAAAAATATCCAAATTCAACATCATCTATCAGCTTTCCAACTCTCGAGCCCCGGCGTTGAATTTAATCGCCAGAAAAATCAACGGTACATACGAAATTATTACACCTGCCAACCCATCCAGCCCCAACAAAATGACGCAGAGGGCTACCGGTAGAAGCCAGAACAGATTGATCGCACCGACAGCAAGGGTCACTGGCAAATGTTTGCCGTATCTGCGGGAGGCGAACTGATAAGCATGGCTGCGATGGGCCTCGTAGACTTTATCACCTCGGATCATACGATGAACTAACGTAAAGGTCGCATCGACGATAAAGACTCCCAGCAGAATCAACCACGCCCAGAACAGCTGCGAAGAAGTCCACGCGGCCTGCAGAGAAATGATGCCCAGGACAACCCCGAGAAAACCGCTGCCGGCGTCGCCCATGAATATGCGGGCGGGAGGAAAATTCCAGAACAGAAAACCGGCAACCGAGACAGCGAGCGTTAACGGGATCCAGATCATGCTTTCGACATCGCTGAGACCATACAGCAAGCAGGCACTCAGACAGGCGCAAATGGCCTCAACACTGGCGATTCCATCTATCCCGTCCATAAAGTTATAAAGATTGAGCATCCACACGAGATACACAGCCGCCAGGAAATGCCCTGTCAGCCCAAGATCGATATCTATGCCGAAAACATCGATCGGGGGTAGCCCGCCGATCCAGAACAAAGCCCATGCCGCGGCGCTGAAGTGCCCAAGAAGACGCCATCGTGCAGCGATGTGATTATGATCATCCATAAAACCCACGACAGCCACCAAGACACCCGAGCCTCCCACCGCGACGAGCATTTGCCACGGTACTTGCCCACCCCACCCCAAAAAAGGCAGGGCGGCGAGGAACGCGAGGACAATCGCAACGCCTCCTCCGCGAGGTGTCGGCGTCGAATGTGAGCTGCGAGTATTCGGAACATCAATAATGCTTTTAGCCAGCGCGTAACGCCGAAGGATCGCAGTCAACACAAATGAAAACACTGCAATAACCGGAATCATCCAACCGTAATTCATTATTTTTGATGTTCCTGAAAGTGCAATGCGGTCGCTTTGAGCGCTTCATTTACGCCGACCGGTGGTGTCCAGCCTAAAAGGGAACGGGTCTTGGAAATGTCAACTTGCAAGGATCCACATAGACGTTGAGAAAGCGCCTTCTTACCCAGCAAACTAGCACCTGTTTGTAGTATCCAGCTGGGAATCGGAATGAGACGTGTCGGCGCATTTAAAGCTTGCGACATTTTCCTGAGGAGCATCGTCGTAGACAGGTCTTCACCATCGCTCACAAGGAAAGTCTGATTTGCGGCAGCGGGATGATCCACGCAGGTCAATACCAAGTCTACCAAATTATCAATTGATACCAGGCTTCGGCGGTTATGGATCGCGCCAAACGGGAGAGGAACACCTTTATCTAACCAGCGCATCATACTCAAGAAATTTGCTTTAACACCGGGACCATAAACCAGTACCGGGCGAATAATCACAACTTCCCGTCCCATCTCGGCCGCCAGTTCGCGCAAGGCTATCTCGGCCTCCATCTTGGAAATGCCATAGGGATCACTTGGCGAAAGCTGACCATCAGCTTCATAAGCGTTCGGCGGAACGGTGGCCTCACCATTCACCTTGATCGAGCTGATAAAGATAAAGCGACTGACACCGGCCGAAAATGCTTGCCGGGCAAGATTCAGGGTACCCTCCACATTGACCTGTCGAAAGGCCAATAGTGGATTTTTCTCCGTATCACTCATGACATGGACGCGAGCAGCAGAATGGATGACTACACGCGTATCAGCGAAGCAGTTTTTCCAGGAGGTCGTCCCATCCAAAGTCGAATAGCGCACGGTTTGAACCTCTTCAACAAGAGAAGGGGAGATTTCGCGCAGCGCCGCAACTACCGGGTACTTTTTCTCTTTGATAATTCGACGAAGGATAGCACCACCGACGAAACCCGTAGCGCCCGTTACTAAAACTGATTGCGCCATCACCTGGTCACCTTACGTAAAGTAGCAGCGCGGAACATATTTTCCAGACGGTCCATCAGAACAGTTTTTGAGTAGTTCGTTTCGTAATACTTTCTGCCAGCCATCCCCATGAGTTTCAATTGCTGTGGCTCCGCCTTCGCAAGGGTCAATGCAATCCTCGCCAGACCAGCAGCATCACCTGACGCGCATGACAGGCCGGCGCCAGATTCATTAATCACTCTTGCCGCTTCACCATTGATCATGCCAAGGAGCGGTCGCCCCGAGGCCAGGTACGCCTGAACCTTTCCAGGAATGGTTTTTTCGAATACATCGTTCGTTTTTAGCGAAACAAGCAACGCATCGGCGCATGCGAACAACGCTGGCATTGCTTCCAACGGATGTCGGCCGAGCAACACCACATTACGGAGGCCCCTCGCCTCGACCTGCTCACTGAGCCATCCACTCATACGTCCATCTCCGACAAACACCCAACGTACTGGTGCCTCGTTGACCAACATTTCAGCAGCGTTCAGAACGGCTGGAAGATCCTGCGCGTCTCCGAGGTTACCTGCAAAAACGATGGTAAATACGGACTCATCACGCGCCAAAAGCTCCGAAACAACAGGCGTTGAAATAGAAAATTCATCCTCGGCCCAGCTGGGAAAGTATTGCAAACGTCTTGGGTCGATGTCTTTTGTACAATATTTTTTGACGTTTTCGAAGAAACCATGCGATTGCAAAAGCAGATAGTCGGTCCTGTTATAAATCCAGGACACCATGCTACCAACCAACGCAAGTAGCTTAGGATGCTTTAACACACCAACAGCCCTAAGTGTTTCTGGCCACAGATCAAGAACCCAGATAAAGACGGGTACCCTCTTTAACTTTCCGATCACAAGTGCGGGAATAGCAGCCATGATAGGTGAAACGGCATAGACAAAAACAGCATCAAATTTTTCGCCCCTCAGTTTTAATGGACCAAGAAACGACGCACCGATAAAAAACGATAGATAATTGAATATCAGACTAATGCTCCGCTTGCCACGCGGCACAAGTGGAACTCTGACTATGTTCGCACCAAAAAAATCAATAAAATTTTCCGGAGCGGATTTATATTCATCATAAATCCTGCCTTCGGGGTAATTGGGCAAACCCGTTAAAACCGTAACTACGTGTCCTTTGCTTACAAAGTCGCGAACCAGATCATTGATTCGCATATTCTCTGGCCAAAAGTATTGAGAGACGACCAAGATCCTTAATTTTTTATCAGACATTCCCTGCATCTCGACTCAATACCGCTTCCAAACCACGCGATTTACATAATCAGTGTAGCTATGAACAATTCTCGTCACTTTCTCGGAAACATTGGGCATGCTGTAATCACCCACCAATCGAAGGGTTCGCTCATCGCCACGACTTTGACTTTCCAGAATTTGCAACCCTTGCAGGACACGTTCAACTTCCAGGCCTACCATCATGACAGCGGCCTCTTCCATTCCTTCAGGCCGTTCATGAGCCTCACGGATATTAAGGGCTGGAAAATTCAAAATCGAGGACTCTTCGTTAATTGTCCCGCTGTCCGACAGGACTGCCTTCGACTCAAGCTGCAACTTGTTGTAATCCTTGAATCCAAGCGGTTTGAGCAACCGGACATTTTCATGGAAGTTTATGCCCATTGCATCTACGCGCTTTTGCGTACGAGGATGCGTAGAAACAATAACAGGCAATCCGTAATGCGCTGCGACGGTATTAAGCACATCAACCAATTTCAAGAAATTCTTATCGGAATCGATATTTTCTTCACGGTGTCCGCTAACGACAAAGAACTTTCCCGCTTCAAGTGACAAACGTTGCAGTACATCCGACGCTTCAATACCCTCCCGGTAATAGTTAAGTACTTCAAACATCGGACTGCCGGTTTTGATAACCATGTCCGGGCTAAGGCCTTCACGTAGCAAATAATCTCGAGCGATGCCGCTGTAGGTGAGATTAATATCTGCTGTGTGGTCGACGATACGACGGTTAATCTCCTCCGGCACTCGCATGTCAAAGCAGCGATTGCCCGCTTCCATATGAAAGGTAGGTATTTTGCGCCGTTTTGCCGGTATCACTGCCATGCAGCTGTTAGTGTCTCCAAGAACCAGCAAGGCTTCCGGCTGGACTTCAGCGAGCACTCGGTCGACCGAGATTATCACATTGCCTATGGTTTCCGCGCCGCTGGCCCCGGCAGCATTGAGAAAGTGATCGGGTTTGCGAATACCCAGATCCTGGAAAAAGATCTCGTTCAGCTCATAGTCGTAATTTTGCCCGGTGTGAACCAGTACATGATCACAATGCTTGTCCAGCGAAGCCATGACTCGCGACAAACGAATGATTTCCGGACGAGTACCAACGACGGTGACAATCTTGAGTTTTTTCATTACCGATCTCTTCATGAATGCGTTTAAGGCTGAGTACCAACGGGAAGCGCGAAAGTATCCGGACGCTCGCGATCAAATATCTCATTTGCCCATAGCATGACGATCATTTCCTCAGATCCCACGTTGGTTACATCATGGGTCCATCCGGGCACCGTTTCCACGACTTCTGGCTTTTCACCGGTAGTGAATAACTCGTAAAACTCGCCAGACACGATATGACGAAAGCGAAAGCAAGCATTTCCTTTGATCACAAGAAACTTTTCGGTTTTCGAGTGATGATAATGACCGCCGCGCGTGATACCAGGATGAGCAGTAAAGTATGAGAACTGGCCGGAATCCTGAGTTTTGAGCATCTCTACAAAAGCGCCGCGGGAGTCGCCATATTTAGGGATGTCATAGGTAAAGCTTTCCGGTGGCAAATAACTTAGGTATGTAGAGTAAAGGGCTCGCACTAACCCGGTACCTACAGGCTCAGTAATGAGCGTATTGCGGCTATCACGAAAAGTATGAAGTTGCGCTGAAAGCTCACCGACTGTAATCGTATATAGCGGCTCGATGGCGAGCGAAGCCCAGCCAGAAGGGAGATCCTCCATCACAGACACAAATTTATCTACAACATCGTCGATATAAACAAGGCTCACCGGAGCAGTCGGATCGGTTATCTGAACGGGCAAATCACGGGAGATGTTATGGCAGAACGTCGCAACAACGGAGTTATAGTTCGGTTTGGCCCACTTACCAAATACATTGGGAAGACGAAACAGATAAACAGCCGCGCCATGCTTGACTGACAGCTCCCGCAATGCCTCTTCGGCTTCGCGCTTGCTGTTGCCATACGCATTATCTAATTCGGCTTGAATTGACGATGTATACAGCAGCGGAATTTGGCGACCACTTGCAACAATAGCGTTAGCTAGCGCACGTGTCAGATCAGTATTACCCGTTCTAAACTCTTCCGGATGCTGCGGTCGGTTGACCCCGGCCAAATGGAAAATGAAATCCACTCCCGAAACCAGAGCGCGAAGTTGCGCGATATCGTCTCCCCGACCAAACGACAAAATCTCGATATCGCTTCGCTCTCGGAGATGGGAAATCAGGTTTTTCCCCACGAACCCATTTGCGCCGGTGATCAAAACTTTCATGCCTTATTCCTCTGGAATAGCGTGTTCACCACGCTGAATTGCGAGCATGAAATCCAGTTTAAGAAGCAGCTTTCGCATTCCTTCGACGTCCAGGCGCTCAGTATTGTGCGAATTGTAATCCTCCATGGTGGAGATTTTTTCTTCGCCAAGTTCGACAAATTTACTGTAGTTGAGATCGCGTAAGTCTGGCGGAACCCGGAAATACTGGCCCATGTCTTCAGCACAAGCCATTTCCTCCCGACTCAGCAGCGCTTCGTATAGCTTTTCGCCATGTCGAGTGCCAATGATCTGAATCGGATGCTCCGGTTTGCCGAGCATTACGGTCAGGGCGCGGGCCAGTGTCTCTACGGTCGCGGCGGGTGCCTTTTGCACGAACAAATCGCCATTATTGCCATGTTCGAACGCGTACAGAACGAGGTCTACGGCGTCTGCTAACGTCATCATGAAACGTGTCATGTTTGGATCTGTGATGGACAAAGGCAGGCCAGCCCGGATCTGCTCAATAAACAATGGAATGACCGAGCCCCGCGATGCCATGACATTACCGTAGCGCGTCCCGCAAATGACCGTTTTGGTTTCATCGACGTTGCGCGACTTGGCAACCATTACTTTTTCCATCATGGCTTTGGAAATACCCATCGCATTGATAGGATAAACGGCTTTATCGGTACTTAAACACACCACTCGCTTGATTTCATTCTGGATAGCGGCCTCAAGTACATTATCGGTACCGATGACGTTAGTCTTGACTGCCTCCATCGGGTGAAACTCGCAAGAGGGAACCTGCTTGAGTGCAGCCGCATGAAATATATAGTCAACGCCGCGCGTTGCGTTGAGCACACTTTGATAATCACGAACATCGCCAATGTAAAACTTCAACTTGGCATTGGCATACCGCTTGCGCATATCATCCTGCTTCTTTTCGTCCCGACTGAATATACGAATTTCAGCAATATCGGTCTCGAGGAAGCGTTTTAGAACAGCATTCCCAAAAGAGCCAGTACCACCCGAGATGAGCAGTTTTTTTCCGCTAAACATAATTTATGTCCTGAATCAATGCGTGCAATGCTGAATGTATCACTCAGGTCGCAATGCTGAATAAATGAGATCGTCTTTCTGTTGGGTCGTCGGATAACTGATTAATACGGCGCGATAAGTTCCTTTGAATACAAAGAAACTGCCTGCTGCGACACCTACAACCCCACAAGCAGCGACGACACTACGCATGTCATCAAGCGAACCGGCACCACCCAGGATCGTGATGGGTATGTGCACTGTCTCACGGAGCTTTCGCGCCAGACTGATGTCGTACCCTTTCATCCGACCGTCATGTTCGATCGAATTCAATACGATTTCACCTGCGCCAAGTTTTTCGACCTCAAGTGCAACATCCAGAACATTGCGCTTGGTGTTGCGTTTACCGTTATGAGTCCAGACGTCGTGGTTTTTGCTTAGCAAGCGCGGCTTATAGTCCAGAACAACAACGACACTCTGACTACCGATTTCGTCTGCAATTTGAGAAATAAGACTTGGATTCTCAAGGGCCGCAGAGCTTATAGCCACTTTCTCAACACCTAGCGCAATGATCTTCTTTGCTTGCTCAGCTGTACGGATACCGCCCCCATAACACAAAGGCATGCGGCATTCGGCAGCAAGGTTGGCTATCTGCTTATAATTAGGTTCTGCACCATTAACCGTAGCATCGATATCGATAACGATCAGCTCATCAGCTTCCTTTTCGTTAAATATCTTAACGGCGTTAATAGGATCTCCAACGTACTTGGCATCTTTAAATCTGACGGTTTTGACCAAGCCACTCTCTTGGATCAAAAGGCACGGAATTATTCTCGGTCTTAACATTTTATAACTCCGCGAAATTCTTCAATAAGCCTACACCGAAATGATGGCTTTTCTCGGGATGGAATTGGACGCCATAAACATTATCGGCCCTGACAGCACAGCTAAAATCCAGCCCGTAAGAAGAAGTAGCGGCAGTATTATCTGCTTGAGCACAATCGAAAAAATATGAATGAAGGAAATAAAAGCGCGCATCCGCCTCGAACCCCTTGAAGAGAGATGACCCTGGCACCGGAATCACATCGTTCCACCCCATATGAGGAAGAGCCAGGTCTTTTAACTGAGGAATTGCCTTGAACGAACGAACGCTCCCGGGCACCCATCCCAAGCCAGGTAACGTACCCTCCTCACTGGAATCGGCAAGAATCTGCATCCCCACACAAATGCCAAGAACCGGAATCTTCTTCTCCTGGACGAGCTCGTTCAGGGCCGGTCGCATGCCCGACGCGTTCAACCGTTCGATGGCATGATCGAACGCACCAACCCCGGGTAGTATGAGTTTGCTTGCCCCGTCAAGATCATCAGCGCACTTCGCGACCGCTACAGGTATGTGCAGCCGCTTGTATACATTCACGAATGCTTGAATATTTCCGAGTCCATAATCAATGATCGTGATCATCTGAACAATCTTCTCTCCAGGCCAATGACACTCATCACGCGCGAACCGATCCCAATCAAAAAACGTTTGTTTTTATAATTAGAGCAGGTTTTGTTATCGCCTTCAAATATTGCCTGCAGCTCGCCGACTGTAAGATCCAGTTTATTCGCAACATATTCAAACTCAGATTTCAAAAACTGCTCATCCAACTCAGGCTTGGCAATACGCTCGATCGCTGCTTCCCGAGTCATCTGCCCGGTCATTATCAAGCTTGAAAAATGCGCCCTACGCTTTTCATAACCGAACTTACGGGGCATCCAATAGTCCTCGTAAAAACGAGTGAAGCGCGACTCGTGGTGTTTATGCTGAAACTTTTTCCAGCCAAACAAGTTGTTAAGCAATGTTTCAGCATCATGTTTTACATACGGAATGAGATTCAACGGCTTGACAACTTTCATCCCCAACATGAATCGATAATAAAGTTTGTAAGCCAAGATATCGACAATAGGAAACGTCTTCAACACGCGACGCCCGAACTTAGAATGAATATCTTTGATCAGTCGTTTGTCGATCCCGGGATATCCGCCCCACTCCTCGGGTTCACGGCAGCATTCCGTGGAAAAGTTACCACCTGTCAATATATATTTAATCTTGTGAGCTTTAGCGAACTTATAAAGCCCAGAGAAGAATGCGATGTCCTGCGGAAGATCCTGATCGGAGATCTGCGCCTTGAGGAAGGCCACCTGCAGATCTTTCATCTCTTCCCAGTTGATCACCTCAGTGTAAAGATCAAGCCCGAGCCCATCGACCAGCTTCTCGATATTTCCGACCGCCTGATCTGTGTTCCAACCCGCGTCAACGTGGAAGAGCAATGGGCGCAAACCCATTTTTTCCTTAGCGATGTAGCTCACATAGGAGCTATCCAGGCCACCACTCAAACCGATGATGCAATCAAAATCACGGCCCTCGCCGTCCTTTTTGATTTTTTCGCTCAATTTCATAAGCTCTGCGTGACCGCGTTCGTCGGCATGCCAGTTTGGCTTGATGACTGAATCAAAATTTACGCAGTAATCGCACAATCCTTGGTCATTAAAATGGATATGTGGATCACTGCTATCCATGATGCAGCGAGAACACATCTGGTAAGTTTTATTGCTCATATCCACCCCAAAAAATGAAAACCATGCTCACACCAATTTTTTACAGGCCAGTGTGTCCAATTTTGACTTGACTGACTCTAGAAGGCCAGAGGAAAAATCCTTATCCTGATCCAGCGAATGGAGAACTGCAGAAATACCCGACGCAGCGTACTCATTCACAAGTGTAGAGGGATAGGAGATTAGAAATTCCACTACAGGAAAATAACTTCTACCTTCAATAATGTGCCAGCTCTGTTGTTTCACTGAATCACTTAATCCAGCCGTCGGATGCGGCTTATAATAAAAGCTTACATTATATTCCCGACTCAATTTCTTATACAGTTCAACATGCAGCGCTTCACAAATTGGATGCCCGACAAATAAAACTCTTACCGTATGTTCAGACGGCAGCTGAGTCAGCTCAATCATTGGCTGAAAAAAACTAACCGTCACGCCTTTTGCAATGCACACAGGCGAAAGAACATCTGATTCAAAGACTGCACGAGAAGACTCATCATAAACAAAGAGTTGCGCTACGTTTGAAAGGCGATGCGCAAGAGTAAATGGCAACCTTGCTTGACGAGTTTGGTCCGATAGTGTCAGGCCGGAAAGCGCACCGTGTTGCACTAGAACTAACGATGCGTCTTTTTTTGAGATAAGCCTGTCTGCCAGAACTGCCCATCTGTCGTAGTGCTCGGCGAGCAGAAGCCGATTGATATCGAGTTTCTCAAGCGCGATTCTGACGGCAAACCAGCGAAAAGCAGTGTAGCTTTGCAGCGTCCAGTGTTTCGTTCGCTTACGACATGCGAGCTTTCTGGAGGCTATAACCGCTAACTTGAAAGCATCGACAAAATCCCTGTTCTCAAGTAGTGAGAAAATATCGAAATGTTGCCCATTGCGGGCTTGTCGACTTAAAGGAGCCCATGGAAAAGTAATCCAGCACTTCGGCTCAAAACCCAGAATTGACGGCTGCAGAATATCCCCAGCACGTGATGAAAATGCCAAAGCATATTCACCCGAATCCCCCCTCGCATCCCGCTTATCGGTGCAGCGCACGGAATGACGATAAAGAATGATCATTTCGTAAAAAAAATATATTGCAGACCCACCGATGTTCCATAGACTCTTAAAAACACCCACGAATATTTTGAACAATTTTCTATTCTGAGAAAATTTCCCAAGTATCTTCGAAGGGCGCGGAACATAATTGATTTCTGCTGGCGAAACGCCTGAAAGCGTGTAGACGCTATTATCAATCGCGATTTCGTTTTCGGTAGCCCAGATATAATCAACAATGAATTTCAATCTCTGGTCGTTCATACAAAATCACCAAAATAAATCACCAAAAAATACGCACACCCTCATGTTAGGCAGCGGGCAAAAACTTGACTTCTAGAAAAACTTTCAGTTCAACTAGCAAGTCGTTCCTTCAACATTGACCGATAAGCGAATAACTTCCAACCCAACATCAAGGTAAACGCCACACACATTCCCAACGGTATAGCGATGACACCCGTCGCGTTACCAAGAACGTATGTGACAGCTAAAAACACAAAGAAGCCCGACACCTGACTATAAGATATAGTCTTGTCGTTGCCAAAGGCATAAAGACCCAAGTGCGGAATCATACTGACCGAATAAATAGTGATCGCCAGCAAAAGCCAGTACAAGATAACGACATTTTGTGTATAGACAGCATTATTCAACCACTGCAACACGAACCCACTCACACCGTAGCAAGCCAGCACAAGAAATGCGGTGACCCCGACGATATTGATCGTTAACTCCTTCATATTTTTCTTGAATCCGGAAATATCATCACTTTTCGCGGAGGACACTAACTTCGGATAAAAAAATACGATTACACCTGCATCTATAAAAGACAGTACGGCCGTCGCCATGCCGACAAACAGAACATACGAGCCTAACACACTCAAACCGGAGATACTTTCTACCCAATATCGATCGAATGTAAAAACCCCCCTCATAGCCAAACTTGCAATTAGTAGCGGGATTGAAACTTTGATACCCTTAGCAATCCAGCCCCAATTAATAGAATCCTTTAATGAGATCCTGTCAAAGCTCAAAATTTTTATGATCGCAATGGAGCAAGCAAACAAACAACCGAGAACCCAACCTCCCAACGCGAACTCCAGGTTACGCGAAGCGGGGTCGGCCCACATTATAGCTACCACGACCAAACCCCAAGCGCCACTTCGCAAGAACAAAACAACACTGGCGAGCAGCTGTTCTGAAACCGCGACTAATATTCGATTCAGCTCTTGGGCAATATGCTCAAGTAATGCAAGAGCCAAAAACCATAGTATATGCGTCCAAGGCAGCCACCCCTTGAAGAAAACAAATAACGCGCAAGGCAAAAATACAACGTACAAAACTAAATAAAGTACCAGTTGATCTCTGATCATCCCAAGCCAGCGTTTCGGGTCTTCACCGATCATTTCACGCGTCGAGAAATTATAGAACTCGAAACCCACCACGTACAAAGCATATCCGATCGTTGCTGATAACAGCCCAAACAGCCCTACTTCACTGGACTGGAGAAATTTTGCGAGGAAAAAAATCAATACAAATTTACTAACCAACGTCATACCGCGGAGAACGATATTGATACAACGAATTATATTTTCCCTCAACATGTTCCCAACTAGTATGATCATCGTGACATTTTAAATTCTAATTCGCTACCAACGTGCACTATCGAGCACGATAAAGGAACAAATGTTCACCTGCAAAACTCAAAAGAATCATAAAGAAAAACCATCATCTATCACCAAATTTTGACCATTCAGGTATTTCGAATTGTCGGATAGCAAGAACACGATAGAACCGGTCACGTCATCTATATCCAACATCCCCTTCCCCAGACAATGCTTTTTATATTCCTCTAAAAATGGCGCAGGTTGGTTATCGAATATTCCACCTGGGCTTACAGAGTTAGATCTGAAAAGGCTATCCGATACGTAGCTTGTTAGATATTTGCTCAATTGTAGCAAAGCCGACTTGATAGCCGCATATTCCACCGGCATCGTCATGGGAGTATTTTTATAAACATCAAATTTTGGAGCTATCACCCCATAGATGGAAGATATATTAACTAACGAGAATGGCTTTCGCTCTCGCTGAAAATACAATGCGCATTGCTGCATAAACAAGAACGAGGCACCTAAGTGAAGAGAGACGTTTTCGTTAAAATCTTCCAGTTCTACGTCGAAAAACTTGGCGCCGTATTTTTTGTTCCTCGGATACGCGCAATTAACTGCACCGTCCAAACCCGTTACATTTGAAAAAAATGACTTCACCTTAGTAGAGTCATTCAAATCAAGTTCAATACCTGTCACCTTGTCTAGCCAATTACCAGCGAGCGATTTCTTTAATCGTTCCATCATGGTATGCCGATCGACATCGGCGGCGATGACGCGTGCGCCTTGGTCAACAAGGGTTGATACCAGCCTGGTTCCGAGCAGGCCGCCTGCACCCACAACCAGAATGGTTTTATTCTTCAACATGAACGTTACCTTTATCTGCTAAAAAAAATTCAGCCATTTTGAAATCGTAGATATCGTCAATATCGACGGCGCGTTCTTTCGGAACGACAATCGACTTTACTTGTCCGGCGAAAACCCCATATTTTTCGAGAACAAATTCCGGCCGAGTCACATATGCAACCGTTGTCATATCATAGACAAGAGGTGCATCCTGACGTCTGTCAACGTTGTTGCCCGAACATACTAGTTCACTGACACCTTCATCATCTCGCACAAGCATATTGAAATACGGACTTCGGGATGCAGGTGTTACCGTCACGACCATGTCTGTATTTGCGTCAATTGTATCAAGGCAGCTCTGTACATCTACAGCACTTCTTAAAGGGCTAGTGGCTGGAAGACTTAGAAAAAAATCGAATTTTTCACCACGCGCATGCAAATATTCAATGGCATGCCGCCAGGCCAACCATTCTGGTGCAGTGTCGCTGGCCAGGTGTTCGGGCCTTTTTATCACTTCCACAGCATAATCTGCAGCAACAGCGGCAATCTCATCCGAGTCTGTTGATACATAAATCTTATCTATCGCAGCTACTTCTCTAGCCACTCTAATAGAATGTGCCAAAAGAGGAATACCGCCAAGTAACTTAATGTTTTTCCCAGGCAACCCTTTCGAGTTTCCTCTGGCAAATATAAAAGCGTAGACGATCAAGATAAATACTCTTCGATTTTTACAATTTCTTGCGAGCCTGAGGAGCGCTTTAGTGCGTCGATGAGTGCCAATGTTCCCAGCGCATCTTTCAGGTTTACAAGTGGCTGACACAAACCGGAAGTGACTTTTGAAAAATGTATCAATTCATCTTTGTACATCTGATTTCTATCGTAGCTCGGTTCATCAAAGAGCACTATTTCTGCGTCTTTTTCTTTGAAGAGGACGATGCGATTGCGCAGTAAATCCCATATCAGGGTTCCATGCTCGCCAAGGATTTTGCAGGTACGAACCGGAGTGCGTTGTAAAAAATCCATGTGCAAATTTATGACCAAGCCGCTGCGATTGACCAGAATTGCATCAACCTGATCTTCCACGTCAACTTCCAATGCACCGGAGTTTCGTGAAACACAATAGGCAGAGCTAAAGTTTCCGAAGAACCACTTCAAGTAATCCAGTTCGTGACTGAGCTCGAGCAACACTCCGCCGCCTAAAGCCTGACGTGCAGAAACATTTACTCTGTAATCGCTTGCTGGGCGCCAATGTGGAAGGTACTGGCCAACGTCCACTATCACATTATAAATATTGCCAAGAAAGCGCTCATCCAGTAGTGACTTCAGCTTGGTTGCAGAAGGCATGAAACGAAGATTATAGCCCACTTCAATCTTGTCTTCATGCTTAAGTAATGCTGCCCCCTCGTCTGCGAATTCGATCATTGAAGTCGATAATGGTTTCTCGACGAGAACTGGTACTCCGGCCTCTATCAATTGGAGAGTTTGCTTGACATGAAACGGCGCAGGAGAGGCGACTATTGCTAATGTTGGATTATCGAGCAATGCGAGTTCAATACTTTGATAGATGATCGTATCAACGCCAACTTCCTCAACGGTCAAAGCTCTTCCGGACGAAGAAACACAACCGACGCGAACAGAAGGAAACAGTTCCTTGATATTCATCATGTGACGTCGTGCAATGCTGCCGCTGCCTATCACAAGGTAAGTCTGGGCCACAGCACTCATAAAGAACCAAACTCTTGCTGAGCGCGCTGAAAATCTTCCATCCTGCCAATATCCAGCCAGTACTCATGAACGGGGAACATATTGACATCCCGCCCGCTGGCAATTTCGGCCTCCAGCAACGTTGGCATATCAATACGGGTTCCTGGCGCGACGCTTTTCACCAACTCAGGCGACACTATATAAATACCGGCGTTAATAAAAAAGCGTTGAATTGGCTTCTCTACCATTGACCGAATTCGATGACCTTCGCTTTGAATGACGCCATAAGGTACGCAGTATTCAAATTCGCGCACACACATGGTGGCGGCACCAGAATGATTCTGATGGAATTCAAGTAAATTCAGAAAGTTAAGCGTCGTTAGCAAATCGCCATTCATCATGAACAGCGGAAGATCAATCTCATTATGCGGGAGCAAACCTAGCGCTCCGCCTGTACCCAACGGTTCATCTTCGTGAACATAACGGATATCGACTCCCCATTTGCTGCCGTCTCCGAAATGCTCCCGAATCATCTCAGGCATATAATGGGTGGATATAAAAAATCGATGAAATCCTGATGTTATAAAACTGGTCAGAATAAGTTCGAGAATAGGCTTTTCACCTACTTTTAGCAGAGGCTTCGGACAATTTTGAGTCAACGGCCGCAAACGTGTACCGAAGCCGCCCGCCATCAGGAAGACGGGGTTATCCCTACGCTTGTTATCTAGGAGCGCCTGAAGCGTTTCCAGGCCAATGACCAACCCCTGGGGGTCTAACACCGGTAGCTGTAAGAGCTTGTATTTTTCCATCACGGCGAGGATTCGAGCTTTGTCCCAGCCTCTTTCAGCTGTCTTGGGAGTGGTACACATCACGTCGCTCACCGGTGTTTCAAGTGACAGACGCTTCAATAAAGCCCTGCGGATATCGCCGTCCGTTACCGTACCCAAGAGACGACGCTCGTGATCGACGACCATAACAATTTTCATCGCCACGCTATCAAGCGTAGCAATAGCGTCCACCAGAGGAACCTCTGGGCCGACGAGCGTTAACTCCCACTGCTTCATTGAATACCTTCTTTTAATTACTCACCCGGCACAAAGCGACTCGGTGCTCTGGAGCTAAACATAATATTGTGGGCGGGTAGGTCTCTGACCAAAACAGCTCCTGCCCCAACGACCGCATCGTTACCAACATTGATGCCTTGTATCACTGCCGCGTTGCAGGCGACGAATGCCCGATCTCCAACCCGCACATTTCCACACAGTGTAGCCGCCGGAGCGATATGGACATGCGATCCAATATGGCAGTCGTGATCGACACTGGCTCTGGTATTGATGATCGAGTTAATACCTATGAAAGCGTCAGCCTGAATGATGGCCCCAGCCATGACTTGTGAGCCGTCGTCAAGTACGACGCTAGCATCGACCCAGGCTGCGGGATGTTTCAGTGTCGGAAAGTGAAAGCCTTTAGCGGCGAGTCGCTCGTAAACGTTGCGCCTGCCGGCGCTGCCAACCAATTGTCCAATGCCGTTAACAAGCCCTACGCTGCCAGGATCAAGCATTTCAAGGGCCTCATCTCCCCCCAGAACTTTACAACCGCGCCACTCGCCAATGCCCTGCTCTCTCAATTCTGGAGCACAGATACCCTGTATAGTCAAACCCAGCATCTGAGCTAGCGACAGGAGCACCTTCGCATGCCCTCCTGCGCCGAGAATGACCAATGGCATGCCGCTATCAGACGTTTTTTTCATTGACTACTTATCACGTCGCCCGCTTCATAGGCACGGGTCGAGACAGTGCCGACCAATCCCCACAACGCGGTGGCCGGTAAACCTTGGCCGCTACGTGCCGTCGTTAAGTCTTCCCGTAGTAATTCAGAGCCCGCTGCGATATCCCTGGCGGCGACAACTTGTTGCCGAGCGGCCTTGCGAGTGTCCCACTCGCTCGCTTGAGGCGCTTTGCATTCGCTACCTAACGCCAACTCCAACGCACGAATTTCCGAAACCATTCGTTTGAGTTCGTCGGGTTCCAGTGAGGCTTTGTGATCAGGACCTGGCAGGGTGCGATCCAGTGTGAAATGTTTTTCAATGACCTTGGCACCGCGAGCCACCGCCGCAACCGGAATCAGGCAGCCTTCCGTGTGGTCTGAGTAGCCGACGTCCAGATTGAAGGCACTTGCCAAGGTATCCATTGCCTTCAAGTTGACTTCACTCCATGGGGTCGGGTATTGAGAAGTACAATGAAGTAACGTGACATGCCCCACCAGACGTTCGCGGCACTCACTCATCCCCCAGCAACGCCAAACTTCATCCATGTTGGCAGGCTCCTGGCTGTATTGCAGTGCATGAGCAACAACTGCCAGAGCCTGCTCCACCTCACTCAAAGTCGCCATGCCCGTGGAAAGAATCAGTTTCTTTCCGGTGCGCGCGAACTGCCACAAAAGCGGGCCATTGGTAAGCTCGCCCGAAGGCACCTTGAAGAAAGGCATTCCAAGGTCGGATAGGAATTCAAGACTGTCGGCATCAAAAGCAGTGGATAAAAACTCGACCCCCTTGCCCCTCGCATAGCCCTGCAATTCCGCGTGCCATTCTCTCGGCAACTCCAGCTTTTTAAGCATGGATAGCTGACTTTCAGACTCGTCTGTACTCTTCTTCTGATAAGACGCTTTTGGAGCATGCCGCGAAGCCAGGCGAACGGCGTTGAATGTCTGGAACTTTACCGCGTCGGCGCCCGCATCAGCGGCAGCGTCCACCAACGCAAAAGCCAGTGCCCGCTCGCCGTTATGGTTCACGCCAGCTTCCGCAATGATATACACAGTGTCTTTATTGGACTGTTTCATGGATTAGCTCAAATCGTGGAATGTTTTATGAGGTATCCCGTCGAATCGTTCAAGGACATTCACGATGCTTTGAGAGGCGTTACCCTGCCCATAAGGATTTATCGCGTGTTTAGACAACTCGGCGAACCCTTTCGTCAGCGCTTTGCGTATTGCCGACTCGATCGCTCTGGCATCAGCCGCACAATGCAGTACAGAATCTGCCGCCAGTCGCCCTTGTTGACGGGCTCCGATATTGACGGTCGGAATACCGAAGGCAGGAACTTCAATAATGCCGCTGGACGAGTTTCCAACAACGACGGCAGCTAACGAAACAGCACTCAGGTAACGTCTGAACCCTAGCGTGGGGATAGCAAGTACACGCTCCGGTTGCGCTTGTGCATAAGCTTCGAGGAGCGGGATTATGGCTCTGCCTCCGTTATCGGCATTTGGATACGTCAGAATTATCCGGTGCTCCGGAAACTGGTCGAGCGCCTCCAGTAAAGCAGAAAAACTACGGGTTGGATCTTCTTCAAGCATTGTGACTGGGTGGTAGGTCACCAGCATGAATGGCGAGTCGAGATCGAATCCGAGACTGTGAGAAAGCTCTCCAAGGTCCATTCGGGGACTGCGAAGCAGATGATCCAGGCCAATAGCCCCCACGTTGAAAACGCGCCCAGGTGCCTCTCCCATTTGTATGACGCGATTTCGATATGGCTCCGCCGCTACAAAATGCAGATATGCCATTTTGCTGATAGCGTGTCGAATGGCGTCGTCATAAGCGCCTTCGGTAATTTCGCCACCATGCAGGTGCGCAACTGGAATTCGCATAATCAAAGCAGCCTGAACAATTGCCAGTGCTTCAAAACGATCACCGAGCACCACCAGCACTTCTGGCTTCAATCTGTCCAATGCGTCCGCGAAACCAATAGTCCCGAGTCCCATGGACTTGACCACACCCACAGAGGTGTCCGAGGACAAAAGCATCTCCACCTTTGCACTAATGGAGAAACCATCCTCTTCCACTTGTCTCCAGGTCTCACCAAACTCAGGCGAAAGATGTGTTCCGCTGACGATGAGTTGGAGTTCTAGGTGATGACTCGCCTCAACATCCTTCATCAACCAATAGAGCAATCCATACTCCGCCCTGGTACCCGTGAACACCGCGACTTTTCGTTTCACGCACTAAGCTCCGGGGTGACGCTACTCGGAAGGTTGACGATGCGGGCCTCCAGCCATGTCGCATTACTGAGATCGCCACGCAAACACGTCGCATACTTAGGCAAATGATTCATCAACTGCCAGATGGGTCGGGTCATGACGCCTTGATCATTAGTCGCCTTCAGCAAAGCATCGCGCCTGTCACGGTTTTCACATACAACAGCATTCAACCAATAATTGGATCGGCAATCTTTTGGCTCATGGAAAAATTGCAGTTCGCTGCCTTGCAACTCACTTTCATACCGCGCCGCCAACGATCGTTTTAACGTGATGAATCCTTCCAATTGCTCCAATTGAGCGCATCCCAATGCAGCATTAAGGTTTGGAAGACGATAGTTATAACCTACCTCATCATGCACATATTCATAAGGATGAGGCAGCTTCGCGGTTGTAGTGAGGTGCTTGGCTTTCACTCCCAATTCTTCATCGGTCAAAATCATGCCGCCGCCGCCGGTAGTAATGATTTTGTTGCCATTAAAGCTAAGGGTGCCCAAGTGCCCGAAGGTGCCGGTATGCTGACCTTTATATAAACTTCCCAACGACTCGGCAGCATCCTCAACGACGATCAACCCCCAACGTTTACATACCGCAAGCAATTGATCGATTTCAACAGGATGACCGAACGTGTGCATGGGCAAACAGGCTCGCACGACCTTCCCCCCGTCTTTGAGCCGGCACAAACCATCGGTATCCAACTGGGCGTACTCATGAAGCCACTCATCAAGTGCTATAGGGGAAAGGCCTAGCGTATGACGATCAACATCAATGAAAACCGGTTCAGCCCCGCAATAGGCGATAGCGTTACAGGTCGCAACAAATGTTAAAGGCTGAGTAATAACCAGTTCACCCGTTTTCACACCGGCCAACAACAGTGCTGCATGCAACGCCGCCGTGCCGTTTACCGTCGCAATAGCTCTCGGACTCCCCGTGTAAACGGACATGTCACGCTCAAAACGATCGACGAAAGCACCAACGCTCGAAACGAAAGTCGACTCTATGGTTTCCACCACATAGTCCCGTTCGTTCCCTTTAAAACTAGGAGCATGTAGTGGAATAAATTCGTTTGTACGGTACTGCTCACGCACAAAGCTTATAAGCGAGTCGAACATGCTGGAGCCTCAGACGTTATAAATGTCAGCTTTGTATTTGGCCAGGTTTTCGGGACGCGACAACCAGTCGATGGTTTCCTGCAATCCCTGACGAATGGAATACTCTGGCTTGAACCCGGTAAGATTATTGATCTTTGTGTTATCGCACCAGAGGCGGAAGACTTCCGACTTCTCCGGGCGAATACGTTGATCATCAGTCAGAAACTCTACGTCACTCGAATCAGATGAAGGGTATCTCCGACTGAAATCTCATAATTAGAACCGATATTGACTGTCTCCCCGACGGCCTTTTCGCATCTGGCGAGCTCAAGAAATCCCCGGCACGTATCAGCAACGTAGTTGAAGTCTCGGGTTGGACTTACGTCGCCTAACTTTATCTGCTTCTTACCGCTGGCAATTTGAGTAATGATTGTCGGAATTACAGCTCTCGCCGATTGGCGCGGACCATAGGTATTAAAAGGGCGGGCGATGGTCAGTGGCAAATCGAAAGAATTGAAAAAACTCATCGCCATTGCATCTGCGCCTATTTTAGACGCGCTATAAGGTGATTGAGCCTGCAATGGATGTTTTTCATCTATCGGCACATACTGAGCTGTACCATACACTTCACTAGTAGAAGTATGGATAACGCGCTGAACACCGTTCTCGAGCGCTGCCTGGCAAATATTCAAAGTTCCTTTTACATTGGTATCCACATAACTGTCAGGCGCAACGTAGGAATATGGAATGGCAATAAGGGCTGCAAGATGGAAAACCAGGCCAACATCCTTGGTAATATGCTTGCAGTAATGGGGGTCTCGCACATCCCCACTCAGCACTTCGATATCCTTTAAACAATTAACATCTTCCAACCAGCCCCAGTAGTTAAAAGAGTTGTATTGGGATAGCGCCTTGACTTCATAGCCTTCTCGAACCAACAATTCAGTCAGGTGAGAACCAATAAATCCATCGGCGCCCGTCACTAATACTTTTTTCACTTGCTTTTACCTTTGAATTTTAAGTAAAGATTCATCGCCAGCAACGCAAGGAGCGCTCACCAAGGTCAAAAAAACGTCAACCATTACAAGCACGCTACCGCCACAGGATTTTACGTCGGTTTCCTGAAAACGTAGAGCTTGCAATGTCCGCACCCCCTTTAAATCAAAACGCAGAAACGTTCATGAGAGGCATGCTCACCGTTTGTTGACGATGGAGCAGATTAATCAACAATATTACGCGCTCCTCGCCGTCCACTGACATAAAAATAGCCTCAAGGGTGCCCAATCCCTCCTCTAAAATTCGAACACGTTCTCCCGCGACGAATGCAGGTTTGATATCTTCTATCCGATTCTGTAACTGGGCGACGAGATCCTGGTGAACCGCCAGAGGTTTTCCTCCAAAACTGACCACGCGGTTAACACCCCGAGTGGAGCGTAAAGGGGCCCAATTGGCACTGTCGGGAAGGTATATGAAGAGGTAACCCGGAAACAACGACTCTTGCAAACCGGTTAGCTTTCCGCGCACGAGGCGTTCGCGACGACATACAGGACGGGCACATTTGTACCCTTGACGAGTGAGGTTTGCCTCAGCGCGCTCATCCTGTCGAGGTTTACACTGCACAAGGTACCACGCACTTTTTTCGCGGGCGGGTGGATGGAGGTCTGGATTGTATGTATTCACTTGCATGTACTTGTCACTAACGGTCGCATCCATGATTCAGCCATCGCTCACAGCCTAATGAAAGCAACCGGAAAAATTTTCATAAAGTGGCCATCAGTTTAAACGGCGCTGGGTGGTAAGACCTACACATTAACACACTACGACGCGCCATCTCGCCCCCAACCGTCACAACCAGCACTGACGTCATCCTGAACGTACGCACGCCCGGCGAAGGAGCTCCGACAGAGCCACTCAAAAGATAACGCGCTTGGGCACGAGCGCCTTGAATCCCCTCACCGGGTAAGACCTCGCGACGCGTCATCGCAGACGATCCTTGCACTCGCACAAAAAAAGCTGACGATACCTGGGAGATCAGTCAGCGCTCAAGATAGCTGAAAGGACCCCACATAAACGCATTTCATGAGCTCGTTTGCCTGGCATGTAAGTCGCCGAGAAACGTAAACGAACTTGCTTAATGCTCCCGGCTTCTGAAGCCCCGAATATGATCGCCCATTGATTTTTTTATTCGTGCGTATTTTTTATCGTCGATCGACTGATGACCATCGGCAATCTTCTTTATAGATCCATATTTAGTGATCGATATGGAACTTTCTCATTCCAGAATTACGCAAAACCAACATTATTGACGCCGATTACATCCATCAACGCGACGACATCGCAAAGATAAGAGACTTTAAATACAGTCCACACACTAGATGCTTAATTACGGGCTTCAATAAAGAATTTGATACGATCAGACAATCCGCTTGCTTGAAACTCTAGCTTTACGCCCCAGAAACCAGTAAATAGCTGGCCCAATCAACATACCGAAAAGCATCGCAAGAATAATGACTAGCGACACTGGTAATTCAGGCCCGGCCCACCCAAGAAAAAGCAGCGAAACCGATTGCTGATTCTCGAGTACAAACGCTAGGATCAGCAAAATCAACAACAGTACGGATACACCGAGCAATACCCGCTTGAGATTACCCATAGGAGCTCCCTAATGTGAAGAGGGTCAAAGCCCCTCCTCCTCGTCCTCATTCACCCGATCCCGCAACTCCTTCCCCGGCTTGAAATGAGGAACAAACTTCCCGTCAAGACTCACCGACTGACCGGTTTTCGGATTGCGCCCAACCCTCGGTGCGCGATAATGCAAGGAGAAGCTACCAAATCCACGGATCTCAATCCGATCCCCAGTGGCCAGGCATTGGGACATTTGTTCAAGCATAGTCTTGATGGCCAGC
>LNAP01009890.1_pt1 | contig 23582 bp, 33 predicted proteins | sample 602601 | NCBI WGS metagenome assembly LNAP01 (sample SAMN02440304, study PRJNA202911) | soil metagenome | biome: Subtropical and temperate rainforests or woodlands; isolation source: soil samples (1 kg each in a 20% v/v slurry with milli Q water) were... ...
AAGGCTTGCACGTAATAATGCATGGCCGCGCAGACCTCGGAATGCCACATCACCACCGGATAGTCCGCAAGTGTAGACAACGGGATGGCTGCATAGGTCAGTAGTGGTGAGCGCGCTGGCACCAGGACCGCCAGTTCGTCATGCCAGAGCGGCTGCATCTTCAGGCCGTGTTCGGCTCCCACACCCAGGGTAAATCCGAGTTCGTAGCGTCGGTCTTTCAGACCCGCGATTTGCTCTGCTGGGGCAACCTCAGACAGTGCAACGGGCGTTTCAGGCTCCTCTATGCGTTGACGAGCCAGAAGCGTTGCCAGCTGTGCGTGGATCGCGCCAAATGATACGGCGATTCGCAAAGGTCGCCGATCAGCGTTGGAAGGCATATTGTTCTCCTTATTCGCAGAGGACTGTCGCTCTTCGTTAAAAGCCGGAATAGTGCCAAAGTCTTCGCTAAAGCTGAACTAGCCGAACGGCCGACATCTGGATGACAGACCGGGACAGCTCATGTCTCCAACTACCGCCTAATGTCTTCTCCTCAAAACAAGAAGCTAGCTCAACACTTCGTTCACATCCTCTACGCTCCATTTCCGAGTCCGGGATTTAATGGTCGAGCCCACGTTTAACGGCAACGGTCCAGGAATTAGCGGAGAACGACAGCGTAAGTCAAAAAATAAGGCTTAAATCTTATCATGAGTTAAATTTAACGTGGTTTGATTTGTGGTGTCGTACGAAGCTTTTGCTGATGCAGAAACGTACTATCCAACGAGGCCGGCCGACCGGCACCACCACCTATGAAGCAGGGCCAGCCATTGCGTTTGGCATGGCCGTTCGGGCAGCAAGAACAGAGTTGGGCATCGCCCAAGAGACGAGGCATCGAACGTTCGCATATGGGGAAGATTGAGCGTGGCGAACATATGCCGAACCTGGCGATTATTTTGCGTATCGCCAGGGCACTGAACAAAAGCGCGAGTGAACTGATAGCGGCCACTGAGAAAAACCTACAGACTGAAGCCAACGCAAACGATGGGTAATATTGCTACGGCAATGACATGCCGTCAGCCTCTCCAAGTTGAATTCGCTCGATAAATCGACTCAATGGTTCAGAAACTCCAGCCTGAGGATATAGCAGGTAGGTCATCAACGTCGCTTCTCCTTGCGGCCCTTCCAGAGCCCGAGCCACCACATCCGGGTGTCTGTACATGCCGATCTGGGTGGCAGTGGCAAAGCACAGACCATAGCCAGCGGCCACCAGCGTCAAAGCGATGCTCAAGGAACTGGCTTGTGCGATCACAATGGGCTCGACATTCACCCCACGCAGTAGTTTGACGATCTGCTGCAGGTAGCCTTCGCACTCATGGGGATGACACATCACCAACGGGTAGCGCAACAACTCCTCCACCGGGATCTGTGCATGCACCAGCAAAGGATGGCGTGCGGCCATGGCTATTACCAGCGGATCACTCCAGGCAGAATAAGCAACGATATCGTCTCCCGTTTCGGAGGAGCGAGCGAACCCGGCATCAAACGCGCCTTTTCGTAACCCTCGCAACTGCTCGGCCAGTGGTACGTCGAACAGGCGGATCTCCACTTCAGGATCTTCCTCACGGCAGCGCGCCAACAGCGCTGCTAGTCTAGGTTCCGCAGCTCCATCAGAGACGGCAATACGCAGCGTGCCGCGATAACCCGCTGCCGCTGCCTTAGCACTCGGAGACTGGTAAATACCCGACGCACGTTCTGCAGAAAGACTTCACCAGCGGGGGTCAGATGCGTACCACGTCGATCGCGCTTAAACAGCAGCACGCCCAATTCACCCTCTAGGTGCTTGATAGTGCGCGACAGCGGTGACTGCTCAATGTTCAGCCGCTCAGCGGCACGGGCGAAGTGCAGCTCCTCAGCCAGTACGATAAAAGCACGTAGATGGCGTAGTTCCATGCTAAATCGCCACCGTCCGGTAGCCAAAGAATGAAGACTGCTCGATCATGGCCTTGATCGGCTTGTAATAGACGGCGTGCCGTGAAATGTTGAACCACGAGTACAACTTGAAGATCGAGACATCAAAACCATTTTCTTTCAATTCCTGGCGATCATCTCGATCACTTCCCGCCGTCGCCCAATTACTTCTTGCCCACAGCCTCAACATCGCTTTTCTGTAGACTTCCTGTAAGTGATTGACCTGGCGTTCATATCGCTCATTGACATCCAGAGCATTAGCCCAAAGGACATTCTCCGTGCCTCGCTTGACCTCGCCCATCCAACTCCCAACCTTCGGCATTGATAAGCCATAGGGGCGGCTGATTTCTGCTATCGTCGCCTTACGTTGGATGATGCCCAATATGCAATCGATCCTCCACCCGATGAAAGTGCTGCCCCTTTGCCAATACAACGAAATAACATAAATAACGCGCCCTCACCCCACAAGTCTCTCTTTGACCGCTTCCATACTGTCGCATATTGTTAAGCCAAATGCCTATGGTGCCGGCTTGGCTTCCTGGAATATTTGAACGGCACATACCCGTCAATGTCGAGGGACATGACGTCCAAAAAAATCAAGTCAGGTAAATACGAAGACTAAATAGTTCTTGTCTGCATCGACCACAAACTTTACCTACATGATGATGACGCTACGGTGACCGTTTGATTACAAAGTTGTAATAGAGCCACTTGAAAAGTCCGTGATCTTTCGGAATGGGCGTTATGTGGGACTTTATGCATCGGAATAGAACTGGATGAACATGACTGAGAAACCAAATCGTTAAGTCGTCTCGATGACCATCTCAGAAACCCACACTGAACAGATCCACGCCGGCCCGAGCGACCGAAGTGAACAACTTGCTTACGTCGGCACCACTTTGCTCTGTCTTTCTCCGACCGCCTTATCGATTCCATTGCGATTTACACAATGGGCTCCGTGAGACGTTCCTCAGTATCGGTCAAAGTCGGATAACACCATCGAAAACGTGAAATTGACATATTTAGAGTTAGTTCGCACCCGATTCTCAACAAGTGGTCGTTATTAGCCGTATTTCATGTCCAGGGCAGTGTTAAAGCAACAAGCGCTAGGTAGCGACCGGTCTTGGCCAGTGCCACTATTCCTAGGAAGCGCCAAAGAGGCTCACGCATCACGCCAGCGATCACTGTTAGCGGGTCGCCAATAATGGGCACCCAACTCAAGAGCAGTGACCAGCGGCCATACCGCTGATATGCGTGTTGCGCTTTCTCCATCTGCGCCTGACTAGCCGGAAACCAGCGCTTATGCCGAAAATGCTCGATGTAACGACCTAAAACCCAGTTCACGAACGAGCCCAAGACGTTGCCCACACTGGCCACCGCGAGCAATGCCCAAGCGGGATAGGTCTTTGTGAGCAAAAGCCCCACCAGCACGGCTTCTGACTGGGTGGGCAGCAACGTAGCAGCGCTAAAGGCCGCCAAAAACAGACCCAGATAGGCGGAGAGCTCCCACATCCTTGGGCTACGCGCCTAATTTCATAACAGGGCGAGTGCTCGCCCTGAAACACGGTGAAAAAAAGGTGCTTCGAATCATCCACCTGCCACGGCTCGGCCCTACGTATACAAAGCTAGGCATACATGGTTTCACAAGTATTTAGCGATTTTCTTGAACGTTTCAAGCGGCGTTCGATCATCGCGGGTCAAAGCTTGCACAGTATCTTCCAAACAGTGATCGATGTGATCCTGAATAAGTATGCGCTTGGCTTGGCAAATAGCCTTTTCCACCGTACTAAACCGCGCCTTTAGGAAGCGTAATCTCAAAAACTATTTGTCCATCCTCATCTTTTGCAGTAATGGTGCCGCCATGTGTGTCAATAATCGATTTGACAATGGCTAGACCTAAACCGGCTCCGTCGCCCTTGCGTTGGCGTGAAGGATCCGCGCGGTAAAACCGGTCAAACAACCTTGGAAGATGCTCGGGATTGATTGCTAACCCCGGGTTCGCAACACGTATAACCACCGTGTCGTTGCTGTTAGCCGCTAGTGAGACGGTGACTGCTCGCCCCGGAGGGGTATAACGTATGGCATTGGACAAAAGATTGCTTAGCGCGCGGCGCATCATCAATCTATCACCCTGAACACATACAACGGGACCTTTGCGTATCAAAGCAACAGAGCGTTCTTCGGCCCACGCTTCGAAGTAATCAAATAGCGCCTGCACTTCCGTGACCAAGTTCACGCTGACCAGCTCCGGTTTGAGCTGGTTATTATCGGCTTGTGCCAAAAACAGCATATCACCGACCATTTTGGCCATACGTTCGTATTCTTCCAAATTGGAATATAGAATTTCTCGATACTGCTCAATATCGCGCGATTGAGAGAGAGCGACTTCAGTCTGCGTCTTCAAATTAGTTATGGGCGTACGCAACTCATGAGCAATATCAGCCGAAAAATTCGAGAGGCGATGAAAACCATCTTCAATGCGATCCAGCATGTCGTTGAATGACACGGCCAGCTCAGTTAGCTCCACTGGAACCGTACCAGGAACAAGCCGAATAAAAAGCTGATCAGATTTAATTCGACGAATCTCTTGGCTGATGCGCCGTATCGGCGCATGCCCTTGATACACAGCAAGCCATGTCGCCAGAATGGCAATCAGACAGGCCACGGCCGTAATAATTCTCAGGTAACTGCGAAAGCTTTCAAGATAGTGCAGGTGAAAATTGATGCCAGTGGCCACAGCTAAGGTTAAAGGCTCGCCACCTGGAAGACCTTTGTTCATTAGCTGCACAACAGCACCTCTATAGGTCTCTCCCTTATCCCGCCAGATTTTTACCGAGTCGATGGTGATCATGCCCGTAGAGGGAGTCAACCGCGCAAAACCATCCAAATCCGAATTAGGCGTAGCGTAAATCACACTTCCATGACTATCCGACACTCGAAATTGCGCATTACGATGACCTGAAATCGCAGCCGCTAATCGACGCTTCAATGCATCCGGTTCATGAGTAGCTGGCGGCTCGGAGAGCGACTGGGTCAGCGATTGAACAACCGCATTAAGCTCATCGACATCCTGCTGAACGAAGTGGCTATTAATGGATCGCTGAACCATCCATCCAAACGTAAGAAGCACCACTGTTATGACCGCGCCGATGGATACGGTTAGGCGTAGGGCCAGAGACGCGGGGCGGCGTGCCACTCTTTTCAGCTCGCGCTGCTGACATCAAGCATATAACCCATGCCGCGAACGGTATGAATTAGCTTGGGCTCAAAAGCGTCATCAATTTTGGCGCGCAGGCGCCGAATTGCCACGTCAATGACGTTGGTATCGCTGTCAAAATTCATGTCCCACACCTGCGAGGCGATCAGAGAACGCGGTAACACTTCGCCTTGGCGACGCACCAAAAGCTCCAGAAGTGCGAACTCCTTGTTTGTCAGGTTAATGCGTACCTCTTGCCGCCTCGCCCGCCGACGCGGGATGTCCAGCACCAGGTCGGCCACCTGCAACTGATCATTAAAGACCGGCGTGGTTCCTCGACGCAGTAACGTACGGACTCGTGCGAGCAGTTCCGAAAAAGCAAAAGGTTTAATCAAATAATCATCGGCGCCTAGTTCCAGGCCTTTAACACGATCCTCCACGCTATCGCGTGCCGTCAAAAACAATACTGGAGTAGCCGACTTCGCTTCGCGCAACGCTTGAACAATACGCCAGCCGTCAACATCTGGCAGCATGACATCCAAGATGATCAAATCATAATCCTCTGTCAGGGCGAGGTGGTGCCCGTCCAGACCCGTGCGGGCCAGATCGACTATAAAGCCGGACTCGACGAGCCCTTGACGTATGTATTCGCCAGTTTTTATCTCATCTTCAACGACGAGCAGTTTCATGGGATCGCTCCTGCGATGTACTTCAGTTTTGTGTCTGACTTAAGGGACCGCCCCTGACGTAGAAGCGTCAGAACTCATAGTAAGACTCTACACGCGTCAAACTGACAGCACGATGACGATCAGATTACAAAACTGTAATACAACAATATTTCGGACGAATTCATTTTTAGACGCCCTTGTGTTCACTGCAAAGTATCTTGCCTCAAAATCAAGATATAAAAACATGGAGCGTTGCATTAAGCTCGACATCGATTACGCACAAGCATTTCGTCTGCGGGACCAGGTACATTGAAGTCTGCAGTGAACTTACCCAAACGTTTTATCAGATAATTGCGAGCATCTGCGAGCCATTTCGCCAAGAATATGGCTCGCCTCAGATGAGTTACTAGGAGCATGATGCCGAAAACGCGCTAAAGCATGGAAAACGCCTAGCGCTCGGCGGCTTAACAGCGTCCGGCCCTAAAGTTTGAGCACCGGCGTATAGCCAACTTCTCGAATGGCACGTTCGATAACGTCTGCATTGGACTCTCCATCGATTCGAACCAAATGAGCGGGGAGATCAATCCTAACGCTGGCCGTCGGTGCCGTTTCTTTGACCACGCGCGTAATCGTATCCACGCAATGACCGCAAGTCATATCTTTCACTTCAAATTCAATCATTGTGCTGTCTCCTTAGGTAATGCAGCATAACAATACTAAACCTTGCCATTACGGCAATGTCAAGCTGGCCCAACGTGCCTCGGCAATCAGTTCACACGTTTGCAGCTCGCAGCGACCGCCGTTGCTATTCTTTTTGCCTTTAAATAACAACATGTTGCTTGACTACCGGGAGACGCAACGCGCGCATGACATAAATGTAATCGCGGCGTAATCGGACTGACAGCATGACTTCGCTACAGTGAATTCGCTACCGTCACTCAACGCTGCCGAGCGGATATGAATTAACCCGCCTATTTGAAGGATACGAAGATGAAATGTGATATGAAAACCATGCTGAAGGCGGCTCTTGGCCTAGCTGTCGCCATTGCCGTGGCGTACGCGACTTTTCCCGCCGCCCGTGAATGGCTTACCGCCAGCGCCCCATTTTTGTTCTTTCTAATTTGTCCCTTGATGATGTTTTTCATGATGAAAGGTATGCACTCCTGCGACAAGGACCAAAGGGCGGGAAAAACCCAAGCCGACCAAGCTCCCTCCACACCATCGGTCGGACACTCGCCGCTCAAAGACTAGCCGACTCGCAGCCGTCCTACCCTACCCATAGCGGACTCCTGATGGGGTAGCACTTAGATTTACGGATATCACGTGATGAGTTCTAAAACGATTTTTACCAGCCTGGCGGCAACAAGCGTTGGCACGCTATTGATGTTCGGCGGAATCGGCGTAGCAACCGCAAGTACCGATCCATCCGTAGCCGATGCACAAGCCATAATGACTTTGGCACAGGCTGCGCCGATTGAACTCACGCACGTGCACGGGCTTGCCTATAGCACAGACGGTAAACAGTTGCTGATCCCGAGCCATCATGGCATCGCGGCGTATTCGAATGGTCAATGGACAAAGATGGCCGGCCCCGAGCATGATTACATGGGATTCGCCACCACCCGCGGGGCGTTTTACAGCAGCGGGCATCCCGCAACAGGCTCGAAGCTAATTAATCCGTTCGGCCTCATCAAGAGTACGGATGCGGGAAAAACTTGGCGACAGTTGGGGCTGGAAGGAGAGTCCGATTTTCATACCTTGGCCACAAGCTATGAAACCGATGCGGTGTACGTCCTGAATTATGGGCCTAATACCCGGATGCCCCAAGCTGGGCTGTATATGACTCAAACAGACGGCCTGGCATGGACGCGGGCAGCCGCTAACGGCCTAAGGGCCAAAATTAATAGCTTGGCGGTGCACCCGCGCGATGTCAACGTCGTTGCCGTGGGCGCTGCCGACGGGTTGTACTTGTCTCGTGACGCGGGCAACCATTTTGAGCCATTGGTCCAGAGCGCGCAGGTACTTGCGCAGTGGTTCGATCTGGATGGCGAGCACCTCTGGGTTAGCAGTTATGCAAATGTCCCCGTGCTAAGTCGCATGGACCTGAAGGACGGCGGAGTTATAGAAAAAATCGAGCTTCCCCCACTAGATGAAGACGCGGTGGCCTTTATTGCTCAAAACCCTACCCGCCACGAAGAACTTGCGATCGCGACCTTCAAGCGTAGCGTCTATATCAGCCAAGATCGTGGTGCGACCTGGCTACAGATTGCTAAAGGTGGCACGACGCTCGATAAGTAATCTCCTGACATCGTATCGTTTGGCATTCACATAGCGTAAAGCAATTTGAGTAGTTTCATGAGTAATAAACTGATAAAAATCATTGTGATCGCACTGGCGGCGATTGGACTCATAGCCGTTTTTGCTTTTGTCGGCATGGGAGCCATGATGTTTTGGATGATGGGCACTTAACGCGAGCGTTACACGCTTAAGTGCCTCCCTGCTGCCAGTATCGAAAATGCAACCACACGGCCCAACCTGAAGAATACCTATGCATTACAAAAATGTAATGCCGGCGTCATTGGGCCGACATGCGCATTTCGTTAAAGTGCTAGTCATCAATTTAATTTGAGGCTTTGATCATCGAAGGATGATTGATGTCTGCCTCTTTCGACTTTGGGATACGCTCACGTGAAACACCTGCTACCGTCCTCGCTTGCACTACCTATACTGCCCCGTCGCCGATTCGTTCAGGGCCTAGCGGTTGGGCTTATCGCCCTTTGCCCGAGCTGCCGGAGTTCCGTCCGCCAAGACGAGCACCGGCTCAGCCGCTGTGCTGACGGGGACCGAGTTCAACCTGGAGATCGGTGAATCACCCGTCAACTTCACCGGCAACCCTCGCATGGCGACGACGGTGAATGGCTCGCTCCCTGCCCCAACGTTGCGTTGGCGCGAAGGCGATACGATCACTATTCGCGTCAAGAACCGCCTGAAGGAAGCCACCTCCATCCATTGGCACGGCATCATCCTGCCCTTCCAAATGGATGGCGTGCCAGGCATTAGCTTTGCGGGCATCGCCCCAGGGGAAACGTTTACCTACCGATTTAAAGTCGAACAAAGCGGCACGTACTGGTATCACTCCCATTCTGGCATGCAGGAGGCGACCGGCGTTTATGGGGCGATCATTATCGACCCGGCACAAACCGACCCCATACGGGCGGATCGGGAGTACGTCGTTCAGCTCTCTGACCGATGCGAGTCCTGGCCAAACTCAAGATGCAAGGCGACTACTACAACTACAACCAACCCACCGCCATTGATTTCTTCCAGGATGCCTCGCGAGATGGCCTGAAAGCTGCTATCGACAAGCGCAAGATGTGGAACGAGATGCGCATGAGCCCGACCGATTTGGCTGACCTGTCCGCGAACGTACTGACTTACCTGATGAACGGCACGACACCGGCGGGCAACTGGACGGGGCTGTTTCGAGCCGGAGAACGGGTCCGCCTGCGCTTTATCAACGGTGCAGCCAATACCTTTTACGATATACGCATTCCCGGCCTTCAGTTGACCGTGGTCCAGGCTGACGGCGTGAACGTAGAGCCTGTAACGGTCGATGAGTTCAGGTTCGGACCTGGGGAGACCTATGACGTGCTGGTACAGCCTAAAGACGACGTTTACACCGTATATGCGCAAGCCATGGACCGCACGGGATATGCCCGCGGCACCCTGGCTACGCGTGCCGGTCTCGAAGCGCCCGTGCCGGCGTTGGACCCTGCAGAATGGCTCACCATGGCGGACATGATGGGTTCAATGGGTGGGGGCATGGCAGGAATGAATCATGGCGCGCCCGGCCAATCGTCCATGGGCGGTATGGACCACGGCAATATGGCAGGGATGAACCATGGCAGCATGCAGGGCATGAATCACGCTGGGATGGCTGGCATGGCTGGCATGGATCATGGCGCAATGGCATCGGCTGGCGCCAGCACCCAAGTGCGCCACGCCAAGACCGAGTATGGCCCAAGTATCGATATGCGGGTCGACATGCCGCGCACCAACCTGGACGATCCCGGCATTGGGCTGCGCAACAACGGCCGCCGAGTATTGACGCTGTCGGACTTGCACACTGTGGGTGGCGCGATGGATCCGCGCGGTGCAGAGCGTGAAATCGAGCTCCATCTAACCGGGAACATGGAACGCTATGCCTGGTCGTTCGACGGCGTTGAATATGGAAAATCGACGCCGGTGCATTTCCGCTACGGCGAACGGGTCAGGGTTATTTTGCACAACGACACCATGATGACGCACCCCATGCACTTGCACGGTATGTGGAGTGAGCTGGAGGCGCCCGACGGTAGCTTCCAAGCTCGCCGCCACACAATTCCGGTGCAGCCGGCGCAACGCATCAGCTTTCTCGTGACCGCCGATGCACTGGGTCGCTGGGCTTGGCACTGCCATCTGATGCTGCATATGGATGCGGGGATGTTTCGCGAAGTGGTGGTGGCATGAGCTCAATAAACGAGAAAAAGGGAATCTTGACCGTGAATACCCATATAAAGAAACGCATGCTTGCACTCGCTATCGCAACGCTAGGCGCGACTCCGATTTTGTCCTACGCCCAAGCGCATGACGCCCATAGTGGCCATACCGCCATGCCGGCCAGCTCGGCGCCTGCCGATGCAGCCAGCATGCCTGGTATGGATCACAGCAAAATGAATATGCCTGGCATGGACCATGGCACGATGAATATGGAGTCACCCACCGCAACTAAGCCAGTAGAGGCCATGCCGGGTATGAACCATGGCCAAGCCAACACAGCGCCAACGGCCCCTGCTCACGATATGGGAGCAATGGACACGGGCGGTGGCGAGATGGATCATGGAGCCATGCAGATGCAAGGGGGCTCGGCCCCGGGATCCGAATGTCTACTCCGATGGCTACGTGCGTAATGCGGGTAAGTATGCGCTGCCGCCCTCAGATGCGCTGGTCATGTCGGACATGCACGACTTCGGTTCCGTGAACTTCGACCGGTTGGAATACGTCAGGGCGCGAGGCGAAGAATGGGCGGCCTATGAAGGCGAGGCCTGGTATGGCAGCACCTATAACCGCGCCGTCATCAAAGCGGAAGGCGAAGTGGCGAGCGGCAAACTGCAGGAATCCGAGACGCAGTTGCTGTGGCGCCACGCCGTTTCAACTTTCTGGGATACGGAACTGGGCGTGCGATTCGACCATGCTCAGGGCGCGCCAAACCGAGAATGGCTGGCATTTGGCTTTAAGGGGTTAGCGCCTTACTGGTTCGAGGTCGATGCCACCGCTTATGTCGGCCCAAGCGGTCGAACTGCGCTAGGCCTAAGCGCAGAGTACGACATCTTGCTGACCCAGAAGCTCTATCTTCAACCGAGCGTAGAGGTCAATTTTTACGGTAAGAACGATCCAGCGCGAGAGATTGGAAGCGGGCTATCGGATGGCACGGCCGGTCTGCGTTTGAAGTACGAAGTCACGCGTCAGTTTGTTTGGTCCAGCAAATTCGGAAAAACGGCGGATTATGCACGCGCAGCGGGCGAATCCAAGCAGGAAACCCGTTTCGTGGCCGGTTTGAGCTTTCGCTTTTAACGGTTGCACCAGGGAGCATCACGTCTGATGCTCTTATTTTTCCCTCACCCAAAAGTGATTTTCATGAAAAAGACACTATCTATACTGATATTAAGCACGCTACCCGTCCTGGCCTTTGCCGCCGGGAGCCATGGTGGAGGTCATGAGATGAAAGACGGCACCATGATGCAAGGCCATGACATGTCCAGCATGAAAAAAGGCGATTCAGCCATGGGACAACCTGGCGATCCCGCCAAGGTTACTCAAACGATAGAAATTGTCATGGAAGATACCATGCGATTTACACCGAGCGAGATCAACGTGAAAGCCGGTGATACCGTCCGATTTCTAATTAAAAATTCCGGCAAAGTTCCTCACGAAATGGTGATCGGTTCGGCCGCCGAAATGCGCGATCATGCAGCCATGATGAAAAAAATGCCAGGAATGAAACATGCCGAACCCAATATGATCTCGCTTAACCCCGGCCACAGTTTACCCAAGCTGGCACTGTTGACTTTGCCTGCCTGGTGGCTGGGCACATGGAAGCGGGCATGATTGGTAAGGTAAAAGTCGGATAACCCCACATAAAGGCGGTACGTCATGGCCTGATTATCCATCCACTTCGTGATGAATTACTAGGCAAAGTAGCTATTAATGCGGCCTCCCCAGAACGGCAGCACTGCGTATGCAGTGCTGCCAATGCTTATTTCTCCCACACTAATCACAGTCGATCCAGCCACAAAAGGCGAACCACGCTCTCGCACTATCCAAATATTTTCTATATGACATGCATACGATATTAAAAAGCCTGCTTCTCGTCTTCGGTTACCTTATGACGAATACCGCCGTGGCATCGGAAGTCAGACAGACTTCTATTATCGAAAGCCCTGTTCACACACTCGGCAAACACGCTCATAAGGCGATCCCTCGGCTCGAGAGCTTGCGCAAGATGTTTCTTGCCACGCCGCTGATTGACCGCGCGCGTATCAACTCATCCTTTGGCTACCGGCTGCATCCCTTATCAGGCAAGTGGGCAGGCCATCAAGGTCTTGATTACCCTGCCCCAAAAGGTACTCCCATCCGCGCAACGGCTCAGGGAAAAATCGCTTTCATGGGCGTTCAAAATGGCTATGGCAAAGTGATTTTCATAGAACATGATAATGAGTATTCCACTGTCTATGCGCATCAAAGCCGTTTTAAGAAAGGCCTAAGAAAAGGTGTCAGCATAGAAAAGGGACAAATCATTGGCTATATCCAGTGGTCCTCATCTGCATTATGAGCTGCGCGTCAACAACCAACCGGTAGACCCCATCCAAGAAAAACGGCAACTTGCCTCCTATGTCCAAAGATGAAGTTACCTTGTGCGGCCGGCGTAGCGATAGCCCGCAAATTACATTGATTGATCGTGCAATAAAGTGAGTGGGGATAGTTCCAATGGCAATAACTGTGAAAAAAGCAGGCGTGATTACCGGAGTGCTTGGTGTCCTGGCGCTCGGCGTCGGCTTGTTAATGTATGAACCCTTGACGGACTCAAGACCGGCATTTATTGATCCTTCCGATCAAGAACTCGTGCTCAAGGGCAAAGAAATCTATGCCAACAATTGCGCATCCTGCCATGGTGCGAAGCTGGAAGGTCAGCCTGACTGGCGGGTACGTCAGGCGAATGGTCGTTTGCCTGCGCCGCCGCACGATGAGACCGGGCACACCTGGCATCATCCCGATGCCGTTTTAATTGACATTACTAAAAATGGCCTGGTCCCTGGCGTAACAGCCCCACCCGGGTATGTGAGCGACATGCCCGCCTATGGCAAGTTGCTGACCGATCACGACATCCGGGCTCTACTCGCTTATATCAAAAGCTCCTGGCCCAAGCAGGCGTTAGCGGCTCAAAAGGAAATCACTCTGCAACGGCCGCAGTAATTCATTGGCCACGACAGTCTTTTATTTAGCGTTACGCAACCGCAATGCATTGGTCACCACCGACGCTGAACTTAAGCTCATTGCCAGGGCGGCAAACATGGGCGAGAGCAGCAGCCCCGTCCACGGATACAACACACCAGCCGCCAGTGGTACGCCCAAAGCGTTATACACGAAAGCAAAACCCAAATTTTGTTTCATATTGGCGATGGTCGCCTCAGACAAATGGCGAGCAATAGAGATCCCTCGTAAATCGCCTTTGACTAAGGTGACCTGGGCACTATTCATGGCGACATCGGTGCCGGTGCCCATGGCAATGCCAACGTTGGCTTTGGCCAAGGCCGGCGCATCGTTAATGCCGTCGCCCGCCATGGCCACGATACGCCCTTGGTCTTGAAGTTTTGTGACAAGATCAAGCTTGTCGGCTGGCTTTACCTCGCCATGGAATTCGTCGATACCCAGGCGCTGCGCCACAGCCTTAGCGGTCGACACCCCATCGCCCGTGGCCATGATGACCCGGATACCGGCCGCCTTCAGTTCGTCCACGGCTTCTTTGGTGCTGGCTTTGATAGGGTCTGACACAGCCAGCAGGCCCAGCAGGTCGCCGTTCGCGGCCAGATACATAACGCTCGCGCCTTGCGCACGCAAGTTATCTGCCTTCTCACTTAGTATCGCCACATCAACGCCTTCTTGCTGCATCAGCGCGGTATTACCGAGCGCCAGACGTTTGCCCTCAACGTTTCCGCGAACGCCAATCCCGGAGCCCGACTCGAACTCATCTACGGTAGCCAATGCAATGCCCTGCTCCCGCGCGGCATTAACGATCGCGTCGGCCAGCGGGTGCTCGCTGCCTTGGTCCAGGCTGGCAGCCAGGCGCAACACCTCGTCGGCGCTGACGCCCTGAACGGGGACTGCTTGCTCAAACGTGGGCCGCCCCTCGGTCAAGGTGCCGGTCTTATCGACGATCAAGGTATCGACCTTGCGGAAGTTCTCGATGGCAGCAGCATCCCGGAACAAGACGCCGTGCGTCGCACCACGGCCAGTGGCAACCATAATAGACATGGGTGTCGCCAGGCCTAGCGCGCACGGACAGGCAATGATCAGCACGGCCACCGCATTGATCAGACCATACACCCAGCTTGGCTGAGGCCCCCAGAATCCCCACACGAAAAATGTGATCACGGCGATGGCAACCACCGCCATGACAAAATAGCCCGCCACATGATCGGCCATGCGTTGCATCGGGGCTCTGGAGCGCTGCGCTTGCGCCACAAGCTGCACGATTTGAGACAACACCGTGGCCGCACCCACTTTCTCGGCGCGTATCACCAGCGCACCCGATGTATTCATCGTGGCGCCAATCACTTTATCGCCCACACGTTTGCTGACGGGTAGCGGCTCACCTGTAAGCATGGATTCGTCAATTGAACTCGTGCCCTCCTCTACCGCCCCGTCCACCGGCACTTTTTCACCTGGACGCACACGCAAGCGATCGCCTTCGTGAACGTGGGTAAGCGGCACATCTTCTTCAGACCCATCAGGCAAGATACGCCGGGCCGTCTTCGGGGCTAATCCCATTAACGACTTGATCGCCGCCGAGGTTTGCGAGCGGGCTTTCAATTCCAGGATTTGACCGAAAAGCGTCAATGAGATGATGACGACTGCCGCTTCAAAATACACCGCGATGCGTCCCATGGACAAGAACGTATCGGGGAAAACTTCCGGCGTAACCGTCGCCACAACGCTATAGATAAAAGCCGCCGCCGTTCCCAGGCCGATAAGGGTCCACATATTGGGGCTGCGGTTAACCACCGACTGGACGCCGCGCACAAAAAACGGCCAGCCAGCCCAGAGCACCACCGGCAAGGAAAGCACCAGCTCGACCCAGCTTTGGACGGCCATGCCAAACCACCCTAGCTGATGACCGAACATGGCCAGCGCGGTAACGATCAAAGTCAGCGGCAAGGTCCACCAGAACCGGCGACTGAAATCCGCCAGCTCGGGGTTATCGTCGTCAAGCGTCGGCATAAGCGGCTCGAGCCCCATACCGCATTTAGGGCAGTTTCCAGGGTGATCCTGGCGAATCTCGGGGTGCATCGGACAGGTGTAAATGGTGCCCGGTGCGGCTAGCTCAGTGTGTTGTTCGTTTGGCTGTTTTCTAGAGAGATATTTGGCAGGGTCGGCGCTGAATTTAGCTTGGCAACCCGTGCTGCAGAAATAAAACGGCTGGCCGTCGTGCTCAAGATGGTGTGGTGATTGTTCGGTCACCGACATCCCGCACACTGGGTCCTTTAATGTCGAGGTCGGCTTAGTGTCGCGGCCGTCAACTCCAGTTGATCCGCTGCTTACGTGACCTGATCGGCCGTGTTGCGCATGTTCGTAGTCGTAGTCGTGTGGTGCCATGACGTAGCCGCTTTCCCAGTTAGTCTTGGGCTACGCTGACCTCTCACCATCCCAAAACAGCGTAGAGCCCGAGTTTGCAACGGATGGTAGGCGTATCAATCATGCCATACTTTAGTGCTTGCGAAACTGACAGTTCGATGTCAGCAGCATTACATTCTTGTCATGATGAACGACGATAACGTGGGTCGACGGTTTGTGTCATGCACATAGAATGTGCATGACATAAAGAATGAACTATCGTATACGAGGCATTAATCCCCCGTGTAAAAGCTTTGAATATACGCTTTTTCTTCAGCGGTCTGAGCCATTAACTCCTGCTGAACCTGTGCTCGTGACTTCATTGGCCCAGCGTTGATTTGAGGCCAAATACCTGTCGCTTCTCCTTGACGTGTAGCCCAAGTAGGGTCAGCTTTAGCTTCCTCAAGTTCCTGGAGCACCTGGGTTCGACTCTTCATGTTGGACCAATCCTGCACTTCAGTACCGCCCTGTTCACTATTATCGGGAATCCAATAAGCAAAACTGGTAGCTGGAACCGCTAATGCAGCGGCTAGCAAGGCGAAAAGAGTTTTTGAACGAAATGACATAGTAGGTTCCTTTGAGAGTCGTTGCCGCGAGGCGCTGTCATACTGCGCGATCGCGCTGCCAGTTCTTTCTGGCTAGGACTCCACTTTAGCGAGCAGCACCCAACAGTCCGATGACGCCGGCATGACGAATACGTCATGATTTGACCTATCTTTGTAATGTAGGCTGTATCGGGGAAATTACCCAGTAACGGCACAGGAATTGCTGACTAACAAAGTTTGTGCAGTAAGTGCGGACTGAAACGCGTGCGTCATTACTTCAGAATTTAGATGGCGCCGGGAGCCTGACCATGGTCCTGGACGTTCAAGCCTAGCCAATTCCGTTTAAACCGAAGTGCCTGATAGATTAAAGGTAGCTGTGTCTTGGAAGTTCTTTCACGTTTATGGGAGATGGTCATGAATACTCAAACTGGAAAAACAGTTCGGCTGGTCCGCCACATTTTATTACCATTGATGCTAGGCGCCAGCATCGGGGCGGTCTCACCGCTGGTGTCTGCTCAGAGCACTACCCCACCGAATCAAGGGTCAATGAGTTCCACCGCAACGAATGGCGGCATGCCTATGGGTATGCACGGCTCCATGATGAATATGAGCAAGCAAATGGATACTATGAAACCATCAGGCGATGTCGATTATGACTTTGCCGCGATGATGCGTATCCATCATCAAGGCGCTGTCGATATGGCTGAACTGGAACTGAAAAAAGGGAAAGACCCGAAGATGCAACAGATGGCCAAAGAGATTATCGCGGCTCAGAATAAGGAAATCGCAGAATTCGATCAGTGGCTAGCTCAGCATAAAAGATAACGAGAATGGTTTGATGGCGCCCGCAGTACAGGCCAGCCAATAGCCGCGGACGCACCACATTGAGCAATGCGTTTCTCGCGAGAGGCGTTCCCGCTCCGAACAAGCTAAATAGCGTTCATGTGCCGCTAACCGCCTCCCTTGGCTAATCCCGGGAAAACGGTTTTCCGTCGAAGTCCATTGTGATTAGATTGCCATCCATTGGCCCCATACCGGGCGAATTAACCGGCATCCCCGGGGCTGATACCCCTTTTACAGACGGGTTTGCAATCAGTTTATTCACAACAGCAGCAGGCACATGGCCTTCAATAACTTGCCCTGAGGCATCCACGACACCGGTATGGCATGAACCTAGCGACACAGGCACCCCGAGCTTAGTTTTTATCGAGGTCATATCGCCTGTTTTGATAGCCTTCACCGTAAAACCTGATGCACGCATATGTTCAACCCAGCCCGAGCAACAGCCGCAATTGGGGTCCTGATAAACGGTGATTGATTCGTTTGCCGCCTGCGCTAAGCTTGCTGTTGTCATAAATATTGCTGCCAAAATTACTTTTTTCATCTGAAATTTTCCTTAATTAAAAATTGCACTACCCAATCGCTCCAAGCGCCGGAAACGTTCTCAATAACCAAATCGCAAAACGCACCAACTGTCCACTTGCTACCGCAATGCCCATTAGCACCAGAATCGCGCCGGTGATTATCTGAAGGTATCGACCCGCACGGCGCAACGAACCCAGTCGACGCATAAAGGGGGTCATGAAGTACGCGGAAAGCAGGAACGGTACGCCCAACCCCAGTGCGTAAATACCCAAAAGCAACACGCCCTGCCCAAGACTCTCAGAGGTGGCGCCGAGTACCAGAATACCGCCGAGCACGGGACCAATACATGGCGTCCAACCGAAACCAAACGCCATGCCCAGCACGGTCGCCGACCAGGGCTTGCCACCGCCTGCACGTGGCTCGAATCGGTAGTAACGCTGCATCCATAAAGGGGCACGTATGACGCCCATAATCATCAGGCCGGCGATGACAATAACGCCGCCCGCTGCAATATTCAGTTCGTAACGATACGATAAGAACAAGCGCCCGATTGCAGTGATGCTGGCTCCCAAAATCAGAAACACCATGGAGAAGCCGGCAACGAAGCACGCGCTCAGGCCCAATGCTCGCCAGCGAGCCGCACGCGCTTCGATATGAGAGATGTCTAACTGAACGGAACCGCCTGCAATATAGGAGAGATAGCCAGGTACAAGCGGCAAAACACAGGGCGATAAGAAGGAAGCGATACCAGCGAAGAACGCCGTTAATAGCCCAATAACAGTTAACTCAAGCATCGTACAGTCCCCAGAACACAATCGGTTTCAATATCATTGCTCATCACTTTGAATCCCGAATAGAGGTGCGCGGCAGTGCGCCATCAATCAAGGCTTCAACTTGCGGACCATCCCAGGCAGCGGGCCCCATCGCCCGGCCGATTTCACGACCCTCTCGATCAATCAATAGCGTTGTTGGCACGCCCGGCGCCCGCAATGTATCTGAAACTTTGGTCGTCGGGTCAACGTAATGCTTTAACGTTCGAATGCCAAAATCCTGATAGAACGGCTTGACTAGATCGGGATCTCGATCAATCGACAGGGCAACGACTTCAAAGTCTGCGCCGCCACGCTTGGCATTTAACCGGTCCAGCGATGGCATCTCCTCCCGGCACGGAGGGCACCAGGTCGCCCATAGATTGAGCAAGATGACACGACCTTGAAAGTCGGTCAAGGTCACGGTCTTACCCGTCGCATCCTGAAAGGAGATCAAAGGCAGTTCGCGCGGCGTATGCCAGCGCATGAAGCGCTGCCCTCCTATGTCCACCGACACATTAACTACGCCACTAAGAAGGCTTTTCGAGGCATTATTACGTTGATAAAAAAACAAAGCTGTCGCGATGCCGATCACGCTGATTAACGCCATCGCCGCCCATGCAATTATCTTAAAAGAGTTCTTCATTGTTAGTGTCCAGCATCCATCAGTTCTTGGCGATCGCCGTTTCGGCTTGTGCACGGCGAGCCCGCTCTATGGTATTTGCGACAGCCTGCGCGGCGTCCGAATCAGCTGGAAGCAGTCCGAGTAACTGTTGCCAGTAATCGATAGCTGCCGGATAATCTTGGCGCTCAAGCGCTGCGGCGCCCGCCAAAGTCAGGGCGAATGGTTCCCGAGGATTGAGCGATAGCGCACGCTCCAGCAATTGTGTCGGCTCTCCTTTAAATCCCTCAGGGCTGCTTCTGGCGAGTGTTTCGGCATATTCGGATAGCGCCAAAGGATCCGTCTGGATGACGGTAGCCGCTTTGGCAAAGGCTGCAGCCGCGTCTTCATACTTTTCAAAATAGCGATAGGAACGCGCCAACATGAGCCAGCCAGCAGCATCATCAGGATTGCGCGCCAGCCTCGCCGCGAGCGAATCCACCATGGCCTGCACGTCGGCTTGTGTCATGGTAGACGCACTTTGCGCTGGCGGTGGTGTAATGGCCGCGGGGTTTCCTAACGCCAGATAGGTAAGCGTTGCAGCCAGTGGCAGGACGATGGCCAGCGCTATCGCTACTTGCTTGCTGCTCTGGTGTCGTAGCCCAGTACTCTGCGCTGGTGTTGCTTCATCGAGCACACGTCGTTGCAGCTCTTGCTGGGCCGTAGCGTGATCGTGCAAAGACAATATACCGTTGGCGCGATCTTGCTCCAGTTCAGCCAATTGGTCGCGCAGTACCGTCGCATTGACGGCGTGATGCTCGATACTGCTGTCCAACTTGGGGCCACGCCACAGAACAAACCCGAGCCATAAGGTGACACTAGCAGCAAGTAATGCAGCAATAAGGATAAAAATCAAATTCATGGTTATGTTCCGTTGTCCGTGGTTTGCGCTAGCAGCGCCTGCGCTCTCTTGCGCTGTCAGCCACCCTACTTTTCCGGCGACGCAATGTTGTCGCCAGAATGAGAAGCCCAAAGGCCAGCAGCAACACGGGGCCAAACCATAGCAATAGCGTGGTGGCTTTTAATGGCGTGCGATAGAGCACAAAATCACCATAACGATCAACCATATAGGTTCTAATCTCAGCATCGCTTTTGCCCGCTTGTATCTGCTCGCGTATCTGCTGACGCAAATCCACGGCCAGGTCGGCGCGTGAAGCTGCAATCGACTCGTTCTGGCACACCAGACAGCGCAATTCGGCCGCGATGTCCAGCATGCGCTTTTCCGACGCTGCGTTATTCGCCCACGATGGCAAGGCGATGACGGCACACAATAATGTCAGCCACCAATATTTCATTTCTCAAGCTCCCGTATCAGAGGTAGAAGCGTGTCGCGCACCGCACTGTCGGTTACGGCTCCGATATGCTTGTAACGAATGAACCCGGCTTTATCGATAACGAAGGTCTCAGGCACGCCATAAACGCCATAGTCGATGCCCACGCGCCCTTGGGTATCGGATACGGACAACACATACCCATTGCCATGGCGTTCCAACCACGAAATGGCTTCCCCGCGTATATCCTTGTAGTTAAGACCCACAATGGGGACCGCATGTGTTTTAGCCAACGCCGTAATGACGGGATGCTCTTCAAGACAGGCATAACACCAGGAGGCCCACACGTTCAGCAGCCACACTTTGCCTTTCATGGCTTCCGGTGAAAACGTGTCTTCTGGCGACGCCAATTGGGGCAACGTGAAACTCGGTGCCGGCTTGTCAATTAAAGGCGAAGGAACTTCGCTAGGTTTGAGGGTCAAACCGAACGCCAGGAAGCCGACGAGTACGATAAAGCCGACCAACGGCCATACAAAGCGACTCATGATGTGGCCCCTCCTGCAACCAAGGCAGCCTTTCGTTCTCGACGCTTAAGCCGATAACGACGATCACTGATGGCTAACAACCCACCCAGCGCCATCAAGATGCACCCAATCCAGATCCAATCAACGAACGGTTTGTAGTAAACCCGTACGCTCCAGGCACCGTCGGCGAGCGGTTCACCCAGGGCGACGTACACGTGACGCAACCCGTTGGCGTCAATGGCTGCTTCGGTCATGGGCATTTCCGAAGAGATGTAGCTGCGTTTTTCTGGATGGAGTAGACGTAAAGCTTGATCATCGCGTGACAACTCGATGTCACCGACTTCTGCGACATAATTAGGCCCCTGTGCTTTATTAACGCCTAGAAACGTCAAGTCATAGCCCCCTGCACTTACTGTGCTGCCAGGCGTCATACGCACGTCCTGTTCAGTTTCATAGCCCATGACGAGCGTCACGCCCGCTACGAACACAGCAATACCCAAATGGGCCAGATGCATGCCTAGCCAGCTAAGCGGCTGAGCCAACAGGCCACTGCGTGTGGCGCGCATCCGGTCAACGATGCCCTTAACCACCGCGGTAGCAATCCACGTGGCCAGTGCCAGACCTAACGCCACCAGCGCCGACCAACGCCCCAGCATGAACGGTGCGCCAACACCGACCACAAGCGCCACTACAGCCGGAACATGCAGGTGTTTTATCAGAGCGCTTATCTTGGCCGACTTCCAGTTAGCCACCGGGCCTACCGCCATGAGAAGCAGCGCGGGCACCATCAGCGGTATGAAAACGGCATTAAAGTATGGCGGCCCCACGGAAAGTTTGCCTAACCCGAGCGATACAACGTGCCGAGGATCACGGCACCCGCGGCTACGGCCAACAATACGTTGTTCACGAGTAACAGGGATTCACGCGATATCAGTTCAAACCGTCCGCCCATGCCCACCTTGGGTGCACGCAGCGCAAATAAAAGCAATGATGAGCCCACCACCACGGCGAATAACATCAAAATGAACACACCGCGGCGCGGATCGGTGGCGAAGGTGTGTACTGACGTCAATACGCCTGACCGTACGAGAAAGGCCCCCAATAATGAAAGCGAGAACGTACTGATGGCAAGCAGCACCGTCCAGTTTTTAAAACTGGCACGCTTTTCGGTTACCGCCAGGGAGTGGATCAATGCCGTACCCACCAGCCACGGAATAAACGAAGAGTTTTCTACCGGATCCCAGAACCACCAGCCGCCCCAGCCCAGCTCGTAATAGGCCCACCAACTTCCCAAGGCGATACCCAAGGTCAGGAACAGCCACGCTGCCGTCGCCCAGGGCCGGGACCAACGGGCCCACGTCGAGTCGAGCTGCCCCGCCAGCAATGCGGCAATAGCAAATGCAAACGCTACCGAAAATCCGACATACCCCATGTACAGCAGTGGCGGATGAAATATCAGTCCAATGTCTTGCAGGAGCGGATTCAGGTCCATACCCTCCATGGGTGCCGGTACCAGGCGCTCGAACGGGTTAGAGGTAAGCAGCACAAAGAGCAGGAATCCAGCGGTGACCAGGCCCAGCACCCCCAGTACACGTGCGACCATGACATCGGGCAGTTGCTTGGAGAACACACTTACAGCGTACGCCCAGCCTGTTTGCATCAGCAGCCACAGCAAGAGCGATCCTTCGTGGCCGCCCCAGACCGCCGCGATACGGTAAAGCAAGGGCAATTGCGAGTTGGAGTTCTGGGCGACGTAAGCCACCGAAAAGTCCTTAACGATGAAAGACCAGCCCAGCGTCGCGAAGCTAACAATAATTAAAAGGAACTGCGCTCGCGCGGCAGGTCGAGCAAAGGCGATCCAGACATCATTACCACGCGCCGCACCAGCAAGGGCTAAACAGCCCTGTGCAAGCGCTACAAATAGCGTCAGAATCAGTGAAAAATGACCGAGTTCAGCAATCATGAGCGTTATGGCCTCGCAGTAATCGTGTTCTTGGCGGCCTCATCCAGCGCATGCTGTTCTCATCGTGTTTGGCGAGCACCTCTTCAGCGCGGAACAATCCATCGGCCCCGAGCTTGCCTTGGGCCACCACCCCTTTGCCTTCACTAAACAGGTCCGGCAATATTCCCGTATAACTGATCGGTATCATTTTGGCGGTATCGGTCACAACGAACTTCACCGTGAGCCCATCACTTTGGCGCTGCACACTGCCGGTTTGCACCATGCCGCCGACGCGAAACGTCCGATCCTGAGGGGCTTCACCGGCACTCACCTGCGTAGGCGTGAAAAAAAACACAAGGTTGCTTTGAAAAGCATTGAGCACTAAGGCTGTGGCAATGCCGAACGCGGCCAAGCCACCGGCAATGAGCGCGAGGCGCTTATGGCGATTTTTCATCGAGATTCCTCTTCCCTTAGGATTAACTGGCGCTTTAGGTGCGATAAAGCCGCTTGGCGGCGCTGGCGCAGCAGGAGCCACTCAGTGCAAAGAGCGACCAGGGTGGCGGCGACTGACCCCCACACGTATTGCCCATAGCCGCCCATCGCAAAAAATTCAGCAGAACTCGTCCAATTCATTGCTTTACCTCCTTCAATTCGTCTAACCACCCAGCATGGTGTTCGCGTTCTAAAATGATGCAGCGCACGCGCATCAGCGCGATCGCCACCGTAT
>LNAP01001624.1_pt1 | contig 23580 bp, 29 predicted proteins | sample 602601 | NCBI WGS metagenome assembly LNAP01 (sample SAMN02440304, study PRJNA202911) | soil metagenome | biome: Subtropical and temperate rainforests or woodlands; isolation source: soil samples (1 kg each in a 20% v/v slurry with milli Q water) were... ...
CTGCGGATGCCCCATCAGGCACGCGCCGATCATATTGTTCTGCACCCGATCACTCGGGCAGCCGACATTCAGGTTCACCTCATCGTAACCATGCTCCTGCGCCATGCGCGCACACGCGGCCAGGTCCAGCGGCACACTGCCACCGAGTTGCAGCGCGAGCGGGTGTTCGGCTTCGTTGTGCCGCAGGAAACGCTCGTGATCACCGTTGAGCAGGGCACCGGTGGTGACCATTTCGGTGTAGAGCAGGGCGTTTTTCGACAGCAGGCGCAGGAAGAAGCGGCAGTGGCGGTCTGTCCAATCCATCATAGGTGCAACGGAGAACCGCCGAGACAGCGTAGAGCTTGAATTTACTGGGGATGTAGCTGATTTCTGTACCATTTTACTCTACGTGTTTTATGCCGGTTTTCAGGGGTAAATGGGCGTTTTTGAGAGGTCATTGGTACAATGTACCAACCCCTTTCACAATTGTACCAGTTGACCATGGCCACGATCAGAGCACGGAAACGCACCGACGGCAGCATCAGTTACACGGCACAGATACGCCTGTTTCGCGATGGAGCGCAAGTTTACCAAGAGAGCCAGACCTTCGCCCGAAAACAGGCCGCCCAAGCCTGGGTTCGAAAGCGTGAAACCGAACTGGATCAACCAGGCGCCATCGAGCGGGCAAACCGCAAAGGCATCACGGTCAAGGAGATGATTGATCGTTACCTGCTTGAAATGGAAAAGGTCCGGCCATTAGGCAAAACCAAACTGGCTACGCTCAAGGCGATCAGCGAGTCGTACCTGGGCAAACTCAACGACCAGGACATCAATAGCCAGCAGCTGGTGGAGTATGCGGTATGGCGCATGGGCAAGGAGGGCGGGAGTGTCCAACCCCAGACGGCCGGTAATGATCTCGCCCATCTCGGTGCTGTGCTTTCGATTGCCCGGCCTGCTTGGGGGTATGAGATTGACTCCCACGCGATGGCGGACGCCCGAAAGGTGCTGAAAAAGCTTGGCTACAACATGAAAAGCCGGGAGCGCGACCGACGGCCTACCTTGGATGAGCTGGACAAACTCTTGACGCACTTTCGTGGGATTCAAACCCGCCGACCAACTTCGATCAACATGCTCAAGATGACGGGGTTTGCGTTGTTCTCAACTCGTCGACAGGAGGAGATTACCCGCATTCAATGGGCGGATCTGGACGAAGAAGGCCAGCGAGTATTGGTACGCGACATGAAGAACCCGGGCCAGAAGATAGGCAACGATGTCTGGTGTCATTTACCGCCAGAGGCCTGGGACATTCTTCAAACAATGCCGAAGTCGCTACCCGAGATTTTTCCGTACAGCGCTGAGTCGGTGTCCACGTCTTGGACGAGGGCCTGCAAGATTCTGGGCATAGAGGATCTGCACTTTCATGACTTGCGCCATGACGGTGTCAGCCGACTGTTTGAGATGGACTGGGATATTCCCAGAGTCGCTAGCGTTTCAGGGCACAGGGATTGGAATTCGATGCGTCGTTATACCCATCTACGTGGTCGCGGCGACATCTATGCAAAATGGAAGTGGTTGGAGATAGTCCTAAAGGCGCCCGTTAAATTGGGCGCCAGGACCTTGAAGTAGTTAGCTGCCGCGTGGCGCACTGTTTAGCTGGTTACTCTCTTTTACGGCTGCAGCTCGCTGCGCATCGAGATATTCAGAAAGGTCAGTAATGTGAATACCTTTCGCGCTTTTTTGACTCGGCTCCATGCGGGTAATGGGGATTTTGATTTGTCCGGCCCCTACCTTACGTTGGAACATGTCTGTGGTGAGGTGGGTGAAGTAGTCCTTACATACACGATCTAGAGGAATCACGACTTGCCCGTTGTATTGCGCCATCAGTACGAACAGCGTTTTCATAGGGTCGCTCCCTCGATGGAAGTAGGTTTGGCCAGCAACTGGGACACAACAGCAGCCTCTACTGGGCTGATGTCGCCAAGTTGTTGAGCCATGGAAGCAAGGCTCTCGAGGCGGATTCGCGCAGCGGGTGTCTTGCTTATCTGGTAATCGAATAACGCCGTGCCAACGATCCGGATCGCCATCAAATGACGAGCTGAAGGGGCGGCGTCGATAGTCACTGTGTTAGCCTTCGATTCGCTGCTGCTTAGGTGCTGTGCTTGCATGGTGTTGCTCCTCAGTAGTGGTTGATGTCGGGGAGGGCCAACTCCTCGACATCGCTTCTTTTTCCGGTCAGTCCTGGCGAGCCAGGTGAATGACCAGGTCATCAAAATTCCGGTCATCCTCAGTGCATGACCGCCATTCCAAAACCTTCAAAATCTGCAATCGGCTGCAGTCATCCACCAGGATCTCGCGCTGGCCACCTGCTGCTCTAACTTCCAGAATCTGCAGTAACCCGTCTTCGCCATACGCTCCGGCTTGAATGATCGGGATGTTTTGTCCTGCCGCGATCAGCCGGTCTTGGATCTCCTGCAGCTTGCTGGTCTTGTCGTCGCCAGCGTTGCCCATGAACACTTGAACTTGCATCTGAGCTTTCTCCCTTGGTGGTCTCAGGCAGCCTGGAAAATCCAGCACCGCACGGTTTTCGGTTTGTCGGCGGCATCGGTATCCCACGCTGAGCAGACGTTCCTGTTGGTCTCAACGAACTTGGGGCACTTGCTTGTTTTCAGGTGGCGCTTGAGCTCAGTCAGGTCCGGAACTTTCTGGCGTTTCTCAGCGGCCTCCTTGGCGAAGTCGTTGAGGTTCACCGCGATCAGGCCATCATTGCGGGAGTGGTTGAGCCCACCTGCAGCGCTGTTCAAGTACTCGTACAGCTCCCAGAACTCGACGACGATCGGGTGATCAGCGTTGATCGCCAGCTGGCGTTCCTTGGCCATGCTCTGGATCTCGGCGTGGGCAGCTTCCACCTGGTGCTTTTTCAGTGGGACAACGTGAATCAGGGCATCGACTAGGGCGTGTAGCTGGGCGTGATTCTTCGCGATCCGGACGGTGCGGATCTCGGGAAGGGCCAGCAGTTGCTGTTCGTATTTGGGCCCCTTTTCTCGGACGGTCTCCATCACCTTGCTTTCCATCATGGTGGACTTGACCAGGAAGCCGCTGACGCGGTCGACCGGCATCCGCTCGAGCTTTTCCACCAGCAATTTGGTTTGCGGCGTCTGCCCGTCCTTCGTCATGGCGATGTGCACCAAACGCTGCAGAATGGGTTCGGAAGCGTTCACCGCGTGGTTCTGACCGATGACCACCGCACCACGGAAAGGAGGTTCGCGGGTGTCGTTGCCGTTGTTCTTCACACCGGTGGAGCGGACGCTGCGCCCGTTGTAGGCGGTTTTCAGTTCGTCCCAGTCGTACTGTTTGGTTTGGCTGCCATCGGTCTTTTCCCGCTCCGATTCGATCAGCACCACCGGCAGATTGCCGACCTGGGCGAAGTTACGTGCTCGAGCAACTGGGGTGCCCTTGGTTGGGTCGAAACCCTCGTAATCGATACGCCCGCAGAGCTTCCATAGGAACTCGATCAGCGTGGACTTACCGGCGCCTGGCTCACCGATGATTTCCATGAAGGGGTAACTTTTCTGGTGCTGCCGGATCTGCTCGGCGAACAGCGAGCCGAACCAGAAGGCGAGCGCGACCAGCCCCTTGGCACCGAAGCATTGCCAGATGATGTCCAGCCACTCGGTGTCGAACTTCTCCAGGTCCGTGTTGAGGTTGAGGAGTACCGACTGGCTGAGGGTTTTGATGCTCAGACGGTCCATGTCGAAGAAGTCCTCTTCGTTCAGCTTGAACACCTTCCCATCGCGCACCGCCACGTCGCCGTAGACGTACGCGCTGTGCTCACGGGTGTAGCCGGTGAAGTCAATGGTCTGAACGGTTTTGAGGGCGTCGGTTTGCTCCTCAATGAAGGCGTCCAGCTGCTGGGTGGTACCAGTGAACATCCCGCCCGGGGCAATGCCGAGCAGGCGCTTCTTGAACTCTGCAGACGAGGCGATCTGCGAGCTGGTGAAGGTGTTTTTAATCGGCGCCGCATCGTGGGCGAACGTGATCCGGAAGTAGTACCAGGACTCGTCAGTGAGTTTGTTTTCCTGGTAGTACAGAGCCTTCGGGTTACAGGTGGCGATGCGCTGCAGCGCGCCGCATTGCTGCATGGCCTTGGCCCGCATCTGTTTGTTGTTCAGCTGCTGGTCATCATGGTGGTCGCTGTCCTCGAGCTCCTGGATCGCCTTGTTGTACTTCTCCAGGTCGAGCTTGAACCAGTACAGGCGGTTACCGAACTCCAAGTGGAATTCGCTACGGCGCTTCCAATCGAACATCACCAGGGCCTTTTCGGTGGCGTTCTCAGCGATCAGCAGGGCACCGTGGTGCCGGGCGGTGGTGATGTCTTTGTCGACCTGAGCATCACGCTTCTCGCCTTCGTCCAGGAATTGCCAACGCTGGTGCAGATCGTTCCAGTCGACCTTGCGGTTATCCCGCTGGGGGATCTGCGCTGCTTCGCAGGTGAAGCCCAGTTCGCGGGCCATACGGACCCAACGCTTGGTGTAAGCGTGTGCACCTGGTTCGTTATCAAGCGCCCAAACCAGCTTTGGCAGGTTGCCTGGGCGAGCCGCCACCAAGGCTTGCAGTGAGTCGGCCGGGAAGGCGTTAGATGACATCGCTGATACGGCGGCGATGTTGTGGTGCACCAAGGCAAGCGCGTCGAAGATGCCCTCGACAATCCAGATCTCTTTCGCCTCGAGCACGTCGACGCACGGCGGGCACCACCACACACCTTTGTAGGACTCCCCAGGCTTGAAGCGGGCCTTCATCTTGCCGAAGCGCGAAGGCTTGTCGATCAGGCGTTCCCAATATCCGCCTTTCTCTAGGGCGAAGCGTACCGTCGCACTGCCAGCATCGTGATGGGCGGAGTAGTACGTCTCCTGTGTAAACCAACCGCCGATCAATGAAATATCGAAGCCGCGGGAAAACTCTAGGTATGCACGCGCAGTTGCTGTTGGGGCGTTCTCAGTAGCGGGAACGCGCTTGCTCCAGTCTTCAAAGAGGTCGTCGTAGATCTCTTTCACATGCACCGTGTGGCCGCACTTTTCCTGACGGCCACAGATGAGTTGCCACGGGCTATCGAAGCGGGTGTACAGCTCTTTTTTGTTGCACTTGGGACAACTCCCACCGCGCATGTAGTTAGTGGGGGAACGGTGCTTAAGGCCGAATTCGGACTCGATTCGCTGCAGAACGTCGTGACGCAGATCGTCTCTCATGATTACTTCACTGCCTTGAGGCTGAGGCTGAGGCTGAGGCTGAGGCTGAGGCTGAGGCCGAGGCTTTGGGTTAGGGCGCCGATCAGGTGCTTCTGAGCAGCCATCACCGGGCTGTTGGCGAGAATTGATCCATGGCGCAAGCCATCGGGAATAAGGCGGTACTGATGTGCGTACCAGAGGTCATTGAGGCTGAGACGGTATTGCTCGCGCAGGCTGGCCAAGAGCGCTTGGGCCTGACCAGGTGTCAGTTTTGCGTTGATGTTCATGGCGTTTTCCATCGTCAAACCTCAATTTCGGGCGCAGCTCACCCAAACCCATTACGGTGGGATAGGCGATTTATTGGGTGGGTATTACGAAGCGATGACGCGGAAGCGCCCGTTATCCGGTGCGATAAGAATGCGTTCGTAGATCAGACTGACCGGGATTGCCCAGGCTTTGCCGGTGGCAGTGTCGATGATGACGGTGTGCGTGGAGGTGCTGCTGGCAATGTCCATTCGTTGCCGACTGCTTACAGCCAACATTTCGCTGCTGGCCAAATGCACTAGCTTTTCGGCGGTCCGAGTCAGGACGTCGTAATCCGCAACCAGGTGCTGCACGGTACGGTCAAACAGTTGCTGATCGTCGCCGAGGTGTTCACACCGGTGCCGCTCTAGGAATGCGAGCGCTGCAGCTTTGAGCGTGTCCTGATACTCCTGTACTGCGGGCAGATTATTCATTGGCCTTTCCCCGGTTTTGCCCGATACAAGTCGATGGCTGCGAGTACTTCGGCGTGTCGTGCGGCCATATGGAGGTTGTGAGCATTGAGGATGATTTCGGCCTCTCCCGCATTGATCGAGCCGTCTTCCAGCGCCTGGGCAATTGCCAAGTCAACGCTACCGCGCTTGGCTGAAACCTGAACGGATCGGGCATACAGCTCAACGTTATCCAGCGTCTCAGGATTGGCGACTGGCACAAACAACCCGCCGTACATTTGCGCAATGTAGTTCGGCAAATGAAAGGTGCCGTGCTCCTGTTCCAGCAGGTAAACCTGAGCATCACTTAGCGAACTGCAGCCAGCGCTTTCATAGGCGTGGTTGTCAAACTTTTTGACTTTCATTCCCAAGCGAGCTGCTGCGCCTTCGCGTCCATCAGGGTAGCTGCGAATGATCTGGCGCATAGCTTCCTTGCGTGTCTTTAGAATGGGACTTTTCATCTTCTACTTTTCCCTGTCTATCAGCGTCGTTACCCTTCGATAACGCCGTCTTTGATGTTGAGTAGTACGGCGGCACGATGAGCCTCCCCACGGCGACCTTTGATCCGACCGTTCAAGAGGTCGCTGACTAAATTTTTGTTCAATCCGTTTTTTCGGCTGAACGCTGCAATGCTCATTCCTTTGCGATCCAATGCCTCTCGGGCTTGCTCGGGTGTAATGGTGGCGGGCATAGTGCGTACTCTGTTCAGTTATGTTCACGTGTGTTTGTCTGTGGTGATTCTTGGTCAAAAAATTGATCAAGTCAATGGTGGTGACTAAAAAAATGCTCATATCGGATCGAGTAGGTGAACGGCTAAAGGAAGAGCGCGAGCGCTTAGGTCTGAGTCAAACAGAGTTTGGAGTGCTTCTCGGTGTAAGCCGGGGAACACAAAAAAACTATGAGCTGGGAGCGAGCTCACTCGACCTTCGCTATGTCTCAGCGCTTGAGGAACATGGCGTCGACGCGGCGTTTGTACTGACTGGGCGTCGTTCGACGCCGCTTGGCCAACTGTTCACAGCGGCTGAGGAGGAACTGATAAATCAGTTCAGAAGCATTGCGGAAGAGGACCGAAAGGCAATCCGCCGTTTTCTTGAAGCCATGGCCGCCGATGCTGCGAGGAAATCGAATTAATTTGTAACAAAACCCACATGGCATTAGCAGTCTTTGCGTTTTACCGCTGATTACCGCCCCGATATCGTCGATTCAGCAATGCACTTTACGGAGTAGTTAGCATGTTGGATCGCACAGTAGGCGACGTTGGGGCGGTTGAAATATCGGATATTGAATGGCATCCATTGACGAAAGTTGAGCGTCGTCTGATTTGTTTCCATCGACAGTTGACCGATGAGGAACAGCGTCAACTATATCGATTGGCCGAACTTTTGTTTCAGACCAGAGAACCTGCATAATCTGGTTAGACCTCGTCGGGTATAACAAGTCGCCGACTCTATAGGGGCAGGGGCTTGTATCTTACGCAACGGCAGGTGACGCGAGTTGCTCAAACAATTCTCGCTGTTTAGCCCTCGGCATATCACGAAGGCGATCAAATAAGAGACGGTCGACTACTTCCGCAGACGGTCTCAAGGTGTGAGAGAAGGTTAGGGTGGTCACCCATGTGTGACCACAGCTAACGGATAAGCATTGACAGTACAGCCTGGCAAATTCCAACGACAGCTCTTCACGCGAAGCAATCCGACCTTTCCCGCTACATTCCCTACAGTAAATTCGCATAGCCCCACCCACCGTATTCACAGGCGGGTATTTTGCCACACAACATCTGGTGGTTGTGTGACTCTTAAGATACTAACTGTGGTGAAATCAGACTGCGGGGGCGGGCTCAGCCCAGGCAATATGACGGTCAGCCCTCAAACAGTCATTAACCTGGAGGAATAGCTGGCAAATTGGTCGAATCTCGTTGTTGGTGTAGATCCTGTCGATCTTTTCGATATCCCCAAACCCACCTGCGTTCTCCGGTATCACGCCAGCCAGGGCCGGGTGCATGCGCCAGGCGGCAATTACGTCGTTACGCGTGATGTTCTTTATCCGTTCGAATTCGTCCTTGGTGGCAACATCTCCAATCGGAATAATCTGAATGGCTTTCTCCGCGCCGCCGGGAATGTTCACAAACATCGAGCGAAAGTTACCCACCCCCTTGGCACTTTGAATCTGGGATTTTAAGTTCGCCTCGTCCTCTTCGGACAAGTCAGGGTCATTGGTATAAAAAATAAACCCAGCATGTGCACCGTTGTTGTAATAGCGACGGCGAAACAGGGTGGCCGACTCGTTCAAGAGCAAAGCATGCATGCCGCCCAGGTAATCGGGCACACCATAAATATTCTGTTCCACGTCGTAATCCATGACGTGCTCCACTTCCTCCTCTTTAAAGTGCAATTCCTTGGCATTGGGCAACAGCATCATGAAACCGCCCCCGACTTTGCGCCGCATGTTGATCGCCGGTAAGTGCTGCAACTCAATCACCTGGCCGATAACGTTGCGGATGCGCAGGAAAAACGCATCGCCAAACACCATGAAATCCAACCCTGCGCGGCCCATGGTCTGCCGGCTGCACCCAGCCGAGGGGATGAAGTCACGCAGCAGCATGTTGCGTTTGAAGCGCGGAATGGTGCCGTGGTGGGCATTGGCCCGCAGCATCTTGGCCAACCCGGTGCGCGACACGGGCGGCACGTAAACCCGCCCGTCGCTGGTCGAGAACACGCCCAGGTATTCGCCGACGTTGCTGGTCAGCACCGACTCTGGCGCGCCGAAGCTGAACGCCTGCACTTTGTGAGGCTGAGGATTGGGCTGTTCGAGTTCTTGCATGGCTGCCTTCTAGGGTTGACCAGCGGCTGCGCCGCTTTTTGTTGACGTTGAGGGGTTCGTTGGCCAGCGCATGCATCACCGCCCAGGCGATGTCGGCATGTCCGGTGGCGTCAGTGCGCGAGGCGCTGTAGGTGATCTGGCCGCTGTTGGTCGCGCCGCGCTTGATCGTCAGGAAGGCCGAGGCGATGTCGTTCCAGTCGGCGTCCCATTCGATCCGCCGCCCTTGAATGGTGTCCTGGGCTTTGAGGACCAGAGTGTTTTTGGTTTCCAGGCTGTAATGGATCGGCGTCACGCGTGCGAAGAAATCGCGCACCAGGTCGAACACGCCGTAGCCCACGCCGGTGATGTCGATGCCGATGTGTTGGACGTTGAAACGCTCGGTGATCTTCTTGACCTGGGCCGCCTGGTAGGTGAAGGAATGCCCGCGCCAGGAGTACTTCTCCAGGATGCGGAACTTGCCGCCTTGCTCCAGAGGCGGAGCGACCACCACACAGGTGGCGTCGTCGCGGGTACGGCTGGGGGCGTAGCCCACCCATACCGGGCTGTTGCCGAATGGCCGTAACGCCTTCGGGTCCGCGTCGTAATCGGTCCACAGCTGGCGATCCGAATAACAGCGCTCCAGATCCGCCAGGGCAAAGGCGCTCTGTGTGCTGTCGATAAATTTGCACAGGTAGAGCTGGTCGAACTGGTCGTCGGAGTTTTCCAGTTGCAGCTGTTCCAGGTCGAACAGATCGCAGCCGCCGGCAATGGCATCGTGAATGGTGATGATCTTGCGCCACTGCCCATCCGGACACAGCACGCCCTGGCGTAACTCGGCTTCGCTGGGGAACGGCAGACTGGCCTTCTTGTGTTTGCCACGCTTGAAGGCATCGCCGGTCCAGAACGGATACGCCTGATGGCTGACCGCGCTGGGCGTGGAAAAGTAGGTTTTGCGCCATTTTTTGTGGGTGGCCATAGCCCCCGACAGGGTGTTGAGCTTGTCGAAGTCACGAATCCAGAAGTATTCGTCGACGTAAACGTGGCCGTGGTGACCCTGGGCGGTGCTGCTGTTGGTGCTGAGGAATCGCAGCTCGGCACCGTTGCTGAGGATGATCGGATTACCGGTCAGCTCCAGGCCAAACCACTCGCGGGCAAACTTGATGATGTAGTTGCGGAAAATCTCGGACTGGGCACGGCTGGCGGACAGGAACATCTGGTTGTCACCGGTCAGCACCGCATCCATGAACGCTTCGCCGGCAAAGTAGTAGGTCAGGCCGGTCTGGCGAGCCTTCAGCACGTTGCGGATGCGCCGCGTCAGCGGGTTCTGCTTGGCCTCGAACAATTCTTTTTGATAGCCGAACAGCTTGCTGGTGAACTTGTCGAGAAAGTCCACCTCGGTCAGGTGGCTGATGTCGTTCTTTGGCGCTTTGGGTTTCTTCTTTCCCTGGCCGTTAGCGTCGCGACGGCTGGACTTATCCCCAGGCGCTCGCCGCTCACTATCGACGCCGGCGGGCAGATCCGCCGCAGTGCCGGGGGCCGGTTTGACCGCCTGCTTTTGCAAGCGCTCGCGCACGCTGAGCAGCCGGTCGAGTTCGTCCAGCTCGGTTTTCCCCAGCGTCTCGACCTTCTCCAGAATCAGGGTGATGCGCCGACTGACTGCCGTCAGTGGTTCCTCGTCCGTCAGCAGTTCGTCCCAACTGCCCTTGGCGATCCAGTAGTAAACAATCCGGATGTTAGGCAGCTTGAGTTGCGCCTGTATCTCGCGGGGTTTGTAGCGGCGCAAATAGAGCTTTCTGGCCGCATCTTTGACTTCAGGTAAGTAGGGCATGAGCCGCAGTTTATGCAGCTCCCACCCTACAAACCCGCCCTTAAATTCCTGCTCAATCCTATTTCCTGAATATAGGATTTTCGCGCAATGGAACCGTTTGTTCGGGCTGGCGCAGCTGCCTATCGTGGCGGCCACTGCACCGAATCGAGCGACTTTGCCTCATGCCCCGCACCCTTGTTTCTGACTGGAAACGTGTCGCCACCAGCGGCAAAACCGTTGATGGCCGAACCATCGAAGCCCAGGACCTGCGCGACATGGCCAGCGCTTACGATCCGGCCACCTACACCGCAACCATTTGGTACGAACACATTCGCTACTTTGGCAGCCTGGGCACTGTCGCCGAGGTGAAAGCCGAAGATATCAGCGGCGGCAAAGTGGCCCTGTTCGCCAGGCTCCAGCCCAACGACAGATTGTTGAGCCTGAACAAAGACGGCCAGAAGCTGTTCACCAGCGTGGAGATTCAGCCGAATTTCGCCGACACCGGCAAACCCTACCTGCGCGGCATGGCGGTGACCGATGACCCGGCCAGCCTCGGTACCGAGGCGTTGCACTTTTGTCGTCGAGCCGAGGCCGGCAACCACTTTGCCAACCTGGAGCCCTTGGACGACCTGACCACGGGCCACAGCGACGAGGCAATGGCCCTGTCGTTTTTCGCCCGTGCCTTCGCCGCCATCCTGGGCAAAGGCGGCATCGAAGCCCCCGCACACCCCACAGAAGAGAACACCCCCATGGATCAAAAAACCGTGCAGGCCTTTGCCGCTGCGGTGGACAAACTCGGCACCGTGGCCACCAGCCTGGAAACGAGCGCCGCCACCTTTGCCGCGCAGAAGCCGAACGAGCCAGACACCGCGCTCACCACTGACAAAGTCGAAGGTGAGCAAACCACCGGCATCACCGTCGAGCAGTTCAACAGCTTGAAAGGCTCGCTGGACTCCCTCGCGGAAAAATTCAACACCGCGCTGAATCACGGCAAGGGGCAGGATCTGCCCCACACCACCGGCGCAGTGACTGACCAGCCAGAGGCCGTTTACTGATGAATCTGAGTAATGCTGCCCGCTTGAAATTCAGCACCCTGGCACTGGCCATTGCGTCCACCTATGCGGTGGCCTCGGTCCATGAAGAATTCAACGTCGAGCCGACCCACGCTCAGACCTTGAATGAAAAAATCACCCTGAGTTCGGCTTTCCTGCAACGCATCAACGTGCTGGCAGTGACCGAGATCAAGGGCGAAAAGGTAATGATTGGGGTCAACGGCACCGTCACTGGCCGTATCAATACGGCCACCAATGACCGGGTCGCCCGTGACGTGCTGGGACTCGATGGCATCGGTTACGAGCTGTTCGATACCCAAAGCGACGTGGCGCTCAAATACGCCACCATCGACGCCTGGTCCAAGTTCTCCGACTTTGCGCAGAAGTATGCCGCCGCCGTGCAAAAGCAGATTGGCCTCGACCGCATCATGATCGGCTGGAACGGCACCAGCGTTGCTCCGAACACCGACCGCACAGCCAATCCGTTGTTGCAGGACGTCAACAAAGGCTGGATGCAGATCGTTCGCGAGCAAGCCCCGCAACAAATCCTGGTCGAAGGTGCGACCGCTGGAAAAATTCAGGTCGGAGTCGGCGGCGACTACGCCAATCTGGATGCCCTGGTGTTCGATGTCTCGCTGATGATCGACGAAGAGTTCCGCGACGGTGGCGACCTGGTTGCCATTATCGGTCGCGACCTGCTGGCCTATGACAAGGGCAAGCTGTACGCCGCCCAAGGCGATAAGCCGACCGAAAAAGAGCGCATCGAGATGGCCCAGGTGATCGCCACCTATGGCGGTCTGCCGTCGTTTACCTGCCCGCACTTTCCGAGCAAAGGCGTGGTGGTCACCAGTTGGGACAACCTGTCGATCTACTTCCAGGACAGCAGCTGGCGCCGCCAGATCGTCCAGAACCCGAAACGCTCGCAGGTCGAAGACTACAACGCTCGCAATGAAGGCTATGTGGTCGAGCAACTGGGCAAGTTCGCCGGCATCGAAGCGGCCAACGTCGAGTTCGTCACTGTCACACCTGAGCCACCGGTGCTATGAGCCTCGCCCTAAATCACAAAAAGCGCCTGCTTGAGCAGGGGCCCGCCGCTGCTCCAAAACCCTACACCTCAGCCACGGCCTTGGCGGGGCCGGCCAACGCCCAAAAACACTTGGCGCTGATGAACGCTGCGCTGGCCGAGGATTGCGGTCGATTGTCGGAGCTGAACTCGCTGGAGGCTCGCCAGCGCTTGAAGCGCGACGAGCTGTTGCCGAAGTACCTGGAGTACGTGCAGCGCTACCGCGAATCCGGTCTGAACCACCCGAACCTGGTGCTGATGCAGGTCCTGGTCTGGCTGTTCGACACCGAACAGTTTGAACAGGCCCTGGAGCTGGCGGATTTTGCCATCGAGCAGGGCCAGGCTATGCCGGAGCGATTCCGCCGTGACATCCCCACCTTTGTGGGTGACACGATGGTCGAGTGGGCTGAGGCGCAGCATAAAGCCCAGCGCAACCCGGAACCGTACCTGTCGCAGCTGTTGTTGCGTGTGGACGGTCAGTGGCCAGGCCACCGCGATCCCGGTGATGGCGACCCACACGAACTGCCGGCACCGGCCGTTTCCTGGGAGCTGTTCGAGAAGATCCCGGCGCGCTATCACAAGCTGCTGGGCATCCTCGCCATGGAAGACAAGCGCTGGGCCAAAGCCTGCGCGCACTTTTACCGGGCCAATGAGCTTTACCCCGAGATCGGTGTAAAGACCCGGATGGATGAGGCCAGCAAGGCCCTGCGCAAGCAGGAAGCCGACGAAAAATCCGGTACCGAATAAACGACTACCACCCCCCCAGCGGGGGCCTGCCGAGGTGAAGGCCCTGTGCCAACCGCCTAACGCAGTCACCCCCGCATCTATTCCGTAACAGCCCACCGAGGAGGTCAGCACATGAGTTTTGGCGGCAAGCCGACCACCCTGGTGGATTGCACGATACCCAACGACGGTTTCTGGCCGGACCTTGAGCTGGCCGAATTCCAGGCGTCCTATCGGCTGCCGGCGGAGTACCTGCCGGAGATGATGGTCGAGGGGCTGACGCTCGCCATGGGTGAAGTCAACCTGGACCTGGCCAAGCGTAAATCCGAATGGCAGGACATGGGCTACAAGTACCTGGAAGGCTCCGGCATGGAGCTGGAAAGCTTCTACCTGGCCAGCTACCGGCGTGCCGCGTACTGCCGCGCCAAATCCTTTTTGCTCCAGCAGTTCGCCACGGTCAACCGCCGCGAGAGCGCCGAGAACCTGGGCAAAGAATCCCCGGAGCAACACGAGCTTTTTCTGTCCTACAGCCAACAGTCCGTGCGCGCCCTGCAAGGCCGTGGGCGTGTCACCGCGGAATTGCTCTGATGGAAAAGCTCCGCGCCCTGACCAAGTACTTGATCGAACATCGCGTGGTTGTCCCCGAGCAGCTCGACAGTTGGGCTGAACAGGTCAATTTGTCGCTGATTTGGAAGCCTGAAGAACTCGGCTTGCACATGGGCGACATGCGCTACCGCGCGGTGATCGTGCTTGAGCGTTTTGCTGACCACCCAGGGCGGCTGATGGCGTTGCTGGGCACCTGGTTGGTCAACAACGACCCCGACCGGCACCTGGACGAGCTGCCGGCGCCGACTTTCGATATTGAGCAGATGGACCCCGACTTGGCGGATGTGGAAATCACGGTCGAATTTATCGAACCGCTGCACCTGACCGAGTCGCCGGACGGCGAGTTCGAGGCCTTCGGTACCACTTGGGCCCTCGAACCGTTCGACCTCTGGATTGCCGAGCGCGGGGAGGTGCTGTATGGCGCGTAAACAAGCCATCAGCCTGACCGTCGAGGGCATGTTGGATGTACAAGCCCAGCTGGCCATGCTCAGCCTGCCGCCCAAATTACAAGCGCGCTTGATGAACCGCGTTGGCCTGCGTCTGCGCAGCCAATGGCGGCAACGTGTGCGCAAACAGAGCGACCTGCACGACAGCCCATTCCAGCCCCGCAAGTTTCGCAAGCAAGGGCAGAAGAAACGCATGCTCACTGGCCTGGCCAAAAGAATGGGCGTCAGGCGCCTGGTCGGCAATGCCGCTGAAGTGGGTTGGGGCAACGCCAAGACCGCAATGATCGCCAGCGTTCATAACGCCGGCATGACCCTGCGTGGCGGTGCCGACCAGTTGAGCCGGCAAAAGAGCAAAAACACCCTCATGGCCACGCGTTTTCAGGCCAAACGTCTGCGCGTGCTGGGCTACAAACGAGCCATTCAGAACCCGGATAAAAAGCGCCGCAAACCCCGCTACATGCGACCCGGCGTGGCATGGATCGAAGCGAACCTGAGTTACGACCAGGCCGGCGTGCTGATCCGTTTGCTCAAGGGCGATGACCCCGGCCCAGCCAAGTGGGACATCAAACTCCCAGGCCGCGAATTCTTCGGCATCGCCAGCCGGCAAGAGGTCAACGAGCTGGTGACCTACCTCATTCCACAAATCCTTAACTCACCGCGATAGAGGCCCCTTCCATGGCTCTTGGCAAAGTAAGTGTCAACAACCTGAACCTCGGCCAAGGCCCGGTGACGGAGATCGAGCGCTATTTTCTGTTCATTGGTCCGGCGTCCGCGAACGTCGGCAAGCTGGTTGCGCTCAATACCCAAAGCGACCTCGATGTCGAACTGGGGGCCGACGCCTCCGATTTGAAAACTCAGATCATGGCCGCGCAATTGAATGGCGGTGATCGCTGGGCCTGTATGGCGGCACCGATTGCACCGGACGGTGACTGGGCCGAAGCCCTGGACCAAGCCCAGCAAGCTGGCATCTCGGTAGAGGGTGTAATCATCACCACACCCGTGACCACCGGTGCCGAGCTGACCGCGATGCAAGACAAGGCGACGGAAATTACCAACGTGTACGGGCGTCGGGTGTTCTTCATGGCTGCGTCCAGGGGCATCGACGTCACGCCGGAGCCCCCGTTGCAAATGGCCGCTTCGAAGGCCGTGGACACTCCCGCGAAAGGCCAACGCACTACCCCCAAGGCGGTGCAAACCACCGAAGGTGAAACCCCAGCGCCGCATATCCCCGAAGACTGGTCAACCTACCTGACGGCCCAGCGCGCTATCACTGCCGGCGTGGCCGCCCAACGGGTCATGGTCGTGCCGCAGCTGCACGGCAATGACCAGGGCGTGTTGGCCGGCCGCCTGGCCAATGCCATCGTCAGCATTGCCGACAGTCCGATGCGGGTCGCCTCCGGCCCGTTGCAGGGCTTGGGACCGGTGCCCGTCGACGCCAGTGGTGTGCCATTGCCGGGCAGCGTGCGCGCCGAGTTGGATAAGGCCCGTTTTTCCGTGTCGCAAACCTACCCGGATTATCCCGGTGTGTTCTGGGCCGACGGCAACACGCTGGACGCGCCGGGCTCCGACTTTCAGGTGATCGAGTACCTGCGCATCGTGGACAAGGCTTCGCGCCGCATCCAGGTGCTGTTGATCCAGCGGATCGCGGATCGCCGGTTGAACAACACACCCAACAGCATGGCTACCGCCACGTCGGCATTCATGCGCCCGCTGCGCGACATGGCGCGTTCCGTCACGGTGAACGGCCAGGTGCAGCCCGGCGAGATCGAATCGCCCAAAGACGGCGACGTGACCATCTTCTGGAAGAGCAAAACGGCCGTGGAAATCTACTTCACGGTCACCCCTTACAACTGCCCTAAAGACCTGACGGCATACATCGCCCTGGACCTGTCCAACGGCGAAGAGGAGTAACCCATGGGTGCGCGCATTGGCGGCAAAAATTTCGACGTGAACATTGGCGATCTGCAAATCCATGTCGAAAAAATCAGCCTGGACATCACCGATAACACTGCTGTGGCACAAACCGGCGGTGTTCCTGACGGCCATGTGGACGGCGACGTGTCGGCCAGCGGCGAGATGGAACTGGACAGCGGCAACTTCTCCTTGCTGATCGACGCCGCCCGCCAGGCGGGCAGCTTTCGGGCCCTGGAACCTTTCGACAGCGTGTTCTTTGCCAAGACCCCTAGCGAGGAGCTGCGGGTGGAGGCCTTCGGCCTGAAGCTGAAGGTATCCAACCTGCTCGACATCGACCCCAAGGGTGGCGAAAAGAGCGTGCACAAGGTGCCGTTCGACGTCACGTCACCGGACTTTATTCGCATCAACGGCGTGCCGTACCTCGATCCAAGCGAGATCGAAGGCCTGCTCGGATGATCAAGCCTTGCCCACACGCACACCGCCCCTGGTAACTGGAGACCCTGATGGATCTTTCCCCCGCCAGCGTCAGCGTGATGCTGCTGCTCACTGACTTGCTGGTGACCGGCGTGCTGGGCTTCCAGGTGTACCTGTTCCGGCAGATCAGCTTCGCCCGCCGCGAACACCTGGAGTTCCGCATCAAGATCGCCGAGGAGTACGTGCGCAATGAGCACCTGGACAAGGCGCTGAGCAAGCTGGAAGAGAACCTGGAGCGGCGTCTGACCGCACTTTTAAGCACTTCAAATAAACGGAACTGAGCAATGAGCGAACGACGCGAAATCACCCTGGAAGTCGGCGACAACGAATTCACCTTCGCCCTCGATCCGGTCGATGTGAGCAAGTACTTCAACCACCTGACGCCAAGCAACAAGGTCGCACCGGCCAACAACCTGCTGACCCAGACCATCAAGCAGGAACAGTTGGCCAGCCTGCGCCCGCTGCTGGCCAATCCAGTGATCACGCTGCAACTGGCCGGCGCGCTGCTGGAGGAATACACCCCGGACATTGAGATCAACGTAAAAAAGCGCTCGCCCGCGCCGAGCGCTTAAACGAAAACGCCCTGGGCCAGCTGATGGCCCTGGTCGACCGCTGGCTACCGGGTGAAGAGCCGACCACGGACAACATGGGCACCGCCAAGTGGCTGGACGACCAGTATTGGAGCCGTATGGAAATCGCCATCGCCAACGGCATTTCCCGGGCGTTCAAAGGGTAACCGGCCAGCACCTGGTCAACGGAGAGTTTCATGGCTGACAACAGCGCCAAGCTCAATTTCATCGTTGCGCTAACCGACATGATCACCGGCCCGCTGAACAAGGTGAACGCCAGTTTCACTGACTTGGCCAGCGGCGCACAAAAGGGCCTCACCCAGATGGGAGTGGGGGCCGCCGGCATGGTCGCCACCGGCTACGCGTTGCAGGCGGCCATGGGCCCCGCGATTGACCAGCAGCGGGCATTGGGCGAAGTGAAGTCACTCGGCGTTGCCGCCGAGAGCCTGGACCTGCTCAACCAGAAGTCCCTGGAGTTCGCCATCAATTACGGCGAAAACGCCCAGGCCTTTGTTCGCTCGGCCTACGACATTCAGAGCGCCATTGCCGGGCTCACCGGCACCCAGTTGGCCACCTTTACCAATGCGTCCAACGTGCTGGCCAAAGCCACCAAGGCCGATGCCGCCACCATCACCAACTACGTCGGCACCATGTACGGCATCTTCAAAGATCAAGCCGACGCCATGGGCAAAGGCGATTGGGTCGAGAACCTGGCCGGTGTCACGGCGACCGCTGTGAAAATGTTCAAGACCACCGGTCAGGGGATGAGTGACGCGTTTACCTCCGTAGGTGCCAACGCCACCGCTGCCGGCATTAGCTTGAACGAGCAAATGGCGATCCTCGGCACGCTGCAAGCCACCATGAGCGGTGGCGAGGCCGGTACCCAGTACAAGTCCTTTTTGGCCGGTATTGGGGGAGCCCAAGGCAAGCTCGGTTTGAAATTCACCGACGCCCAGGGCGCCATGTTGCCCGTCCTGCAGATCCTCGAAAAAATCAAAGGTAAGTTCGGCGAAACGTTGGATGTGGCCGAGTCGGACGCCTTGAAAGCAGCCTTTGGCTCCGACGAAGCCGTGAGCATGATCAAGTTGCTGATGGCCGACACCGATGGCCTAGCCGACAGTTTGAACGCCCTGGGCCAGGTCAAGGGCATGGAGCAAGCCCAGACCATGGCCGAAGCGATGATTGATCCTTGGGCACAATTTGCCAGCACGATAGAGGTGCTGAACATTGCGTTCGGCCAACTGATCGGCCCCGCGCTCACGCCCCTGCTGAAAATGCTCACCGAGGGCGGCGCGAAAATTCTGAAGTGGACCAAGCTGTTCCCCCACCTGACCAAAGTGATTGGCATGACCGTGCTCAGCGTCATTGCGCTGGTGGCGGCCGTAGCGCTCTTCACCTTGGGCATGGGGATGGCACGCACGGTGATGGTCGGTTTCATCGTCATTCAGAAGATCTTCCGGATGGGCTGGCTTCTGACCAAAGCGGCGGTAATGTCCAACATCGTATGGGGTGCCCTGTACATCACGTTGCTCGGCGTGATGGCCATCGGCATGGGTACAGTCAGTGCCGCCATGATGATTTGGCAAGGGATCATCTGGCTAACCAACGCCGCGCTGTTGGCCAACCCGATCGGGTTGGTCGTCGCCGGCATCGTCGCCCTGGTCGCCATCGTTGTTGCGGCCATTTACTACTGGGACGAATGGACGGCGGCGCTGCTCAACAGCGCCGCGTTCACCTGGCTGAATGAACAATTCCAAGCGCTGAGTACCTGGCTTGCCTCGTTCGGCACGATGGCCGGCGAAGCCTGGAGCGCTTTCACCACTGCTTGGAGCGACCTGTCGGTGTTCGATCTATTGGGAGACGCTGCCAACGGCTTCATCGAACTGCTGAACCAGATTCCTGGCATCAACATCGAAACCCACTTTGGCACCCCAACCACCCCAGGCACTTCTGAAGCCTTGGGCGCTGCCCGGGGGGCAGGCACTCCCGAAACATTAACCGGCGCGGTGGCCCCGGGAATTCCCGAGGCGATGCAGGCCGCCGATCAGGCCAATATGGCCACCAAAGCGCAGCAGACCATCAACGGTGCCATTCCCAGCTTGCTGCCTGCCGGTCCCAGTGAAGTTCCAGCCGGCGGCTTGATGCAGTCGTTCCAGAACAACACGACCCAGAACAAGGGCACGCAGATTGGCAAGGTCGAGATCCACACCAGCCAACCGATGTCGCAACACGAGCTCGACAAGATGCTGGAGATGGCCGCCGGATGAGCGAATACGTCGACTTGCTGATCAGTGCCAACGACCTGGTGTTCGATCCATCGAACCAGCCCATGGAGATCGAGGACCGCGCCAGCATTGCCCAGGACATCGCCCACATGATTCGGGAAAGCGGCCTGCTGGTGACCTTGATCGCCGAACGCAACAGCCTGCGTCAGCGTGACTGCATCCAGCAGTTGGAGCTGATGGTCGAGGCTGACGAACGACTGGTACCAGGTACGGCGCGCATCACTCAACCGGGGTACGGCCAGTACCTGATCGAGGCCGACACCATTAAATTTGGCAGCATTGAGGTGGCGTTTTGAGCGACGTAGATTTTCGTCAGGCGTTAGCTGACGCCGGCATTCCGACCACGCAGGAAGAGCTACAGGCCGCGTGGGAAAGTGAGATAGCCGAACAGGGCAGCCGCTTGAGCAACACCAGCGCCTGGTCACCATTCTGGCGGGTGGTGACTGCCATCGTGACTGAGCCGGTGATGTGGTTCATCGACTTTATGGTTGAAGTCTCGCTGCCCAACGCCTACGTCAAAACCGCCGAAGGTGAGTATCTGGAAATGCTCGCCTGGGCAGTACAGGTCGAGCCCATGGGGGCCACCAAAACCGAAGGCAATCTGCTGTTCACCCGTTCCAGCCCAGTCGGCACGCTGGACGTTGCCGCCGGCACGCGGGTCCAGTCCGGTGCCATCAACGGGCATGTGTACGAGCTGTTGACCAGCCTGCCAGGCACCTTTACCGACGGCCTTACTCAGATCCTGATTCCGGCCATTGCCGCCGAACCGGGCAGCGCCTACAACCTGGCGCCGGGTTACTACGCCATCTTGCCGGAGCCGGTACCGGGCATCGTTAACGTGGTGAACCTGGACGGCTGGATGACCGTGCCGGGCACTGACAAGGAGTCGGACGAAGACCTTCGACTGCGTACGCGCAACCAGTACTCGGCCATCAACCAGTGGAACACCGACGCGGTTTATCGTGCGCTCATCACCACCTTTCCCGGCGTACAACCGGACGGCGTGTACTTTGAACACGAAGCCCCACGCGGCCCCGGTAGCGCCAATGCCTACGTGCTGTTTGAAGCCAACGTGCCGGCAGACAGCTACCTGGAAGAAATCAACGACTACATCCGCGACCAGGGCAACCATGGCCACGGCGACGACATGCTGGTCATGGCCATGCCCGAGACTCTGCATGACATCCGTGTGACGTTGTGGCCGGTGCTGAACTTGCCCAAAGAGCAGTCCGACACGCTGTTTGCCGATGTCGAAATGTTCATCCGCACGGCCTTTCGGGAAAGTACCCAAGCCGACTACCAGCCCACGCTGACCTATCCCCAGTCGCGATTTTCTTTCAGCCGCCTGGGCGAAGAACTGCACCAGCAGTTCACCGAACTCGACTCGCTGCACTTCGACAACCTCGACATCGTGTCCGACCTGAACATTCCCCGCATTCAGACGCTGGAGGTGGTGCCCGGTGTTTAACCTCAAACTGCCGTTTTGGCTCGACGGGCCGGAGCTGGCCAAGCTCAAAAACGCCGCACAGGCCTGGTGGGCCAATGTCGAGGGCTGGCTGAATTGGCCGCTGCACCAGATCGACCCCGACATCTGCCCCCTGTCTTTGCTCGACTTGCTTGCCTGGCAGCGCGACATCACCCGCTTCCCGGGGGAAGAGGAAAGCTTGTACCGCCTGCGGATCAAACACGCCTACATCAACGCGGTGGACGCAGGCAGCACGGCGGGTTTGAAAAGAATTCTGATGCGCCTGGGCGTCGGTCGCGTCGAGATTCAAGAACGCATGGAAGGCCGTGATTGGGACGTGGTGTTCGTGAAGATCACCGACGAACAGAGCGCGCTGCACTCTGACCTGTTACGCGTGCTGCTACGCAGTTACGGCCGCACCTGCCGCCGTTACGCATTTTTGACCGTGACCCCGCTGGATAACCTGCGGGTGTTCGCGGTGGAGTTTAACGACGACCAGCAAACCCTGATTGCCAGTTACGAGGAAGCCACATGGCCGCAATAACCATTGCCGGTGAAAACCTGATCGCCGAAAAGCAAGCCGCTCAGGAAGTCCTGGTCGTGAGCAAGTTTCTCTACGCCCTGGTGCCAGGGCTCGATCCGGCCACCCCGGTGGACCGCTATGCCGGCAAGCCACCGCCCGAGCAGATGATGTACGAAACGGACATCACCAAAGGCGGGTATGTAGACCCTAACCAAGTGGTCTACAGCAGCATGATCGGCTCCAATGTCGGCGACTGGGACTTCAACTGGCTGGGCCTGGAAACCGCCGAAGGTGTGCTGTTAGCCGCGGCTTACACGCCGGTCCAGCAGAAGCGCAAAAACATCCCGAACCAGCAGATCGGCAACAACATCACCCGCAACATGATGCTGGTGTTCGACGGTGCGCAGTCGGTCACCGAGCTGACCATCAACGCCGACACCTGGCAGGCTGACTTCACCGTGCGCATGGCGGGCATGGATGAACGCGAACGCCTGAGCAACCGCGACATGTTTGGGCGCGCCTGTTTCTTTGGCGACAGCTTGGCCCTGGTCTATCAGAACGAGCAGTTCAGTATCCAGCCGGGCATCGCCTACGTGGAAGGCCTGGCCGTCCACCAGCCACCGGGGGCACTCATCACGCCGCCCGCGTTCCCGTTTACCTTGTGGTACGACATCTCGCTACAAGGTCAGTTAAGCGAAGTGAACGTGGTTCTGGCCGCCAGCTACGGCGACGACCTGGTGGACTTTGTCGACACCAATGGGGTGGTGCACTACCTGGTGCCGGTGGCCACCGTCCTCAGCTCCACCGAAATCACCGACCTGCGAAGTACCGTTGAACCGATAGCTGGAGCGTTGATTCAGCACCTCGCGGCGCGCAGTGGCGACTATCCAGATTTGCGGGCTCGTGCCACCACCAAAGACGATGTCGACCTGGGCAATCTGCCGAATGCAAAAAGCGATGACCCAGAGTCGAACAGCAGTGAGATTCTGGCCACAACTGCTGCGTTGCACGCGGTCAAGGTCGGTATCGACACCGAGCTGGATGCACTCGGTTCAGCCGCCTACTTGGATGCTCAAATCGATCTCCACGATATAACGCCTGATACGCTGATGAAGGTCGGAGCGTTCGGCTGGGGCGGACCCGCCTATGCGGTCAGTGATGTTGACATCGGTGGTTTGAACGCGGTGACGGCCCTCTATTTCATCAGCAATGGCATAGGAGGGCCAGGTGGTGGGATCTATGAGGGTTGGGTTCGCGTCTCGGCGATTACACCAGGTCAATACGCCTTCCAGGAGATTTATGGGAATGCCGACCACACCCTATACCGCCGGGCCTTGACTGCCGGTGTTTGGGGCGAATGGGAAAGCACCTGGGACTCAACCAATCTGGTTAAACAAATCTACCCCCAAGATGACACGCCAGGCCGTGTATTGCTCACGGGTGCTTATGGCATCGGTCACGGGGGGATTGTCCTTCCCGACGGCACCGATCTAAACACAGTCACCACCGTGGGTATTTACCGAGTGAACCCCGGCCCGAACGTTCCGGAAGGCGGTCAATTCTCCCCCATGCTGGTTACGGTCAGTCAAGACACCCTCTGGCAACAAATCATTGGCTATAACACCGGTACAGCTATTACTCGTGGCGGTGTTCTGGGCCCTGAGGGATACGTATTCAGTGACTGGGCAACGGGTTGGGACACTAGCAACTTTGACCCTGCTTCCATATTTTCCGTCCCTGTCGGCGTGCCGTTTCCATGGCCAACCGCTACGCCGCCCGAGAAATGCGTGTTGATGGGGGGACAGCCGTTCAATGTCGAGTGGTACCCGGCATTGGCCGCCGTGTATCCCAGCGGCTTCCTGCCAGACATGCGCGCCGAGTCGATTCGTGGTCTGGATGGC
>LNAP01004103.1_pt1 | contig 23561 bp, 20 predicted proteins | sample 602601 | NCBI WGS metagenome assembly LNAP01 (sample SAMN02440304, study PRJNA202911) | soil metagenome | biome: Subtropical and temperate rainforests or woodlands; isolation source: soil samples (1 kg each in a 20% v/v slurry with milli Q water) were... ...
ACCCCGAGCCATGCTCAATACGCTGCGCAAGATCGTCCAGGAAGTTAACTCCGCCAAGGATCTCAAGGCGGCGTTGGGGATTATTGTGTTGCGCGTCAAGGAAGCCATGGGCAGCCAGGTCTGCTCGGTTTACCTGCTGGACCCCGAGACCAACCGTTTTGTGCTGATGGCGACCGAGGGCTTGAACAAGCGCTCCATCGGCAAGGTCAGCATGGCGCCCAATGAAGGTCTGGTGGGCTTGGTAGGGACGCGTGAAGAACCCCTGAACCTTGAAAACGCGGCTGATCACCCGCGTTATCGCTACTTTGCCGAAACCGGCGAAGAGCGCTACGCCTCGTTCCTCGGCGCGCCGATCATTCACCACCGCCGCGTTGTCGGCGTGTTGGTCATCCAGCAGAAAGAACGCCGCCAGTTCGACGAAGGCGAAGAAGCCTTCCTCGTGACCATGAGCGCGCAATTGGCCGGGGTGATCGCCCATGCCGAAGCCACCGGCTCGATTCGCGGCCTGGGGCGCCAGGGCAAGGGCATCCAGGAAGCCAAGTTCGTCGGCGTACCGGGCTCGCCAGGTGCGGCCGTCGGTACGGCCGTGGTCATGTTGCCGCCGGCCGACCTCGATGTGGTGCCGGACAAGACCGTCAGCGACATCGACGCCGAAATCAAACTGTTCAAGACCGCCCTGGAAGGCGTGCGCGCCGACATGCGCAACCTGTCGAACAAGCTCGCCACCCAACTGCGCCCCGAAGAGCGAGCGCTGTTCGAGGTGTACCAGATGATGCTGGATGACGCGTCGCTGGGCAGCGAAGTCAAAAACGTGATCAAGACCGGCCAGTGGGCCCAGGGCGCGCTGCGCCAGGTGGTCTCCGATCACGTCAACCGTTTCGAATTGATGGACGACGCCTACCTGCGCGAGCGCGCCTCGGATGTGCGCGACCTCGGTCGCCGTCTGCTCGCTTACTTGCAGGAAGACCGTTCCACCAACCTGGTCTACCCCGACAACACCATCCTGATCAGTGAAGAACTGACCGCCACCATGCTCGGCGAAGTGCCGGAAGGCAAACTGGTGGGCCTGATCTCGGTGCTCGGTTCGGGCAACTCCCACGTCGCGATCCTGGCCCGGGCCATGGGCATTCCGACGGTGATGGGCCTGGTGGACCTGCCGTACTCCAAGGTCGACGGCATCGAAATGATCGTCGACGGCAACCGTGGCGAGGTGTTCACCAACCCCAGCGAAGTGATGCGCAAGCAGTACGCCGAGGTGGTGGAAGAGGAACGCCAGCTGTCCCAGGGCCTCGACGCCTTGCGCGAACTGCCCTGCGTGACCCTCGACGGGCATCGCGTGCCGCTGCTGGTCAACACCGGCCTGCTCGCCGATGTGGCCCGCGCGCAACAACGCGGCGCCGAAGGGGTGGGGCTGTACCGCACCGAAGTGCCGTTCATGATCAACCAGCGCTTTCCGAGCGAGAAGGAGCAGCTGGCGATTTATCGCGAGCAACTGTCCGCCTTCCATCCGTTGCCGGTGACGATGCGCAGCCTGGACATTGGCGGCGATAAGTCACTGTCGTATTTCCCGATCAAGGAAGACAACCCCTTCCTCGGCTGGCGCGGGATTCGCGTCACCCTCGACCACCCGGAAATTTTCCTCGTACAAACCCGCGCCATGCTCAAGGCCAGCGAAGGCCTGAACAACCTGCGCATCCTGCTGCCGATGATCTCCGGCACCCATGAGCTGGAAGAAGCCCTGCACCTGATCCACCGCGCCTGGGGCGAGGTGCGCGACGAAGGCGCCGACGTACCGATGCCGCCGATCGGCGTGATGATCGAAATTCCGGCGGCGGTGTACCAGGCCAAGGAACTGGCGCGGCAGGTCGACTTCCTGTCGGTGGGCTCCAACGACCTGACCCAATACCTGCTGGCCGTGGACCGCAACAACCCACGGGTGGCCGACCTCTACGACTACCTGCACCCGGCGGTGCTGCAAGCGCTGCAACATGTGGTGCGCGACGCCCATGCCGAAGGCAAGCCGGTGAGCATCTGCGGGGAAATGGCCGGCGATCCGGCGGCAGCGGTGCTGTTGATGGCGATGGGCTTTGACAGCCTGTCGATGAACGCCACCAACTTGCCGAAGGTGAAGTGGCTGCTGCGCCAGGTCAACCTGAGCATGGCCAAGGAACTGCTGGCCGAGCTGATGACCATCGACAACCCGCAAGTTATCCACAGCTCGCTGCAACTGGCGCTGAAGAACCTGGGGTTGACGCGGATGATCAACCCGGCCTCAGCCAAAACCCTCTAAAACCTGGCGCCGATCAAAAATGTGGGAGGGGCGGTGCGACGATTCGACTTGCCCCCGATTACGGAGTGTCAGTCAGCACACGAGCTTGCTCGCGAAAAACCTGAGGGTACCGCGTGCATTCAGGGGGGCGCGCGTCATCGTTGGCGTTTTTCGCGAGCAAGCTCGCTCCTACAGGTTGAGTTCGACTTCGCCGAGCCGCCCACCGTGCGGCCCAAAACTGCGCTCCACCATCTGCCGCGTGCCGTCCGCATTCACAATCAGCGCTGTACTCGCCCGTGTCCCATAACTGGGGCTGGCGATAAATACGCTTGATAGCAAACTCTCGGTCGCCAAGCCCACGCCGGTGTCCGGCAAGTCGGCAAACGGCGCGGTCTGCGGGTCGCTCAAGATATCCAGCAAGGTTTCCGGCTGCGGGTTCTCCAGTACCTCGCCCAGCGCCGCCTTGGCCTTGAGCAATTTCGGCCATGGCGTGTCGAGCCCTGCATTGGAAAGGCCGTACACCCCGGCGGGCAGCTGCGTAGGCACGCTGTCGCGGGCGTTGTAATGCCACAGCTCCTCCCGCGTGCCCACCAGCAGGTTGAACCCGGCATATTCAATCGAACGGCCGTTGATCTCCGCCAAATACTGCTCAAGCGGTAGCGAACCGCTGAGAAACCGCGCCACCAGTTCCCCACGCGACTTGCGGGCCGGCGGTTGATGCGGGTCGCGGATATTGGTCAGGGCGGCAAACCGCCCGTCGGCGTTCACCCCCAGCCAGGTGCCGCCCGCTTCCTGGTCGCGGCCGGCATAGACGGCAGGCGCATCCGGCCACTGGGCCAGCGGCAGGCTGGGGCGGGCGTAGAACTCGTCACGGTTGGCCGCGACGATCAGCGGTTGGGCATGGCCCGGCCGCCAGGCGAAAACAATCAGGCACATCAGGCGATCTCCCTTTGTGTGTTTGGCCACTCTACCTACACTGGCGCGGGCGTTCCATCGTATCCAGTTGGGTCGCATGCCTTCCATCCGTTAACATGCCGGACTTGGTTTGGGGGCTCCCATGGAATTTCTGCTGTATTTACTGCTGGGCGCCTGTGCCGGGGTGCTCGCCGGGCTGTTTGGCGTGGGCGGCGGGATCATTATCGTGCCGGTGCTGGTGTTCAGCTTCACCTTGCAGGGCTTCGACCCGCAGGTGCTGACCCACCTGGCCGTGGGCACGTCCCTGGCGACTATCATCTTCACCTCGATCAATGCCGTGCGTGAGCATCATCGACGGGGCGCAGTGCGCTGGCCGATCTTTGTGTGGATGACCGTGGGCATCCTGATCGGCGCCGGTTTTGGCGCGCTGACCGCCGAGGCGATTTCCGGCCCCCACTTGCAGAAGATCATCGGCGTGTTCGCGCTGATCATCGCCGTGCAGTTGGCCCTGGAGGTCAAGCCCAAGGCCAGTCGAACGGTGCCGGGCAAGCTCGGTCTGACCCTGGCGGGCACGGTGATCGGCTGGGCCTCGGCGATTTTCGGGATTGGCGGCGGTTCGCTGACCGTGCCGTTTTTGACCTGGCGCAGCGTGCCGATGCAGCAAGCGGTGGCCACTTCGTCGGCCTGCGGGCTGCCGATTGCGCTGGCCAGTGCATTAAGTTTCATGATTCTGGGCTGGCATGACCCGCTGCTGCCCGCTCATAGTCTAGGGTTCGTGTATTTGCCGGCGCTGCTGGGCATTGCCCTGACCAGCATGGTGTTTGCCCGCTTCGGCGCGCGCCTGGCGCACCGTTTGTCGCCGCGCTTGCTCAAACGCCTGTTTGCCGGGCTGCTGTTTTGCGTGGGTTTGAATTTCTTGCTGTAACGCAGCCTTAATCGCGCCCGGGCATGGTCCCGGTCGCCATAACGAATGATTTAACGAGGAGTCGCAATGCTGCCTTACCCGCAGATCGACCCGGTGGCCCTGGCCATCGGTCCGCTGAAAATCCATTGGTACGGGTTGATGTACCTGATCGGCATCGGCGGCGCCTGGTTTATGGCGTCCCGGCGTCTGAACCGTTTCGACCCGACGTGGACCAAGGAAAAACTCTCTGACCTGATTTTCTGGTTGTCGATGGGGGTCATCGTCGGCGGACGCCTGGGGTATGTGCTGTTTTACGACTTGCCCGCCTACATCGCCAACCCGACGCTGATCTTCGAGGTATGGAAGGGCGGCATGGCCTTCCACGGTGGGTTTATCGGCGTGATGCTCGCCGCCTGGTGGTTTGGCCGCCGCAACGGCAAGTCATTCTTCCAACTGATGGACTTCGTTGCGCCGTTCGTGCCGATCGGCCTGGGCGCCGGGCGTATCGGTAACTTTATCAATGCCGAACTGTGGGGCAAGCCGACCGACGTGCCGTGGGCCATGGTGTTCCCGCCGTTCAGCGACCCGGCGCAATTGCCGCGCCATCCGTCGCAGCTGTACCAGTTCGCCCTGGAAGGTGTGGCACTGTTCCTCATTCTGTACATTTTCTCGCGCAAGCCACGGCCGACCATGGCTGTGTCGGGTATGTTCGCGTTGTTCTACGGCATCTTCCGTTTTGTCGTCGAGTTCGTGCGCGTCCCGGATGCGCAACTGGGCTACCTGGCGTTCGGTTGGGTGACCATGGGCCAGATCCTCAGTCTGCCGATGATCATCGTCGGCCTGGGCCTGCTGTGGTGGGCGTACAACCGTCCGCAACCGTTGAAGAACACCGCGCTTTGAATTCGAATGCCGAGGCCTGCGAGGTCTCGGCTGCACCGATACGGGTAATGACATGAAGCAATATCTCGAACTACTGAACGACGTCGTGACCAATGGCCTGACCAAGGGCGACCGCACCGGCACCGGCACCAAGGCTGTGTTTGCCCGTCAGTATCGGCATAACTTGGCCGACGGCTTCCCGCTGCTGACCACCAAGAAGCTTCACTTCAAAAGCATCGCCAACGAATTGATCTGGATGTTGAGCGGCAACACCAACATCAAGTGGCTGAACGAGAACGGCGTGCGTATCTGGGACGAGTGGGCCACCGAAGACGGTGATCTGGGCCCGGTGTACGGCGAGCAGTGGACCGCCTGGCCGACCAAGGACGGCGGCACGATCAATCAGATCGACTACATGGTCGAGACGCTGAAGACCAACCCCAACAGCCGCCGCATCCTGTTCCACGGCTGGAACGTCGAGTACCTGCCGGACGAGACCAAGAGCCCCCAGGAAAATGCGCGCAACGGCAAGCAGGCCCTGCCGCCGTGCCACCTGCTGTACCAGGCGTTCGTGCATGACGGCCATCTGTCGATGCAGTTGTATATCCGCAGCTCCGACGTATTCCTCGTACAACACCGCCGCGCTGGCGCTGCTGACCCACATGCTGGCCCAGCAGTGCGACCTGATCCCCCACGAGATCATCGTCACCACCGGCGACACCCACGCCTACAGCAACCACATGGAACAGATCCAGACCCAACTGGCGCGCACGCCGAAGAAGCTGCCGGAATTGGTGATCAAGCGTAAGCCTGCGTCGATCTATGACTACAAGTTCGAAGACTTCGAAATCGTCGGTTACGACGCCGACCCAAGCATCAAGGCCGACGTCGCCATCTAAAGGCTGCCTCAGTCTAAAGGTGTGGGCTTGTGTGGGAGGGAGCAAGCCCCCTCCCACACTTTGATTCGGTTACCAGGCTGAATTAATGCCCATGGCTTCTGCCCACATGCGAAGGCTCGGCCTCGCTGGCGGCGACACTGCCGCTGACCTCCAGCCGCTGCAATATCCCGCACTGATCCAGCTCCGGCCCGCTGCCACAGCGCTGGCGCAGGTCGATCAGCTGTTCCTGCAATGCCAACAGGCCGTCGATCCGCGCTTTGACATGGTGGATATGCTCGTCGATCAGCGCATTGACGTTTTCGCATTGGTCCTGCGGGCTGTCTCGTAAGCCCAGCAGGCTGCGGATTTCTTCCAGGGTCATGTCCAGGCTGCGGCAGTTGCGGATAAACACCAACCGCTCGGTGTGCGCCTGGGTGTACACGCGGTAGTTGGCCTCGGTGCGTGCCGGTGGTGGCAGCAAGCCTTCCTTCTCGTAATAACGGATGGTTTCCACCGGGCAGTCGGTCAGCTTGGCCAATTCGCCGATCTTCATCGCAACAATCTCCAAATGGGTGCTTGACCCTATAGTGGCTACAGGGTCTTTACTTGGCAACAGGCACCTTACGGACGCGACCAGATGAGCGACTCCCATCACACCCCGCACACGCACGATCACGCGCATGACCACGCTCATGCGCCGAAAAAACTGACGCCGGTGCATGACCACGGCCACGCCGGTGCCTGCTGCTCCGGCACGCCAGCCCCGGCGTTGGTGCAACTGAGCGCCGCGCCCAGCGCCGATTCGCGCCTGAGCACCTTCCGCATCGAAGCCATGGACTGCCCCACCGAGCAGACCCTGATCCAGAACAAACTGGGCAAGCTTGCCGGTGTGCAGCAGCTGGAATTCAACCTGATCAACCGCATCCTCGGCGTCACCCATGACCTGCCGAGCACCGCGCCGATCATCGACGCCATCAAGTCCCTGGGCATGCAGGCCGATCCGATCGAAGAGGGCACCCCGGCTGCCGCACCGCCGGCGAAGAAACACTGGTGGCCGTTGGCGTTGTCCGGCGTCGGCGCCCTGGCCGCCGAAGTGATCCACTTCACCAACGCGGCCCCGACCTGGGTGATCGCCCTGGTGGCACTGGTCTCGATCCTCAGCGGCGGCCTGACCACCTATAAAAAGGGCTGGATCGCCCTGAAAAACCTCAACCTGAACATCAACGCGCTGATGAGCATCGCCGTGACCGGCGCGATCCTGATCGGCCAATGGCCGGAAGCGGCGATGGTGATGTTCCTGTTCACCGTGGCCGAATTGATCGAAGCCAAGTCCCTCGACCGCGCGCGCAATGCCATCAGCGGCTTGATGCAGATGACCCCGGAACGGGCCACAGTGCGCCAGGCCGACGGCAGTTGGGCCGAACGGGAAGTGAACAGTGTGGAATTGGGCGCCATCGTGCGGGTTCGCCCCGGCGAGCGCATCGGCCTGGACGGCGAAGTCACCGCCGGCCAGTCGACCATCGACCAGGCGCCGATCACCGGCGAAAGCCTGCCGATTGAAAAAACCGTGGGCGATAAAGTCTTTGCCGGCACCATCAACCAGGCCGGTTCCCTGGAATACGCAGTCACGGCGGCCGCCAGCAACTCGACCCTGGCGCGGATCATCCACGCCGTGGAACAGGCTCAGGGCGCCCGCGCGCCGACCCAGCGTTTTGTCGACCGTTTCGCGAAGATCTACACCCCGGCGGTATTCCTGTTTGCCCTGGGCGTGGCGCTGATCCCGCCGCTGTTCATGGCCGGCGTCTGGTTCGACTGGATCTACCGCGCCCTGGTGCTGCTGGTGGTCGCATGCCCGTGCGCCTTGGTGATCTCCACCCCGGTGACCATCGTCAGCGGCCTGGCCGCAGCGGCGCGCAAAGGCATCCTGATCAAGGGCGGCGTGTACCTGGAGGGCGGTTACAAGCTCGACTACCTGGCCCTCGACAAGACCGGCACCATCACCCACGGCAAACCGGTGCAAACCGACTACCTGGCCCTGTTCCCGAATGTCGAAGACAGTGCGCCGGCGTTGGCCGCCGCCCTCGCCGGGCGTTCCGACCACCCGGTATCGCTGGCCATCGCCAACGCGGCTGTGGATAAAAACCTGTCGCGCCATGCTGTGGATAACTTCACTGCCCTGACCGGTCGCGGTGTGCGCGGTGATATCAACGGCGCAACCTACCACCTGGGCAACCACCGCCTGGTGGAAGAACTCGGCCTGTGCTCGCCCGCGCTGGAAGACAAACTCTTCGCCCTGGAGAAACAAGGCAAATCCGTGGTGCTGCTGCTCGACAAATCCGGCCCGCTGGCGCTGTTCGCCGTGGCCGACACGGTCAAGGACAGCAGCCGCGAAGCGATCCAGCAGTTGCACGAGCTGGGCATCAAAACCCTGATGCTCACCGGCGATAACACCCACACTGCCCAGGCGATTGCGGCCCAGGTCGGCATCGACCAGGCCCAGGGCGACCTGTTGCCCACCGACAAACTGCTAGCCATTGAAGCCCTTTACGGCCAAGGCCGGCGCGTGGGCATGGTCGGCGACGGCATCAACGACGCCCCGGCGTTGGCCCGCGCCGAGATCGGTTTTGCCATGGCCGCGGCAGGCACCGACACTGCCATCGAAACTGCCGACGTGGCCTTGATGGACGATGATTTGCGCAAGATTCCGGCTTTCATTCGGTTGTCGCGGCAAACCTCGAGTATCCTCAAGCAGAACATCGCCCTGGCGCTGGTGATCAAGGCGGTCTTCCTCGCGGTCACCTTCCTGGGCATGGCCACCATGTGGATGGCGGTGTTTGCCGACATGGGCGTAAGCCTGCTGGTGGTGTTCAATGGCCTGCGCCTGCTGCGCAAATAGATGATGTGAGGGTGGTGTGCTGAGTGCCGAGTTGAAGGCGTTTTTTATGGTCGCCCGCCTGGGCAGCATTACCCAGGCGGCGAAAAAACTCGGCCTGAGCCAGCCCACCGTCACCACGCAGATCCGCAACCTGGAAAGCCAGTACGGCGTCGAGCTGTTCTATCGCGGGGGCCGCCGCCTGACGGTCAGCGACGAAGGCGCGCGCCTGCTGCCGATGGTCAAGACGCTGTTGCAACAGGAAGCGGATATCGAGTTTTTCCTGCGTAACAGTGGCCAGGTCCAGGGCGCATTGCGGATTGCCGCGACGGCGCCGTATTACATCCTCGACCTGGTCAAAGCCTTCCGCGAGCGTTTGCCCCAGGTGGAAGTGTCGGTGGAAATCGGCAACTCCCAACAGGTGCTCGAAGCCCTGGATGATTACCGCGTCGACGTCGCCGCGTCCTCGCAACTGCTGGAAGACCCGCGCCTGATTCGCCGTGTGCTGGGCACCGATCCGCTGGTGCTGGCGGTGCATCGCAACCACCCGTTGGCGACGCTCGATCATGTGCCGTTGAGCGCGCTGGCCGGGCATACGCTGTTGATGCGTGAAGCCGGCTCCACCACGCGACGCCTGACGGAACAGCTGCTGCAGGGCGCCGGCGTGAGTTACGGGCCGCTGCTGGAAATCGGCAGCCGCGAGTCGATTCGTGAAGCGGTGCTGCGCAATATCGGCATCAGCATCATCGCCCGCCAGGAAGTGCCCCATGACCCGCAGTTGCGGGTGCTGACCATCGAGAACGCGCCGCAGATCGCTGAGTACCTCTACTGCCTCAAGGAAAGAAAAGGCGCTCGCCTGCCAGCTGCTTTTCTCGGGTTGGCGCAGGAAATGTCGCCGATCTGAAATACGGTGGTGGCCTTGAGGGCCCTATCGGGGGCAAGTCCCCTCCCACACTTGACCGAGTTCCAACATGAGAATGCGGTCAAAATGTGGGAGGGGACTTGCCCCCGATTGGCCCTCAAGGCCACCCCTTCTGGATAAACCCTACCCAAATCCACCAATACCACTATCGCCACGTTTTGCCTTTCTGCCACATCAGGGACGCATTGCCTGCCTAGCATGGCCCTCATCTGTTTGATGAGGTGCCTCCATGAACACAGCCCTGACCCAACCCGGCGCGCCAATGAAGGTGCGCGGTATCCAGAAACGCTTCGGCGCCTTTACCGCGCTGGACAACGTGTCCCTGGACGTCGCCGCCGGCGAGCTGGTGTGCCTGCTGGGCCCGTCCGGTTGCGGCAAGACCACGCTGCTGCGCTGCATCGCCGGCCTTGAGCGCCAGGACAGTGGGGAGCTTTATCTGGGTGAGCGGGATGTTTCCCTGCTGTCGCCGCAGGCGCGGGACTACGGCATTTTGTTCCAGTCCTACGCGTTGTTCCCCAACCTCAGCGTTGAAGCGAATATCGGCTACGGCCTCACCGGCAGCGGTCGCGATGAAGTGCGCAAGCGTGTCGGTCAGATGCTCGAACTGGTCGGCCTGCTCGGCAGCGAAAAGAAATACCCCGGCCAACTCTCCGGCGGCCAGCAACAACGGGTCGCCCTGGCCCGCGCCTTGGCACCGGCACCCTCGCTGTTGCTGCTCGATGAGCCGATGTCGGCCCTCGACGCCCGCGTCCGTGAGCACCTGTGTACCGAACTGCGCCAACTGCAACGGCGCCTGGGCGTCACCACGCTGATGGTCACCCACAATCAGGACGAAGCCATGTTGATGGCCGACCGCATTGCCGTGATGAACAACGGTAAGGTCGAGCAATACGCCACGCCCCAAGAGATCTACGACCGCCCGGCCACACCGTTCGTGGCGGAGTTCGTCGGCCAGGGCAATTGGCTGCCGTTCAGCCGCAGCAGCGCGAGCCACGCCCAGGTCGGCGGGATGCACATGCGCCTGGCCGATGATGCTGGCGCGGCCACCTCAGGGCGCCTGTTCTGCCGCCCGGAAGCGATCAGCGTCAACCCGCTGGTGCATGAAGAGAACCTGTTTGCGGCCAAGGTCCGCGAGATCACCTTCCTCGGCAACCGTTGCCGCATGAGCTTTGAACTGGCGCAACTGCCCGGTCATCCGCTGCTGGCCGAACTGGCTCCGGAAGCCATGCCGCGCCTGGGGGCCCAGGACATCTGGGTCGCGTTGCCGCCGCGCAGCCTGCAGGTGTTTGCCTGACATGGGTGCGCTGATGACGCTGCCCATTGCACGCCGGGTGTCCCGCGCCGAGTTGGGCGACCGCCTTTTCGTGCTGGGCGGCAAATGGCTATGGCTGTGCCTGCTGGGCATCGCGGTGTTGTTGCCACTGTTGGCGATCTTCTGGCGCGGCTTCAGCAGCGAAGCCGGGCAGGGCGGCGGGCTGGTGGCGGCGCGGGAACTGGTCAGCAGCGCCAACTTCCACTGGCTGCTTGGGAATAGCCTGAAAGTCTCCCTCAGCGTGGCGGTCATTGTCGTACCGCTGGCGTATCTGTTTGCCTACGCGCTGCAACGCACACTGATCCCGGCCAAGGCGCTCTGGCGCGGGCTATCGCTGCTGCCCTTGATGGCGCCGTCGATGCTGCCGGGGATCGCGCTGGTCTATCTGTTCGGCAACCAGGGCCTGCTGCGCGGTTTGTTGTCGGAGAATATCTACGGCTTCTGGGGCATTGTCCTCGGTGAGGTGATCTACACCTTCCCACACGCCTTGATGATCCTGTTGTCGGCGCTTTCCCTGGCGGATGCGCGCTTGTTCGATGCCGCCTCGAGCATGGGCGCCAGCCCGGCCCGGGCATTTCGCAGCATCACTTGGCCGGCCACGCGCCAGGCGGTGTTCGCCGCGTTTTGCCTGGTGTTCACCCTGACCATCACCGACTTCGGCGTACCGGTGGTGGTCGGCGGCGATTATCAGGTGCTGGCGCTGGAAGCCTACAAGGCCGTGGTCGGCCAGCAACAGTTCGGGCGCGGGGCGTTGATCGGCATGGTGTTGCTGCTGCCGGCGCTGTTCAGCTTTGGCGTCGATACCTGGCTGCGTCGGCGTCAGGGCGATGCCATGGGCGGCCGTGCCCAAGTGTTCCAGCCGGCCCCGTCGCGGCGGCGCGATGCCTGTTACCTGGCCATCGTGCTGCTGATCTGCGCGGTGTTGCTGCTGGTGTTCGGCATGGCGGTGTACTCGTCGCTGGTGAAGTTCTGGCCCTACAACCTGTCGCTGTCGCTCAACCACTACCAGTTCGAAGACACAGCCGGCGGCGGCTGGCTGGCGTACCGCAACAGCCTGACCCTGGCGCTGTGTACGGCGTTGATCGGCAGCGTGCTGATCTTCACCGGCGCCTACCTGATGGAAAAGACCCAGGGCCAGAAAGGCCTGAACCTGGCGCTGCGCATGCTCAGCTTCGTGCCGATGGCCGTGCCGGGCCTGGTGCTGGGCCTGGGCTACGTCTTCTTCTTCAACCTCAGCGGCAACCCGCTGCATGTGTTCTACGGCACCATGACGCTGCTGGTGGTGTGTACCATCGCTCATTATTTGACCACCGCGCAGATGACCGCCACCACCGCGCTGCGCCAGCTCGATGCCGAGTTCGAAGCCGCCGCGCTGTCGCTCAAGGCGCCGCTGTACCGCCACTACCTGCGCGTCACCGTGCCGATCTGCCTGCCGGCGCTGCTGGACATCGTGCGCTACCTGTTTGTGTCGGCGATGACCACTGTCTCGGCGGCGATCTTCCTCTACAGCCCCGACACCATCCTCGCCGCCGTCGCCGTGTTGAACATGGACGACGCCGGCAATGTGGGCGGCGCGGCGGCCATGTCCACTTTGATCCTGTTCACTTCGGCCGGCGTCTCGCTGCTGCTGGCGTGGGCCTCACGTGGCGCGTTGCGCCGCTCCCAAGCCTGGCGCCAGACCGCGCCGGGCCAATAACCCTGAAGGAGGTATGCCATGTTCAAGCCCCTCGCGTTGGTCGCTGCCGTACTCACTGCATTCAGCCTGAATGCCTTCGCCAAGACTGAATTGACCGTGTACACGGCCCTCGAAGCCGAGCAATTGAAGACCTATAAACAGGCCTTCGAGCAGGCCAACCCCGACATCGAAATCAAATGGGTGCGTGACTCCACCGGCATCATCACCGCCAAGCTGCTCGCGGAAAAAGACCGCCCGCAAGCCGATGTGGTCTGGGGCCTGGCCGCGTCGAGCCTGGCGATCCTCGACCAGCAAGGCATGCTCGAAAGTTACGCGCCCAAGGGCCTGGACAAGATCGGCAAACACTACCGTGACGCCGCCAACCCGCCTGCGTGGGTCGGCATGGACGTCTGGGCCGCGACGATCTGCTTCAACACCGTCGAAGCCGAGAAGCAGGGCCTGAGCAAACCGGTGAGCTGGCAAGACCTGACCAAGCCTGAGTACAAGGGCAAGATCGTGATGCCCAACCCGGCGTCCTCGGGCACCGGTTTCCTGGATGTGAGCGCCTGGCTGCAGACCTTCGGCGAGAAGCAGGGCTGGCAGTACATGGACGACCTGCACCAGAACATCGGCCAGTACGTCCACTCCGGTTCCAAGCCGTGCAAGCTGGCGGCTTCGGGTGAATTCCCGATCGGTATTTCCTTCGAATACCCGGCCGTGCAGCTGAAGCGCCAGGGCGCGCCGCTGGACATCATCCTGCCAAAAGAAGGCCTGGGCTGGGACATCGAAGCGACGGCGGTGATCAAAGGCAGCGCCCACGCCGACGCGGCGAAGAAACTCGCCGACTTCTCCGCCAGCACCGCGGCGATGGACCTGTACAAGGACAACTTCGCCGTGCTCGCCCAGCCGGGCATCGCCAAGCCGCAGACCGAATTGCCGGCGGACTACGAGCAGCGGCTGATCAAGAACGACTTCACCTGGGCCTCGAAAAACCGCGACAGCATTCTGACTGAATGGCGCAAGCGCTATGACGGTAAGTCGGAGAAGGTAGCGGGTCAGTAAATACTCCGTTTGGGCTGATGGCCTCTTCGGGGGCAAGCCCCCTCCCACATGTTGACCGCATTCTCATGTTGGAACTCGGTCAAGTGTGGGAGGGGGCTTGCCCCCGATAGCGGTCTTGAAAACAGGACATCACTAAATGACACACCACAGCGACCTGCTGATCATCGGCGCCGGCATCCTCGGCCTGTCCCACGCCTACGCGGCAGCCAAGCGCGGGCTCAAGGTCAAGGTGTTCGAGCGCAGCGCCACGCCGTTGGGCGCCTCGGTGCGCAACTTCGGCCAGGCCCTGGTCACCGGCCAACCGCCAGGCCCGATGCTCGACCTGGCGCGGCAAAGCCGCGATATCTGGGGCGAATGGGCGCGGCTGGCCGGCTTGCAGCTCAAGCGCAACGGCTCGTATCTGTTCGCCCGCAGCGAAGCCGAAGAACACCTGCTGGAAGCCTTCTGCGCCGGCCGCGCCCAGGCGTATGGCTATAACGTCGAACTGCTGCAGGGCGCGGCGTTGCGGGATCTGTACGGCGGCCAATTCCGTCATCACCGCGCAGCGTTGCACGGCAAGGACGATCAGCAACTGTATTCGCGCGAGGCGATCCCGGCGCTGATCGATTACCTGCGCGAGGAACTGCAGGTGGAGTTTCACTTTTCGACCCTGGTGCGCGACGTCGAGCCGGGTCAGTTGCACAGCACGGCGGGCAGTTTTCGTGGCGCGCAGATCGTGGTCTGCTCGGGCCACGACTACCAAACCCTGCTGGCCGAAGCGATTGCCGAACTCGACCCGCATATCTGCCGCCTGCAAATGCTGCGCGCACGGCCGGCGGTCAACCTGAACCTGCAACACGCCTTGCTCACCGGCCTCAGTTGCGTGCATTACGGCGCGTTTGCCGACCTGCCGGAAGCGGCGGCGGTGCAGGCGCAGATCCTGCGCGAGGCGCCGTACCTGCATGAGCACGGGATTCACTTGCTGATCAGCCCGACGCCCCATGGCGAACTGATCATCGGCGACTCCCACGACTACGGCCGCGATGCGTCGCCGTTCAACGCCGAGCAGGTCGATGACTGGATGCTCGAACTGGCCGAGCAGACCCTGGGTTGCAAGGTCCAGGTGGTCGAGCGTTGGCAGGGCGTCTACGGCGCACGCGGGCGGGTGCCGTTCTCGTTCCTGCGCGTGGCGCCCGGCGTCAGCGCCGCGTTGATGCATACCGGCGTGGGCATGAGCGTGGGGCCGGCGCTGGGCGAGCGTAATATCAGCGCACTGTGGGGGGCGGCATGATGAATCCGCAGCAGGTGATTGCCGAGGTTTTCGGCCTGTACGAGCAACACGGCACGGCGGATTACATCGGCGAGGCGGTGTCGCAGCTCGAACACATGTCCCAGGCCGCGCAGTGGGCCATGGCCGAAGGCTTCGACGATGAAGTGGTGCTGGCCGCGTTTTTCCACGATATCGGCCATCTTTGCGGCCAGGGCGGTGCGAACATGGGCGGCTATGGCGTGGTCAGCCATGAGCGGCTGGGCGCCGATTACCTGCGCCGCGTCGGTTTCAGCGAGCGCCTGGCGCGGCTGGTGGAATATCACGTCGAGGCCAAGCGCTACCTGACCTTCAGCCAGCCGGACTACTACGCCCGGTTGAGCGAAGCCAGCCGCCGCACGCTGGCGTATCAAGGCGGGGCAATGACGCCTGACGAAGCGCGGGCGTTCGAGCAAGACCCGCTCTACGCCATCAGCCTGCGTCTGCGCCACTGGGACGAACAGGCCAAGCAAGCGCAGGTGCCGGTGCTCGATCTGCAGGTACTCAAGGCCAAGGCCGCGCGGCTACTGGTTGCGTAGATTGGCCTTACGCCAAACGCAGATGCGCCGCCTAGAGCCCCTGAGGTCGGATCACTAAGGTGGCTTGCTTCTTCAATCCAAGGAGCAACGCTGATGCGCTACTTAAAAGTGACGGCCCAGGACATGAGCGGCAACGGTCGGGCGGACACAGTCATCCTGCACTTCTATGAGCAGCAGGCTGGCTGTCCCGATGAACTGATCCACGAGATCTTCGCCGTGGACATGAGCGCGGACGGCCGGGTCGACCTGCAATGGGCGGACGATCTGAACCCGATCACTCGCCCTTGTCGGCTGGAAAAACAGCGGGTGGATACCTTCGCCGACTGCTTTTTGAAGTTGAACTGGTTCAATCGGCGCAGCCACTGGCAGCGCACGTTGACGCTGTACGTCGATCATTACGCCAAGGCCGGCACGCCCAACGCGGTCAAGCTGGAATTCCAAGAGCGCACGGCGCCGCAGTGCAAGGGCTCGCTGATCTACAAGGCCGCCGCCTATGACGGCGATGGCGACGGGGTGCTGGAATCGTTTACCAACAGTGACATCGACCGCGACGGTATTGCGGACAAGGCCGATAAAGAGCTGATCCGCACGTTGTGTACGACCTTTCTGGGCTTTGAGTGGTACGCGCGTCAATAAGCGGGGTCAGGCTTCATCGAGCCGGGCGGCCAGGGCTTCGACCTGCTCCTGGCGCTCGGCCTGGCTCAATTTGGCGTGGGGGTTGAGGGACGACCACTGCGGGTGGGCGCGGGCCTTGTGCAGGGCATCGGGCAGTTTGCCTTCGCGCCAGGTCTTGTCCTGCGGCGTGTCGACCTTGATGCTGTGCATCGCCGCATGACCGCGCAGGTTCAGGGCCTTGAGCAATTGGCGTTGGCGCAGGGCCAGCAGGCGCAGCACGCTGTCGTCGACGGTCAGCTCGCGCTGGCCCTTGATCTTGCCCAGCAGGCGCCCGCCATAGCTGCGCGCGGTTTGCAGCGCGCCACCGGCAATGGCGCCCGCCAGCGCGGCGGCGCCAAGGGTCAACCCACCCACCAGCAGGTCGACCCCGGCACCAGCGGCCGCGCCGGCGGCAATCCCGCCGCCGACGCGCACGCCGAGTTGCTTGAGGGTTTCCGGGTTGAACAGGTCATCGCCCCAGCGCCCGTCGAGCAGCGGCAAGTCGCTGGCGGCGGCGTCCTGCGGGCGGAAGCCGAACAGCTTGAGCAAGGCTTCCACGCAACGCTGCTCGCGCTGGCGCACGGCCTTGCGCAAATCGCCGATGGCTTGCGGTTCCTCTTCAGTGACCACGCTGCGCCGGCACGCGGCGCAGTCGATCAGCAGTTCGGCGATCAGCCGCGCGGCGCTTTGCTGGCGGGCCTGGCGTTGGGCGTGCTGGTCGAGGATCAGCCGTTCCAGTTGGGGCCGGGCGTTTTCCAGCAGCAGGGCGAGGCTTTCATACAGGCGGCGTTCGCCGTCTTCCGGCGGCGCGACGCTGTCGAACCGCACCAGTGCGTGCAGGCCGAGGCGGGCCAGGGCTTCGCGCCAGTCCGGTTCGCGATGATCGTTGCTGCTGACGAAGTTGAGCACGGGCAATAACGGTTTGCCGCAACTGGCCAGCACTTGCAGTTCGTCGCGGTACTTGGCCAGCACCGGCTCGCGGGCGTCGATCACATACAGGCCGGCGTCGGAGGCCAGCAGTTGGCGCAGCACCTTGGCTTCCTGTTCGAAACGCTGGCGGGCTTCGCTGCCTTCCAGGAAACGCGCCAGGCGTGCCGGGCCGTCGAGGCGTTCGCCGGGGCGATCGAGGCGCTCCAGATAGTCGAGCAGGGCGATGGCGTCTTCCAGGCCGGGGGTGTCGTAGAGTTCCAGCAGGGCTTCGCCCTCGACCGACAAGCGCGCGCCTTCGACATGCCGCGTGGTGCTGGGGCGATGGGAGACTTCGCCGAAACCGACATCGCGGGTCAGGGTGCGCAGCAGCGAGGTCTTGCCGACATTGGTGTGGCCGACCACGGCGAGTTTCAGGGGTTTAGTCATGGCCGCTCTCCAGCCAGTTCAACGGCGCGCAATCGGCGAAGGGCAGTTCCAGTTGTTGCAGCGCCGCGTGCCAATCGCCCAGGCGCTCGGCGTCCAGCGCCTGGCCGGGTGGCGCTTGCAGCAGCCACACGCGGGTGGCGCTGGCGCTGCGCGCCAGTTCGGCGATCAGCGCCAGGCTGCCCCGGTCGGGCGAGCGGCGCGGGTCGCAGGCGATGGCCAGGCGCGCGGGCGGGAAGCGGGTCAGTTGTTCCAGCAGTTTGTGGCGTGATTCGCGGCTGTCGAGGATGCCGGCGTTCTGCACGTTGCCCGGCAGCTTCGGCGGCCACGGGTGCTGGTCGTCGAGTTCGATGGCGACCACCAGCGCGCCGTCACTGTGCAGTTCGCTGACGCCGCCGCTGACCGCGTGCAACTGCTCCGGTGCCGCATCGTTGACCCCAAGCCGCTCGCTGCTCGGCATCAGGCGTTCGCGCAGTTGGCTGTAGCCGGGCAGGTTGAGGTCCAGGCGCAGGGCGGCGCGTCCGCGTTTCCAGCGCCACAGGCACAGCAGGGCGAGGGTCAACCGCGGCAACAGGCCGTAGATCAGCAGCACGCCCACCAGCCAGGCGGCCCAGGCCTGGCGGGCGCTGTCGATGTTCAGGGCGGAATCGCCGCTGGCGCGGATCATCTCCACCGTGGGGACGTTGAAACCAAGCAGGGCGGGCAGGGCGCCGAGGGCTTGGGTCACGGCGACGAAGGTGTCGGCGCCGAGGATGGTGGTTTCCCACACAAAACCGTAGCGCCGGGTGGCGAGCAGCGTCAGCAGGATCGCCAGCGCGCTGAGCAATGCGAGTAACCACAGGCTGTTGACCAGCACCCCGACGGCCCAGCGATTGAGCTTCTGGCGCTGCAATAGCAGCAGCAACGCCGGCGCCAGTTGCGCGGCTTTGGCGTCACGCGCGAGTTTTTCGCTGAGCCACAACCACAGCCGGCCGAGGCTGGCGCTGTGTTCTCCGGCAAACAGCAGGCCCAATGCCCAACTGATCAGCAGGATCAGGTTCAAGCCGAGCAGGCTGCCCAGCGCCCAGAACACATTCACCGGGGTCAAGCCGTTACCCAGCGCAGCAAAGGCCAGGCCCGCGCCACTGATCACCGCGACTATCGCCAGCAGTATCAGGGCCAAACGCGCACCTTGCAGCCAGCGGATGAGGGCGGTTGTCAGCCCATCGCGCTCGGCCAGGTGCAGGGCGCGCTGTTGAATGCGCGTCGGCAGGTCGCCACCGGCCGTGCGGGCCAGGCGATTGGCTTGCTGATCTTCCAGCGGGCCGGCGTGTTCTTCGCGCAGGCGCACGGTTTCCGTCAGCCAGAGTGTTTGCAGGGGGGTCAGTGCAGTCACGCGCCGTCCTGTTGTGTCAGTGAGCCTGGAGCATAACCGCTGTGCAGCCGGTTGGGGTACGCTTCGCGTGGCTCTGGTATTCTCGTCGCCATGAAAAAAACTCTCCCTCTAAGCCTGATCGCAGCCCTCGGTGAAAACCGTGTGATCGGCATCGACAACAGCATGCCCTGGCATTTGCCGGGGGATTTCAAATATTTCAAGGCCACCACCCTGGGCAAGCCGATCATCATGGGGCGCAAGACCTGGGATTGCTGCCGGGGCGCTTGAACATTGTGGTCAGTCGTCAGACCGACCTGGCGCTGGAAGGTGCGGAAGTTTTTCCGTCGCTTGAAGCGGCGGTGGCGCGTGCGCAAGCGTGGGCCCTGGAGCAGGGCGTGGATGAGCTGATGTTGATCGGCGGCGCGCAGCTTTATGCGCAGGGGCTGGAACAGGCGGATCGCCTGTACCTGACGCGGGTGGCGCTGAGCCCGGAAGGGGATGCGTGGTTTCCGGCGTTTGATGAGAACCAGTGGAAGTTGGTTTCCAATCTGCAGAACCCAGCCGAAGGTGACAAGCCGGCTTACAACTTCGAAGTTTGGGAAAAAGCCTAAAAGCATCGGGGGCAAGCCCCCTCCCACACTGACCGCGTTCACTCGGTCAAATGTGGGAGGGGGCTTGCCCCCGATAGCGGTCTATCAGGCCTGCGCCAACTCCGCATGCTCATCCGCATTCAGCCGTTCTTTATCGGTCTGCTGCATGATCTGGCTGGTAATCGCCCCGGCTGTCATCGAACCGTTCACGTTCAACGCGGTACGGCCCATGTCGATCAGCGGCTCCACGGAAATCAGCAGCGCCACCAGTGACACCGGCAAGCCCATCGCCGGCAGTACGATCAGCGCGGCAAACGTCGCCCCGCCGCCCACGCCGGCAACGCCCGCCGAACTCAAGGTCACAATCGCCACCAGGGTCGCGATCCACAGCGGGTCCAACGGGTTGATGCCGACCGTCGGCGCGACCATCACCGCCAGCATTGCCGGGTAGAGACCGGCGCAACCGTTCTGGCCGATGGTCGCGCCGAACGAGGCGGCGAAACCGGCGATGGCGTGCGGGATGCCCAGGCGGCGGGTCTGCGCTTCGATACTCAGCGGGATCGCCGCCGCGCTGGAGCGGCTGGTGAAGGCGAACGTCAGCACCGGCCAGACCTTGCGCAAGAAGCGCAGCGGGTTGATCCCGGCCAGCGACAGCAGCAGGCCATGCACGACGAACATCAGCCCCAGCGCCAGGTACGAGACCACGACAAAACTGCCGAGCTTGATGATGTCTTGCAGGTTGGAGCCGGCGACCACCTTGGTCATCAGCGCCAATACGCCGTAGGGCGTGAGCTTCATCACCAGGCGCACCAGGCGCATCACCCAGGCTTGCAGGGTGTCGATGGCGTTGAGCACTTTCTGGCCCTTTTCCACGTCATCCTTGAGCAGTTGCAGCGCGGCCACGCCGAGGAAGGCGGCGAAGATCACCACGCTGATGATCGAGGTCGGCTTGGCGCGGGCCAGGTCGGCAAACGGATTCGCTGGCACGAACGACAACAGCAACTGCGGGATATTCAGGTCGGCGACCTTGCCCGCGTAGTCGCTCTGGATCACTTGCAGGCGCGCCATTTCCTGGGTGCCGGCCACCAGGCCTTCGGCGGTGAGGCCGAACAGGTTGGTCAGGCCGATGCCGATCAGCGCCGCAATCGCGGTGGTGAACAGTAGGGTGCCGATGGTCAGGAAGCTGATCTTGCCCAGGGACGCGGCGTTGTGCAGACGTGCCACGGCGCTGAGGATCGAAGCGAACACCAGCGGGATCACGATCATTTGCAGCAACTGCACATAACCGTTGCCGACCAGATCGAACCAGCCGATAGAGGCTTTGAGGACCGGGTTGCCATCGCCGTAAATGGCGTGCAAGGCCGTACCGAACGCCACGCCGAGTATCAGGGCGAACAGGACTTTCTTGGCGAGGCTCCAGTTCGTTCGACGGGTTTGTGCCAGGCCCAGCAACAGGGCCACGAACACCAGTAAGTTGAGAATCAGGGGCAGATTCATTGAAGCTCCGTTGAGAGTGTTGCCAATCGCGTGAGCCTGCGATTGCGAACCGGGAAGCCTAACAGCTTGATATATATTGATTTAATACCAATATGGAATGGTGTCTGTCGTTTTTGGAATAAGTAGTTGGCGCTCAGGCACATGGCAATGGCGGAATCAGAACGCAAGCGGTCGCGACCGGGCGAAAACTGTCACAGGGATTTGTTAGCGTCGATGTCTTTCACTCAGGGAGACAACGCCTATGAAGCTCGCGCCGAAACTACTGGTATCCGCCGCATTCTGCCTCGCACTTGCCGGCCAGGCGTTCGCCGCCACCGAGTTGAAACACTGGCCGGCCCCGGCCGCCAAGCAACTGAACGAAATGATCGCCGCCAACGCCAACAAGGGTAACTTCGCGGTGTTCGACATGGACAACACCAGCTACCGCTACGACCTCGAAGAGTCCCTGCTGCCCTACATGGAAAACAAGGGCCTGATCACCCGCGACAGCCTCGACCCGTCGCTCAAGCTTATGCCCTTCAAAGACACCGCCGACCATAAGGAAAGTCTGTTCAGTTACTACTATCGCCTCTGCGAAGTGGATGACATGGTCTGCTACCCGTGGGTGGCCCAGGTGTTTGCAGGTTTTACCCTCAAGGAACTCAAGGTCCAGGTCGATGAGTTGATGGCCTCCGGCAAGCCAGTGCCGGTCAGCTATTTCGAAGGCGACGCGGTGAAGAACTCCGAAGTCCAGCCGCCGAAAGTCTTCACCGGCCAGGCTGAGCTGTACAACAAGCTGATGGAAAACGGCATCGAGGTGTATGTGATGACCGCCGCGTCGGAAGAGCTGGTACGCATGGTCGCTGCCGATCCGAAGTACGGCTACAACGTCAAACCGCAGAACGTCATCGGCGTGAGCACCCTGCTCAAGGACCGCAAGACCGGCGAACTGACCACCGCACGCAAGCAGATCACGGCCGGCAAATACGACGAAAAAGCCAACCTCGGTCTGGAATTGACCCCCTACCTGTGGACCCCGGCGACCTGGATGGCCGGCAAGCACGCCGCGATCCTGACCTACATCGACGAATGGAAAAAGCCGGTAATCGTCGGCGGCGATACCCCGACCAGCGACGGCTACATGCTGTTCCACGATGTGGACGTGGCCAAGGGCGGCATTCAAACCGCAAAGACAAGTACATGACCCAGCTCAACGGCATGATGGCCAAGCACGCGGCCGCCCAGGCCAAGGAAGGCTTGCCGGTGACGGCGGACAAGAACTGGGTGATCGTCAAGCCGGATGAGATCCAGTAAGACCGAGTCGCTTGCTTATCGGGGGCAAGCCCCCTCCCACACTTGATTGGGTTCACACGGTCAAGCTGTGGGAGGGGGCTTGCCCCCGATAGCGGTGGGTCAGCTGTGGATGTATCGACTGACACTCTGCCATCGGGGGGCAAGCCCCCTCCCACATTTGATCCTCATGGTTATTGAGGTTTTCTCCCAGCAAAAAAAATGCCCCGCACCTGGCGGGGCATTTTCATGGGCGGGCCTTACAGACCGTCGAGCATCGCCTTGTTACGCACCGCACCCTTGTCGGCACTGGTCGCCAGCAACGCATAAGCCTTCAACGCAGTAGTCACCTTGCGTGGACGCTTCTCCACCGGCTTCCAGCCCTTCTTGTCCTGCTCGACCCGGCGCGCGGCCAGTTCTTCGTCGCTGATCAACAGGTTGATCGAGCGGTTCGGAATGTCGATCAGTACCTTGTCGCCGTCCTGTACCAGGCCAATCGCGGCTTCAGGCGAAGCGTGGCCGATGGACAGGCCCGAGGTGCCGCCGGAGAAACGGCCGTCGGTCAACAGCGCGCAGGCTTTGCCCAGGCCTTTGGATTTCAGGTACGACGTTGGGTAGAGCATCTCCTGCATACCCGGGCCGCCTTTCGGGCCTTCGTAGCGGATGATCACGATGTCGCCTTCTTTGACTTCGTCGGCGAGGATGCCGCGTACCGAGCTGTCCTGGCTTTCGTAGATCTTGGCGCGACCTTCGAAGACATGGATCGACTCGTCCACACCGGCGGTTTTCACCACGCAGCCGTCGAGGGCGATGTTGCCGTACAGCACGGCCAGGCCGCCTTCTTTCGAATAGGCGTGCTCGACACTGCGGATGCAGCCGTTTTCACGGTCGACGTCGAGGGTGTCCCAACGGGTCGACTGGCTGAACGCGGTCTGGGTCGGGATGCCCGCCGGGCCGGCCTTGAAGAAGGTGTGTACGGCTTCGTCGTCAGTCTGGGTGATGTCCCACTTGGCGATGCCTTCGGCGAGGGACTTGCTGTGTACGGTCGGCAGGTCGGTGTGCAGCAGGCCGCCGCGCGCCAGGGAACCTAAGATCGAGAAGATCCCGCCGGCGCGGTGGACGTCTTCCATGTGGTACTTCTGGATGTTCGGCGCGACTTTGCACAGTTGCGGCACGTGGCGGGACAGACGGTCGATGTCGCGCAGGTCGAAATCGATCTCGGCTTCCTGGGCTGCGGCCAGCAAGTGCAGGATGGTGTTGGTGGAACCGCCCATGGCGATGTCCAGGGTCATGGCGTTTTCGAACGCCTTGAAGTTGGCGATGTTGCGCGGC
>LNAP01001809.1_pt1 | contig 23548 bp, 17 predicted proteins | sample 602601 | NCBI WGS metagenome assembly LNAP01 (sample SAMN02440304, study PRJNA202911) | soil metagenome | biome: Subtropical and temperate rainforests or woodlands; isolation source: soil samples (1 kg each in a 20% v/v slurry with milli Q water) were... ...
AGCCGGACCTGGTGATCCTGGGCAAGCAGGCCATCGACGACGACGCCAGCCAGACCGGGCAGATGCTCGCCACGCTGTGGGGCCGCCCGCAGGCCACCTTCGCCTCGAAGCTGGAGATCGCCGAGGGCAAGGCCACCGTCACCCGCGAGGTCGATGCCGGCCTGGAAACCCTGGAAGTGGACCTGCCGGCGGTGGTCACCACCGACCTGCGCCTGAACGAGCCGCGCTTCATCAAGCTGCCGGACATCATGAAGGCCAAGTCCAAGCCACTGGAAACCCTGGCCCTGGCCGATCTGGGCGTGGACGCCGGCGCCGGGCTCAAGACCACCCACTACGCCGCCCCGCCCAAGCGCAGCCGCGGGGTGATGGTCAAGGACGCCGCCGAACTGGTCGCGGCCCTGAAGTCCAAGGGCTTGCTGTAGGGCGGGTCTCGACCCGCCTTCCAGGGTCTCGACCCGCCTTCAGGGTCCTGACCCGCCTTTCCAGGATTCGATCCGTCTTCCGTCACGCAACGCCATCCAGGCGGGTCAAGACCCGCCCCACGTGAGGTTTCCATGTCCAAAGTCCTTGTCATCGCCGAACACCTGGACGGCGTGCTCAACGCCGCCACCGCCAAGACCGTCAGCGCCGCCGCCGCGCTCAAGCCCGAGGCGCTGGACATCGTCGTGCTGGCCGCCGATCCGGCGGCCGTGGCCGACCAGGCTTCCAAGATCACCGGCGTCACCAAGGTCGTGACCGTGACCCACCCGGCCAACGCGCACGCCATCGGCCAGGTCCTGGCCCCGCAGATCGCCGCGCTGGCGGCCGGCTACACCCACGTGTTCGGCCCCTCGACCACCTTCGGCAAGGACCTGCTGCCCTGCGTGGCTGCGCTGCTGGGCGTGGCCCAGGTCTCGGATCTGATCACGGTGGAAGGCGAACATACCTTCACCCGCCCGATCTACGCCGGCAACGCGATCATCACGGTCGAAGCGCCAGCCGACCAGACCGTGGTCGCCACCGTGCGCACCGCTTCTTGGCCGGAAAGCCCGCAAGGCGGCAGCGCGCCGATCGAAGCGGCCAGCGTCGAGGCCACCCTGCCCACGCATACCCGCTTCGTAGGCCTGGCCGCCGGCAAGTCCGACCGCCCCGACCTGCAGAGCGCCAAGCGTGTCGTGTCCGGCGGCCGCGGCGTGGGTTCGAAGGAGAACTTCGAGGTCATCTACAAGCTGGCCGACAGGCTCGGCGCCGGCGTCGGTGCCTCGCGCGCGGCGGTGGACGCCGGCTACGTGCCCAACGAACTGCAGGTCGGCCAGACCGGCAAGATCATCGCCCCGGAGCTGTACGTGGCGGTCGGCATCTCCGGCGCCATCCAGCACCTGACCGGGATCAAGGACGCCGGCACCATCGTGGCCATCAACAAGGACCCCGACGCCCCGATCTTCGAGATCGCCGACATCGGGCTGGTGGGGGATGCCCGGGCTCGAAAAAGAAGTCGGTCTATAGGCTGATCTATGCCAAGGCTGCTGCGAACTGCCTCCGGAAACGTCATTTATTGCTTTTTGCCATAAACTTGCACACTTCTTCAGCATTCGGCATGGCCGGCATGCATTAGCTGGGTCCGGGTCCGGGTCCGGCTACGTCAATTCCCGCCCGCACCAGAGGATCTAATCCACATATGATCGTCGGCAGAGGACTGCTTGCATCGGCTTTTGATGCCCATGCTATCCAGGCATTGGACGCCACGCTGTTCGCATCCGGCGTTTCTAATTCAAGCGAGACCGATCCTTCGGCTTATGCGCGCGAACAGAGGCTGCTCGACGAACACTTGGCCGCGACCAGCGGCACATTTGTGTATTTCAGTACCTGCAGCATTCAAGACCCGGATCGCGGTCATGGGCAGTACGCGCGTCACAAAATCCGCATGGAACAGAAGGTCGTCGACCGAGGCGGCAACTATCTCGTCCTGCGTCTGCCGCAGGTAGTGGGCCGCATGGGTAACCCGCATACACTGACCAACTTCCTTGCCGATCGCCTGCGCAATGGCGACGTGATCCCGATGTGGTCGGGCGCCATCCGCTGCCTGGTGGATGTCGAGCACGTTGCCGCCATCACCCTGGCCCTGCTTAGTGGCGACCGCCCTCAAGTGTTGGGGACGCTGGCCCCCCCCGAAACGATCACGATGCCGGACCTGGTGGATGCGATGGAATCGGTGATGGAGCTGACCACGCGCCGTGAGATCGTCGAGCGCGAAGGCGGCATCCATCCTGACCCGACACTGATGGTACAGATGGCCTCTCTGTTGGGCATCGACGTCACTCCTGGCTATACCAAACGGCTTCTACAGAAATATTATGGCCATCACGATGCCTACTGATACCTGCGCGCTGTCTGTAGTCATTCCCGTCTATCAAAGCGAATCGATCCTGTCCAAATTGGCTGAGAAGCTGGGTCAGACGCTGCCTGCCCTGTTCGGCGACTCGTTCGAGGTCATCCTGGTCAACGATTGCAGCCCTGACCGCTCACGTGAAGTGCTGCTCGATCTGGCACGCGAGCGCAGTTGGTGGAAGGTGGTCAACCTGCGCAAGAATGCCGGCCAGCACAATGCCATCATGGCCGGCCTGCGAGTGGCGCGCGGGCGGCAGATCATCACGATGGATGACGATCTGCAGCACAATCCCGATGATATCCCGCAGCTGCTGGCGGCGCTCGACGGCGGCTACGATGTCTGCTACGCGGGCTTCCACTCCAAGCAGCACGCGCTGTGGAAGAAGATCGGCAGCGCGTTCAACGATCGCGTGGCCGTCTATCTGCTGGGCAAGCCGCCCGGACTGTACCTGTCCCCGTTTCGCGCGATGATTTCGGGCATCCGCGACGAACTCATCAAGTTCACCGGCCCCAATGTCTATCTGGACGGGCTGATCCTGGCGAACACGACCCGGATTACCAGCATCAAGATCGACCATCATGCCCGTGCGGACGGCCAGTCGGGTTACAGCCTGCGCAAATCCGTTTCGCTATGGCTGAAAATGGCCACCAGCTTTTCGGTATTCCCATTGCGGCTGGCGTCGCTGACCGGTATGGCCGTCTCCGTGCTGGGCTTCCTGCTCGCCATTGCCTTCGTCGTCCAGCGCTTCACCGTCAATGCCATGCCCGTCGGCTGGGCATCCCTGATGGTGTGTGCGCTCATCATTGGCGGCATCCAGCTGTTGGCGCTTGGCGTGATTGGCGAATACCTCGGTCGCGCCCTGCGCCATATCAATGCCACTCCGCAGGTCGTCATTGAATCGACCTTCAATCTCCCGACCCATAGCGAATCAACCACACCATGAAGACACTCCGCTCGGCGTTGGAAGATCCGCGCATCCGTCAGTTCGTCCTTTACGCGATTTGCGGTGGTACTGGCGTATGCCTCGACCTGGGCCTGTACATCTTGCTCATCTGGCTGAAGACCAACTACCAGATCGCCAACGCCGTCGGCTACATCGCCGGCACTTTGGCCAGCTTCGCCCTCAACCGCCATTTCACCTTCCAGACCTATGACCGAACGTTGCAGCGGCTCGGTCTTTTCTTCGGAACCGCGCTGATCGGCTATCTGGTCTCCAGCGCCCTGCTGTGGGGCCTGGTTTCCCTGCTGGGCTGGGGCCCGCTGTGGGCAAAGCTGGCAACATTGGCCGTGGTACTGGTCCTTCAATTCTCTCTCAACCGGGCCATTACGTTCCGGGCACCGAGCATTTCAAGCAAATGAGCAATCAATTCCATACCGCGATCATCGGCGGCGGTTTCGCCGGACTTTCTGTTGCTTACGAACTGGCCAAGCAGGGCCGGCGCGTGGTCGTCATCGAACGGGATCATGAACTTGGCGGCCTGGCTGGCGGCTTCAAGGTAGGCGACCAGGTCCTGGAGAAGTTCTACCACCACTGGTTCAACAACGACGTGGAGATCTTCAAGCTCATCGAGGAACTCGGCGCCGGCGACAATATAGTGCTGCGCCCGACCCGTACCGGCATGTATTTCGCCGACCAGTTCTTCCGCCTCAGCACGCCGATGGATCTGCTGCGGTTCAAGGCGCTGCCGTTCGTGGATCGGATCCGGCTGGGCATCGCCGTGCTGCGCGCCCGCTCGGTAAAGGATTGGAAGCAGTTGGAGGGCCTGAGCGCCAAGGAATGGCTGATCGACCTGTGCGGCACCAAGGCCTACCGGGTGGTGTGGGATCCGCTTCTCGTCGGCAAGTTCGGCGACGTAGCCGATGACGTTTCGGCCGTCTGGTTCTGGAAGAAGCTGGTACTGCGTGGCGGCAGTCGCAGCAGCTCCGGCGATGAGGTGCTGGCCTATTACAAGGGCGGCTTCGCCGCGCTTGCCAATCGGCTGGGCGAGGCAATTGTAAAGCTGGGCGGAGAAATCCGGCTCTCGACTTCCGCCGAGCATGTGGACACCAAGGGCGGCCGGGCGATCGGCGTTCAGACCAGCGACGGCTATATAGCGGCCGACAACATCGTGGCATCCACGGCGCTACCAATCACCGCTGATCTGCTGGAGAACGAAGTACCGGAGGAATACCTGCGCAAGCTGCGCCGCGTGCGCTACCTCTCCAACGTGTGCATGGTGCTCAGCCTGGACAGGAGCCTGTCCGACACTTATTGGCTGAACGTCAATGACCCGGGCTTCCCATACGTTGGCGTCATCGAGCACACCAACTTCGAGCCATCCAGCTCCTACGGCGGCCGGCATATCGTGTACCTCTCCAAGTACCTGCCGACTAATCATCCTATGTACACGATGAGCGACACGGAACTGGTGGACTTCTCTATTCCACACTTGCAGAAGATGTTCCCCTCGTTCGAACGCTCCTGGATTCAAGACGTGCATGTATGGCGGGCCGACTACGCTCAGCCGATTGCGGAAAAGCATTACTCTACGCTCGTCCCGGGCCGTGAAACGCCACTGCCGAATGTGTTTGTCACCAGCATGGCGCAAGTCTATCCAGAAGACCGTGGGACCAACTATGCCGTCCGCGAGGGTCGGCAACTGGCAGAACGCATCATTGAAGCGCATCGCCCGTGACACAACCATCGGTAATCATCGGCAGTGATCAATTGCGCCGGCCGCTGAGCCAGCGAGCGCATGCACTTCGCGTCGCCGCTGGGTATGCACTCGCTGGGTTGGCAGTCCTGTGCCTGACCTATCTGCTGCTGCAAAAACTGCCAGCCGTGCGCGTAGGCGATGGCGCCGAGTATTACGCATTGGAACGGTCGGTGAGCATCGATCATCGCCCTTATGTGCAAGACGCCGCATGGACGGATTACGAGCGCATCCGCGAGAGCGGATCCATTGCGTCGATGCAGCCTGCTGAATCGCTACGTCAGGTCTATTTGCCACTGACGCTTGGAGGCGGCACCGACTTCAATCATTTCTGGCTGTATCCGGCGCTCGCCGCCATGGCAGGTAAAATTGGCAACGCCATCGGCCTCGACACGGGCACGCATGCGCACTTCATGCTTCTGCACGCTGTTCTGGCCGCCGGACTGATCCTGCTGTGCTTCCGGCTTCACGGTATTCGCGGCGTCTTTGCCGCGCTCCTTATCCTGATATCTTCGCCGGCTCTTTGGTACCTAAACAAGGTCCACACCGAATTTTTCACAATAGTCCTTTCGACTGCGGCAGTTGCTTGTGCATTGCGTTCGTACTGGGCAACCGCGGGTCTCCTGCTCGCCGTCGTCACCGCTCAGAACATCAGCTTCGTAGCACCAGCACTTTTTTCCTGCACTGTAGCCATTGCGTCGTTTCGTAAAGGCGCCAAGCCTGGCGTCGGCACGATGTGGCAGGTCGTCGCGCTTGCCGCGGCCGCATTAATCGCTGCGTTGCACCCCGCCTACTACTTTTTCCGCTTCGGTGGCCTGACGCCCCAGCTAATTAACATCGGTGCTGACACATCCCATCTGAACCCGTTTCTGTCGATCCAGTACTTGCTGGATCCTGACATAGGCCTACTGCCCAATTGGCCGGCCGGGCTATTGATCCTGGCCGCATTTGCCATCGCGCTCGTCAGGCGGCGGGTCAGCCGTCCGGCGGCCACATTTCTGGTTTTTTTAGCGATCTACATGTGTGCCGCGCTCGTCGCTCAGGCGGCGACCAGCAATGTCAACTCGGGAGGAACGCCAGGACCGGCACGTTATGCCCTTTGGTACCTTTGCCTCTTTTATCCATGCGTGGTTCTGAGCGCCTTTCCGAGCTACGGCGCACGAGCTCGCTGGGCGCGTACCGGCTGGATGATCCTGGTCTGTGCCAGCGTGATCATCGCGCTTCGACTCTATGCCCCGTGGCGTCCGGAAGCCTACACCGCCCCCAGTAAAGCCGCGAAATTGATCTATACACACGCGCCGTGGATGTGGAATCCGGCTCCGGAGGTCTTTTCCGAGCGCAACGCGGGGCTTGGTGAGCGGACTCCCGAAGGACCTTCTCTGATTTTCGGGCCCAAGTGCCGCAAGGCGCTCTATCTGCCAGGCCAAGGCAACGCCGTGGCAGTCTACCCAGCCAATGCATGTGGTGTCATGACCGGCGTTTTCGCTAATAATCTGCTTCTCCACCACCTGCCGAACCGCCCCGACTCGCCAACGTATTTTTCGCTCGACTCAACCGAAGTGCGCGGACAGTTCGCCGCGCTTGCAGCAGGACTGACAGTACCCGCTACGGGGCTGCGACCGTACTTGCGTGACGGCTGGTCCGTCGACGAGCCTTGGGGAGTATGGTCGGACGGTGACGCGTCCACCATCGCTTTCAAAACGACGGATGAACTCCCTGCCGGCTCTTGCTTGATCCTGCAGGTAACCGGCTTGTGGAGTGGAGCGCGACAACATGCGAAGGTCAAGGTACGGGTGAACGGTGCCGCCTGGCAGGAGTATGAGTTGGACGCCTCTCAAGCGGCTTCCACCGCGATTCCCGTTGCCTTGCCGAAGCTTGCTGCCAATGCCGAGGCGCGTATCGAGCTACGCTATGACAAGCCGGCTTCGCCGGCGGAACTTGGGATGTCTGCCGATGGCCGGCGGATGACAATCGGATTGACGTCTTTGAAGATACAATAGGCTGGTCGCGCATCGGTGATGCGGCCTTGCTGAAAACCGGTGCTCCGATACATACACGGAGCGCCGCCACGTTTTTCAAAACCAAAAGGGACCGGTTGCCATGGCGTACGTCACAGATGAAGCTGTTCGATGGGCTTACAGATTGATTCTGGGCCGCGAGCCTGAGACCGAACATGTTGTACGTCAGGCGACGAGCACGCTGACGAGTCTAGATGAACTCCGGCTTGGGCTTCTGCAGTCGCAGGAATTTGTTCAAGGCCAAAAGGACCTCGCCAAGAATGCTCAAAGCCCATTCTTTCATTATTCCGCCGCATTTGATCCGGTCGACGTCATGCGTCGCCATGCCGTGCCAGACCTGCAGCCCAAGCCAGGATTCTTGCTGAATTTCCTTGGTGTCGCCATCGACCCCAAATTTTTCCCCTCTATCCTCGCGACCCGGAGCGGCCAGGTCGAGGGCATTCCGATTCCAGCAAATTGGCACGCGGACATTGCAGAATGGGGCGCCGCATTGCGTGCGGTTGACCTATCGCAGGATAGCTTCACAGTCATCGAGCTGGGCTGCGGCTGGGGCTGCTGGCTCAACAATACTGGCGTTGCCGCGCGCACAATGGGACGCCGAGTTGAGGTTATCGGCATCGAGGCGGACGCACACCATCTGCAATTCGCGGAAGAGGCTCTGACAACCAACGGTTTCGAAGCCGATCAGATATCGCTGCATCGCGGGGTGGCTGCGGCGCATACCGGCATTGCGCTGTTCCCGAAGCAGAATCTGCCAGGAAGCTCATGGGGAAATGAGCCGATCTTCAACGCAAGTACGCAGCAATGTGAGCAAGCCGTAAAAAGTGGCGCGTTCGATCAGGTCACCATGGTGCCGCTTGACGTCCTGATCGGCGATCGTCTGCGGATCGACCTGTTGCATGTAGACATTCAGGGCGGGGAAGCCGATCTGGTCGAACAGTCGCTCAACCTGCTGAGCGAACGCGTCGCCTACATGGTCATTGGCACCCACTCTAAGCAGATCGAGGGCCGCTTGTACGATGTGCTGCTCAACGCAGGCTGGACGCTGGAAATGGAGCGCGCAGCAATCTTTGCCATTGTGGACGGCGTCCCGCACATCCGCGTCGATGGCGTACAAGGCTGGCGAAATCTGCGGCTTTTTTCGACAAGACAAAGATAGGCGTCCGCGCTGCAGTGAAGGAATGTCTGCTTGATTGAATAAGACCGGAGCATGTTGATTTAAATGGATGGAGCTGTCACAGCGCGCATCAGCAAAGACCCTCGTACCCACCGGACAGAACAACGCCTTGTGCTAGGCGGCTGTTCGGTTTTGGTGTCAGCACTATCCGATTTCGGGAATGCGGCGCTGATCTTGAAAAGGAAGTGGCGTCATCGCGGTGGCCGCAGACGATGCGCTTGACGACCTTGATCTTGTTAGTGATGCCTTCGAGCAGACCCGCGCCCCCGGTTTGCGCGTGCTCGAACCCGCATATCAGTCCGCGAGGACAGCTCATGAACTCTCTTGAACTAAGACCATGCCGCCCCGAATAACTCGCCTGCAGCGCAGCGCCGCTCTGTTCTTGGTACTCATCGTAGTAAGCGCCTTCCTGGCGAACAAATTCGACGCGATGTGGAGCGGGTCAGTAGACCTTGCGCACCACTACGCGCTTGCTTACCGCATCTCCGAACAGGGGCTCACCATAGGGCCGAACGATCCGACACTTGGCGAGATGAATGTGTATCCACGGGCTGCACATGCCGTGGCCGCAGGCCTTGGACGGCTGTTAGGTTCGACCTTTCTAGGCCTCCATCTGACATCACTGATCGCACTGGCTACGATCTGGATGGCGTTCGTTCTGATTCTTCACTCCTTACCCAGGAGGACAGCATCCATTGCGCTCGTTAGCTTGGCGGGACTGGTGGCACTCTCCACCAAGTCCTTCAATCTCGATCTTCACGGACACGAGATCATCGACAATTTCTTTTACTCCCAATTGGTAGGCGAAGCGCTGCTGTATGTTGGAATCGCCATTGCCATCGCCATGGAACGGCGCGTCGGTACGAATGGTGCGTGTATTGCACTGATACCGCTCACATTATTGCTTGCCTCAACCCATCTTCTCCCTGCCCTGCTGCTCCTCGGACTGCTAATTGGACTTCAGGCTGTACAAGTGCTGGTTGCGGTCACTGAAAAAAACAATTTCTGGAGGACAACGGTTTCTTCATCGCTGATCGTGGGCTGCGCTACCGGATTGATCTTCCTACACCCCTCGTTCCCCACCTCGAGTTCTCTGGCTGGGAACGACGGCCGGCTGGAAATCAGCCTATTAAGCTACCCCACGGGCGTGATCGCGGCAGCTCTAGTACTGCTCCTGACGTCAACGTTGACTTTTATGGCGTGGTGGCGATCTGAACGAGAAGCGCACGGCGCCCTAAAGAATATTTCGCTTCTCGGGCTTGCATGCGCAGCGCTCTGCATTGCGCAATTTGTACTTAGCCGCTTTGGCTTCTCCTCGGACTATGCTGTCAAGAAATTCATCTTTTGCATCCTCAGCCTGCTTGCCTTGCAAATTTCGGCAATCTTAGGATTCGCATTTTCGCGATGGAAGGCCCGCCACCGGCAGGCCAACTTATCGCCATCATGGCTATATCCGGTTCTGCCTGGTCTCAGCCTTGGCGTCATTCTTGCTTGCATCTTGCCGACAGAGAAATGGCTGGACGTTTCAGACATCGCCCAGATCGAGCGTCAACTCATCGCTACGGCGGACAGTCAGCTCCCCGTTGCCGAATCGGGCAAGAGTAATGTCGTGATTGGTGTGTACAAGGCTCCCGCAATCGACTACATGTTCTCCCTGGCCATCGCCAAGACACCGCGACAATTTGCTGTTCCGGACGTACTTATCGGCAGGGACCTGACCGATTTCGACCATTATTCATACATCCTGACTTCGAGCACCAATGCACTATTCGGCTCAAAGGCATGTAAATCATTCTCACATGGCCCGTTCTCGATCATTCAAAGCGATTGCGCCTCAGCGCATCGCGCCACAATGCAGAGTTGCTTTCAGGTCTTCGACTTTTCGGTCAATGGAACAATCCTACCGGGCATGATAAAGGGCTTTGATGGGCCGGAGCAGGACAGCCGGTGGACAGAAGGGAAACTTGCCACCTTTACCTGCTCCGCTTCTGAGGCAAAGCCCGTCCTGAACCTCAGGATGGACGTCGTGCCATTTCTATACGGTGCGCTGACCAGCCAGCGACTTGTGGTCGTTGTAAATGGAATCACGGTGTACAGCGAAAAATTCACGTGGGATACGGCAGGCAAATATCAGGTCGTCATCCCGCTTCCCAGCGTGCCGCGGCCGTCACAGTATCGTATTGAGTTCCATATGCCCGATGCGACCTCTCCCGCCGCGTTGGGAGCAAGTGCTGATGGCCGACAACTCGGCTTTAGCTTTCGGCGCATCATCTTCGATTAGGCCGGCGACGCTTCATCACTGCAAAGGGTTCACCTGATCTTGGCCCCGCTTTTCGGACACCCGCCTAAGCAGCGTTGGCCAGCTCGAACTGCTCCGGGCTGAGATAGCCCAGCGTCGAGTGAAGCCGGTTTCGATTGTAGTCGACCTCGATGTACTCGAACACGTGCGCGCGCGCCTCTTCGCGTGTCGTGAAACGCTCGCCGTGGATCGCCTCGACCTTGAGGCTGTGGTTCCAGCTCTCCATCGCCGCGTTGTCGTAGCAGTTGCCTCTGGCGCTCATGCTGGCGATCAGGCCGTGCTCGTCGAGCAGGTCACGATGCTCGCGTGAGCAATACTGGCTGCCGCGATCGGTGTGCATGACGATGCCGCGCGGCATCCTGCGGTTGAACAGCGCCATGCGCAGCGCGTCGCATACCAGTGATGCCGGCATGCGATCGCTCATCGACCAACCCACGACCCGACGCGAGTACAGGTCCAGCACCACCGCCAGGTACAGCCAGCCTTCGTCGGTACCAATGAACGTGATGTCGCCTACCCACACCTGGTTGGGCCGCTCGGCCGTGAAGTCCTGCTGCAACAGGTTCGCCGCCACCGGCAGCGTGTGGTTCGACTTCGTCGTCGCCTTGTACTTCTTCGCCGCCTTCGCACGCAGACCCTGGCGGCGCAGGCTCATCGCCACCTGGCGCCGTCCGCGATGGAGGTGGCGCGACAGCCGTGGGGCGCCTGCACGCCCCTTGCGGGCCTTGAACTCGGCCTTCACCTGCGCGTCCAGCTCGACGCGTGCCTGCGCTTGTCTGGATACACCCCGCTTGCGCCAGTCATAGTACCCCGTCCGTCACCGACCGCAGCAACGCCTGCTGCTTGAACTCCGCGCTGAACCGCGTCCGCTTTGCCTTCGATCCGGTAGTCTTCTTTGTTGCCATGGTGTCCGCCTCGGGTTGCGATATTGAATCGCCTAACCGGGTGTCCGTGGAATGGGGGCAAGATCAACCCCCGTTATCACGGACACTTACGAGAAGGCCGATCCAGTCCATGAGGAGTGTTCATGTCGAAGCGAAGGAAGTTCAGCGCCGAGTTCAAGCGCGGTGCAGTTGAGCAGGCAAGCCAGCCGGGTGTCAGCTGTGCCCAGGTGGCGCGGGAGCTGGGGATTCGGGATACGTTGCTGACCCGCTGGAAGCGAGAGGCCCAGGGTCAAGGCAAGGTGGACTTTGGTGGCACCGGCGTGCCCCGGGACGAGGATCTGGCCCGCCTCAAGCGCGAGCTGGCCCGGGCGAAGAAGGAGCGGGATTTTTTGCGAGAAGCGGCGACGTTCTTTGCCAAGGCATCATCCTGAGTTCCGAAGCGGCGACTACCAGCGCCACCTGAGGAACAACAGCCTGGTGTGCTCGATGAGCGCGGTGGGCCACTGCGGTGACAACGCGGCGTGCGAAGGCTTCTTTGGTCTGCTCAAACGAGAACGGATCTACCGCACGAGCTATCCAACGCGCGATGCCGCAAGAACTGATGTGTTTGAATACATCGAGCGACGCCACAATCCGAGGATGCGCCGAAGGGTCGCCAGGCAAGACCAGAAGTTCGCAGCCCTTTTACAACCGTCCGTGATTTCGGGGTAGAACCCACCAGAACTTGACCACGACACAGGTCCACGCAAGTGTGAGCGTCAAGCGACCCGAAGCATCCAGTCGAGCGTTTGGCCGAGAGGGGGGCAAGACCAGTCTCCTATAATGTCCTTCAAGAGTCGATTGTCGCCCCTCAACACCTTGACTTCGTTCGGCCTTACAAAAGCCGGATTCACCACAACATTCATGGAGTGCCCGGTCGAGTCTTCGCAAAGCGCGATGATGTCGCGCAAAGAGTGCGTGGTACCGGAACACACGTTGACGGTGCGGCCGATCGCAGCTGGTGTCTGTAGCAGTCGACGGTAGGACTCAGCCACTGCACGCACATCTCCGAAGTCACGCGCAACGTCCAGGTTACCTAGCTCAATCCTCGAGGCACGCCGGGCAAAGTGCGAAACGATCTTAGGAATGAGGAAGTTTTCGGCCTGACCACGCCCCGTGTAATTGAACGGCCGGACGGTCACGATAGGCAATCGTGGCCGCCATAGACTTGCCACATACTCCATCGCCAACTTGCTGACGGCATAGTCGTTCGCCGGCGCGGGGGCCGCGTCCTCACCGAGCAGATCGGTCGACGAGTTGCCATATATATTTGCGCTGCTGGCTAACAGAATACGCTGCGGCACTATCCCGGCGTCATCGATCGCCTGGAGCAGGTTGCGGGTGCCGAGCAGGTTCACACCGTAGAAATCCTCTGCCCGGCCATGCGCAACGAATGCCAGCGCACCCAGATGAACGATCATGTCAGGCCGGCACTCCGCCAACACTTCACACAGCGACGCGGTCTGGCGAAGATCGGCTTGGCGGTACTCGTCAATAGGCATCAATGAGCTGGCCCAATCGCCCCCTGCCTCGCCGTGGACACCCAAGCCGATGACGTGACACCCCTGAGCCTTCAACTCGGCAACGACATAGCGTCCGGTAAAGCCGGATGCTCCGGTCACCAAGATGCGCTTGCCAGCCAAGTCAGAAGGAGAAGCCACGCTCGTTCCTCATCAGATCAGCTTCCACCATCATCTGACATAACTGCTCCAGCGTGGTTTGCGGCTTCCAGCCGAGGATGCGCTCTGCCTTTTCCGGATTGCCAATCAACAGGTCCACTTCGGCCGGGCGATGAAACTTTGGATTGATACGAACGACCGTCTTGCCAGTGTTGGTGTCCACTGCGACTTCCTGCAGATCCTGTCCGCGAAACTCAAGTTCGATGCCCGCGCCCTTGAACGCCATACGCACGAAATCGCGCACGGTTTCAGTACGATTCGTGGCCAGCACAAAGGTATCGGGCCGGTCTGCCTGAAGCATCCGCCACATGCCCTCCACGTATTCCTTGGCAAAGCCCCAGTCGCGCTTGGCATCCAGATTGCCCAGTTCGAGCACATCCAGTTGCCCCAACTTGATCTTGGCAACCGAGTCAGTGATCTTGCGGGTCACGAATTCGCGGCCACGCAGTGGACTCTCATGATTGAAAAGGATGCCGCTTGAACCAAAGATATCGTAGCTCTCGCGGTAGTTCACGGTGATCCAGTGGGCATAGAGCTTGGCGACCCCATAAGGACTGCGCGGATAGAACGGAGTGCTCTCCACTTGCGGAATGGCCTGGACCTTCCCGAACATCTCTGAGGTCGACGCCTGATAGAAGCGTATCTTGGGGGCGATCAGCCGGATGGCTTCGAGCAGATGCAATGCACCTATGCCGGTGATCTGTGCGGTCGTCGTTGGCTGCTCGAAGCTGACGCCTACAAAACTCTGCGCCGCAAGATTGTAGATCTCATCCGGCTGGATCTTCTGCACCATTGAGATGGTGGTGCCAAGGTCGGTCAGATCGTACTCGATCAGGTGCAGCCGGGAATGGCCGGACACGCCGAGCTCATCCAAGCGCCAGAAATTTACCGAACTGGTCCGCCGATAGGTTCCAAAAACCTCATAACCCTTGGAGAGCAGGAGTTCGGTCAGGTACGCTCCGTCCTGACCCGTAACTCCGGTGATGATTGCCTTCTTGCTCATTTGTTATCTCTGCTCTTGTAATCCATGACGCGCTGCCACGGCAATATTTTCGACTGTGGCGCCTGAAGAAGCCTGCCGCCGCGAGTCGACGGTGATGCCAAAAAGTATAGTTTATCCTGGCGCCTCGGCTTGATCCGCATCCGCATCTGCATTCACTCGCAAGAGCACGCTGGCCAACTGGCAGGCGCTCTGGCTCCAGGTCAACCACGGCAGCGCACCCGAGTGCGGATGCTGGCCTTCGCGATACAGGCTTACCCAACGCAGTATCGCATTGGCGATATTCAAGGCGCTACGGCCATCGAAATAGAACGCGTGTGGGCCGGCGACCTCGCGAAACACTGGTATATCACGCGCAATCATCGGCTTTCCGCGCTGTGCCGCCTCGATCAATGGCAGACCAAAACCTTCGCCCTCCGATGCCGCGATCAGGCAGGTGCTACTGGCGTAGATCTGATCTAGGTACTCGTCGCTGACGTCCTGCAACCAGAACAGATTGTAGTTGGCCTGCGGGTGCTGGGACAAACGCTCGCTCAGTTCGTCGACCAACCAGCCCTTTTTCCCGACGATGACGAGCACATATTCATGTCCCTGTTCCCAGAGCTTCTCGAACGCATCCAGGATCTGCGAATGGCCCTTGCGCGGCTCCAGGGTCCCCACCATCAGAAAGCTGGTGCTCCGCTCGATGCGCGTCAGCACCTGCCCCGCGTTGTATGGAACGCCCTTGGTCGGCTGGCTCCCGTCGATATCCGCACCAAGATGGAACCAATCGATCTGTGCAGCGGTCCTGATCTTGTTTTTCTCGATCCAGGTATTGACGTCGTCGGCCACCGCACGCGAGATGCAGATCAACTGGTCTGACACATGCAGGATGTCACGTAGCCAGCGCTCATGCATCTGCCCGCCCGGCTGAGGCCACCAATCGGGATTGCGGATGGGCAGAATATCGTAAATGACAAAGCAGATTTTCACGCCACTGGCACGGAAGTAGTCGAACCACTCCGGCAGCAGCGACACACAGTCACCTACCAGATCGAGCCCGAAATAGATGTCTCCTGCATGGCAGACCAGCGGTTCATCTTCTCCCAGGTCCTCGCCCAGCACCGTGCTGGCGTATCGGTTCGCGCAAACGTAACGCCCGCCCGCACGATCCACCCTCACCATCTGCACTTGATAGCCGGCAGGCGGGCACTTCATCCACTCCGAGACGATCGCGCGCGTGACCCGCTGGATCCCCGTCCTAAGGTCGTGTGCGGCCAGCTCGGAGACATCGATCATGATCTTCGGACGGACAGGGCCGATTGAACGGTCGATCGCGTCGGCCAATACCATCATGTCCGCATCGTCGGCCGGCCCAAGCTTGGCCAGCTGTCGCGGCAGCTCCCTCAATGCGTCGTCGCGATAGGCATGGACGCTACGCCCTTCGTGCAGTTGCTTGCATGCGGCAACGAAGCTCGCGCCCACACGGTCCCACGAGTAGTCTCGGGACCTCTGCGCTGAATACCGGCGCAGCGCAATTGTCGCTTCTTCCGACTGCAGGGTTGCCGCCATGCACTCCCGGATCGAATCCACGTTCGTCGGATCGAACAGTGCTGCAGGCTCCAGTACGATTTCCTTCACGCTCGATGCGTCGGATGCGATCACCGGGGCACCGCACGCCATCGCCTCGACGACAGGAAGGCCGAAACCCTCGTGCCACGATGGGAACACGAACAGGTTGCACTCGTTATAGAGACCGACAAGTTCTTCGTCTGTCACATACCCGGTAAACTGCAGTTCGCCATCGGCCAGCCCCAACTGGATCGCTGCCTGGCCGAGTTCGTCCACGTGCGGGGCGTGCATGCGCCCTGCGAGCACCATCCGGTTCTGCCTCCTCAACTCAGGTGCGAGCCCGGCATAAGCCTGCAGCAAGCGCATGAGGTTCTTGCGATAATCCGATCCGCCGGTGTACAGGATGAATCCGCCGGTCAGTCCGAATCTACGCCGTACCTCGCGCCGCATTCCGTCGTTGCGCTCCAGCAAACGGAACACCGGGTCACATGCAGCCGAAATGTTGAACAACCGCTCCGGATCACAGCCAACGACCTCAATCGCCTCCCGCGAAGAACTCTCGGATATCGAGAACAACGCGTGCGCCATCTTGAGCTCTTTGATCTTCTGTTCGTAGAACGCCCGGTAGCTCGGATCAGGATCCAGATATACCTCCGGATTCAGATACGGAATGAGGTCGTAAAGGGCAACGACCGTGGGCACCCCGCTGAGGTGCCCGACACTGACCACGGAGTTGTCCAGAAATCCCTCGAAAAGGCTCGAGACGAAAACCAGGTCCGGCTCCAGCGCAGCGAGTGCCGCTTCGCGGATCACGCATGCGCGCTCCAGTCGCACTCGGTTCTCCGGGTCCTTTGCGATGACCGGCATCGGCACATGCCAGACATGGATGCTCGCCTGAGGAAGAATGCCGGCGAACGCCGTGCGGATCTCCTTGATGGATTCCTTGAAGACACCATTGAGTGCCAAATGTATGTCGTGTCCGGCGGCCTGTCGCGCAACCGACAACGCCAGCGAAAGACTGTAGCGCCCGATGCCCCGATAGCGGCTCTCCGACTGGGCCCCCTGCAGGTCGATCACAATTCGCATCAACTCATCCCCGAATACTCAGCCTTGAGCTTCTCAAACCATTGCCTTCCATGCGCTGTCAGCCTTGACAGCGCAACGTTGCGATCTCCATCAGCGAACGATCCCACCTGCCCCAATGGGGGAGGCGGCGCGGACACGCCAGCCTCTTCAAAGATGTTTTCCTGTACCGCGACACGACGCAAACGCGAGTGTAACGAAGGCATGGACCTGAGAACCGCATTCATTGATCGTGCCAACAACGGTCGTCGCATGACGCGACGAATACCAGCAGCAGCAAGGCGCCGGGTCGCCGCTGCCGGCGTCCTCACCAAGCGTGCAGCGAACCGAATCGGCCTAGTGAGGCGCCACGAACGGCTGGTCAGGACGACGGCGAGCTGCCGCTCCGCGTCGACCGCACGGAGGTACCAGTGATGTGCATTGGATAGAGACGCTTCAAGCCCAGCTTTGGCCTGCTCCGCTTCATGACGATAGTCAGCGTTGCGCGCATGCAACAACTCCATGCGACGCCGGATCGCCGAAATACGCGCCCCTTCCGATTCGTGCTGCCAGCTCCATTCCGAGATCGTCTTCTGCTTTTCCTCAAGCAGCTCCTGCTTTTCCTCAAGCAACGCGGCGATCGCTGCTTCATGCAGCTGGAGCAGTGCTTCGGTGGCTTGCTGACCCTGAAACGCCATCGCTGCGACCGCCTGATCCTTTTCCTCGACCAAGCGCGCAATCAATTGCTCCTTTTCCTCCCCAAGAAGAGCAACCGCTTGCGCTCGCTCGTTGCCCAGCTGGGCAAGCATTTCCTCGCGCTCCTGCACCAGCACAGACCATCGGTGAGCACTGTCGAGCGCCTGATTCAGCTGCTGCTCTACCACCGCCCGCTCGCTACCAATCGTCTCATAGGCGCGCTCATAGACCAGCATTGCCCTCTCATAGGAAGACACGAGCGTGGTCCACGGTGGCGGAGGTTCTACATTAGCCTGCGCAGCGAATTCCTGCAGCAGCCTATATCGCCACTGCGATCGGGGCAATGCAAACAGCCTGAGGAATGCGCTCTGGTAGCGCGCTGGCAGCAGAGTCACATCCAATAGTGGCCTGCGTAGCGGATCCGGCTTTTTCACATGCCCCAGGACTACTTCGCGGAAAGTGATCAACAGGGCCAGAAAAAGGTCTCCCGGCCACGCACAGTCCGACGCGACCTGGGAGATAGCGCCGTAATCGATAAGCGAAACGCCTCCATCCGGCGACACAAGGACGTTCCAGCAACGTACATCGTTGTGGTATAGCCCCGCGTCTTCCAGCGTCACCAGTTGCGCCAGCAATCCATCAAGCACCTGTTCGAACGCATAGGGCTCATGGGCGGAGATGACTTCCGATAGCAGGGTACCGGGCAGCATCTCACGCGCGATCCAGGCATCACGGCTATCGCGGAAGGCTCGTACGAGCCGGGGAGCGGCAAAGCCTTGCGGGACGTTGGACAGGAATGCCACTTCCCGCTCGTACTCGAGCAGGTTAAGTTCCCCTCGCGCCTCGTTGTCCAGCGCCATCTGCTTGAGAATCGTATCCTTGCCGAAGAAATAGCGACGTGTCCCGCGGTGACTGCCCATCGCACCGGAATGCGACTCAAAGCGCATGCTTTTAATCTTCGAGAGCTCGTCACCGAGATACCAGTAATGAGCGCTGGCGAAATAGATCGGGCGCTCGATACCGGACAGGTGGGTCGGCTGAAAACCAAGTACCCTTCGGAACGTATAAGGCTGCAACAACTCTTCAGGTCGTTCCGGCTGGGAAGGTCCCCAGTAGAGCGGCTCTTCGCGTAGCGCCAGTTCGTAAATCGCCGCCGTTGTGTTGGACGCGAGCTTTTCGAAATATTCACGCACCTTGTCTACACCATGCGCATGAATCAGGTGGTGGAACACGCTGAGGCCGAACACCAAGTCGTACTGCCCAGGCCGCAGCTCGGCCAGGAAATCCTCGATACTTGCGCATTCGAATGACGCATTGGCAAGCCCGCTATCGCTCGCGAGCGCTTGGCATACGGCCACATTGTGATCAAGAAAATCCACGCCGCGTACACTATGCCCGTCTGCGGCCATATTCAGCGAAAAATAGCCCTGCGCGCAACCCAGATCAAGGATGCGCAACCGGCGACCCAGCGTTTGTTCAAGACGGTTGACGCAAGCACGGATCAATGCGAGGCGATCCTCGCAGCCCCGCGAAATGTCACTGGATAGCTCAGGGTGACCATAGATGGGCTGGTATTTCTCCGGCAGTGCTGCCACCAACTCATCCAGAGTGACGTTATCGATCATTGATCGAAATCCTTGGGCAAGAGACAACAGATTCGCGCGAACTCATGCCGAGCCCTCCACAATGCCAAAGCCGGCCTTCATGTCGACGATTCCCCAGAATTGCATAGGGCGTCCGATATCGAGCAGCATTGCGTCATAGCGACGATCCAAGGGGACAAGCTCAGTCAGCGGATCTCCACCGGACACTCCGAGCGAGATCATGTAATGCCCCTGATTCAAGTCGAGCGGCAGGGTGAATTTGCAGACCACCACGTCGCCAGCCTTGGCGGATATACGATCACGCCCCTCGCTGGAGAGAAATGAATTGGTGCCGTAAAGGAACAGGCCCTCAAGAGTTTTCAGCAAGAATCCGGGGACTGCGCTTTCGACATCGATGTCGAAGGCAATTTTCATGTAGAACTCGGTCTTGCTGCCGCTCTCCAAGCGCGCCGGGAATTGTTGCCCGCCACTGACTACCATGTAGTCGACGATGCGGGCGCCGCCCTGCCCCCAGCGGTGCTCGCCGCGATTGTAATAAGGGCGGCTGTGGAAGACATCCTCGTCGCCGGCGCCCATGCTTGCCTGGGTAATAGAAGCTTCGGCTGGGCGGGCTACAGTGGACGTCCTCCCGAATAATTCATCGAGGTAGAGGTTGGATACCTCGCGGGCTGGCCCATCGGCGTGCACGCCGCCATCCTTTATAAAGAGCACCCGATCACAGTGCTTGACGATGTCGCCCACCGCGTGGCTGACAAGGATCAGCGTCGTGCCGTGATCCTTGAACTCCTGAATTCGCCGAAAACACTTTGCTTGAAAGTAGGCATCCCCGACAGACAGCGCCTCGTCGACGATCAAGATATCGGGGCGGAACGCAGTTGCAACGGCAAATGCGACACGAACCTGCATGCCACTCGAGTAGGTGCGCACTGGCTCATCGAAGTACTCGCCAATCTCAGAAAAGTCTTCGACCTCAGAGATCACATTGTCGATCTGCTGCAGGCTATAACCCATCAGCCCCGCCGAATGTCTAGCATTCTCGCGCCCGCTCAGCTCAGGATTGAAGCCCATCCCCAACTCCAAAATCGCGGCAATTCGCCCACCTCGAACGATCCGCCCCTCTGTCGGCTGTACCGTACCGGTGATCAACTTGAGCAACGTGCTCTTGCCTGCACCATTGCGGCCGACCACGCCTACTGACTCTCCAGGCATGATTGAGAACGAAACGTTGCGCAGTACCCAGTGCTCTTCCAGCGGCTGGGCGGGCAGTCCAAACCAATTGGCAACTCGGAGCCATTCGCTTCCCCAGACGCGATAGGACTTTCCGACGCCCTCGACTTGCAGCATTCCGCTCATAGGGCATCCACCATTTCTGGGCTCGCCCGGCGAAAAATGACCAGCGACACAACCGCGAGCACGACGGTGCCCACGATGATCGGCAGCAGATCGAACCAGATGGGCGGCTGGTCATATAACAGGACGCGCTGATAACTGGTGACCAAGGGGAACAGAGGGTTAAGCCTGAAAATTTGTTGCACCCCTTGAGGAAGGACGTTGATGCTGTAGACGACCGGCGTCAGCCAGAACAAGGCCTGCAGCACGACAGGTACGACCTGGCCAACATCACGGACAAACACATTGAACACACCCAATAACAAACCGATCGCCATGGCGAAGCACAATGTGAGCAGCATCAAAAGCGGTAACCAAAGCGTCTGCAGCCCGGGAAAATGCCCGAGCACCGCAAAGACGACAAAGATAGCCACAAGCAAAAGAAGATTGTTCACCAACATCGTGCCGCCAGAAATAAACGGAAGGCATATCCGCGGGAATGCCAATTTCTTCATCAGGTTACCGTTTTCAATGAATAGCGAAACGCATCTTCCAATAGTTTCGGAGAACATGCTCCAAAACAGCGTCCCGGACATCAAATAAAGCGCATAAGCATATTTGTTATCCACGCCCGGCAACTTGGCTGCCAACACCTCAGACAGGATTGTCGCGAAGATCAGCACCTGCATGAGCGGGTGGATGATCATCCACAGTGCGCCGAGCTTGCTCCTGACAAATCGCGTCCTGAGATCATTTCTAATAGACGACAGGATAAAATATCGATAAACCCATACTGACCGCAAAATGTCCAACGCCCGCACCTCTCTGATTATTCAGTCCCGAAGTAACGACATCTTTACAGATATTCACATTGAAGCTTTTGGATAGGACCAGAAAATCATTGCGTCAAGCCCGCGTTCACTTCGGCAACTCGAGCCATCAGGCGCCGCGCGGCCTGTTTAGGCGAGAGATGAGCGTAGACATCTTGTCGAGCCATCTCGCCTAGAGACCGAGCACGCGCGGGATCGTCAGCGAGCCAGCGCATCGCGCTGGCCGCGCTCGCCAAATCGGCTTCGGCCCAGTATGCACCGATCGAGTGCGGATACTCGCCCACCCGTACCGGTACTAGCTCATAGTCCACGAGGCAAGAATTCCCAGAGTTCATAAATTCAGCGTTGCCCGACCAGCCTGTAGCAATTACGGGCTTTCCTAGCGCCATACATTCCGCCAAGCCAAGGCCGAAACCCTCCGCTCGGTGCAATGAAACGTAGGCATCGCAACAGCGCTGTAGCGCACAGATATGAGCCCGATTGATGACTTCGTCACGCACTGAAATGCGACGGTCGCTCCCAACCGCGTTCAGCAGCTCCCTCATACCATCCGGGTGGAGGTGTCCATTGCTCGACTTCACCAGCAACCGAACGTCATCACGTTCGGCAGGGAACGCCGCCAAGAATGCGTGAATAGCAGCGTAAGGGTTCTTACGCGCAATATAGGAATGAAAGTCGAAGGTACAAAGGAAGATGAACTTGTCCGGCTCTAGCCCAAAGTCTCGACGCTGCAGGCCGCTGTCGTGGATCTCCGAAAGCGGCAATGGAATCCGCAGGATTGGCTTGTTCGTCACCTGTTGGAATGCGTTTTCGATGAAACGCGAAGCAACCATGATTTCGTCTACTTGTTGGATTGCGGGCAACCAAGATTGTGGAATTTTCTCCAATTCCCAGAACCAGCAAGCAATCACATAGCGACCTGCCATTCGAGTCCGCCCAACATAGTCGAGGGCAGCCTCCAGATAGTCCGGATTGACGAATACGATGCTGACCGAGTATGGGAGTCGTTCGTCAATGAACTCGGCCAAGCTGTGATCCCCCCACGAATGAGGCATCCCCAAGTCAACATCACATAAGGCTAATGGTACGTGCTCATTGATTAGCGCTCGCGCATACATTCGCGCACTCTCGGCGAGGCCAAATTCACCGCGGATGTAGCCGATAATGTTGACGCCAGAAAGTTGAGCATCCGATGATATGCCTGCCCTTTGTGGAGGTAACGCGCGATCCTCGAAATCCCAGGCCGCGGTTCGCTTGAAGCGAGTCTGAGCGACGGCGCGGGCGGCGAGTGCAGTGGAAAGTCGGTCTCGTAATGCCTGCGGGAACAGACGATAGATGCTCTGCAACCAAGGCTGACGTCGGATCCACGCTAGAATATTCAATCCGAATACGCCAGTCCTCAAGCCGGGCAAGACATTCAAACGACGACGCTGGTCAGTCATGAGTGCCTAAGTACGTCCAGTGCCCGCTGGAGGTCGGCCAGCAGATCTTCGCCTTCCTCCACCCCCACACTCAACCGCACCAGCCCATCACTGATGCCGAGGCGCGCGCGACGTTCGGCCGGGATGGAAGCATGGGTCATCAGCGCAGGCACATTGACCAGGCTTTCGACGCCGCCGAGGGATTCGGCCAAGGTGAACAGCCGGGTCTTTTCGCAGAATAGTTTGGCGGCGGCCGCGCCGCCTTTGAGCTCGAACGAGATGATGCCGCCGAAGCCGGTCATCTGCTTGGCCGCCAATGCGTGCTGAGGGTGCGAAGCCAGACCGGGGTAGATCACTTTCGATACGGCATCGTGCGTTTCCAGCCATTGCGCCAAGGCCAGGGCGTTGTCGCAGTGGGCCTTCATGCGCAGGTGCAGGGTCTTGAGGCCGCGCAGGGCGAGGAAGCTGTCGAAGGGGCCTTGCACGGCGCCTGCGGAGTTCTGCAGGAAAGCTACCTGTTCTGCCAGCGCGCTATCGGCGCCGACTACGGCAATGCCGCCGACCATGTCCGAGTGGCCGTTGAGGTACTTGGTGGCCGAATGCACGACGATGTCGGCGCCCAGGGTGAGCGGGCGCTGCAGCATCGGCGAGGCGAAGGTGTTGTCCACCACCACCAGCAGGCCGTGCTTGTGCGCGATGCCGGCGATCGCGGCGATGTCCACGATCTTGAGCATCGGGTTGGTCGGGGTTTCGATCCAGACCATCTTCGTGTCGGGGCGGATCGCCGCTTCGAACGCGGCCGGGTCGGTCAGGTCGACGAAGCTGAAATCCAGCCCGGCGCTGCGCCTGCGCACGCGCTCGAACAGCCGGTAGCTGCCGCCGTACAGGTCGTCCATGG
>LNAP01002271.1_pt1 | contig 23543 bp, 24 predicted proteins | sample 602601 | NCBI WGS metagenome assembly LNAP01 (sample SAMN02440304, study PRJNA202911) | soil metagenome | biome: Subtropical and temperate rainforests or woodlands; isolation source: soil samples (1 kg each in a 20% v/v slurry with milli Q water) were... ...
CCTCACGCACACGGGCAAGGAATTCATCGGTGTACCGGATGTACTTGCCCATGAATATCCTCACTGCGCCTTTGTTTGATCCAGCCATTGCGAAATGGCCCGGGCGGTATTCGGAAGGGTCAGCGGGGTTTGTTCGCCGCTGGTGTTCACCACTGTGGGAGTGCCCAAGAAATTCAGCTTGCGGAATATCTGGTCATTGGCAGATACGGCGGCTTCGCCTTCGGGGCAAGTCGGTGCGTCGAGGCGATCACCCTTAACGATTTTCTTCCAGTAGTTGGCACGGTCTTCAGGTTTAGCGCAAAGCATCTGTGCAATCGCAGTGCTGGACTCAGGCCCGCCGATCACTGATACCGGAAAAAGCTGGATGGTGTAGTCAGAAGCGAGCTTTTCAAGTTCTGGTTCAAAATTGCGGCAATGTGGGCAAGATGGGTCAGAGAACACATAGACAGTCCCTTTGCCCCCCTGAGAAAGCTGAACAGCGTACTTACCAGCCTTGGTGCCTGCATTGATGGCTTGCTTGACGATTGATGGGTCAGCAGCTGGAGGAAGCCCGGGGATGTTACCAAGCTGCAGATTCTGAGGCTGTTGTGGCGGTGCAAAGCCAGGCTGCATTGCACCTGGGTTGAAAGCTGGCTGCTCATTCACCTGGCCCGAGGTTGCAGGTGCAGCTTGCGAGGTGATGCCGGTCATTCGGGCCGCGTACATGTTCAAACCGAGGGCAAAGATCAGACCGAACGCCGGCAGTAAGCCCCACTTAACGACACCTTTCACACGGCTGAATATCACACGGCGCCGTGAGAAGCGGTCGAGCGCATGTTGCATTGCTTCAAAAGCATTACCAGCCAGAGCATCGGATCCGAACTCTTCAAGCAAGCACTCATGATTTTCCCCTTGTGCAGAGTTGGACCAGAGCAAACGTTTTCCATCCAGGCGCACCTGGAGACTATCGTTCAACGAAAGTGCTGTAACAGCACGGCGCTCGCCGGTAGACCCAAAGTGGACATGGAGAGACGTATCGTACTGGCGAATTCTGTCGCGATTTTTCATTGTGTTTCTCCTTGTCGGGCGACCAAACCTAGTTTGGCGAGATATTTTTCGACGCCATCAATCGCGTCTTCAATGAATGGCTCGGTAAGGCGATAACCCACGTTTTCCGCGAACTCTTCCCACTGCATCTGAGTGAAAACTGCACCTTGTTCGAGATATGGGGCTTTGCGCAGACCGATGTTCAAGGCATAGAAAAGGTTACGGTCCATCCCTTTCAACCAGCGAAACTGGGAAGAGGGCAACTTGCCGCTTTTGGATGCAGCCTTGTGCATGGCGAACAGCATCGTTCGGGGGTAGGGGTGTCTGAGGAGCCAGGCCTGAGCGTCAGGATGAGCTGAGTATTTTTTGAATGCTGCGTCAGTTAACCCAAGATCCGGATACCCTTTTTTCCCTTCAAACGTACCTGTGTGACAAGAGCGGTTGAGGTCGTCCAGGAGCTGCTGGGCTACGCGGATGTCTTTTCCGTCCGAAAGGAGGCGAGCGCCGAACACCGCGAACATGGCACGCTCTGTGGGACTCAATTCGTTGAGTGACGCGACCGGCTTGCCTAGAAACTCGATCAAGAGTTGACCGCAGCGTTCACGATCTAACTTGTGATTTACAATCAGTCCTTGCTCAAGCGTCCATTCTTCGGGATGCACAGCACTGCGATGCTCGACCGGATCATCGTTCAGCAGCAGAGTTTGGGGGTTGCCGTAGTACAGGGAAGGAATGATAGCGGGGGAGTGCTTGGACATGATCCAAGGCAGGGTTTCAACCGTGACCTTCCTGCGCGTTTTGTTCATCGGGTGCCGGTGAGCGGCAAGAAAGCCCCTCGCGATGAAGAAAAGCGGTATGGGAATGTAAAAATAACCAGCCTTATTGAGAATGCTCAAAAGCTCGGGGAAAGTAACCCTTGATGGGTACATGGCCATACCCGCAGCTTGTGCGCGCCACTCGCGAATCACCTCAGGCATAAATGGCCAATCGAAAACAGCAAGCTGGTACCAAACCCACTTGAGCGACCAGTAGCTAATGGTGCCGTGCCAGCGATGCCAGAACATCCATCCGAAAACGGAGATCATGCCAATCATGACTAGCCATACGACCCCCATTCCGTCTGATTGATTATGTCCGTGTCTAGCCATGAGCCCTCCTAGAACTTGAGCGAATTGTTGTAAACACGCTGGATGTACGGGTATTTGTACTTCGGTGTCCTGGAGTGGTAATGCCCAACCCCATCCCAAAAACTGCCATTCGCCTGGTTGATCTCGTAGCGCAAAATGTATGCAGCAGCGCGAGCTGACCAGCAGAAGTTCGTCGTGATCATTTGGGGTGATACGCCGAATTCACGCTCTAATTTCTGAGCCCACACGGTGTTGATCTGGAAAGGACCGTGGTCGACCGTGCCATTTGTGTTCGGGCTCAAAGTCCCTGTACTGCCGCCCTCGGTTATCCAAAGCGCGATCATTCCCCTGAGGGGCAAACTGTAATCTCGCGCCGCTTCAACCAAACAAACCGGTACAGGCGGCTCAGCCACTGGTAATGGAATCATCGTTTCGTCCTTTCTCGATCCCTAGCAATGGGTTATAATTTTCCGTATGGTAGCCATTCTACGGAATCAAGGCAAGTTGAATCAGCCTTATGCAAATCCGCAAAAATGCTGATTTCAGCCTCGTTCAGGAAGGAGTTTTTAATGGAAAAGGTTTTGTGGATTGCCGAGAAGGAATCCCAGCTTTCTCAGGGTATTTATTCGGCCATTCCGGGCCGCACCGAAGATCAGGGGCCAGGCTGGGCACGCAGAGGCGAGCAGTGGTTTATCTGGCTCGATGGCCATGCGTTTCAACAAGCTCCACCCGACCACTACCTTCCTGACGACGTGCCTTTGACAGCCGGCAAGAAAAAGGTTTGGCGGATGGCTGATCTACCTATTATCCCTGGAGCTCGGGCATGGAAGCTTTTGCCAGATCCACGAAAAAAGGCTCGTATCGCAAAGCTTAAAGAATTGTTGAAGTGGTGTGATGTTGTTCACCACCTTGGTGATTCCGACGAGGAGGGTCAGTGCCTTGTTGATGAAGCCCTCGAGTACTTCCAATTCAAGAAGCCTGTACGTCGGGTGCTGATCAACGACTACAACGCTACAAAAATCAAAGAGTCACTTGCCAACATTCGCGATAACACAGAACCTCAGTTCACCGGGTGGCGGCGCTGGGGCCTTGCTCGCAGTCGCTACGACTGGTTGCTGGGTATGAATGGCACGAGAGCGATGACCTTGCGCGGCCGTGAGGTAGGACAGCAGGGTTTGCTACCCGTTGGGAGCGTACAAACGCCTCTGCTCTATATAGCCAGGGAGCGCGACAGGCTGATCGAGGAATTCAAGCCTCACGCCTATCAAGTAGTCACCGTACAACTAAAACCAACCGAAGGTCCGGACTTTCAGGCTCGGTGGAAACCGCGGGCTGATCAACCTGGCCTGGATGATGATGGGCGTGTGGTCGACACTCAAGTCGCCAAGTCCATTGCAGAAAAGGTCAAAGGCCGGACAGGTTCTGTTACCGAAAGCGCTGTAGTCGACAAAAGCAAGAAACCTCCACTACCTCTCTCCATGAACGAGCTGCAGATGGAAGGTTTCAGCCGGTATGACTATTCCGCTCAGGAAGTCATGGAAGCGGCTCAGAAGCTGTATGACACATACAAAGTCATGACGTATCCAAGAACGGATGTCAGGCACCTTTCAGAAGCCCATCACGATGAAGCGCCTGCAGTGATAGCGGCAGTGCTGCAAATTCGTCCTGACCTGACCCAGATTGCTGACCTGCTAAACCACTCCCAAAAATCAGCTGCATTCGATGACGCGAAAGTACGCACACCAACCGGGGAGCCAACTCCGCACCACGGCATAGTGCCTTCCATTCCCGAAAAAACGGTGAACCTGGCCGAGTGGACTGAACGAGAGCGAAACGTTTACGACCTGGTTGTTCGGGCATACCTGGCTCAGTTTGCCAGCGATTACAAATATCAGGCCGCAACGCTGCACGTAGATATTGATGGTGAAGCTTTTACGGCCAGTGGTACCACCCCCGTACAGTTGGGTTGGAAAGCGATCTATCAAGAACCACCTCCATTGGATGGTACAGAGCTGGAAGAGGACAACCTTCCATCGCTGACGCTGCCAGCGCTGAGTGAGGGGGATAGCGTCTCGTGCTTGTCTTGCAGCATGGTCGACCAAATGACCACGCCGCCACCGCGATTTGACGACAACATGCTGCTTGATGCGATGAAGAACCTGCACAGGTATGTAGTCGATCCTGAGCTTCGTAAACTCCTCAAAGAAGGTGAGGGCATCGGAACAACCTCCACTCGTGCCGGGATTATTGCGGATATGAAAAAGCGAGAGCTTTTCGTATCTGCGCCGAAGGGTAAGAAAAAACTGATGACGAGTGCGCAGGCCAGAAACCTGATCGATGCTCTTCCCATGAAGGTGAAAGACCCCGCACAGGCTGGCTACTTCAAACAGTCACTGGATAAGGTCGCCAGTGGCACACTCACCCATTCTGAGTTCATGGAATATGCCGAACGATTCGTTCGGGAAGTTGTTGAGGTGGCTAAAGTCGCTGAAATGGCAGATCTTCCACTTTCACCGGGGGAGCAAATTCCTTGCCCAAACTGCTCTGGCGAGCTACAGAACAAAGGGAAACGAACTGTTTGCAGCCAATGCAAATTTGTCCTCTGGCATGAAGCGTTCGGCAAGCTGCTTGGAGCAAAAGATATTGAAGCCTTGCTTAAGAAGGGTGAGACACGACTACTTCAGAACTTAATAAGCCGTGAGAAAAAAACGAAATTCTCGGCGCGCCTGTCATTAGATCGTACCACCGGCAAGACTAAGCCTCTATTTGAAAATTCTGGTGCTAGTACATCCAAGAGCGAGACATCCTCCAAGGCGCAAATAATACTTGCTCCGCTTAACTGCCCTCGATGCCCGAGCATTCTTGAAGCCACAGGGAAGACACTTGAATGCCCATCGTGCAAATTCAAAATGTTTTCAGAGTTGCTGGGCAGGGCTTTGAATGATGCTGAACTCAAAGCACTCCTCACAGATGGAATTACTGAAAAACTCAGTGGTTTTGTCAGCCCCAAAAACAACAGTGCTTTTTCCGCAAAACTCAAGCTCAACCGTGAAGCTTGGAAGGTTGAGTTTGAGTTTGAAAAAAGGGGGGGCTGACCGTGCCTCAGATTGAGAGTGCTATTGCACACGACCTCAGCTTGGCACCTTTTCTGGATGATTTCAGGGCATTGGTCCTTGGTCATATGAAACGCATGCCCAGTCAGGAATGGACACGGCTGCGGGTCTTGTCAGTTATGGGTGGAACGGCAGGATCTGGACTCACAGCAAGCCCTGAAGAGGTATTGCGCACGTCATTCGGCAGTCCCGATCTCAGACTTTCGGACGTCATGAGTGCTTTTAAAGATTACGCAGAGGTCATTGGAAATATCAATGATGCTCCCGCTTACTATTTCTTTGGGCTTGGATATTACGCCTGGGGATTGAGCCCTGAGTCATCGCCGATACTTGATGCCTCGATCACGCACCCAAACTCACCGCCTGGTTGGTGAGATAGATAGGAGCAATACATGTTTATACGTTTGTTACCTCTGTTGCTTGCAATCCTTGTTGCTGGGTGCGATCAGCCGAAAAATCAGCATGAGCAGGAAGGCGTGCAACGGCAGCTGATTCAGGGAATGCACGCTGAATTTTTCAAAGTCGCTGATGGCAACAACACCTGGTTTGAGGTTGCAATTTCGGTCGACAACAGCAAAACATTCAGGATGCCGGTTTTCTTCTCTCAAAATGGAAAGCTCGTAAAAGTCACCGATTCACAAGCCCAGTCAATATTTGATAGCTGGCTTAAAGAGCGCGCTAAAAACATTGCGGCATTCGGCTCGCTTGATGAACAAAGCGGCATGAAAGATCCATTCCTTGCGCTTGATGTGAACCGCTGGGAGAAAAAATAATGTTCAACGAAGATGAGATGAAGTTTGTTCCTGCGTATAACGCCGCGAATGGTAAAGGCCAAAGCGTACCCTTCATTGTGTCGTTGATGATGGTCGATGATGAGAACAAAGCTGCATTACCACCCGCTGTCTCGGCGTCCATTGACAGAACGCTAAGCATCACAGGAACGGAAGGGGTAGCCTTTGCGAACATTTACAACGTCGAACCACTCGACCTGGTTGTACCGGCTCACATCGACCGGGCGATGAAGATTCTCGGCGCACTTGTGCTGTTCCGTTGCCAGAGTCCTGAAACAGCCGAAAATCTCATGGCAGTGATGAATGAAGCCTACACCCTAACCTTGGTCAAAGATAAGCAGAGCGATGCTGATGCTTAAGCAGCGGATTTGGCGTACCTGTGTGGCGATTGGCAGCTCGATCATTGGGCTTTCTTACGCAGTGCTTGCGGTTCACCACGGGTTCGACGTCCCGGGCGAGCTGGTTCACGCAGCACTGTTTCTTGCAGCAGGGATTGCTCTGCTTTACCAAACATTCAAACGACAGCATGAGGGCTCTCAGATGCCAGGTCCATTGACCAGCCAGCAGGTTGCAGAATACGAATGCGCGATGGAAACCATCGGGAACGCACTCGCGGCACGATCACAGGCAATCCACGAGGAAAGGTCTAAAGCTGAGCCCGACCTTGAGGCTCTTTCAAAATTGCGACAGGAGCAGGCTGAGCTCGTGCTGGAGCGTAGCAAAATATCCATAGATGACGTCGACACCGTACGTCGTGTAATCGCTAACTACGGCGCCCAGGTACGGGCTCAGATTTGAGGACTGGCCATGGACGATCAGAGCAAAGGTTTGAGCGTTGAGGAAGCACAGGCGGTCGTTGATCGATTCTTGGCCGACTATAATGGAAACATCCCCCTGAGAAATCTTGTCAGGGCGAACCAGGAGGATATTTATGGACCGCAAGCATCACGCGAAAAAATCGGAATCCGCATCGACGGAGCCTACCATCCAGGAAGTGGACTCATCACAATTGTCGCTTCCAATATGGGTGACGAAGGGGCCATCGTCCGAACCTTGCGCCACGAGCTCCTCGGGCATTTTGGGCTCAACACCTTCGATCCCGAAGAAAAAAGAGCGCTCCTTGCTCGCGTTCTTGAAACGCGTAACGAATCAACGCTAAGCCATATCTGGGCCTATGTTGATAAAAACTACGCTGATAAAAGCGAGTTGTTCCGTGCTGAAGAAGTTTTCGCATTTGTGGCTGAAGACGAACGCACGTTTCTGGGGCGAGCCTGGGACCGAACCCGTGCAGCTTTACAACAGGTTCTCAAGGCTACAGGCCTGATAGACGACAAGTCACTTTCCATCCATGAGCTTCGTGTCGAGGCGCTGGCCATCGCAAAAGGCATCAAATCCGGCGAAAGGCATCAGCAGACATTCCCTAAAGACGATCAATCGCAGTTCAGGCTTGAGGCCGAAGAGCATCAGCTTATTTTTGAAGACATTGCCCAGCACGCTTTGATGCTCAGCAAACCGGTGCAGCAACCAGTTGCAATCATCCTCGGGGGGCAACCCGGGGCGGGGAAAGCGGCCCTCAGCAGTTATGCCACGACTGAACTGGGTGGCAATTCAATCAAGATTGACGCTGACGAACTGCGCAAGTATCACCCCCACCTACTCAAGCTGATGCGTGAAAACGACCGTGACGCAGCGGATCTTACGCATCGTGATGCTGCAGGCTGGGCTGTGAAACTCACGAACCTGGCCATTAAAGAGCGCAGGAACCTGGTCATCGATGGAACAATGCGCGATCCAGACAGCCTGGCAAAGCTCTGCAGCAAGCTGCAATCAGCTGGGTACCGGATCGATGCTCGTGTGTTGGCCGTTAATGACCTGGTGAGCCGTCTTAGCATTCACCATCGGTACGAGCTGCAACACGAGGCCAATGGCTTTGGGCGTTGGTCCAACCGAACCAACCACGACCTGGCGTTTGTAGGACTGCCGCTTACTGTTGATCGGCTGGAAACCGCCAATTTAGTCGACCGAATGCACGTGACGAATCGAAGCGGCACAGACATCTACGACAACACACGTATAGCGGGTGGTTGGCAGCAAACCCCCGTCCAAGGCCGAGTTCATGTAGACGCTGAGCGGTCGAGAGCCTGGACGCAGGCCGAGCGATCGTCCTTCGAACTGACCCTTGATCTTGTGCAATCCAAAATGCATCGCCGGCAAGCCAGTGAGGGGGATCTCGCGGAGCTTGCGGCTATCCGCGCGGACTACAACCGCACGCTGGCACCCAGCATTCGTACCAATCTCCCAAACCAAATCAAACCTCGATAAATCCATCAGGGGCCAAGCCATGAAACCAGACGAATTTGCTGCAAAATTAATGAAAGCTACTCCGGATCAGCTTGAAGCTTTGGATGATGCTCACTGGAGGTATATCAGTCTCATTGGGCTTGTTTCGGATGCGGTTCCGGCAGACGTGGTGGAGGCAGACCAAAAGGCATATCCGGATCTCATCAAGCGCAACGGCGCAATGACCGTATTCGACGATGCTGATTGCGAAGTCTTTATGGCGTCGGTCACCGGGCTTCCCGAAGAAATGTGTGCAGCCTGGCGGGACAAAGATTTCTACACGCTGCATGGCGAAACAGCTGATGAGATGGCAGATCGTCAGACAAAACAATCCTAATCTCTCGGGAGGATACTGAATGTCGACCCAAACTCTACCCAACCAATCAGTAACCTGGGCAGAACTCAGCTGTGTCGTTGAAGAGTTCTCTGAATGGCAGCAACGCTCTGATCGAAAATTTTCTGATGAACACACGGAGCTTTTGGCTTACCTGATGGACCAGTTGCAAGCGGAAAGCGAATCACTGATTGGCAATCCGCTCAACCATCCAGTACTCGGGCTGATCAGCCATATGAGCAGCAAAAATAATCGGATGCGTGAGCTCTTGTTTGCCTACCTTGCGATTGTGCTCTCTCAAGATCTAGAACCTGCCAGAAAGCTCATTACTGGACAGCGACTGCAGCTACATCTTCACCCGGAATATGTGGCTGCGACCTGCTGCTACGGCGCCTCTAACAACGCTTAAAATCCCACTGAATTCGCGGACGGTCATCCTCAAATGCCGGTAAGAATTGTACTCTGTTACGCATTTCGTATAATGACTATGATACGAACTAGACGGAGTGCTATACGATGCGTAGGAAAAGGCCGTCCCACGATCAAGCCCAATTGGGCTTTGATTTCGCCTTTCAAGAAACCGTAGACGCCATTGAGACCCTCGAAGCCGGTCTCGACATCGATGACGACCAAGGAGAACAGCATGATCACAAATCAAACCCAACCGTTGGAAATCGCAAGCCGGGAATTGAGCTCGGAGACGATCAAGGCAATTCGTCAGTCTCCGTCGTTCGGCCCACAGTCTTGGAAAATTCTGGATCGTTGGGCCTTCAACAGCCCGACGCAGCTGAAGCAACTGGAGAGCGAGGGGGAGCTGGTTCTGTTGGGGAAAGTGTTGGAGCAGCAGCGCTTGGAGCTGGAAGCACTGCACAGGATTCCAGCAGATCAGAAAGCCGGCCTGACCGAGCACGAAGTACTGGCCCTGCAGGAAGTGGACACAGAGCTTTAACACCAACCGATTACGCGATCACCGCCGCGGACTCGCTGGGTTCAGGTGGAGCAAAAACCAAGTTCCGGGACAACGTAGACGCGATCCAGCTACTGCAGCAACTACGTGAGAAGAATCGGGCAGCAATACCAGCAGAACAGGCAATACTGGTCAAATATGTTGGATGGGGAGGGTTGCCTCAGGCATTCGACCATCGTAACCAGGCTTGGCAGCGGGAGTACCAGGAACTGGGCGCGCTTCTCAGTCAAGATGAATTTGAGAAAGCACGGCGCTCGACTCAAGATGCCCATTACACCTCTGCGGCTGTCATTGGCGGGATTTATGAGGGCATGCAGCGGCTTGGATTCCCGGGAGGGAAGATCTTCGAGCCAGCTGCCGGCACTGGCAACTTTATCGGCTTGATGCCCGAAGCGCTTCGGAAAGAAAGCCAGTTTACTGCAGTGGAGCTCGATCCTCTGACAGCCGAGATAGGCAAGCACCTTTACCCTACAGCTACCTATCTCAACCGGGGCCTGCAGGATGTTGTAGTTCCCAGCGGTTATTTTGACGCGTGCGTGGCCAACCCTCCTTTCGGCTCGCAATCACTCTACGATCCTCATCACCGCGAGCTGAGTGGATACTCCATCCACAACTACTTTCTCGCCAAATCCCTCGACAAGCTCAAGCCAGGTGGCGTGATGGGGGTAGTCGTCAGCCGGTACTTTTTGGATGCCGCGAACGGCAGAGCACGTGAGCACATCGCTGAACAATCCCACTTCCTTGGCGCGATTCGGTTGCCAAACACCGCTTTCAAAGAGAACGCGCTGACGGAAGTCACGACCGACATTGTGTTCTTCCAGAAAGCGTTACCTGGTGAGGTAACTGACAAGCGATGGGTAAATGTCGGCGATATACGAGATCGTGAGACAGGTGCTCCCATCACCATCAACCAGTATTTCATTGAAAACCCGGGGCAGATGGCCGGTCGCATGGTCATTTCACGGAACATGCACCGAGACACCGCTGATTTGATCGGGGAGCCTGGTCGGGATCTGGCCGCTGAGATCTCCGCTCGGTTGGAAGCTTTACCACGTGACGTTTACAAAGCTAATCCGTCTCCAGAATTGGTTGACGCTGCAGATGAGAAACCTGAGCTGGTACTGCCTGAGAATCTGAAAGTCGGCTCCTACTTCATCACCGAGGCTGGGCTAATCGCTCGACGCCTTCCCGATCAGTTGGCCAAGACTGATTATCAACTGATCACACCCAAAAACGAGCGTGCAGGCGACCGAATCAAGGGCATGATCGAGGTCAGGAATGCCCTACGGACTTTGATGGCTGCAGAACAATCCGAGGGCATTGATAGCGATCTCGATCTGCACCGGACTCGACTCAACACGCTGTACGATCAGTTCATTCGAAAACATGGCCATATCAGCAGCCAGGCTAACCGTTTGGCCATGTGCGACGATCCTGAATATCCATTGTTGAATGCGCTAGAAAGCAACTACGACCGGGGCATATCAGCAGATATGGCCCGCAAGCATGAGGTGGCCGCTCGTCCCCCAAAAGCCGATAAAGCATCGATCTTCAGCCGTCGCGTGATGACGCCTCGTCAGGAAGTACGGCACGTCGATTCAGCGACAGATGCCTTAGTCGTGTCCATGAACCAGGTCGGCCGTGTTGACCTGGAACGCATGGTCCGCCTTTGCGGACGTTCCGAAGAAGACATCATTGCTGATCTTCGGGGTTTGATTTATTTCAATCCCGGAAAGGATCGTTGGGAGACAGCGGACCAGTATTTGACAGGGAATGTGAAGGCTAAGCTTCGTGGTGCTATCAGGGCAGCAGAGCAAGACCCGCGCTTTTCGCATAACGTAGATGCCTTGCGCCCGGTTCAACCTGCAGACATCGATCCTGTCGACATCTCTGTCCAGCTGGGTTCAACCTGGGTACCTGATACCGTCGTCGATAAATTCGTGGTTCACCTGCTCGGTGATGTGCAGAGACGCATCAGCTACCAGGCAGCGCTCGGAAAATGGATTGCTGATATCGGTCAGGGTGACAACACGACGTGTCGCGTTACCTGGGGTACGGAAGCGTACCCGGCAAACAAACTGATTGAAGCGGTACTGACCAACCGATCAATTCAAGTCAAAACCGAAGTTGGCCGAGATGATCGCGGCCAACCCATCATGCAGGTAGACGAAACTCAAACCGCTGCAGCGAACCAGAAAGCAGATGAATTGCGTCAGGCCTTTGTTGACTGGATCTGGGAGAACAAAGAGCAGCGTGTGGAGCTGGCCAGGCTTTATAACGACAGGTTCAATACCAATATCCCATCGCGGTACAACGGCTCTCACCTCCAGTTACCTGGTGCATCACTCGACATCACGCTGCGTCCTCATCAGAAGGATGGGATCTGGCGGGGCATTCAAGACGGAACTGCTTTGTTCGATCACGTCGTCGGCGCCGGCAAGACACTGGTGTGCGTTGGGACGGTCATGGAAAGCAAGCGTATGGGCCTGCTGAACAAGCCGATGCTTGTTGTACCCAACCATCTGTTGCTGCAATGGAAAGACGCTATCTACTCACTCTATCCAGACGCTAACGTCCTGGTTGCTGAGAAGTCAGACTTCAAAAAGGAAAACCGCGAGCGCCTTTTTGCCCGCATAGCAACGGGCGATTGGGATGCTGTCGTGGTAGCCCATAGCTCGTTCAAAAAAATCGGGATGCCTCAGGACACCCTCGAAAAATTGCTCCAGGAGCAAATTAGCGACTTGAGTAATGCAATCATCGATCTCAAGAACGACCGCGGGGACCGCATCACCATCAAGGAAATGGAGAAGGCCAAAGAGCGGATGAAGGAACGTCTGGAGAAAAAAGCCGATACAGGCGCTAAAGACCAGGCAGTGACCTTTGCAGATTTGGGCGTGGATGCACTGGTTGTTGATGAGGCTCAGGAATTCAAGAACCTGTTCATTACCACGTCGCTGAGCCGGATTTCCGGCCTGGGGAACCTCACAGGTTCCGAAAAGGCCTTCGACCTGTTTGTTAAATGTCGGTACCTGCAGCAGAAGTACGACGGTCGAGGAGTATTCCTCGCTACTGGCACGCCTTTGAGCAACACCATCGCTGAGCTTTATACCGTTCAACGGTACATGCAGTACGACGAACTGAAAGAGCGTGGGATCGTACACTTCGATGCCTGGGCTTCTACCTTCGGCCAAGTGGTCACCGGCTGGGAGCTGGATGCCACCGGTGTGAATTACCGACTCAATTCAAGATTTTCAAGATTCCAAAATGTCCCTGAGCTGAACACGATGTACCGAACTTTTGCGGACGTCATCACCAGGGCGGATCTGCAACAACAGGCCGCAGAACGAGGGACTCGTTTTCCTGTGCCTCGGGTTAAAGGTGGTCGCCCTCAAAACATCATCGTTGAACGCTCTGAAGAACAAGCCCAATACATGGGGGTTCAATCCGAGGTACTGGATGATCAAGGCAAGCCAATTCATCGTGCTGACGGCGGTACTATCCGGAGCTGGAACAAGGGTTCAATCATCTACCGTATGGAACACCTCCCACGGGACCCACGCATCGACAACCCGCTGAAGATTACTAACGACGCCAGAAAGGCGGGGCTAGATTTCAGATTGATCGATCCTGACTCTCAGGACTTCATTGGCAGTAAGGTGAATGCCTGCGTGGAAAACGTATACCGCATCTGGGAGGCTTGGGATGCTCGCCAAGGCACTCAGTTGGTATTCTGCGACCTTTCCACCCCTAAAGGAAAAAAACGACAGGAAGCCGCTCCAGAAGCCTCCCTTGATGACGACGACGATGGGGAGGTCATCTCCATGGACGAAATCTTGGCTGGCAACGCATCGTTCAGCGTTTACGAGGAGATCCGTACGAAGCTCATCAACAAGGGCGTGCCGGCGGATCAGGTGAGATTCATCCATGAAGCCAATACAGACCTGCAGAAGTCGAAGCTTTTTGACGAAATGAATCGCGGTGATGTTCGGGTGCTGCTTGGCTCCACCACGAAGATGGGTGCAGGTACGAACGTACAACGCAGACTGGTCGCCCTACACCACGTCGACGCCCCTTGGCGGCCGAGCGATCTTGAGCAACGTGATGGTCGAATCGAGCGTCAGGGCAACATGTTCTACGAGCAGGATCCGGACGGTTTTGAGATCGAAATCCTGCGCTATGCGACCAAACAGACCTATGACAGCCGGATGTGGCAGACCATCGAGTACAAGGCTGCAGGCATCGAGCAGTTCCGGAAAGGCGATGGCCTTCAGCGTGTCATTGACGACGTGGCCAGCGAAGCTGCCAACGCTGCAGAGATGAAGGCCGCTGCGACCGGTAACCCGCTTATTTTCCTCCAAGTCCAACTTGCTGCTGACTTGAAGAAAGTGGAGGCGCTGTTCTCCAACTACAAGCGAAATCAACATGCCCTGGATAGCCGGATTACCTGGCTTGAAGAAGCAGACAAAAGAGCTGACAGATCGGTTGCTCGTTGGAACGGCGAGATCTCCAAACGCGATGCCGGCACAGGTTCCAGCTTCTTGTTCAAAACGGCGGCAAAGAGCTATGGCGAGGACAACAAAGACCAGCTCCTGGGCGCGATCATGGGCTCCATGAAGGTAGCCGTCGACCGCAAGGCAGAGGACACTTTCCAACGTGCGGCAATCATACGTGTAGGCACTTACAGGGGGTTTGAGATCGATGTCTCCTGCAACCGGAACAAGATTCAGTTCACGGTTACAGGCAACGATTCTTACGAACCAGAGAACCTGGCATATCGAACCGACGACAAGTTCAGCCTGCCAGGCTTCATCAGCCGCATTGATAATTTCCTGGACCGGTTTGAAGCTTGGCGAGCTGACGCTGAAAGTTCACGGATTGGGGAAAGGGAAGAGCTGGCCAAGGCCAAGATAGAGAAAGGGAAACCGTTCCAGCAGCAAAGTCGCCTGGAAAACCTGAGGGATGACTCTCGTGATGTGATGACAGAACTCAAGCTGATGCAAGCTGACGACAACTACGTATCGACGTGGACGCCAAAGTCGACAGTGCCCCAAGGGAATGCCGCACCAGAAGTTAAGAAAATGCGCGCTTAAACTCAAACACCCCGCTCAAGGAGTGAGCGGGGGTTGGCTTTTCTCCTATCTGCTGATGCCTCGGGCGGATAAGCCCAAATCAGCAATACCGTACTGGTCAAGTTCAGGGCGAAGGTTCAACGTTGCTCGAGCGGCTTCCAATTTCTCCATTGCATGCCGTTCAAGGACGCTGAACAAGATTTCTGCATCCCCCACCGCGTTGTTACAGTCGCGCCTTAGCGCTGACGTAATAGCATCTTTCAGCCAATCGCTGGTGTCGGTTGATGCCATGATTGCTTCGATTTCAGCTGTGACGCTCATTGGTCTTTCCTTCAACTTCGACTATACCCAGTGACTGCCAGTGTCTTCAAATGTCATCGCACCGGGCGCTGACTCTTTCAAAACGCGGCTATCAGCTTGAAGGGCAACAACCAACGGCGGATCTGTATCGGCCTTTGGGCAGAAAGCGAAATCAACGACGTCAGGGGTTTGGTTCCCGTCATCATCAAAAGGGCCGTTGAGAGAATCACGAGCAAGTCGCACCCGATGGCTCTCATGGCAAAAAGGACATTTGAAAGTGGCCCATTCAGGCCACAGTGCGTTTTTCATGGGATACTCCTATGACGCTCCAGCGTGTGAAAAGCCTGAAAGGCGCTTTGTGACATACCTCTTGACGAATTCAGACCGACGCTCCTGAATCTCCCCCATCTTGATGATCATTCCGTCAGCCTTAGAACCGTGGACACGCCGGAACGTCGCCACAGCTTCAGCGAGATTTGTATTCAAACTAAAGTCTAGCGCTCCCATCAGCGCGTCGGGCTTGTCGATACCACAGCACATGGCAACTTGAACGAAGTCGGGGCCAGTAATGTGAAAACCTAGCTGTAACGACCTGCAAACGAAAACACCCCGACCTGCAATCGACACCGATTTTGGCCAGAGTTAACTGCGACTGTCCGAACTCGCAAACCAGCATTACCTGCGAATGAACCTGCATTGATCCGCGCCGACCTGCATTCCAGCACTACCAACCAGCATTAATTGCAAATGACGGGGCTCAGATCGGCAGGCCCGCTGCTAGCATCTTGTCGCGCAAATCGGCTGCGCGTGTTGGGTCGAGCGTGTTGCTGAACAACGCCTTGATTTCGGTGGGTCTGGCGTCGAACTGCTCCACCAGATCCTTGATGCGGTAACCGTGGCGAGTGAGCGTCGGTTCCAAGTCATCCAGTTGGCGCGACAGCACCGATTGCACGAGTTCCGCCGACACGGGTTTCTCGCCGGTCAAGTAGCCGGCTTCCAAGGCCAGACTGAGGTGCAGTTGGATTTGCAGCGGTGTGCGCAGCTTGGTGGCCAGCAGATCGATGGCGTCCTCGGTCAGAATCGACTCGGGTTCGACCTTTCCCTCCGTGCAGGTTTCCAGCAACCAGTGAATGTATTCCCGCTGGCTGCCGGTGATGCCGTCGAGCGAGAAGATGTCGGTGCGGTAGCCGATTTCCTCCATCGTTGGTCGGCGCAGGTCATTACGCAGTTTGGGGTGTCCGGCGAGCACGATCGATAGCCGCCCGTCACCGTCCTCGACCAACTCCATCAGGCGTTTCAGGCCGGTCAGGGTGTGGCCGTTGAGGTCATGGGCCTCATCGACAAACAGGGCCACCGGACGTTTGTTCTTCCTCACCAGTTCGCGCAGGTCACGCTCACGTTTCTCGCCTTGGGTGGGGATGCGTACCTGCTTCTCGGTGGAGAGGTCATAGAACAGCGCGGCGATGAAGGTGGCCAGCTTGATGCTGTGCTTCTCTATGGCCAGCGACTTGGATACCGTGATCTTCCTTTCCTCCTCCATCGCCTGCTGAAGCCGGCGCAACATCACGGTCTTGCCGCTGCCGATGACGCCGCACAGGGCAATCAGCCGCCCTTCGAAGATCGCCCCCTTGATGTCCTTGATCAACTGCTGATGGTGGCCGGTTTCAAAGTAGCCTGCCTGGTTCAGTGGTAACGCCAGTCCGTAGTGCAGCATCACTTCAGCCCGCATGTTCTTCTCCTGCTTTCGTGTGGCGGAAGTAGCCCCGCACGCGCTCCAACACGATGCGGCGTGTCAGGGTTTCGCTCAGCACCTGGTGGATGAAGGTTTGATCGTCGGCGGAGAGCTTAGCCAATGGCTGCGCCAGGTCATCGGCAATAGCCAACTTGGCGGCGATGGCGTTGGGAAACCGATATTCGTGCGCCTCGGCATCGAAGGGTTGGCGCGGCAATACCATGGGCGTCGCGGGAGGCGTCAACCGCACGTCATCGCCGGCCAATGCGGCGATAGGCAGGCCAAGCTGGTCGGCCAGCGAGCGGATTCGATCGGAGCGCTCATCCGCCTTGCCGCGTTTGAAGGCGCGGTAACGATGCAGGGGAATGGGGCCAGAGACGGGGTAGTAAGGTCCGAAACGCTCTCCCTCGAATTCAGCATAGAGTTCGTCATCGAACAAGCCCCAGAGCAACAGCACGGTTTCGCCCGCCATGTCGGGCTCTACCTCGTAGGCCGTGCCGTCGATGGTGACGCGGGCATCGACGCCGACCTTGCGTCGTTCCGGCTCGCGGGCGAAGCGGCAGAACTGTTCCCAGGTGCACATTTCGCGCAGGCCCTCAACGGGCAAGTTGGCCAGCCAGTCCTCAATCCGCGAATGCGGCTCGGAGCGATGCCGCTGAAGGTTGTAGGTGCGCACCAGGTAACGCAGCAGCCACTCATTGGCCTGCGCTTCGGTTTCCGGCTTGTGGAAGTGATACAGCGTCTCGTGGGCTTCCTTCACTGTGCGGAAGGGGCGCTCCACTTTGCCTTTCGAGCGCGCCGTGGTGCGGGTGCCATCCTTGCCGGCCGGGATGTGTGTCTGCCATTCGATGTCCAGCGCCTGCATGACGTTCTGGAAGACCCGGCGCTTGGCCACTGGGCCGTTGTCCAGGTAAATCATCTTGGGGCGGCCTTGTAAGGGAAAGGTCGGATCGACCTTCGGTGCCATGGCGTTGAACAGGAAGCGCAGCGCTGACTCCGCGTCCTCGCCGTATACGCAGTGGTATTCCTGATAGGCCACCCCGCTGCGATCATCCACCACGCTGAACAACATCAGCGTCGGCATGCCCCTAGCCGGATCGATCCAGACCGGCTTATCGATGTGCTTGAGGTCGGAGGGCGACAGGTCGAATTGCCAACAGTCGTTACTGTGCGCCGCTTGAAAGCGGATGGCCGGTGGTTGCCGCAACAGCCGAGACTGGTCCAGGTGCCAGCGGCTTAAGTACTCGTTCACCGTGCTGCGGGTCAGAACCCCTTGGGGCGCCTTGACCAAGCCTTGCTCGGTTTCCACCCCATAGCCCTCCAGCAGATCGATGGCACGGCGGGTAGATAGGTGCCGCCCTTGTTTGTTGGTGGTGCGCAGTTTCAGCGCGGCAATTAGCTCGCAGTAGCGCTCTAGCTCGGCCTGCTGCAATACCCGCGGCTTACCATGGTCGGCGCGGTGAGCCGTGTGGGGTTTATGGATGAGGTTCAGCGCCCGGTATACGGTACTTGGGGACACGCCGTACAACTCGGCTATCGCGGCCACCTGAACAATCCGTTCCGGGCTTTTCTTGGGTAGGCGGTCGAGCCGCTGCCGCAACTGCATCAGCGAATCGGTCGGAATGGTTTTACGCCGCCCGCTGGGCATTGCGTTCGGCCTCGGTGAGGTAGTTGTAGAGCGTCGAACGGCCGATACCCATCATCCGGCAGATTTCCGCCACGGTATGTTGCCGCTCGTGGTAGAGGCGCAGGGCCAATTTCTGCTTTGCCGGATCGAGCCGTTTCTTGCGACCGCCCTTACGGCCGCGAGCCCGTGCAGCGGACAACCCGGCTTGGGTGCGCTCGCGGATTAGGTTGCGCTCGAACTCGGCCAAGGCGCCGAACAGGTGAAACACCAGGCGGCCACCAATCGAGGCGGTGTCGATGTTTTCCTGCAAGCTGCGCAAGCCGACGCCGGCGGAGTCCAATTGCTCAACCAGCCGGATCAGGTCCTTCAGCGAGCGGCCGAGGCGATCCAGGCGCCAAATCACCACGGTGTCGTCACGGCGTAGCGTGGCCAGCAAAGCGGTCAAACCAACCCGCTCAGCCTTGGCGCCGCTGGCGGTATCCTCGAACACGCGCTCGCAGCCGGCCGTTGCCAGCGCATCACGTTGCAGATCGAGGAGTTGATCGTCGGTCGAGACGCGGGCGTATCCAATCAACATGGCGTTGTCCAACTATTCAGCGATAGCTCAGTGTAGTCGGATACTGAAAGATGGAAGCTATAGTTGGATGCCAGCGACGCGGGTTGCTTGAGAATTTCCAGCTCGGGGTGTGTAGTCCAACAAACGAAGGTTTGTTGGACTATGCGTACCATTGGTGTTTGAAAGCGTGAATCCATCGCAATGGAATACAGGTTCGGTTGGTCAGGCTTTCAATGCCAGGATTCGGCGCGCACCGTTCAGCACGATGAGGCCAACGACCGTGCCAATCACCAAATCTGGGTAGGGAGAACCTGTCCATGCAACCAAAGCACCTGCGACGATAACGCCAAGGTTCGCGAGCACATCGTTGGCCGAAAAAATCCAACTCGCTTTCATGTGTGCACCACCTTCGCGGTGGCCATAGATCATCAAGAGACAGCTGACGTTGGCAAGCCAATCCCCATCATCAACATCGACTCAGGTTCGCTGCCGTAGAGAAAGCGTCTAGCCACTTCCACCAGTACACCCAGAGCCAACACGATCTGAAAGAAACCCGCCAGGTGCGCAGCGCGAACCTGCAGCCGTGCACCCCGGCCGACCGCAAAGAGAGCCAGGCCATAGACGGCAGCATCAGCAAACATGTCCAGCGAGTCGGCAATCAGGCCCGTCGACTGGGCGATCAAGCCTGCGCCCATCTCGATGACAAACATCGCGGCATTGATACCGAGCAGGATTTTGAGCGTGCTGGCCTCCTTGGAAGCAGTCAGCTCTTCACTGGCGCTATTGGCCGAAGCTGCTTCCTGACTGGCCGGTTGAGTACCCAGCAACGTTGCCCCCAGGCCAAGTGACTCCAGCTTGGTCGCGATCTGGTCAACCGGACCGTCATGGAAAGCGCGTACCTGTCTGCTGGTCAGATCAAAGGACAACGAATTGAGCTCAGGCAAGCCATTCAGCGCGAGCCGAATCATTCGTTCTTCTGAAGGGCAATCCATCTTGGGCACAGAAAAACTGCTGATCCATGTTCCTTCATTCGAAGGCGCGGTTGCCGCTTCAGTGGTTGCCGACACGGGGCCACAGCCACAGGATTTCTCACAGGAACTCATGATCCGCTTCTCCTATAGGATTTGATCCTGCCGATTAAAAACCATGTAGCAGGTATAGGGTCAAGCATGGATATACTGGCTTTTTTACCAAGGGGCTGACCATGCGCATTGGCCAACTTGCACAGCAGGCGGGGGTGGACATTCAGACGATTCGTTTTTATGAACGTCAGGGGCTGCTTCCACCGCCTAATCGCCAGGACAACGGCTACCGAACCTATAAAGCAGACCATGCCCATAAACTGCTGTTCATTCGCCGATGCCGCTCTTTTGGCATGTCACTGGAAGAAATTGGTGTTTTGCAGAGCTACCAAGAACAGCCGCAGCAACCCTGCGTTGCGGTCAATGAGCTCCTTGATAGACATATCACCCAGGTCAGGAACCAGATTGCGTCCTTGCAGGTCTTGGAAAGCCAACTGGTGACGTTGCGGGGCTGCTGCGATAACGAACGACAAAGCCTGGACTGCGGAATACTTTCGGGCCTGCTGGAGGGCGACAAACCTCTTTCGTAATTCACGGCTTAAAGTCATTTTTCGCGTCGCCTCAATCCATAGCGCTTGACCCTATAGCGGCTATAGGGTGTTCACTTGGCCCATCTTCTGCGTAAGTGAGATCCAGATGAATACCGCTCTCCGCATTGCCATCGATGAGGCCTTCTACCAAGCGAGGAAAGCACTCAAAGAACAGACGCCAACCGAGGCTTTCTCCTGGCTGGAGCGAGCCCACATATTGAACCAGCGAATGCCTATTCTTCATGCTCAGAGCCATTGGCTGATGCTAAGGGCTGGCTGGCAGTTGCGCGACTTTCGGGAGGTGTTCAGCCAAGTACCGCGAATTATGGCGGCCCTGCTGTTCTCGAAGATCTGGGTGCCGCTCGGAAACAGCGGGCGCGCCAGGGTCAGTGCTTTTGCGCCGATGCCCATCTCACCGGAGCTGCAGCGACTTCTTCAAGGAGAAACGCGATGAGCTCGTCTCCTAGAAGGTTACTTTTTGTTGCTCCCTGGTTCTGGTGGATGCTATCGCTGACCATTGCCTCGGCCGACCAAGCGTTGAAGAGCGCAATCACGGGTTCGCTCCCGGTCGGCACCGTGACTCCTCTCACCCCGTTTTTCAATCTGGTTCATTTCTGGAATACCGGTGCAGCGTTCAGCTTCCTGGCTGACGCGGGCGGTTGGCAGCGTTACTTCTTCATCGTTATAGCTCTGGTCGTTTCGATGGTGCTGGCTCTGGTATTGCGTAAAACCAGAGCCAACAGCGAAGCCTTAGGCTATAGCCTTATCTTGGGCGGGGCAGTTGGGAATCTGATTGATCGCGCATTTCGAGGCCATGTAATCGACTACTTGGATTTTTACTGGCAGTCCTGGCATTGGCCTGCGTTTAACCTGGCAGATACTAGTATCGTCGGTGGTGCCGCCATGTTGATCCTGAGCAGTTTGCTGAGCCCAAATGCGGAAGCTGGCCGAGTCAAAGAATGAAAGGCTCGCCCTCAACGGATACGGTGCGCTGGACAGGCAAGGCCTGGGTAGGGCCCGGCATCGGCATCTTTCATGGCCGTGCCGGCCCCCAGGAGTGGCACCACCATCAGGCGCATCAGATTTCAGTGGGCCTCGACTCACCTGTATCGGTTGAAACCCCGTTGGGCATTCAAACAGGGGCAGCCATCTTCATAGCCGCGGGCCTGAAACACCGACTTAGTGCTGGACGAGTTCTGTCGATCTATCTGGATGCACTATCCGATGAAGCCCCAACTATGCGTATGCGGGGTACCGAAGAAGCGAGAGTGATTGTGATCGCCCCGACGGACGTATTGGCGATTATCGACGTGCTGCGCGAGACAGGACACACCGCACTCCAGGTTAGGGCGGGGGTGCGTCAGGCACTGCGGCTACCCGATCCACCGATTCCAGATCCTCGCTTGACCAAGGTGATAGAGGCGCTGCGTAGAGGTCAAATGGGACGCGACGGAATGGCCGAGTTGGTGCATTTGTCTCCTACACGATTTTCCCATTGGTTCGTGGAACAGACAGGCTTGCCGCTGCGCAGCTATGCGAAATGGTTACGTCTCACACAAGCCCTACAGCATCTAGCCAAAGGGGGGCTGCTCATCGAAGCGGCCCATGAGGCGGGCTTTTCTGACTCGTCGCATTTCTCCCGGACATTTAAGGCGCTACTGGGCATCGATCCTTCCTCCGCCCTGGCTGAAGTCGATCTTCAGGAATCGTAGCTCTTTCGTTCAAGCTGAAAACGGACCATCCCACATACAGTCATGGCTCCCTCTTCAGGAGCTGAGCGATGTCTATCTCCCTGCGATTCGCCATCCGGTGGCTGAGCTATCCACTAGTGTTTGGCAGTTGTACCGCCTTCATGGTCTGGGCACTGTATGCAGGAATACCGTATTGGCCCACAAGTCTTGTAGCGCATTCCCGTGGATAGGTCGAAGGGTAGCGCGCACTTATCACCCAATGCTCTCGCCTCCGAAATCAAGATCAACCCTGTGGCTCATGCTTTCTTGCTCCGCTCAATTCAATTCCATCACTCCATTCCGCGGGCTGACCAGGGTGGAAAACTGAATGCTTCTGGACTCGACTCGGTGCGCCGTAAGCTGGGAGCTGCTGCTTCGTATTCAGCAGCAAGACAATGATTATGAGAAACAGCCTTGCAATACCGCCCTCCAAGCTCGCTGATACCAAATGAACAGGACGAAGCTGCCATGAAAACCAAAGGCGCGACGTGCCAGCGCCGCACCGATAGCGGTTAGCGGTTAGCGGTTAGCGGTTAGCGTGTTAGCGGTAGGGCATGATGCCACGCTCTAAAACCGAGCGGCTACAGGCGATGGCAGGATTAGTTGACCACTACACCCCCAGCGAAAACATGAAGGCGCGCTGGAACCAGCACAACACCACTAGATGCCTCGCTATTACCTCGCCGATGAACAGCACCGAGAGGGCCGAAACCAGTGGCACAAGCCAGGCACCCATCATTTTCGCTCGCCTATCCGCCTCAGCTCCCTGAGACAGTTTTCAACAGCGCATTGGTGGGTCGCGGGGATAGGCGCAATACTCACGCTGGCACGTTTCAGCGAGGCATTTCTTGTATTGCGCGCGCAACAATTAGGATTCTCCGCCACCTGGGTGCCCTTGGTTATGGTCGTAATGGCGGGGTTCTACATGCTGTCTGTCTATCCAGTAGGAAAATGGTCCGATCGCGTCAGTCGCACCGCATTGCTGAGTGTCGGTCTGCTGCTGTTGATTCTGGCCGATTTGGTGTTGGCTTGAAATCGAAGATGGGATCATTAAAAGCCTTATAGACACTATAAGGTCAATAACGCAGAGCCGATGAGGATTCACACGATGCGCATTGGTCAGTTAGCAAGGCTAATAGGGATTGATACACAGACGATCCGCTTCTATGAGCAGCAGGGCTTGTTGCCACCGCCTGATCGCCAGGCGAACGGCTATCGT
>LNAP01001627.1_pt2 | contig 23535 bp, 31 predicted proteins | sample 602601 | NCBI WGS metagenome assembly LNAP01 (sample SAMN02440304, study PRJNA202911) | soil metagenome | biome: Subtropical and temperate rainforests or woodlands; isolation source: soil samples (1 kg each in a 20% v/v slurry with milli Q water) were... ...
CAAAGCTATCGAAAGCGACGGTTTCAAAAGCCTGAAAGAAGGCCAGACCGTTTCCTTCGTGGCTGAGAAAGGCCAAAAGGGTATGCAAGCTGCACAAGTTCGTCCTGAGTAATTTCTCAGCGAGCTAAAAAAACCCCGTCCATGTGACGGGGTTTTTTATGCACGGTGCAAAAGCGCCGACAAGATCAGCCGCAGTTGACCCGAGTGATCACCAGGTTGTTATCGGTGTTGAGGTTCAGCCGATCGGAACGGTATTCCAGGGTGATCATGTCATTCGGCTTGAGAATACGGGCGTTCTGCGCACCTGCGCGAGTGCGTGCCTGCTCCAGCAGCTCAGGCGAAGCTTTTTTGCCGATGGCGAATTCGGCCGCCTTAGCCTCACAGCGGCTATGGCCGCTCTCGGTCGCTACCGGATCCTTATCCGGCGAAGAAGTGCTGCACCCTGTCAAAACGACTGCAGCCAACAAGGTACCGAATGACGCGAGCTTCCAAGGCATGAAGCCTCCTTTTCAAAAATAAGCAGAGATAGTGCGACAACCACTCTGACTATTGGTTTCACAAACGGACTGGCCAATGGCCTCTTGGCCAAGACAGCGGGCAAGTCTGCATCAGGTACGACCACGTTTTCATGCAGCAATCGTGACCGGATATGAACAGACTCAGTAAATATCGATGTAATCGAACGGTGGCTTCGGCCAGTTCTGTTTCAATGCGTTAAGAATCTGCGTCACCCAGACCTCATCGCTAGCCGCTACAAGGCCGACATAACCGGAGCCGGCGGCCCAGGTTTCCAGCCTGAACAGCAGGCCGTCGATTTCCGCACCACCGACCACGCCCGACGAGATATAGGCAATCCCCGTCTTGGTCACTCGCAGCTGGGTATGCACATCGTCACTGGCCGACGCCAGCAACTGGCGCACCGCCTCGAAGGTCAAGGCATCAGGGTTGTTCAAATCGATCTGCACACGGGCACCCTTTGAAAACAGACAATGACCAAGTGTCGCACAGCCCTCCCCTCATGCCTAAGTCGGAGTGCGAAAAGCCCGCCAAGGTGTTTAACTCTACAAGACCGGAAGCCCTCGACAAGCGCCTGTCCGGCCCGCCCATTTCCGAGCTTGCGAGACATCCATGGCCACCGTGACGATCGACGCCGACATCAAAGCCAAATGGCCCGAAGGCCATTGTTCCTACAGCCCCGGCAGCCCCGAAGAGCTGGCAATCATCGGCATCGACCTACTGATCAGGGAGCTGGGCACTGAAGCGGCCCAGACGTTCATCGAGCAGATATTCGAGAAGTATCCCGGCGAGCACTCGGGCACGCCGGATACAGGGAAGGCGTAACGCCCGACAGGCTGGCACCTGCCGGAAATATCACTTACTTCAGGCGAGCCAGGCGCTCGGTCAGCAGATCGAAGAAGCCCTGGGCATCGCCATTCTCCACCCAGAACACGTTCTTCTCCTGCTTCAGGCCGTCGTACCAATCGACGATGGTCTGACCGAAGGTTGGGCCCTCACGGCTGTCGATCACCAGGTTGGCCTGGCGCCCGCTGAACAGCTCGGGCTTGAGCAGGTAGGCAACGACGGTCGCGTCATGCACCGGGCCACCCGGGATGCCGTAGTGCTCCATGTCACCCTTGACGTATTCGTTGAGGATATCGCCCACCACCTTACTGGCATTGTTGTTCAAGGCCGCGATCTTCTGCAGGCGCGCATCGCTGGTCAGTACCTTGTGGGTGACGTCCAGCGGCAGGTAAGTCAGCTTCACACCGCTCTTGAGCACCACCTCGGCAGCCTGCGGATCGGCGAACAGGTTGAACTCGGCCACCGGGGTGATGTTGCCGCCATTGAAATGCGCCCCGCCCATGACCACCACTTCCTTGATGCCTTGAGTGATATCCGGTGCCTGGATCAGCGCCAGCGCCAGGTTGGTCTGCGGCCCCAGCATGGCAATGGTGATGCTGTGGGGCTTGGCGGCGCGCAGGGTGTCGATCAGGTAATTGATCGCACTGCCCTCGGCCAGGCCTTTTTTCGGCTCATGCACCGTGACCCCGGAAATGCCTTCCTTGCCATGAATGTTCTCGGCATAGATCGGCGTGCGCAGCAGCGGCTTCGGCGCACCAGCGTACACCGGCACCTCTTCGCGCCCCGCCCACTCACGGGCCAGGCGCGCATTACGCGAAGTCTTGTCCAGGCGCACGTTGCCGGCCACCGTGGTCAGCGCGCGGATCTGCAGCTCTTCCGGCGACGCCAGGGCGAACAGCAACGCCACCACATCATCGGCACCCGGATCGGTATCGATGATCAGATCGATTTTTTCTGCCGCATGGGCGCTGGTAGCAGTGAACAGGGACACGAGCAGAACACTCCGGATCAGGTGCTTCAGTAGCTGAGCATAGCGGTGCATGGCGCACTCCTTTGCGTGGTTGAACAGAGAGAGGCAACGCTCAGAACGTCACCCCGGCAATCAAAGCAATGTTGCAATAAGGCTGACACTCGCCCGTCCGGACGATGGCCCGCGCCTGGCGGCTGAGCACCTTGAACTCATCGTGGCCCAACAGCTTGCGCGCGCCCAGCGCCCCTTCGGTGCTCAGCGCCTCAAGCGCCTGCAAGACCGGGGACTGTCGATCCAGAATCTCCTGCGCCAGTACATGGCCCTCCACCTGCATCTCGCAAAGCACTACCTGCAAGGTGCTGAGGAAGTCCGGAATGCCCTGGGTCAGGGCCAGGTCGATCAATTCGACGCCCGGTGGCACAGGCAGGCCGGCATCGCCGATGACCACGATATCGCCGTGCCCCAGGGAAGCAATCAGTCGCGACAGGGCGACATTGAGCAAGGGTGTCTTTTTCATGCGGGAGAGAACGCCTGTACGTCGGACAACGTGGGAATGGAAGGTTGCGCACCTGGGCGAGTCACCGACAGCGCCGCCGCGACCTGGCCGAAACGAATCGCCTCGGCCTCGCTCTTGCCGGCAGCCAGGGCGGCGGCAAAACCACCGACGAAGGTGTCGCCGGCGGCCGTGGTATCGACCGCCTTGACCTTGGGTGCAGGGAAATGCTCGAAACTCGTGCCATTGGCGAACAGCGAACCCTGGGACCCGAGCGTGATGATGACTTTGCCGGCACCGGCGGCGATCAGGCGGGCGGCCGCGGCTTCGGCGCTTGCCAGGGAATCCACCGGCAAGCCGCTGAGGGCCGCGGCCTCGCTTTCGTTGGGAATCAGATAGTCGATGGACGCGTACCAGTCCGCCGGCAACGGGCCACTGGCCGGTGCGGGGTTGAGGATCACTGTCTTGCCCAGTTCACGGCCACGCTTGAGGCTATGCCCCACCGTGGGCAGCGGTACTTCGAGCTGACAGATGATTATGTCGGCCGCCTGCAGAACCTTGTCGAAGCCGCTGACGACCTCTGGCGTGAGCTGACCGTTGCCACCGGCCACGATCACAATTGCGTTCTGGCTGCTGTCGTCCACCACGATCAAGGCGACGCCACTGGAGCCGGGGACAGCGGTGACGGCCTGGCAATCGATCTGTTCGGCGAGCAACGCCGAACGCAATTGCTCGCCGTAGGCATCATCACCGACGCAACCGATCATCGACACCTGGGCGCCCAGACGGGCCGCCGCCACTGCCTGGTTCGCCCCCTTGCCACCGGAAACCGTGGCGAACGACTGCCCGATCAGGGTTTCACCGGCACGCGGCAGCCGCTCGGCCCGGGTGACCAGGTCCATGTTGAGGCTACCTACTACCACTACTTTTGCTGGCATACATCGATACTCACAATTCGATTCAACGGTACTCGGCGAATGCGCCGGCCACGGGCGCCGTCGACTCGCGCAGGACAATGCTTGGCGTGACGATCCGCTGGTCGGTCGGCAATCCAGGCGCAGCGATACGACGCAGCAACAGCTCCGCCGCCTGCTCGCCCAGTTGCAGGATCGACTGGCCGACCGTGGTCAGCGCCGGATACACATAACGGCTCATCTGGATGTCGTCGAAGCCGATCACCGACAGCTCGCTCGGCACCCGGATATTGCGCTCCGCCGCCGCGCGCAGCACACCGATGCCCATCATGTCGTTGCCGGCAAAGATCGCGCTGGGCGGGTTGCGCTCCAGCAACTGGGCCGCCGCGTGATAACCGCCGGTGCTGGTGAAGTCGCTCTGCAGGATACGCTCCGCAGGCACCTCCACGCCGGCCTCGCGCAACGCCCGCTGGAACCCCGCCAGACGCAGCTGCGCCACGCTGGTGTAGTCCGGACCGCCGATGCAGGCGATATCACGATGGCCCAACTTGAGCAGATGACGGGTCGCCAGGTACGCGCCGTATTCGTGGTCGATACGCACCAGATCCGCATCCACCCCTTCCAGCCCCCGGTCGACGATCACCATCGGTGTGCGCACAGCCGCCAGGCCCTTGGCCAGCCCACCGTCGCCACCAGCCGAGGTCACAATCAGGCCGTCGATGCGTTTTTCCAACAGCACCCGCAGGTAGCTGCGCTGTTTTTCCGGGTCATCGTCGGAGTTGCAGAGAATCACGCAGTAGCCGTTGCGCTCGCAATAATCCTCGATCCCCCGGGCCAGTTCGGCGAAATACGGGTTGAGGCTGTTGGGCACCAACAGGCCGATGGTCGCCGTGGTCTTGGCCTTCAGTGAGCGCGCCACGGCGCTGGGCACGTAGTCGAGCTGCTGGATCGCCGCCTCGACCTTGATCCGCACCTCCTCGCTGACCGGGCGTGTCTTGTTCAACACGTGGGAAACCGTGGTGTAGGAGATCCCCGCGAGGGCCGCCACATCTTTGATCGTTGCCATGACTCAGCTCCGCCGGCTTGCGCGCTGGCTGCGATAAGTATCCAGCACCACCGCAATCACGATGACCGCGCCGGTGATGATACGTTTGGTCGGCTCGGTCGCGCCGATCTGCGCCAGCCCCGCGGCCAGCACCGAGATAATCAACACCCCGAAAAAGGTGCTGATCACCGATCCGCGTCCGCCCATCAGGCTGGTACCGCCGATCACCACGGCCGCGATCACTTGCAGCTCCAGACCGGAGCCGGCATTCGGGTCCGCCGCCTCCAGGCGGGAAATCTGGAACAGCGCGGCGATGCCCGCCAGCAGTCCCATCAGGCTGAACACCAGGATCTTGTAGGGCTTGGGATTGATGCCGGCCAGGCGCACCGCTTCCTCGTTGGTGCCGATGCCGATCAGGTAACGGCCGAACACCGTGCGCGTCAACACCGCCTGGGCGATGAAGATGATCAGCAAGGCGATGATGAAGGACGGCGAGATGCCAAAGGCGATCGGGTTCGACAACCAGGCGAAGGCATCACCGATATAGGCAGTGCGCGAGCCGGTCATCTGGTAAGCCACGCCGCGGGCCATTTCCAGCACGCCGAGGGAGACGATGAACGAAGGAATACGCCAGGCCACGGTGATCGAGCCGGTGATAGTCCCGGCCAATGCCGCGCAGCCCATGCCCAGCAGTGCCGCCGGGATGACACTCCAGCCCCAGCCGAGAATCGCCACGCTGACGGTGGAGGCCGCCAGGGCCAGCACCGAGCCTACGGACAGGTCGATGCCGCCGATGATCAGGACAAAGGTCATGCCCACCGCCAGCACCATCAGGTCCGGGATCTGGTTGGCCAGGGTGCTGAAGGTGTCGTAGGAAAGAAAGTGGCTGCTCAGCGTCGAGAACAGCGCAATCATGGCCAGCAAGGCACCGGCCAGCCCCAGGTAGGTACCCAGGCCGTAGTAGTTGCCGCCACGTTTGCCGGCCGAAGATGCAGTTTTCATGGGAGGTCCCTAGGCGCCGCTTCGTTGAGCAACGCATCACGTTTTTGATAGCCGGCGAAAGCGGCGGCAAGCAGTTCATCCTGGGTCCAGCTGTCGCGCTCGAAGGTATCGATCAGGCGCCCGGCGGACAGCACGCCAATGCGATCGCAGATCAGCATCAGCTCCCGCAAGTCACTGGAAACCACCACCAGCGCCTTGCCCTGGCGAGTCAGTTCGCCGAGCAGGCCGTAGATGTCGAACTTGGCGCCGACATCGATGCCGCGGGTCGGCTCGTCGAACAGCAGCACCGCACAATCGCGCTCCAGCCAGCGGCCGATGACCACCTTCTGCTGATTGCCGCCGGACAGTTCGGACACCCGTTGCGCCGGCCCCGAACTGCGAATGCGCATGGCATCGATCTGCCGCTGCGCCAGCGCCGATTCGTCACGGCCATTGACCAGGCCGCCACGGGAGATTTCCGGCATGTTGCCCAGGGCAATATTGGCGCTGATGGACTGCGTCAGCAGCAGGCCTTCACCCTTGCGATCCTCGGTGATCAGGGCAATGCCGTGAGCCACCGCGTCGACCGGCGAACGGATATTCGCCACCTGCGCCGGAGAACCCAGGGCAACCGTGCCGCTGTCAGCCTTGTCAGCACCGAAGATCAGGCGCAACAGTTCGGTGCGCCCGGCCCCGATCAACCCGGAGATACCGAAGATCTCGCCGCTGCGCACCTCGAAAGACACGTCCAGCACCTTGTCGGAACGACTCAGGCCGCTGACCGTCAGGGCCGGCGCACCAATCTTGCGCGGACCGAGATCGATGTGCTCGCCCAGCTCGCGCCCCACCATCAGGTTGACCAGTTGCTCGCTGTTGTAATTGGCCATCGGCTCGACGCAAACCAGGCAACCGTCACGCAGCACCGCAATGCGCTGGGCGACCCGGGCCAGTTCTTCCAGGCGATGGGAGATGTAGATGATGGCTACGCCACGGGCCTGTAGACGGGTGATCTGCTCGAAGAGCAACTCGACTTCGCGGGCCGTGAGCATCGCGGTCGGCTCGTCGAGGATCAGCACATGGCAGTCGCCGATCAGGTTGCGCGCGATCTCCACCATCTGCTGGTGGCCGATCCCCAGTTCGCCGACCAGGGTATCGGGATCGATCGCTTCCAGGCCGACCTGGGCCATGGCTTCGATCGCCGCCTTGCGCAACTGTTTGCGACTGATCCAGCCGCCAAGGCTGGGCAGGTTATCGAGGAACAGGTTCTCGGCCACCGACAGGGTCGGCAACAGGTTGAGCTCCTGCATGACCATGCGGATGCCCAGCTCTTCGGCCTGGGTGCGACTGCCGGGACGGTAAGCCTGACCGTTGAAGCGCATCTCACCGGTGGTCGGGGTCACCAGGCCACCGATGATTTTCGACAGGGTGCTTTTGCCTGCGCCGTTTTCCCCGGTCAGCGCCAGCACCTCCCCGCGCATCAGCGTCAGGTCGATGCCGGTCAATACCGGTTGCGCGTAGGTCTTGCCGATACCGCTGACCGAAAGGACAGCGTTCACAGCGGAAACTGACATAAGAAACTCTCCATGCGCCCGCCTGTTCAGGCGGGCGCCGTTGCGCCGCCAGAACGATTACTGGGTGACCAGCTCAACCGGAGTTTCGATCACGCCATTGGCGCCGCCGTCCACCTTCTCGCCCTTGAGAATCTTCAGGGCTGTCTCGATACCGAAGACTGCCTGCTTGGCGGCGAACTGGTCGGCGGTCGCCAGCACGCGACCGTCCTTGAGCATCGGCTTGATGGCATTGATGTTGTCGTAGCCGACCACCTTGACCTTGCCGGCCTTGCCCGCCGCACGCACCGCCGAAACAGCACCGACGGCCATGCTGTCGTTACCGGCCAGCAGCGCCTTGAGGTTCGGGTATTCGCTGAGCATGGCGGCGGCGACACGGTTGCCGGCGTCGATTTCCCAGTCACCGGATTGCAGCGAGACCACCTTGATCTGCGCGGCCTCCATTGCATCCTTGAAGCCTGCGGTGCGCTGCTGGGCATTGGTGGTGGTCGACACGCCTTCGATGATGCCGACTTCGTCACCGGCCTTCAGGTCCTTGGCCAGGTACTCGCCCACCAGGCGCGCGCCCTTGCGGTTGTCGGGGCCGACAAAAGGCACGCTGATGTTTTTGCTCTTGAGTACCGCCGGGTCCAGCTGGTTGTCGATGTTGATCACGGTGATACCGGCGTCCACCGCCTTCTTGATCACCGGCACCATGGCCTTGGAATCCGCCGGGGCGATCACCAGCGCGTTGACCTTGGAAACGATCATCTGCTCGACGATACGGATCTGATTGGCGGTGTCGGTTTCATCCTTGATGCCGTTGGAGACCAGGTCGAAATCGGCGGCATGGTCTTTTTGATACGCCTTGGCGCCGTCTTCCATAGTGAGGAAGAATTCGTTGGCCAGGGATTTCATGACCAGGGCGACCTTGGGTTTTTCCGGGGTCTCGGCGAATGCCGAAGAGAGAGGAAGCGTAGCGGATGCGGCAGCCAGAACAGCGACAGCGAGAAGACGTCCAGCGAATGGCAGCTTCATGGGTTCACTCCGATCTTATGATTATTGTGAGCAACGCTTGCGCTGGAGTACGCTCGACGACCTTCAGGCCCCGATGAACGCGGCTTGAAGCGAACCTGAGGCGGGTGTGACTCTTATTCGCCCAGGGCCTGCGCAAACGTTTGCGTAGAACGAACTATGCGAACCCTGCCGGGATTTGTCAACGGGAAAGCCAGCGCCCATGAGTACCGCGGAACGCCAGGACAGGCGCCCCGCCAAAACAACACGCAATCATGCGGTGGTGCTGACCAGCCCGCCCGCGCCCGACGAAGAGTCCTTGCTCAACTCCTTGACCAGGTTCCCCACCACTTCCTGCAACGCACCGCTGGTATCGGCGAGCTGGCCTTGAATCGCCATCACCACAGTCGCCTTGGCTTCCGGGGTCGGGTAGCTCGCCGCCTGGGCGGCGGCCAACTGCTGCTGTTGCTCCTGCAATTGCGCCTGCAGTTCTTTCATGCGCTTGAGCAGCATTTTTACCACCAGACTCTGATTGTCCCCTTCGGACTCTTGAGTCTCGGCCTTCTCGGCTTCGGCACCGGACGCCACCCGCAGCTTGCCGTCTTCGTCCAGCCCCAGGGCTTGCGCAGCGTTATCGGCGGCGCCCTGGCTCAGAGCATCGATAGTGGCCGGCGATTTACCGTTGATGGTGATGGCCCCGGCAGCAGGGAAACCGACAGAAATAGACATGTGAGCTCCATAAAGAAACGATCCTTGAAGGGCATCGGCTGCAAGGACCAGCTCTTTAATTCAGAGTTTTCCTCATGCCAATCAGAACTGTCGGACAACCGAACGCGAATCTTCCGACTATTCGGAAAACCGGACAGCAAAACGTCCCGTGCATCCGATAAATAAAAATAAATTGATATAAATCATTAAGTTAAAAGAGTTTTGCGACCACAGTCCGGCTGGTACAGATCCTGCTCTTCCTTTTCGCCCGCGGCATTCAGATCTGTCTCGGGTGTATCTAGATGAACCTGCACCAGCACCGTCTCACTACTAGAGAGAAAATAATGAAATCTGCTTTCAACACCCTTGTTCCGGGCGCCTTGGCCCTCCTCTTGCTCCTTCCGACTGCATTGCAGGCCAAGGAAGTCGAAACCCAACAGAAGCTGGCCAACGTGGTCGTGCTCGCTACCGGCGGCACCATTGCCGGCGCCGGCGCCAGTGCCGCCAACAGCGCCACCTATCAGGCCGCCAAAGTCGGCATCGAGCAGTTGATCGCCGGGATCCCCGAGCTGAGCCAGGTCGCCAATGTGCGCGGCGAACAGGTCATGCAGATCGCCTCTGAAAGCATCACCAACGAAAACCTGCTGCAACTGGGACGTCGTGTCGCCGAGCTGGCCGACAGCAAGGACGTCGATGGCATCGTCATCACCCACGGCACCGACACCCTGGAAGAAACCGCTTACTTCCTGAACCTGGTGGAAAAGACTGACAAGCCCATCGTAGTGGTCGGTTCCATGCGTCCAGGCACCGCCATGTCCGCCGACGGCATGCTCAACCTGTACAACGCCGTCGCCGTGGCCGGTAGCAAGGAAGCCCATGGCAAGGGCGTGCTGGTCACCATGAACGACGAGATCCAGTCGGGTCGCGACGTCAGTAAAATGATCAATATCAAGACCGAAGCCTTCAAGAGCCCATGGGGCCCGCTGGGCATGGTGGTGGAAGGCAAGTCCTACTGGTTCCGCCTGCCGGCCAAGCGTCACACCTCGGGTTCGGAATTCGATATCAAGACCATCAAGAGCCTGCCTGACGTAGAAATCGCCTATGGCTATGGCAACGTCAGTGACACCGCCTACAAGGCCCTGGCCCAGTCCGGCGCCAAAGCCATCATCCACGCCGGTACCGGCAATGGCTCGGTGTCTTCCCGCGTAGTGCCTGCCCTGCAAGAGCTGCGCAAGAATGGCGTGCAAATCATTCGTTCGTCCCACGTCAATGCCGGCGGCTTCGTACTACGCAACGCGGAACAGCCTGACGACAAATACGACTGGGTCGTGGCCAACGACCTGAACCCGCAGAAAGCCCGCATCCTGGCCATGGTCGCCCTGACCAAGACCCAGGACAGCAAGGAACTGCAGCGGATGTTCTGGGAATACTGATTGACCCGCCCGACCTGCTCAGGTCGGGCACTGCTCTACCCCGCACTCGCCCGCCCCGGGTGAGTGCTCCGCCCCAGTTGGCCGGCTCTCTTCCTTTCCCGCCGATAAAAAACTCAATCGTTTTGCAGTAATCCGCGGATATCGCTGTCAGAAGAACTTCTTGAATTTTAAGCGGTTGCGAAATTTCCTACAGTAAAATACTGTACGCGCATACAGCTTAATAAGGAATGTTCCGTGCCCGCCGCAGCAACTACCCCACCAAGCTCTTATGAACGCCTCGGTTTGCGCGTTCAGAAAATCATCAATTCGCCCAACGCGCAAAAAGCCAAAGCCGCCCTGATCTTCCGTCAGCCCGACGAGGTGGTCGACGAGTGGGAGCGCCTGCTCGAAGAAATCGCCGAAAACGACAACGTCACCCTCGCCTATCGCGATGACGGCGGTGTGCAGATTTTCTGGGTCGTGCCGAAGGAAGACTGAGTCGATGAGTGTCCGCTGTTTTGCTGTACTGCTGTTTTGTGTTGCCCTGAATGCCCACGCCGATGCACCCCGCACCTTCAACGAAGCGAAGAAAATCGCCTGGAAGCTGTACGCCCCGCAATCCACCGAGTTCTACTGCGGCTGCAAGTACAGCGGCAATCGGGTCAACCTCGCCGCCTGCGGTTACGTACCACGCAAGAATGCCAACCGCGCCGCGCGCATCGAGTGGGAACACATAGTTCCTGCCTGGCAGATCGGCCATCAACGCCAATGCTGGCAGCAAGGCGGGCGCAAGAACTGCACCCGCCACGACCCGATCTATCAACGCGCCGAAGCCGACCTGCACAACCTGGTGCCGAGCATCGGCGAGGTCAACGGCGACCGTAACAACTTCAGCTTCGGGTGGCTGCCGGCGCAGTCCGGCCAGTACGGCTCATGCCTGACCCAGGTCGACTTCAAGGCCAAGAAGGTCATGCCGCGCCCGTCCATTCGCGGCATGATCGCCCGGACCTACTTTTATATGAGCAAGCAGTACAACCTGCGCCTGTCGAAACAGGATCGCCAGTTGTACGAAGCCTGGAACAAGACCTATCCGGTACAACCCTGGGAGCGCCAGCGCAATCAGAGCGTGGCCTGTGTGATGGGGCGCGGCAACGAGTTCGTCGGCCCGGTCAACCTGAAGGCCTGCGGCTGATTCCGTCCGGATTACCGATAAACACCTGGGGCATGGACAGCCCCTTCAAGATGACTGAGCGCCGACCAGGCCGGTCGCTCAACGTCGCTGCGACGACCTGGCCTGGCACTCAGAAGAACGGCTTACTGCGCGACGCGGTGCTCGATCACTTGCGGTTCGATATTGCGCTTCTTGGCCTTGGTCAGCTTTTCGACCAGCTCGGTTTTCTTGGCTTCGGCTTCGGCCTGGGAATCGAACGGGCCGATCAGCACCCGATCCTTGCCCTCTTCGACGACGACATAGGAAACGATCCCGTGCTCGATCAGCCAGCCAGCCAGATCGCTCGTCGCCTGAGGCAGGGTGCCGGCGACCAGCACATCCCATTGCGGTTTCGTGGCGGCCTGCGGCGGCTGTGCCTGGACGACCGGCGCCACCTTCTTGTCGACCTCGACCTTCTTGCCCTCACCGCATCCCGCCAATGCCAGGACCGCCATCATCATCGCTACTGTGCGCACAACCTACCCCTTGAAAGTCTGAGGCGGCGATTTTAGCACCCCAATCCCCTGCGCAAACGCCACAAAATCAGCGCAAAACAAGGAGAATGATATTTATCGCCTCTGTATAGTTGCAGCTCGGGAATTAATACCGCGTCTGCGCGTCAGAAAGAGGCACCCACACAGTGGTACTTCGCAGTAATCTATACGCACTACTACCGACATCTGCACTGTCTGAATCAGGTGCCCTACAAAGCAATCAAGGAGAAGATCATGCTGATACTCACCCGCAAAGTCGGTGAAAGCATAAATATCGGTGACGACATCACGATCACCATTCTGGGCGTGAGCGGCCAGCAAGTCCGGATTGGCATCAATGCCCCGAAAGACGTCGCAGTCCATCGTGAAGAAATCTACCAACGGATCCAAGCCGGCCTCACCGCCCCGGATAAACGCGAAACACCTTGAGCGTCATGAGCGGCCAGCCCTTTGTCTCATCACAATGGCTGGCGCAGCGTCGTCGTTGATTGATTCCCCCGCAGCACACTCCCCTCTTCAAATGGCAGCGGCGCAGTTCAGGCCGCCAGCGCCAGCCCTGGCAAAGTGCGTTACCCAAGCCCTCCACCGATAGCGCTCCATCCCGGCAATCTGTCGATACGACTCGGCCGGGAGAAAGCCCTCCCTCGTTTTTGTATAAATACTCAGTAGCGTGGCAACGAGCAGGAGGAGTAATTTCAAGACCTACCGCCTCCGCGAGCCTGCCGAGGCTCCCCCTTGCCACCGGCAGACGCTTTACGAACAAGGAGCGGTCAATGCAAGAGTTCGCTTACCTTCTGATCACCAACGACCTGAATGCAATGCGCACCATTGCCGCCTGCTCGACGGAGGGGCTCTACGAAGTCAAACGCGGAATATTCACCTTCCGCTCCCAGGCCAACGTCGACTACCTGCACCGTGCGCTGGCCATCGTCAGCGACGAGTTCGGCATCATTCCTGTGCAGCAGGCCGAGTTCAAAACCAACCGGGCCACCATCAGCAAGGCTTTCAGCCAACTCTGCTAGCGCGCGGCGCTCGGTGATGTACAACAACCCACATCGAGCCAAAGCACACTCGACTCGCTGCTCCTTCCTCACCTCATGGCTGGCTGAACATGACCCCACGCGCCATGCCGCTGGCCGCCACCACCAGCAGCACGATCAACAGCGCCTGCAGATGGCTGATGCGCGCAAACAGCGTGGCGCGGCCGGTATCGATCGAGGTGCCGCGCCCGAGGGCGATTCGCCATTTGATCAACGTCACCATCGGCAATATTTCGAGCAACAGGATGATGATGAACAAGGTCATCTTGATGTGAAACAGCGGCTGGTGCAGGTAGTAATCCGTACCTTTTTCGTAGCCGGCAAAAGCCCGCAGTAAACCGGTGATCAACAACACCGCGGCAGCCAGCCCCCAGCCGTTATCGGCCAGCAGAGCCCGGCGCACGTCCGCCCCCTCGGTGACCACGCGACGCAACGCCGTACCACGATTGAGCACCGCCGCAAAGGCGACAGCAAAGGCCAACAGGTGTACAGCCGCGAGAAACCAGTGCATGAGCATCGCTCCACTCTCCATTGACGGATGACAAAAAACAGCCTGTGAGTATTAGTTCATAACCCGCAGCTTTGCCCTGCTCTACGTACAACAAAAAGGCGCCCGTCATGGGGCGCCTTTGTACCGCTTCCTCCACCGTTCACGCACGCCGCTGAATCGCCACCTTGGCCCAAAGGGTAAAGGCGACATCCGGGGTCCAGCCGGCATTCGAGGTGTGCTCCTGGAAGCACAGATACAGATTGCCCTGGTAGGTCACACCGTCATCTTTGCGATAGTGATGATTCAGTTGCCATTCCGGATATTGCGGGTCAGGTACCCCGCCGGCAGTCTTGATACTCAGGTTAGTGCTCGGCAGCGACTGATTACCCTGGGTATCCGTGGCGCTGACAAAGTAGCTGTACAGCGTATCGGTTTTCAGACCTTCGTCCTTCAGGGTCAGCGAGGCCGTCTGGGCCACCGGCTTGCCATCGCGGAACAGGGTGTAGAACTCGATCGGACGAACACCGTGGGCAGCACTCCAGCTCAAGGTCACGCTGTTCTCCGTCTGTGCCGGAGAAACCAGGTTGCCCGGCGCCGAAGGTCGCTCCTCGCCGCTGCCGCCATGGATCAGCGGCGCATAACGATCACGGAACTCCCAGTTGTAACGGACGCCGTACCTGTTGATGCCGTTATCCCAGTTGACCGACCAGGTCATCAGCCCCTTGATCGACAAGCCGGCACGATCCAGACGCTTGAAGGCGTTGCTCGCCGCCGCGGGGTCAATGACATACCCGCTCGCCGCTGCGTCGACGTTGGCCGGCAGACCGATCACGAACTTGTCGGCAGGGATGGCGATATAGCCACGCGTACCGGTGACCAGGCTCTCGGTCAGATAAAACAGAAAGTCTTCCTTCAGCGCGTCGTCATTCTGGGCTATCCAGACTCCCTTCCCGCCGTTGGCTTCCTGGACCCACAGACCGTCGCCGCCCTGGTTGTAGTACTGCGGCGCGATGAAATCGTAGTAGCCATCCAGCGCCTGGATGTAACCGACATACTTGCCGCCGGTGACGAGGTAGGGAAACTCTGGCGCCATGCTGATGATGAAATGCTTGCCCTCACCTGCGTAGTGATCCTTCACCAGCTTGAGCGCCGCCGGCAGCACAGTCTTGTTGTCGGCAAAATCGATGGCGCTCTGTTCCAGGTCGATGTCCAGCCCGTCGAAACCATAGACTTCCACCAGACGGATGATTTCGTTGGCCAGCGCTTGCTCATTGCCCTTGTGCAACTCGATATGAGCATCCGCACCGCCAAGGGAAATCAACACCGCCCGCCCCTGGCTGTTGAGCACGCCAACCTGGCGCCGGAACTCCTCATCCGACAGGTTGTAGGGCTTGAAGGTGGGAATGCCGTTGCCTTTCATGAAGGCCACGGCCACCACGTTGTATTCCTTGGGTACATCCACCAGGTCGAGATTGGCGAACTGCCCCTGCTGGTAACCGTCACTGGGGCCTGCCGGCCAGTTGTGCCAGAAACCCATGAGAATCTTCTTGCCAGCGATCGACGGCATCAACGATGCCGAATCATTCAGCTGAGTCTTTACCGATGCAAAGTTGATCTTGTTCACGTTCTAATCCTTCAGAACCATTTAAAGAGAGTGACAACTTCTGCTGTTATTTGAAGTCGACGTCGAATGCCTGATAGAACGCATTGCCGGTGTTGGCGACAATCCACGCCAGCACAATCACGTGATGGCCTTTCTTGTTCCTGGGCAGGGTCACTTGATGTTCGACCTTGGCTTTCATTTCATCGCCATGCTGGTCATACGGAACTTGTGTGTAGAAGTCCTTGAAGAAAGCCTGCGGCTCCAGTTGTGCACGGCTGATACGCTGTTTCGGATCCCAGCCATCCTTGGTGATGAACCAGCTGTAACCGCGGGTCACATGAGGAGCGGTGTACTCCCACTTGACCTGGAACACCTGCCCCGGGTCGACGTTGAGCAACGGCCAGGAGAACGCACGGCCAAGCTTCTTCGACATTTCTTCATTGGTGAAGTTGAGGCAGTCACGCTCGTCGGTCTTGCCGCCGCTGAGGATATGCCCATCAGCCGGTGGCACAACGCTGGCAACATCGCTCTCGTATGGTTTCTGGAAAGGTCCACCCACCAGGTCCGGGAAGTTTTTGCCACCTTCCATCTCGTTGACCTGCCAGGTGCCGAGCAGCCCCAGCTCGACGGCGACAGCGCCACGACTGGAGGGGGACACGACACGCCCGTGTTTCAGTTGAACTAATGGTTTATTCATGATGCTTCACTCCATTGATCAAATAAAACTCCTTCTTGAGGAGAACTTTTAAGCTAGTCCAAATCAGTGTTTTGTCTACTGACTCCCACACACAGAGCTCCGAGCCAATTGTCGCACCTCAATAAAGGCGGGACATCAGAAAATAATTACAGCGCAAACCTACAGAGAGAAAGGCAAATAACTTACACAATTAAATAAGAGAACAACTAGCTTTGTGTTAACTAACCGTTCAGGACAAGCAATGAATATCCCCAAGAAAGCATAAACCCGACAAAAGCCGGGTTCATGATCTGCTTACTGGATAATGCTCAGAAAGGAATTACAGGCAGGTCGCCAATGCTGCCAGTCTACGCTTGGCAACCCAATTGTCCTGGGTCGCGTAATAACTGACAGTGGTACCCGAAGCCTGCCCCCGAATATCGGCAAAGGACTCCGCCGAACGGGTATAGACCGTGTATCCACCCACCTTGGCAGACTCCAGATAGGCCGACGCATCCACACCGAACACAGCTTCGTCCTGCCAGGCAAACTGCACACACTGCGCCACGACCTGCTCCGCCTTGGCCGACGAGAGCACCTTGTAGGGGCTCTTCGAACGCGCCTCATTCATCACCGAGCCGGCACACCCCGCCAGCAACGCCGCGATCATTACCGCCATCAACACCCGCATCATGCTACCTCGCCGTGAAAACGCGACTGTACCACTCACATGGCAAGCGATTGGCACTCGGCCGCGAGAAAACTGCTCGCCAATCATTTCGCCCACTGGCTGCAAAAGCAAAAGCCCGCACAAGGCGGGCTTCTTCATGAATCGATAACACCTCGGTTAAAGGCGGCGTAAAAACGAACTCACAATACTTTTGGTGGCGGCCGTTGCATCCAGCTCGCTGGCAGCCCCATAGGCATGCCAGGCGACGGCCGCAATTTCATTCAAGGGACGGGCATCCCCGGCATTGGTCACGGCCACCTCGAACACGTGATGCCGCACATTGCCGGCTTCGAACTCCAGGATGTAAAGAGGCTCACTGGCATCCAACCCTGTCTCTTCCCGCAACTCACGTAGCGCGGCAGCGGCGAGAGACTCCCCAGGCTCGACCTTGCCACCCGGTAAAGACCATTTGGAGCGATCCTTGCGAACAAAAAGAATGTGCCCTCCGTGTGCACAAATAACCGTCGCTCTGCTCTTCATACCTGCACCCTACCCGACCACGCCCTGCCCGCATTGCACAGGGAACGTACATACAGACCGCAATCGACTTAAAAGTGTCACAAAAATGTCATGAAATACGTAAGCATTAAGGATGCCAAGAAGACAACGGCATTGCCTGGAGGGAGCAAGCATGTCGGCGACTCGAAGAACGGCAAAGCCTACCCATACAAACAGAGATATTTACCTCAAGTAAAAACTGCATGCATCTCTATAGGTATCAGTGCATTCCAGGATCGTGGATGAGGAGAAGTCTCGGGACTCTTTCCATGACAACGAGTTCCCAATCCACATGACCTGTTTGTAATTGCTGCCGAGATCAAGATGCATATTCAAATATCTACCCCCGGAGGTCACGTAGATACAGTTATTTATAAAGCCAACTTTATCGACATCTTGGTGAGTCAGTACAAAATAGCTTTTCTCGAAGTTGGTAACGGCTTCCATGACACCATCCACCAACACACCTACCCATTCAGCGCCCTCACTTTTAGCTGGCGCGCTAAAAACCCCCATCTTGCCCTTGATATCTCGTGGCGAAGGACATGATTCCTGGTCACCTGACCAGTCAGGGATATTGAAGTAATTGCTACCGGGCGCGGCATGCACGAATGTAAACAGCTGTGAACACAGCAACATCCAACCCAACAATCTCAACACGTTCCATTCCCTCATAAATATCAGAGGGAAAGTTCTATCAGCTAGGACAATTTTAGAATGTAGGACGATTCCTAAAGTATTAGATTCTTCTCTTAAGACCAGCGGTCTCCACGCCGACGCACTTGACCGTGGTGGTCAGCAGAACAGGGATGCCGCACATACGTATGACCACATTCCAGCCGGTGAGCACCCTGCTCTTCATGAGATTCATGCCTGAGGAGCATTGCTGTACGAACAGCAGAAATTCCCACAGGAATATATCCAGCCCCTGATGGCCATGCCGACGAGAAGATGACAGGACACTATCAGGAGAGGCGCACCAAAAAAGAGATCGCGTACCTGGAGACGGGTGCCGATTTGGCCTTTTGAGTGGGAGGGTTTTGCAAAGGCTTTGAAAACCGCAGGCAACAAAAAAGGGCCCACCTTTCGGTGAGCCCTTTCAGACCGCCCAGCAGAGCGGATTTTGTTTGGTAGGCGCGATTGGACTCGAACCAACGACCCCCACCATGTCAAGGTGACCACGAAATTAACGCAACATACTGATATATAAAGAAAAATAACTGATTTAGGCAAAGCAAAAAGTCCGCATATTAGCCTATAAGAATCAATAACTTAGAGTTGTATATTCCTACAGTACTCCCCCTCCCCCGGCGTCCTGCCGACCGAACACAATCCCCTCATTCAACACGACACCACCACGACTGAGCATAAAAGGGCGGATTCAACCGGTCGTAGCAACACCTTTGATCGAGGTGTTTATGGGGCGACCTGCAGGTTGGATGCAAAAGTTGACGGGACGAGGAGCGATGCGTTCGCCAGGTGCGCCGTCGCTTCGTAACGAAATCGAGCGGCTGTTTTGGGGGCAGATCGCAACCGGGATCACAAGCGAAAAGGCAGCGCAGGCCGTTGGCGTTTCATCAGCAGTAGGCACACGCTGGTTTCGTCATCGGGGCGGGATGCCGTTGTTTATGTCTAACCACATATCTGGAAGGTATTTATCATTCGCAGAGCGAGAAGAGATTGGGCTACTTCGGGCGCAAAGTGTTGGCGTACGCGAGATTGCCCGTCGCCTTGGGCGAAGCCCGTCGACAGTTTCACGGGAGCTGACACGCAACGCTGCAACTCGCTGCGGTCGGCTTGAGTATCGAGCTTCAGTCGCGCAATGGAAGGCAGAACTGGTGGCCAAGAGGCCGAAGCCAGCGAAACTGGTGACGAACCCGCTACTGCATCACTACGTGCAAGATCGTCTGGAGGGTAAGGTTCATGACGCTGATGGCCGTGAGATTGCTGGGCCTCGACAAGCTCCCTTCAAAGGCCGAAATAAGCCACATCGCAGTGACCGTAGATGGGTTAATGGCTGGTCGCCCGAACAGATTGCCAACCGGCTCCAGATCGATTTTCCGGACGATGAATCCATGCGTATCTCTCATGAAGCCATATACCAGGCGCTCTACATTCAGGGTCGAGGGGCTCTCAAGCGCGAATTGGTGAGCTGCCTGCGCACAGGACGAGCATTGCGCGTGCCGAGAGCCAGGGCACGGGCCAAAGCGTGGGCACACGTCAGCGAGGATGTCATGATCTCCAGTCGCCCTGCTGAGGTGGAAGACCGGGCTGTGCCGGGGCATTGGGAAGGCGACCTGATCATCGGTCTGAATCGTTCTGCGATTGGAACGCTGGTCGAACGTTCAACTCGATTCACCATGCTCGTCCATTTGCCTCGCGAAGAAGGTTATGGGCTAATTCCCCGAACGAAGAACGGCCCAGCACTGGCTGGTTACGGAGCAGTTAGTATGGCCAACGCGCTGAAGAAGACGTTGGCTGATCTTCCCGTCGAACTGTGGCGATCTTTGACTTGGGATCGTGGAAAAGAGCTATCGGATCACGCTCGATTTACAATCGAATCGGGAGTAAAGGTCTTCTTCGCTGACCCTCATAGCCCATGGCAGCGCGGCACGAACGAGAATACGAACGGTCTTCTGCGTCAATACTTCCCGAAAGGTACCGACCTGTCTCGCTGGAGTGCTCAAGAGATGCAAGCCGTAGCTCATGCGCTAAACACAAGACCCCGAAAAACACTCGGCTGGAAAACACCCGCTGAAGCTCTGAATGAGTATCTAAAATCTGTTCAACAATCCGGTGTTGCTACGACCGGTTGAATCCGCCAAGGCATCGCCGATCTGCTCGATCCCATTCAAGTTCATCCCTCTCTGGGCCATCCCGGTGATTTTCACATCATGAAGCCGCGGGAGAATGTCAGGCCCAGGGCCTGGATTGAAAACCCAAGCACTGAAAGCCGCTCGGCCCAGTTCCTCGTTCTGACATTCATAGATGTGGATGTCGCCACGGATCGGTGGCGTTCGCCTCAGCTCTTCCTTGGTAAGCGCCACTCCCAAGAACCGGCGCGGGGTAATCAGGAAGTACATAGCAGCCTCTACACTGTATAAAACCACAGCATATTATCCGCGGCGCCACGACCATCAATCGGGTGCTGACGAGTGGCCTGCCCGTTGGTCTACGTTGAAAGAAGTGGGCCATCACTTCGGAGGCGAGCATGTGCGGACGTATCGCTCAGTACCACGGCATCCACGACTTTGTTGCGGTGCTCAGCATGCCCGGGGCCCTGGTCAACACCGTCGGCAATCAACCGCTGGGGAGGTACAACGTGCCACCGACGACAAATGTCGCCCTGCTCCACATGGAAAACGGCGCGCTGCATGCTGACCTGCTCAGGTGGTCTTGGAAGCCGCATTGGGCAACCAATCGGGCCGAACCCAACGCCCGCTCCGAAAAGGTCGCGCACAACCCCTATTACCGGGCTGCCTGGCCAAATAGAGCGATCACGCCGATAGACGGATGGTTTGAATGGCTGGCAGATGAAGGCGGAAAACAGCCCTACTACATCCGGCGCCGTGATGGTTTGCCCAGCCTATGCGCGTCGATTGGCCATTGGCCGCATTCTGACGAGCTACCCCGGGAGCACGACGGCTTTGTGATCATCACCGCCGACTCCGCCGGTGGCATGGTCGATATTCACGACCGGCGGCCAGTGGTCCTGGCAACTGAGCTGGCCCGGGAATGGCTGGATCCGGCGACACCCAAGGAGCGGGCCGAGCTGATGCTGATGCACCAGGGCGAACCGTCCGAAGCGTTAGAGTGGTTCAAGGTCGACCGCGCCGCGGGCAACACGAAGAACCAAGGGGCTCACTTGATCGACACTATCGGCGAGATTCATGGCGGGGCGTTCGTGAATAACGGCTGAGCCTCAGCGAGTAAGCGCTCTCACATACGCCAGGCACGCCTGCAGGGCGATCAGCCCCCGGTCGCCGTCGTCGGTGATGCCGACAATTCGTTGAGCATGCGCCGGGTCAAGTCGGGCTCGCGAGGCTCCATGAACCAGGCCGCCGGTGGCGGCGGTGGCAGGCACTGCGCAGCCGGAGGCATTGTCCTGGGCATCGAGGAGGACTGACAGGCGCAGGTCAGCAGTAGCAAGGCGGTCACGCAAGCGAGCTTGGTCTTTCTGAGCATTTGTCAGCTCCTGGTAGTGGGATTTGTCGGCGATGGCCAGGCGCTGCTCGAGCGCAAGGCGTTTACCTTGCTCTGCCTGCTGCTGGGCTGTAGCTGCGCCGCTGATCGCGGTCAGGTCGTCTTGATGCAGCCTCGCCTGTTCCTCCAGCTGCTTACCATAGCGCCAGTCCTGGATTCTCCAGACCCCGCCCGCGCTGGCGGAGATCAGCAGGACGACCAGCACCAACAAGCCGATCAGTTTTTGCACCGCCGTCATCACGGCACGTCCCTGAAGAAGACGTGTTGCCCGATGCGTACCGTCTGCTTGGCCTTCGCCACCCAGACCGGGGCCTTGGGCATAGTGGTCGCGTAGTAGTGCGTGGCGCCGCCGGTGGGATCAGGCACCGCGCCGTCGATCACCTTGCCAGCGGCGATCCGCGCCTGAGCCAGCTCACGGAACGGGATCTCTTTCACCCCGATCAGGAACTGATAGTTCGGATCGGTCTTGTTCCAGCAGCTGAACTGGTACGGCTTCTGGCATACACCGGCGTAGCCCTCCCCCCACCACGAATTGGGCTTTCCGTCATTCACACGGTTGCGGATCGCCCAGGTCACGGCGATCTGGCCGGCCGTTCCTTCGCCGCGGCCCCCCCCCCCCCACAACGTGCGGGCGAGGATGTCGCGGTCTTTATCGGTTGCAGTCATCATTTTTCTCCGGGCAATAAAAACCCGCTCGATGGCGGGCATTGTCTTCTTGGATTCGATCTACTTCAGGATTTCAGCGACATCGGGATTGTCTGCCAGGAATGCTTTCAGCTTGTCCGTGACACTGACCACAGGCACTTCGACTGCCGGTGTTGATGGATCATGAGCCGCATAAACCGCCTCAACGCCTGCTCTGACGGCGTCAGGAGTGTCGTCGAAGAACTCAAGCGTTCCCTCTTCCGGTTGCCAGCTGAAGTGCTCGCCCATCAGGCCGCCATGCGCCGCGAGCTCGTCAACGAACGACGGACCGATCTTCTTTGCGTTTTCCATGTTTAAACCTCAGCTGAATGATGGTTTACCAATTTAGCCCCTTTGGGGCTATATTGCACGTCGAAGGGCAGCATTGGAGGCCCACCCCTAAAAGGTTCTACAATGAAATCCACATCTCTCTGGCGCATGCTGTGCGAAGCAACCCATGCATATTGTTCGATACGTTCCGCCGTCAACTCAGGGGCTGAAGGACCAAAAAGACCGACTCGGGTTCACGGGCGAGCAGATGGCCAAGATGTACGGGTTGGCCGGGAACAATCAGTGGCGCAAGTACACGGGCGGCATTGCCCCGCGGCCCATGAGCCTGTCCATGCTTTTTCTGGCCGGAGCGCTGATGAATCGATCGGCCACAGTGGACGAAGTGATGGATTGGTGCCGTCGAGAAACGGGGGCGGTTATCGAAATCGGTTCGCAGGACTGAAAGCCTTCATCGCCCTGATGATCATGATCCTGGTGGTGGGCCCCGTAAGTGCCGCAACGCAGCTCATCATCGAGTCATATGGCGATTCCACCAGCCTGGGCTTGCAGACCATCAATGGCCAACTCGTCATCAGCCCCAACAATGAACCCGCCCGTTTGCAAGGGCTGTTGCGCGACCTGGTCAGCCCGAACATCACAGTGAAAAACGAAGGCGTCGGAGGGACCGAGGCCTGGCAGCTGCTGACCGGCAATGATGGCAAGCACCTGCCTTGGGCGCAGCAGATGGCCCAATCGCCAGCCAAGATCGTGATCCTGAACTTCCTGCTGAATGATCAGTATCTCGTCGACCATCCAGTGCCAGGCGTATGGCAGGAGCGCCCGAGCGATTACATCTATTTCCTTGCGCTGCTGGTGCAAGGTGCGCGGGACGCCGGGAAAACCGTGGTTCTTTATGAGCCCAACCCAACCAACAGCTTTCAGGGCAGTCGCTTCATGGAGTACCTGTCATGCCTTCGGTACGTCGCGGCGAACATGGACGTACCGCTGGTGAAGAATGTCGACCAGATCCTGGCCCAGCCAAACTGGCAGTCGATGCTGTCCGAGGACAACATTCACCCATCGGACGCGCTATACCTGATGAAGGCGCAGTTTGCCTTCCCGGTGGTCGCTCCACTTGTCCATCAATATCTAAAGTAGACGTTTCCGCCAAGCTGACTATTATGTTTGCTC
>LNAP01001629.1_pt2 | contig 23532 bp, 12 predicted proteins | sample 602601 | NCBI WGS metagenome assembly LNAP01 (sample SAMN02440304, study PRJNA202911) | soil metagenome | biome: Subtropical and temperate rainforests or woodlands; isolation source: soil samples (1 kg each in a 20% v/v slurry with milli Q water) were... ...
ACAAATTGCGTATGAGCTCTTAGCCGCTCTTGGAGCATGAGTATTGTCTGCTGGGAGGCGTCTCGTTCCTCCACCATCGAAAGAAATCGACGATGAATGAACGCGTCAGCAAGAGCCTTCACATTCTCAACCACCTTTTGAATTTCCAACGGTTTCGCTGGTCTCTGTCCCCATTCACCGTGTGGAATAGTAAGTGCCAATGCCTGGAGGATTTCCACATGGTGCTGTTGGACGTCCGGCATCATAGACTCTCGCGATACTCCCTCGTCTCCAACCTGCACCTGAAGGCCGTAAGCGCTAAGCATTGCAATAATATGCGGCGGATATGAGGCTCTAAACTGTGACAACAACGAATCACAGAGTTCGGGGAACCTCTCTTGACTCTTTTCACCCTCTGCAATTAACGCCGCTTTCAGGACATCCCTGTCAATGTCGTTTAGGGGATGAGAAAATAAACCAAATTCATCAGAGGCGTCGGACAAACTGCTTCCGCTCTCTAAACTCTTAGACCTGTCCATTTGTCTCATCCACTCGCTTAAAAATTGACATTTTAGCGCGGGGACAATTTCCAACGCGCTCAGCGCTTATTCTAATCTTCAGGGTACACTTTGGGGTAGAGGCTGTGTAACACACCTAAAATCACATTAAATAACAAATAGTTATCTGTCGGTTCGACTCTTGGTGCCGCACCATACAAAACGAAGCCTCCACAGAAATGTGGGGGCTTTGTTGTTTCTGGGGATTGGGGGGGTTGAGCGTACCCGTGTTTTCCACTCTGCCGTTTACGTCCTCGCCGTCCTCACCTGGCTATTTACCACCCGAGGTACTCACGGCCTGCATATTACGGGTGAAAATAAATCCGTCCCCTTTTCCGCCTTCGACAAGCTCGCGAAAAGCTATGCCGCTATGGTCTCGCTAGCTTGTTCCATGCGCTGTCTGGTACATCTCTTTTTGTACAAAGCCTAGATACCTGCGGCTAGCTCCTATCGGCCGATTCTGTTGAAAAAGTCGGCTATGGTTTCCACGGCAGAAAAGTACGCGCTTGAGATTGAAATCTTTACTTTGAGTAGAGGGATCTCGGGCTCGGATTTCGCGTAGCAGCGCGCAAGAAAGGCGTTTTCAGCGGTCAATATTACGGCAGGCTGGAAGAACCGACTTTTTCAACAGAATCGGCCAAAAGCGGACTCTCAGTATAACCCCCACCAAACTAATGATATTCCTACATTCTTGTTATTCTTGATCAGTTTGTACGTTGCGCGGGCCGTGTGAGCGCTCGCATGATGTTGCTATCGAGGCACGCCTTGAAAGCAGCCGCCCTCGATTCGGAAGACGGAGAACATATTAGGTGGACACTATGGATGGTCAAAACCAGGAGCGAGTTTCAAGCCCAGCTGCCACCGGGGGCGCAGGCGTTTACTTCGAGCAGCACGTTCAGGCGTATTGGCTGGCGCAACTGCTCGTCCGCAGCATCCCACCAATACTGACTGATAGAGGTGTTGCAGAGGTCCACTTTCAGACAGAGCATCTCGGTTTCAACACAGATGACTTCCTCGTCGTCTGCGAGCGGGAAGGTGAAGCACCGGCACAACTTGTTGGGCAAGTGAAGCGCAGCCTCACGATCAGTGCTGCCGACGATGAGTGCAAGAAAGCTGTTGGAGATTTCTGGAAAGACTTCAAGAAAGCCGACCCTTTCAACCCCCAGTACGATCGCTTTGTCCTCGTCACTCTACGTGGCACGAATACGCTCCTCGAAAACTTCTCTGGGCTGCTCGATTGCGCCAGGGGGGCCGCTGATGGCAAAGAATTCCAGCGGCGACTGTCTCTCAACGGATTCATCTCTAAGAAATCAGTCTCCCAGTGCAATGAACTATGCACGATTGTAAACGCACTGGAAGACACGCCCGTCACTGCCGAAGATCTGTGGCCCTTCTTGTGCGTGTTACACGTCCTGAGCCTCGATCTGCACACATCGACCCGTCAGACCGAAGCACATATCAAAACACTGCTCGCTCTCAAGTCCACTGACTCAGATCCGCTCGCAAGCGCGACTGCAGCTTGGAACAGGCTTCTGTCCTTTACCAGCGACGCCAATCCAGCCGCTCGAAGCCTGAAGCGCACTGACCTTCCAGATTCTCTTGTCCTTTCATACAGCGAGGTGGGAACGCACGAGAGACACGTACTGATGGCCCTGCGAAACCATACGGACTTCGTCCTGAGGAAAATCCGCAAAACGATTGGACCAACCTTACACCTGCAGCGCGCTGGGATTATTCAGAAAGTTCTTGAAGCCCTCGAAACGAAGCAAGTTGTCCTGATCACGGGGCCAGCTGGTAGCGGCAAGTCGGTCATTGGCAAGGAAGCAGTGTCTTTTCTTTCCCGCGAATTCTTCGCCTTTGGCTTCCGGGTTGAGGAGTTCGCCGTCGCCCACATTGATGAAACCCTGCACAACAGTCAGATTCCTGCACGCGCCACAGAGCTACAGGCCATTCTCGGAGCGCAGGACCGCAAAGTACTCGTCATCGAGAGCGTCGAACGCCTGCTCGAAAAGCCCACACGCGACGCCTTCAGTGATCTGATGACCCTTGCACAGGGAGACAACGGTCTCGGTATCGTCATGACCTGTCGCGACTATTCCGTGGAGCAGGTACAGGCCAGCTTCCTTCTACCTGCAGGAATTGATCACGCTGTCATCGAGGTACCAACACTCGACGACTCCGAACTAGAAGAGATTCAGACAGCGTTTCCATCAATGGCGATCCCGCTGGGCAATCCAGCTCTGCGCAAGATCCTGCGCAACCCTTACTTTATCGACAAGGCACGCCAGATTCCTTGGGATGCAGGACGTCCACTTCCAGAAAGCGAGCGGGATTTTCGGGCTGTTTTTTGGCGGCAGATCGTACGTGCGGATCACAACCCCGCCAACGGCATGCCGCGTCTGCGCGAAGATGCTTTGCAGGAGCTGGCTGTACGCCGGGCGCGTGCCCTTTCAGATCATGTATCCGCTTCTGGACTCGACCCTGTAGCCATCACTCTGCTGAAACAGGATTCCCTCGTTGTTTCTCCGGACGGGAAGCCCCTGCTCGTTGCGACGGCGCACGACGTACTTGAAGACTGGGCCATCCTGCAATGGATTGAGGAGCAGCACCTCACGGATGAAATGGCATTCAAGGCGCTCTCCTCAGCGATTGGTCCGCATCCCGCACTGCGCCGCTCTTACCGGAAGTGGGTTGCCGAACTGGTCGACCGCGATCAGCCTGCTGCAGACCGGATCTTCCGAGCAGCCATCACGCAAGCAGATGCTCCCGCTCAATTCCGCGACGACACGCTGGTTTCGCTGTTGAAGGCACCGTCTGCCCCCGAATTTCTGGCGCGGCACGAGGCTGATTTGCTCTCCAATGATCGCGCCGTACTCAAGCGGGTAATCCACCTACTGCGGGTTGCCTGCATGACATCGCCTGCCTGGCTTGTCGGCGTGCGCGGCCATAGCTCGATCCTGAATGTGCCGGACGGCGTGGTCTGGGCGACCGTTGCAGGGCTTGTTCATCGCAACATTGGCAGTTTTGGTTCGGAAGATTCTCCACTGCTACTTGCATTGATCGAGGATGCCGTACGCGGCGTCAGTTGGTGGGCACCGGACATCGAAGGAGCCGAACAGATCGCCGGGATTGCTCATTGGCTCCTCCCGCGCGTTGACAGCTACAGAAGGGGCGATGCACGTAAACGCGTTCTCAAGGTCATTGCCAAGATTCCGAAGGCCAACCCTGTTCGCTTCGAAGCTGTTATGCGCGGACAGATTATGGACGGCTGGAATCACGACCCCGTCGCCGAAGAGTTCCGCGACATTCTTCTTGCGGGTCTCGACGGCGCACCTGCGGCCCGCGACCTGCCGGATCTTTTGATCTCCATCGCACTAGATAACTTTCTCGCCACGGAGGAGTACCTGAGCGAGGAACCCTTCGGCCGTTCATCCCTCGACATTGAGCTTTACTTCGGCATCAAGCTACACCTGAGCCGCCATTCTCTCCCTGCCAGTGCGTTCCGAGGACCATGGGTCAACCTGCTCACGCGCCATCCGGGAAAGGGCCTCGATTTCCTGGTACAAGTCTTCAATCACAGTGCCGAGTGGTACGCGCATCCACGCCTTGGTGACCGACTGGAGCCCGCTTGGGAAGTCGAGCTGACGCTGGCAGATGGGCTAGTGCGGAAACAATGGGTAAACCCGCGACTCTGGGGGATGTACCGAGGCTTGGGCGTCAGCCCTTATGTACTTCAGTCGCTGCTGATGGCTCTCGAGAAATGGCTGCTCGACTATGTCAAATCCCACCCTCAGGGATTGGACACCATGCTGCTTGCGATCCTGCACCGCAGCGATTCCGCAGCACTCGCAGCTGTCGTTGCAAGCGTGGCAACCGCCCATCCTCACCAATCCGGAGAGGCTCTTCTGGTACTGCTTTCTGTGCAAGACTACATCCTTATCGACCGCAGTCGCATGGCCAACGAGCACCAGACTTCCATGCTTGCGGGAATGTTCCCTACCCTACACACCGAGGACAAAATCTACGAAGAGGAAAGGAAGCAGTCGAACGAGCTACCGCATCGTCAACATGACCTCGAAGTAGCTATCGCAAACCTGCAATTCGGCTCTCTTGCCCCAAGGGTTCACGCGATCATCGACAAGCACCTGGCTGAACTGCCTGCATTGGACAAGCGCAAAGAAGATGACCTCATATGGCAACTTGCCCTTCATCGGATGGACTTGCGCCAGTATGTCGTATCTGAAGCCCAGCCAGCATTGGGCGCGACATCCACAGAGGACAGCGAAAAGCCAACGAAGAGCTACATCAGTCTGGAACCCAAACCCGCGGCCCCGGAAGTGCAGCAATTCATTGAGGAGAGCGCAAAAGACACGGAAGAAACGAATGCCCGGCTAGGCATCTACAACTGGGGACTCCAGATCTTCCAATACAAACTTGGCCCTGCTGAACCGGCACAATGGAGGAAGATACTGTCAGGGGCGCAGGAGATGGACCGCACCAATGAATACCCGGACAGCAGCCGAAATGCCCCCGGCTTCGCCGCTGCGGTCTGCGTCCGCGATCACTGGGAGGAGATGTCACCGCAAGAGCAGGACTGGTGCATTGATGTCATCTGCTCGGAAATCTCCAGGCACGCGGACGCATGGGGAACCATAAGCCGGATGCAGAGGTTCTCGATGCTGGCAGATCGTCCGTGTGCTTTTGTAGTGCCGCTGCTTCTATACAAGCCCCTGACCCAAAGCCAAACACCGCGCGTGCGCCTGGCCTTTATCACTGCAATAACCCACCCGATTGACGAAGTCCGTTGGTATGCCACCAGGGGCATTGACGACCAGTTCTGGACAGCAAATCCTGCTCTCGCCCTCCTCACTGTCAATGCTATTTCTACAGAGGCATCTATTTCCAATTGTCATTGGACAGCCGAAGAGAAGAAGCGTTACGACAAGCGGAACCCGCTGGAAGCAATCGTCGCTGCCGCAGCCTCAGCGGTTCGCGAGCGTTTCTGGACTGACGGAGCCATCGCCGAAGATGCGCACATCCGGCTCGAAATCACCGAGACATTCGGTGCTGAGGCGTTCGCAAAAGTCCTCGTGATTCTCGGCCAGGCCCCCAACGAACCTCTTGCTATGGCTGTGTACAGACGCGCCAGTGAGTACTTGGTCGACTGCTGGAACCGCGAGTACGGCCGCTCTAACGGTCGGCGTGACCGAAACTTCGAAAGTGAACAGTCGATATCCTACTGCGTGCAAGAATTTGTCATGCGTGTGGCAGATGTCGATGCGGCACGAGTCCTGCTGCCCATCCTGGATGCGGTTGACAGGCATCCACGCGAAATCCATAGCTTCGTCCAAGGATTAACCAGCAGCGAGGATCGCAACTCCAACACCAAGCAGTACTGGTTTTTGTGGAACCTGTTGGCCGAGAGGGTCAAGCACGCCAAGTGGCTTGCCCATCTGGAAAATGAGCATCCATACGGCAGTGAGGTACTCTCGACGATCTTCCTGACCGCGTATTGGAAGGACGATGTCCGGCACTGGCGGAGCCTGGAAGGCTACGCCCATAACGTCGACTCGCTGTTCAATGCTCTGCCGCCGGTCTCGATAGTACTGGACAGCTACGCCCGTTTTCTCTACCACATAGGCGAGCGCTCCATGCCAACAGCTTTTGTACACATCGCAAATGCGCTCAGACTGGGAAATAACGCCGACATGCTGCGCGAGTCCAACACCGTTTTCATACTCGAAAGCCTGCTCCAGCGGCATGTCTACTCACGCCCGCTAGAACTCAAGCGTGATCCCACACTGCGCGAGGCGATTCTGTATGTGCTCGACGTGCTTGTCGAAAGCGGCTCATCCGCAGCGTTCAGAATGCGGGACGACTTCGTGACACCGGCTACCTGACGCTCTCTATTTTTTGCAAATGAACTGGCTGACAGGTGAGTCGCCGCGAACTCCCTAGACAGCCGATGACCGCTTCTGGCCGGTTAGCGACGGTCTGACTTCGACCGTCGCTATACATGGTCAAACCTCAGTCTGTTCCGCCATTTCCAGGGCGTCATCGACCTCAATCCCCAGGTATCGCACAGTGCTCTCCAGCTTCGTATGGCCGAGCAGCAACTGAACCGCCCGCAGGTTCTTCGTCCTGCGATAGATCAGTGATGCTTTCGTACGTCTCATTGTGTGTGCCATACATCGCTGGATCAAGGCCTACGGCTTTCACCCAGCCTTTGACGATACGAGCCTATTGACGGGTAGATAGACGGTCTGAAGTATGCAGCCGGCTAGGAAAAAGGCAGTTCTCGCTGTGTAGCTGGGCCCGGTGTTCCAGGCCGCGAGAGCAGACCGTGTTTGCTCAGTGATCTCAAACTGCACAGGCCGCTGCGTTATCTGCTGCATCACCATGGCTCGTGATGATAGGTGCTAGCCATGAGCGACATCGCGCACGCGGAGCTTGGTTAAGTCGCAGGCTCGAAGCTTGCTGTCGATGGCCAGATCGAAGAGAGCCAGATCTCCGGTGCTTTCCGCAATTTGAAGCCTTACTCGGATGGCCCAGATATCGCTCAGTCGGAGTGGGGTTTTCTGCCCGACCAGTTTTCCTTTATTCCAGGGCTGACGGCTGCAGGTAGCGATGATGTTCACGACAAGTCCGCCACGTGGTGAAGGACAAGGATGACTAATCAGAGCAACGGTCGCTAACCGGCCAGGAGCGGACAGTCGCTGTCTACGAAATCCAGGGCGATTCACTGTGAAACCCCATCGTACTAATAGGGGGTTCGTCGGAAGATCCCTGTGTAAGAGGTGTCCAAGTGAGGCTGCCATGTGCGGTATTCAAATATGCGGATATGATGGGGCCAGCAAACACCTCCTGCCATAATTAAGCTAACAGCGAAAGGAATCGGCATGCCCCGCATCAACATTGAGAAGCTGCTGCATGAAGTCGAAATTGACAAGGTAGCTGAGCGGTTGGGAATGGAGCTGCGAAATGAGTCAGCCACGCGAAAGCTCGCGTTATGCCCATTCCATAGCGATAAGACTCCCTCTCTTCTAATAGATACGAGTAGAGATAAATCTCCGCAGCATTTTCACTGTTTTGCTTGCGGTGAGCATGGAGATGCGATTGATCTGGTGAGAGGTGTTCTTAATCTAGACTTCAAAGCGGCGGTGGAATGGCTCTCACCAAGTTACTCTAGTATTTCTATCCGAAAGGAGAGCGGGCGTAAGGATTCGAAGGTTGAGCAGTCAGAGACCCCAGGGCTAGAGCTTGCGTACAAGCTTTATAAAGTAAGCAATGATAAAGAGCGTCTAGCCACATGGGCTTCTAGTCGAAGTTTGGACTTGGCTGCATTAGAAAAATGCAGATTTCTTATACGCACACAAAAACTCTCTCTCTAAACAGATATCGATTACAAAGCCGGCTGGAACTCAGCGAGAGTTGGCTGGAGCATTAGAAAAAGCGAGCCTCATTCGTAAGCTTCTTCCTAGTGTAGGTACTATAAATTACCATCTGAATTTGCAGTCCAGCCAAGATATCCGTTACGCGGATTTTTTTACTGGGGACCGTATTGTATTTCCGATAAGAGACGAGCAAAAAAAGCTGTTGGGTCTCGCAGGGCGTGCTTTAGATGATCAAACACCAAAATATTTATTTTCAAAGAGTTTCCCGAAATCTAAGACGCTATTTCGTATAGAACAAGCCGCAAGTTCTATACGAAAGTCGGCCAAAGAAAGAAAAAAAGATCTTCGCTTGTATATTTGCGAGGGCTTTCTTGATGCGCTGAAGCTGGAAAGTATAGGGCTGCCTGCAATAGCAGCAATGGGTATATCGCTCAGCAAAGAGCAAGTGCAAATTATCAAGGGAATAAGCGACTCTCTGCCTTCAAATGTTGCATCTTTAACAATCTGCATTTGCTTTGATCGTGATGAGGCAGGACTAAGGGGCGCTTCCGAAACCGCGCTTAAATTGCTAAGTGCTAATCTCGATGTGCTATTTATTTGGCCAACGGCCACTCAGATTAAGGGGGTTGGAGGCTCGACTCGCATTAAAGATCCGGATGAGTATCTTTCTGGATTGTCTGCACAGAATGCGCTGCTTCTTCTAAAAGACTCCACATACGAAAGTGGTATAGCGGTATTGGCAAATCAATTTGGGGTTGATGCTGACGACCTCTTGGAGGCACATCGTTGGGATAATGCCTCTCGCTCTAGAAAATATAGAGCGTTCGAGAAAGCGCGAACGGAGCTTCGAAAAATTGTTGGCAATACCCCTGAAAAAATAAAAAAGCTTATCGAAGGTAATCAAAAAGGCACCTCTGTAGCTGCAATGGAGGAGTGGCTGCAATTTCTCAACGTCGATGTGGCAACTGAAACCGCGGTATCGGAGTGTTATCTAACTAATTCTGATGCCCGGCTAAACCATGCCAGACTACTCGCGTATATGGGGTCGCGGAGAGGTGAGCTTCCTTGTGATGAGTCAAAGTGGGAAAGGCTAGATGTCGCTGCCAGTGCGTTCAACATACTGCTTCATGAACGACTGTCTAATGAATTGAGTGAACCTATTGGTCCATTCGAGGCTGTTTGGGTCCCTCGATCTTTTGGTTCAGATGAACCAAGGCTTAAGGTCATGCCTCAGCCCGAGGACTTAATAGTTCATCAGTACGTGTTGAATGAATTATTGACGGAGCGTTGGGATGCATCCGCTCTGGGGGGGACGAACTTCAGCCATTGTATTCCTGCAGTGCGTTACTACCGTGAAGAACGAAAAACAGTAACTACCGGTCTGTCTGATGCATCTAACGATTTGAAGCCGTTGGTTCTATCAGATCAGACATTGAGTTTCGCCTATCAGATTGATATGGAAGTCATTGAGGGCAGGCAGCCAGCTACGGATCAGGGGATGTTTCGTCCATTCCTAGACTGTTGGCGCGACTTTATGCAGTCTCTTAATAAGCAAGCCAAAGAAATAAAGTACGTATACGCGATTCGCCTCGATGTCAGTCGATACTATGACCGTATACGTCGACATGTTGTTAGGGATAGCATTCAGTCACATATTGAAAAAGCACTGGAGTCTGTAGCGGGAAATGCACCAGCATTCTCAGAGTTACTGAAAGCTCAAGCAGGAATGGGGCAGGCTGCTGATAAAGCTGCAAGTGTTGTCGAGCAGTTGTGTGATATGGTTTTTGGTTATCCATATCTACGTCCAGATAATGGGCGAATCACTCGTTCAGACCCGCTGCGAGGCATCCCTCAGGGCCCTGTGATCTCTGCGTGGTTAGGGTCTGTTGCACTATTTCCCGTGGACCTTGCAGCACTTGAGTTAATGAAGAAATACAATGTAGATGAGGAGACTCATCTAGGTTACGCAAGGTACGTTGATGACATTATATTATTGGCTAGTAGCGCTGAGTTGTTGGAAGAGCTACGAGAGGTAGTAGACCTAAAGACACGGGCTTTAGATTTGGCATTGCTAGCCAAGGCCGACGCAATTCCTCCGATGACAGCGGAGGAATTTTCTGATTATGCGAATCAAGGACGTGCGTTGGAGGCGTCGGGCCCCGCCTGGGAGCCGCCTTTAGCAGGTGATGGTGAAACAGGATGGGAGTTTTGGTCAGGTGCTCCTGCATCGGACAGACAGTCAGCTCTGCACCTATTATCGAACTGGGAAATATACAGGAGCTCAACAGATGTTGTTTTGCAAACTGTAAAGACATCGTTCTTAGCAATGGATTTGCGATCAAGCGAACTTGCAAAAGGTGCTAGGTTGCTTTGGTATGCTGTAGCATCTAAATTATCTGTTGCAGATTCGGAATCAGATTCGATTGCGGATAAAGCATGGAAGCTATATGAGAAATATTGGAAAGAATGTACTGAAGACGCAGGGTGGAGTTTAGACTCCGATAGTTTTGGGTGGGAGGCCCCAAGCCTGTTCGCGTTAGAAGGCCTGGAAAAGCTTATTGACCATAAAAATAGCCTTCAGCTAGGTTTGAGTGCGTCAGAAAATGCTCTTCGGCAAAAGCGAATTTCTTATTTGGCGAAGGTCGTGCTTGAGGAAGGATTTAGACAGAATGTTCTAACTAGCGACTCAAAGCTCAAGTATCAATTAGAAAAAAGGTTGGATCTGCTAGAGTGGAAGGCGGCGAAATCTTGTGGGGTGCCAGTACGTAGAACTAAGACCTATGCAGAGCGGTCTATGCATGTACGCTCCTGGCTGCCTTTTGACTGGTTTCATGCGGCCGTAGAACAACTGATGTTGGCAAATCGGTGTTCTGAATCTGACCCGTTAAGCTCGTATGTGACGCAATATAAAGCTTTGGCGAGAAGCGTAGGAGAAGATAATAATGAATCGTATAAATTTTACCGATATTTCCTACCTTCGGACGGAAATCCAGATGATCTAGAGTTTTTCGCTAAATCAGGGACAAAGTATTTTGGTTTAGCTTTACAGGTCTTGGTTGCATTGATTCCGAGAGAGAGCATTATTAGTTTGCTCTCTAAGAGAGCTTGCTTGTTAAGTTCTCTGGGAGCAGGAGGTAAACTCCTAATAATGCCTCCTCTTCCCGGCGTTAATCAAAGGCGGATGGTTGCATGTAAAGTAGATGAAGGTACTACTGATAATTTATGTAGTGTAAATTCATTTGAGTTTTATGACGTATTTTCTAAGGAAAATAGTCAATCTGATCTGGTTTTTTTGGGTGCTGAAAATGGAGTGGTTATAGCCGCGGCGCCTGAATGGGTTGTGGAGGAAAGCCCTAGCTCAGCATTGCTTAAAAAAGCTTCAGATTTACCAGTAGGTCTTAATCTATTTTTATTAGACAAACCACCGTCAGGAAAGTTTATTGTAAATGCCAGCGTGTTGAGACAGGCTGCAAATCTCTACAGATCGTTAGTTTTGATGATGGCTGAGTACGAAAGGCAAAATGATGGCCTGGAGTTGATTCCGGCCTGGCCCTATATAGCGATTAATACGCCTGGTCAAGCCTCCTATCTTATATGCGAGGGTGTGCCAAAAGGAGAGGTGGGTAATAGAGCTTTTGTGAGAGATGGCGGCCGGGCATTGAGGACTATAGAGGTTCCAATCTATGAGGCTCAGCTATGGCGTGCTGGTGTAGCTCTAAGTGATTACTTAGGATTTCATGATGATATAGCCAAGTTTAGCTCATCCGAGTCAGAGGTGCCTTTAGATGAGGCGACGCTCGCAGAACCTTCTCATTACGTTTTGAGAAGCCAACTTCGAAAGCTGAGAGGGGCGTTTGCCAACTCACAAATTGGGCGACGCATAATACCTCACAGTTTTCTTCCAGCTAGCGTTGAAAGAGCTCTTGAGTTATTAGAAAAATTTCCGGATACAACTGACAACCCCCTTTTACAATTGATGCATCTTCTCGCAACGGAAACTGAAACAGCGGGGATGTGGGTTCGCTATGAGAAGCATGTTGATTTAACAGAGTTAACTATATTTCTTCGGGCAATTGCCGATAGAGTTTTGAGCAAATTACCTTTGAGCATTGGCGAGGTCTTAGCCACTGCTCCAACTGCAACAATTGGGCTGCGACGGGATTTGGTGGGGATCTTAACCTTCACTAGAAGCTTGTGGTCAATGGACCAAAACGCTCAGATTTCTCCATTATTCGCATGGAGAACACTTCGAGCAGGAGCAGTAAGCTCCGGTATCGCTGTTGCTTTGCAGGGTATTCTTGCCTCGCTCAGAAGCCATGGTGGATTTGCAAGATACGAGGGGTTTGATTTTCCCGTCGAGTGGGAGATTCCGCCCACCAGCGTAGCTGTGGTGGATTCCGGGAGAACGGATACAAACATTGATGACAATGTAAGTCTTCTGGATTTATTACGTTTGCTTGTCACGCATTTGGGTTACCGGATGAGGTTGGCAGATGATGGCAGCCCACAAATATCATCATGTATTAGCAGCGCAATAGAAACAATCGCTGTAGCACTCGCAAGTATAAATACTAAAGATTTAATTGAGCCAGAGCCGACTGATTGGCCTTTCTTCGACGTTACAGAAAAGGCTCTTGATGTTCTTAATCTTGAGTTGCTAGAAACCGTCTGCAATATGGTTAAAGACTTGGATTTTGAGCTTGGTCTTAAGGTGGTTCTGGTTATGGAGCAAGCTTATGGTTTCAATGCGCAAACCAAACGCTTTACAGACTCTAGGGGACTTGCTTGGGATATAAAGCCTTGGATGATCTCGCAATATCCGTTGCGAGCTCGACATGTAGAGGAAAGCTTTGACTCTGATCGAAGAGTAGTTCGTGTATGGACAGAGGTTTACGATAGGAGTAGTGATCGACTGCTTTCGATTTCTGTTCTTGGTGAGCCATTTGCATCCATTGCGCTGTTAAAAACGTCTGCAAATACTTCTGAAGATAATAGTGTTGTAGCAAAGGTCGGTAGTGATGAAGTTATCCCGCTAGCGGAAGTAGGGCAAGATACGCCTGTGGAGGTAGAAGACGCTGAGCCTCAAAAAGATATTTTTTCTCTGGAGGCGGGTGAAAATATCGATTCAAATGATCAATCTACCGATAATCGCGCCCCGGTCTTTGCTGAAAAAACTGAAAATAGACCCGTTGAAGTGGTACTTAGTGAGGCGACAATTAAAGCAAGGGCAAGCTCTTTCAAGTTAAGTCAGAAGGGGGCTTGGAGAGATCGAAAGGATAGTAGGAATTTAGGGCATGTGCGTGTTGCGTTTGTTCAGTGGGATCATCAAGAGCTAAGTTATGCTCATCCGATGGTTGAAGCTACGCCAAAGAAATGGCCTTTTAGTGCTGGCTGTAAATCCACAGTAATTAAAAAGCTAAGATATCTAAAAGACTCTCCTTACGGTTCCCTTTTAAGCGCCACTGATGCAACTGGATTAAATCATCTTTGGAGAGAGAAGAAGATTTTGTTGCCAAGTTGGGTGGAGCACCGTCGTCGTAGGCTACTACGTAGTGTTGTGGATGCATGTGAATCTTTTGGTGTGGATTTGTTAATCTTGCCGGAGTACTCAGTGCGTCCGGAAACAGTCAGATGGTTGAAGGATAAGTGTTTACCTGGAAAAACGGTTGCTGTGCTAGCCGGAACTTACTTGGAGTTTGACTCTGAATCGATACTTCCTGCCAAAAGCGCGACTCTTAATCTTTTATGGCCTGTTCCGAAAGATATACGCGAATACCTGAAGCCTTCTGAAGTTCGAGGCGGTCTGAGTGAGAATTCTGCAAATGATGAAATTAGCCAAGGTATTGTTCTAAATTTAAGTCGGCCAAAAAAATATAGGTCGGTTGCTCTGAATGAGTTTATACGGCCTGGAACACAACCCTTGGCGCCATTGTTTGTTCCTGGAAAAATAGTAGATAAATTACGTCTTGACTGGGAAATAAGTATTGAGGGCGTAGTGAAGTTGCTCGCCTACTCTGGTTTGCCTTTGGCGAATTTTATGGAATTAATTTGTTCTGAGATATTTCTTTTTACGAGTCCCACGAATATTCCTGAGATGGCGAGGGACTACGCAGCTATGTGTTCGAGGTTTGGACTTGGAGTGTCCGAGGGTGATGTATGGGAGGATCTTAAGGGGCTTTCTAATTGGCTGTCAGTTTGTTCAAAAAACGGTGGGGTTGGCTCTCGAAGGTCGATCATGATTGTTCCAGCTGCCACAACGCGTACCGCTGACTACTGGATAGCAGGTCAGGCTGGCCTGTTAGCAGCTGGTACAACGACCGTCTTCATCAACGGTGTCGGTTCAGGCTTGAAAGGCGGCAGTTGCTTTATCGGGCGAGAGAGTTGGAAAAACGGAGGGGGAACACATGGGTACATCGAAAGCTTAACTCCATATCATGGTTGGTCGAAAGGTATTTATTACAATAGTAAGGACGACCCATTGAGTGACGGGGATCAGGCGTTGGTTATTGCGGACATTGACCCCCATAATATGCTTGAAGGCAAACCTCGCCCTCAAATGCTTCCTGTTCCTTTACAGTTGGTTGCCTATTTACCAATTGCAGAAACTGTCGATGAGAAAACACTAGATCGTAGGTTGTGCGCAGCGATTCCCTCCAACGGCGAGTTATCCGATCCTGGTAATGTAGTGCGAGAGCTTTCAGGGAAGCTAAGAAGCCGGAGTTTATTTTGGCAGACTATTGCGCAAGGTATAAATAACATAGATATTAAATTTTTCGAAGGGTTTAGTAAGAATTTTTCTGATGAAAGAACAATGCAAGAAAGAGCAAAATCGTTTTTCAATAACGGTTATCAACAGCCGTTTTCATCTGTGGAAAAGCAAGATCTGCTATCTTCACCTGCCTTTTATGATTGGATTGATGCAGATATGACTTTGCGAGAAGGTGAGGAGTTACCGTTTATCTCAGTTCCTTCTTGGATCGAAGAACAGTAAAAATTGGAACAAATGTTGGTGCTTTTATATGATAAACCGCCTACTCAGTATTTTTCCTCGCTGCGTTAATGCTCCGGTATCTGATACAGAGCGCCGAGGTTGTAGAGTGATCACGGTATGTCCGCTTCTGGCCGTCTGCTGCCTGTCACCACGGCAGCTTTTGGCAGACTTCTACCTATTCTCGACGGAGGGGATGATCAACAACGTTCGAATTCGGGAGGTTTACCATTCCGTATGCGGCTCTGAATTACTTGCAGACCAACGACGTGGTGACATCTAAAAAATCCCGAGTTCGATTCCACCGAACGCCATAACTAGCTGATTTGTTTATAGTTACTCGTTGGGGTACGCCGAATTTTCCAGCGAACTCCAGATGCCCGAAAAACCTACTCTCGCCGAAACATACCGTTCGTCTGGTGCCGCACCATACAAAACGAAGCCTCCACAGAAATGTGGGGGCTTTGTTGTTTCTGGGGATTGGATTTCAGAACCGCCGATATTCCGGAGAACTGCTCCACCAGAAAAATCCCACACCCTGCAAGTTGCAGCCCATAAGCCATCGCGCTAACCTCCTCCCCGTCGCTGCTCATCAGTGACCGGGCCTGGAAACCCGATGCTTAAGGACGCTACAGCGTCGTCAATCAATCAGCAGGCGCTTTTTTTATGCCTGTTGTTTGTGCTTTTTGGCGGCTGTACGTGGGAGGCTTGTGCCTGCCGGGTTCCTTTTGCCTCGGTTTCCAGCCCGCGTACAGCTGCCACCTTTCGCCTGGAAACGTCTGGGGCAGCTCTTTTTGTTCATGCAAAGGGAGTTAGCTATGCCGTACGAAATACCGCCTGAAACCATTCGCTCCTTGGGTAGCATTTGCCGACTTCCACTATCCGGAGGCCAGCAATGAACACCTCACCCCCAGCAACCACCCTCGGTGCCGTAACCTTCGCAGACTGTGGCGAAAGCAAACACGATATGAAGGTCTTCCGCGTCAATGCCGGCATTCCCGTCCAGGAAGCCCTTGAACACGCCTCCCACCTGCTCTACTACGCCAATGTTCTCTCGCTCGATGCCGCCATGGATGTAGACGGGGAAAAGTATGCGTTTTCTTCGCACTACCTGGGCGAGATGGGTAAAGCGATCCTCGACGATGTGCTCCTGGCCATGCAGCCCGAGGGGCCTGAGCCGCAGTAAGCCGTTCGCGCCCGATGCTGTGCGTCGGGCGCCTAAATGCTCATTAGGCCTGAGCCCAAGCAACCGAACTCTTCGCAAAATACCGACTAGGCACCTCCCCCAACACCCGCCTGAAAACACTCGTAAACGCACTCGAGCTGCTATACCCCAAATCAATCGCCACCCGCGTCACCGACTCCCCATTCCCCAACCTGACCACCGCCGCCAACAGGCAGGCTTGCTGGCGCCATTCCACAAAGCTGATGCCCGTCTGCTGGCGAAACAAGCGGGTGAAGGTGCGGCGGCTCATGCCGAGGCGTTGGGTCATGTCGTCGATGCTGGTTTCCAGTGATGGCTGTTCCAGCAGGTGGCGGCAGATGGGGGCCAGCCGGGGGTCGTTGGGGAGTGGGGCGTTGAGTGACAGGGGGCGCATGTCGGCTATTTCGTCGAGCAGCAGGGTCATCAGGCGGCCGTGCAGATGGTCCTTTTCGTACAGCGCCGGTATGTCGATGGCGCGGGTCAGCAGTTCGCGCAGCAGCGTCGATACGCCGAATACCTGGCACTGCGCGGGCAGGTTCAGGCGGGTTGCGGCGTGGGGGCGGATGTAGGTGTTGAGCATGGTCACCGGGCCGCTCATGCTCATTTCGTGGGGCACGCCCGCCGGGACCCAGATGGCGCGGTGGGGTGGCACCACCCAGTTGCCCTGTTGGGTGAAGACGGTGATCACGCCGCAGGCGGCGTAGGCGAATTGCCCGCGGCGATGGGTATGCACCGCAAAGTGCTGGCCATCGGCATAGTCGTTGGCGGTGACCACGGCGTCGCGGGGGGTGTTTTCGTAGGGGTCGATGTCAGTTTGGCGCATGGCCCGAATTTAATGATTTATGACCTGATAGTGCAAGCGAGCCATTGCGCCTATTGCGCATAGTTGCGCCTTGGCTGGCGCACACAGGTGCCGGCGCTGCTTTGTGGAATCAGAACACCATGCAAAAGAAGCATCTGGCCCTGGCCGTGTTGGTGACGGCTGTCTGGGGGCTGAATTTTCCGATTACCAAGTTGGGGCTGGCGGGGGTTGATCCGCTGTTGCTGACTGCGCTGCGCTTTACGTTGGCGGCGTTGCCGTGGGTGTTTTTTGTGCGGCGCCCGGCCATTGCCATGAAGTGGTTGGTGGCCTACGGGCTGATTTTCGGGGTGGCAATGTGGGCCTTGATCAACCTGGGGATTGAATGGGGTGTACCGCCAGGCACGGCAGCCTTGTTGATCCAGTTCAGTGCGTTTTTTACCCTGGGTTGGGGGGTGTTGTTGTTTCGCGAGCAACTGAGCGTCGGGCAGATCCTCGGGGTGGGGTTGGCGGCTGTAGGACTGGTCGGTATTATCGCCAGCAGTCCGGGCGAGGCGACAACCCTGGGTTATGGCCTGTTGCTGGTAAGTGCGTTCAGTTGGAGTGTGGGCAACGTCATCATCAAGCACTCAAAAGTGCGCGAGATGTTTGCCTTTGTGGTGTGGGCCAGTCTGTTCCCGCCGCTGCCGTTGTTGCTGCTGACGTGGCTGGCCCATGGATCGGCGCCATTCACTGCGCTGGTCACCCATATGGAGTGGCTGACAGTGTTCTCACTGTTGTTCCAAGTGTACGCGGCTACGCACTTTTGTTACTGGGGCTGGAACCTGCTGCTGCGCGAGTACCCGGTCTCCAAAGTGGCGCCGTTGTCGTTGCTGATCCCGGTGTTTGGCGTCACCGGCTCCATGCTGTTGCTGGGGCATCAGGTCGATCTCAACGAGGGAATCTCGATTGCGCTGATTTTGTCGGCCTTGGCAGTAGGGCTAGTGAAATCGCGCCCAGCGAGGACGTCATCTGCCGCTTGATGCCAAGGGCGACGCGCGCAAGATGGCACTTAGCCATATTTCTAATTGACACCCCCCTCCCCGTCCTTTAAAACCCATGCATTCGCTGCGGGAACCCTGCCCCCAACAGCACCCGCCGTTTTTTATCGAGACATGGATGTCGAAGAACCCGCCGCTTTTTAATCGTCGTCGCTATTTGCTCGCGTTTTTTATCGTGTTGCTGGCGGTGCTCGACCCCTTCGGCCTGGCCAGTTCCAGTGACAAGGCATCCGCCCAGTGGCTCAACCGGATGTTCTCCAGCAATTACCCGAGCACCGGCCAGCAACATATCACCGTGGTGTTGATCGACGACGCCTACCTGATGCGCAACAACACCTCATGGCCGATGCCGTATAGCGAGCAGAGCAAGTTGTTCAAGCGCTTGCTGGCCTACAAGCCCAAGGCGGTGTTTGTGGATTTGCTGTACAGCCACGATCACTCCCTGGGCGACCCGACGCGGGGCAGCCAGTTGTTGGCGAATGTGTTCGAGCGCTATCAGCGCCGGGGCATTCCGTTGCTGCTGGCCAACACCGGGGTGACACGGGGCGAGAATGGGCAGGCCAATACCCTTGAGCAATTTGCCGCGTTCAGCCAGCCAGGGCTGGTGGTCTGGGACGGTGTGGACGACAAGTACCCCTTGGCGATGCCGACCGCGCTGGGGGTAATGGAAACCCCGGCCCTGGCGCTGTACCGCCAGTTCTGCAAGGGCCAGCCGTGTGCCGACCAACTGCCGCGGGATGCTGAAGCCGCTGCACAGCTACAGCCGATCGCCGTGCAGTGGGGCTTGAAGCTGGCGCCGCAGCAGGCGCAGATCGCGGATATCCGGCACTGCGCACCACCGCGCAACTTTGTGCTGGATGGGGTGGCGCAATTGTTCCAGGCGGTGTTCTGGAAACTCGACGACTCCGCCCAGGCCCGTTGCCCGTATAGCCTGACCCTGTCGGCCAGCGACCTGGAGGTCAGCTCGCCGGAAGACCAGGCGTTGGTGGCCGGGTTGCTGCGCGACCGACTGGTGATGGTCGGGGCCAGTATCACCTCCACCGGCGACCTGGTGCAGTCGCCCGTGCATGGGCTGATCCCCGGGGTGTACCTGCATGCCATGGCTTTGGACAACCTGATCGACAAGGGCATGGATTACGACCGCGAGCCGGCCAATTTCCCGAGGTTGAACCTGCACTGGGTAGACGTCCTGGAGCTTGGGCTGCTGGCGCTGATTATCGTGCTCAAGGCCCTGCATGCACGGCGCCTGGCCGGTTTGCAAACCTGGACTCGCTGGCGGGATCAAGAAACCCGCTTCTTCACCACACCCTACCCGTCGTGGGGGCTGGTGATGCTGGTACTGCTGGCGGTGTGCTGGGTGCTGTATCTGAACCACATCACCCTGGTCAACGTGCTGGGTATTGTTTTGCTGTCATTGGCGCTGTTCAGCGAGCGGATCGAAGCTTTCTTCGACCGTGGCCGCTGAGGGTGCCGCCATGTCGTCTCACTCAAGGAAACCAAGGATGAACAGAATCCTCATCGTGTTACTCGCCGCGCTCTACAGCCAGGGTGTACTGGCCGAAACCCACGTCATCAAGGAGTTCCTGGCCGACCCGGTGGAGGTGGTGGACGAGCAGGGCAAGCTGCAGCGGGAAATCGCCCGCAAAGACACCCCCAAGCAACCCGTTCAGGTGTTGAAACTCAACAAGGAACTGGAACTGGTCCAGGTGGAACTGGCTGGGCAGAAAGTCTGGCTGGATACCGGGGACCTGCGCATCGAGCCGCCCTTCCACGTCACCGAGCTGCCGTGCCAGCTCATGCCCCAAAGCCTGGCCAAGGACAGTAACAACAAGTCCACCCTCGGCTACGGTGCCGGCTGCAATCAATAAGGGAGTATCGCGGTGAAGGGATATCTATTGCTGGCCAGTGCATTGCTCAGCGGCTGCGCCACCTTGAAGGGGGCAGACCAGGCGTTTATGAACCTGGTGGGGCCATCGACGCAGTCGCGCGTCGAAGGCCACTATGTGGATAACGCCGACGTGCGCCAGTACTACAAGCTCGACCCGCAGCGCGCGGGCCAGCAGCGCTTGAGCTACGACGGCCGCACCGTACCTGCCGCCGAGGCGCGCCAGCAGAACCTGGTGGATATCCCGATGCTGCAGGTGTACTTGCAGGGCATCGTCACGCGCCTGTCCAAGGGCTGGCCGGGGCAGTTGCCGCTGTTGCAGGTGAAGATCACCGACAGCTACACCTTCGGGCCGTCGGCGGACCCGTACGGCAATATCTTCGTGCCCCTGGGCATGCTGGAGAACGTCGGCAGCGAAGATGAAATCGCCGCCATGCTCGGCCACGAAATGAGCCATGTGCTGTTGCATCACCATGACCGCGCCGCTGCCTTCCAGCAGCAGAAGGATATGTTCACCACCGTGGCGTCCACTGTGGCCCTGGCAACCGTGGCGGCCAACACCGGGGTGGACCGCAGTTCAGGCACCATGAAACTGTTCAGCAAGGACCCGGCCGGCACGCAAAAAACCATCGGCAATACTGTGCTGTATACCTCGCTGGCCAACAGTTTTTCCGACAACGTGTGGAGCACTGCGTGGGGCCGCAGCCAGGAAGACCAGGCCGATCTGCTCGGCACCGACCTGATGATCCGGGCCGGCTACGCGCCCCGTGCGGCCACCCACAGCCTGGAGCGCCTGAATGATTTCCAGGGCAAGCAGAAACCATTGCTGACGGGCTTTCTCACCGCCCGCAAGGACGCGATGCAAGACTCATTGCAGCAGTTCAACCTCGACCGCTTTACCAAGGAGCTGGACGTGCTGGTCAAGGACGGCCTGACCCATACCATCACCGCCACCACCGATTACTTCAACCGCTCCCACATGTCCGCCATCGACCGTGACACCGAGCTGCGCCAGTACCTGCAACGCGAGTACCGCAAGGAGCGCCGCGCCCGGGTCAACACCACGAACTGGCCGAAGGTGCGTGACGCCGCCCCTGTGGCCAAGGCCATGCAGGGTTACAAGGACGCCTACGCCGCCACCGCTGCCCTGGCAAAAAACAAGGTGCCCGAAGCCGATGCGTTTATCCGGCGCGCCTTGAGTTCACCGGTCAAGGACCAGCCAAACATCCGCCGCACCGCCTACGCCGTGCGCCTGGCCCAGGGCAAAAACGCCGAGGCGCTCCAGCAATTGCAGGCGATCAAGGACTGGTCCCTGGCCGGGCCTTCGACCTATGACTTGATGATCAGCTACTACCTCAAGCGCGGCGATGGCAAGGCCGCGCTGGCCATGATCGACACAGCCGAGCGCCACTTGGGTTCGGAAGAGTTGTTTATCACCGAGAAGCTGCTGGCCAATCAGCAACTGCAGAACACCCAACAGGTGCAAAGCGTACTGCGCAAATGCGGGCAGTACCCGACACGCAAGGCCAACTGCCAGAAGTTGGCGCAGGTCAAGGCGTAAGGTTTCAGGCAGCCATAAAAAAACCCCGACACGTCGGGGTTTTTTATTGCCTGGTATCAGGCACGACGCACGATCTTAGAACACGTTGATCGGGTAGTCGGCGAACAGACGGATTTCGTTACCACCAACGTTGTAGTTGTTGGCGTTGGTCGAAACACGCAACCAGGAGGCACGGGCACGCAGGCTCAGGTCTTTAGCCGGGCCGCTCTGTACCACGTACTTGAACTGGTTGAAGATTTCACGCTCGGTGCCATCGCCACGGTTGCTACCGTCGTCGATGTTGGTGCCGCGCACGTAAGCGATGTTGTAGCTCAGGCCCGGTACGCCAAAGGTGGTGAAGTCAATGCCGTAGCCGACCTGCCAGGAGCGCTCGTCTTTACCGTTGAAGTCAGACCAGAAGGAGTTGGCCAGCAGGATGGTGTTACCACCGTCGCCGATACCACTACCCTTGGTGTTGTTACGGTAGCCGCCGTACATGTAGCCGGTGTCACCGGTGCTGCGCTGGTGTGCCAGGGTCAGGCTGTGCGGACCGAAGGCCCAAGTGGCGCCCAAACTCCAGATTTTATTGTCGCGAGCGTCGGCATCACCTTGAGTCAGCTGGGCGAAGCTCTTGTCCAGCTTGGTCTTGTAGCCGTTGAAGTCAAACGTCAGGGACTGCTCTTGCGGCAGGGCCAGCACGTAGTTGACGTTGACGTATTGCTTCTTCAGCACGTCTTCCATGTCGGATGCGTACAGCGCGGCCGACAGGCTTTCGGTGAATTTGTAGCTACCGCCCAGGTAGGCGATGTTTTTCAGGTTGCCGCTGTCGGTGCCTTCGGCGCCTTTTTGGGCTTCCTTGGTGAAGTAACCGCCTTGCAGCTCCAGACCCTTGATCTCTTTGGAAACGATCGAGGTACCGGTGTAGGTTTCCGACAACAGACGGGAGTTGTCGTACTGCAGGACCGGCACGGCTGGCATCTGGTCACCGTACTTCAGTACGGTGCTGGAGATGCGTGCCTTGACGGCTGCGCCGCCCTTGGCCAGGTCGTGTGGTGCTGCGCCGCTGTCGCCTTGCTTGAAGAAGTTGATACCGCCAGCGCCGCTGCGACCTTTACCACCGTCCAGACGGATGGCGTATTGGCCGATCACGTCCACACCCACACCGACGGTGCCTTGGGTGAAGCCGGACTCAAACTTACCGATAAAGCCTTGGCCCCATTCAGCTTTATCTTTACCGCCGTCTTTGTAATCGCGGCTGATATACGCATTACGCGCCGCGATGTTCAGGTGGCTGTCTTCCACGAAGCCTTTGGATTGCTCCTGGTCGTTTGCCATTGCCTGAGTAGCGCTCAAAATCCCCAGAGCAATCAGACCCATCCGTTTATTCAACATTTTCTTATTCCTTATTACTGGTTGAGTACGCGCTGTGACACCTGGCTCCATTTGGCTTTTTTGGTATCAACTTTCCCCGGATAAAAAAAGGCCCGCGGACGACCGAATATGCCGCGGGCCTTTTTTTATAGGGAAGTCATGGCGGTTAGCCACAGGCGTTGGGCGAATCCTATCCGTGCCCTGAACCACGTGTCAATTTAGTGAATCGTCTGAATTTAGGCGAAAAAAGTCTAAGCAATATTATTTGGCCACTATTTACGCGTTATAGACGCTCAGCCGACTCATAACGTGAATAAGCGCTGGCGGGTAACGCATTTTCCGATGCGACAAAAAAACCCATAAAAACACGCAGAAATATTTAGAAATATTTATTCGAGCCAACAACACAAGAATAAATCACGCCAGCAAATGGCAAGCATTATCATTCGCGCGCAATTTTTCCTCCCTCTTACGGATGCACCCCCTTAATGCCAGCCTCTCGCCTGACGCCCATGACCCTTGGGCTTTCTGCACTGCTGTGCGCCGGATTTGCCTGCGCCGCAACCACACTGCCCGCCACCTCGATCAGCGCCGAAGCGGACGAGGACGACCCTCGCGTCAAAGACTCCAACACCGCCACGCGTACCAATACGCCGGTACGCTACGTGCCCCAGGCGATTGATTCGGTAAAGACCGAGAACCTGCGCGCCTACGGCACCAACGACCTGGGCCAGGCCTTGAGCGGTATCCCCAACGTCAGCAGCGGCGCCGATAC
>LNAP01001633.1_pt1 | contig 23522 bp, 18 predicted proteins | sample 602601 | NCBI WGS metagenome assembly LNAP01 (sample SAMN02440304, study PRJNA202911) | soil metagenome | biome: Subtropical and temperate rainforests or woodlands; isolation source: soil samples (1 kg each in a 20% v/v slurry with milli Q water) were... ...
TTCCTGGACTACGTCGTGGCCAAAATTACTCGCCCGCTGCCGCCGTGGCTCCCGTCAGACCGGCTCACAGTGGCAGGGTAACTGCCGGATTTAGGTTCAGTGCCGCTTCAACATCCGCCGTAAACCGAGCACGGATCGCTGCGTCAAAGCATCCTCCTTGCGGAACCATTCGTCACGGAAGTGGTTATGGCCGCAGTCACCCGTCGGCAAAAATCAGAAATCAAGAATTGCCTGCACGGTGGCTGAAGCCTCTATGCTTTCTTGGCACCCCGCTTGGCGGCAGGCGCTTTTTTCACAACACCAAGCTTGGCCTTGACCGGCTTTGCCGCCGTCTCACCAGCACCGACTTTTTCAGTCGCCGCTTCCGCCGGCTTTGCAGCAGCTTTTGCCGCAGATTTAGCCCCTGCTTTCGCCACGCGTGGCTCGAATTCAAAACTCACTTTGCCCGTGGCCGCATCGCTCGTTAAAAAGGCGGAAAACTTGCGCCGCGTTTTGTTCGACACAAAACCACGCAGCAAACTGGTTTTGCCGGTTTCCAGCAGCTTTTGCATTTCTTCGCGCGAGATTTCCTGCTGCAAAACCACCTTGCCAGAGCGAAAATCACAGGTCCTGGCCGCGCCCACAGACTTTTCGCACACATAGGCCATGCCATGTTCATAGACATTGGCCTGGCATTTCGGGCACGCGCCCAGCGGTGTTTGGCCTGAAAAATCAACCGCTTCGTCGGCCTCGGCATCGCTTTGGCCAAAGTCGAACTCAGGCATTTTCTCGGCATTGAGCTTGATCATGGCAGCAAAAGCGCGCCCCATCTTGCTGCGAAAGCCTTGCAAGGGGCCGATCACGCCCTGGCTTAGCAGTTCGTCCATTTCTTCTGGCGCCCACTGGCGGCTGGCGACCACTTTCCATAAACTGTAATCGCACGATTTGCACTGGAATTTTTTATAGTTTTCCTGAATCACGCCGCCGCATTTCGGGCACGGTGTATTCAACGTGGAAAATGCCGCATCGGGCAGCTCGCCTGTCTTGATGCGATCGACCATTTCGCGGGTTTTATCCACGATGTGACTCATGAACTCGCCCCTGGCCAAGCGACCCTGCTCCATTTCACGTAGTTTATGCTCCCACTCGCCCGTGAGCTCCGGCGAGCGAATTTCATCCACGCCAAGATTTTCCAGCGCAAACAACAGCGAGACGGCTTTGGCCGTGGGCTGCAATTCACGGCCGTTGCGGTGAATGTATTCTTCGGCAATCAAGCCCTCAATCGTTGCCGCGCGTGTGGCTGGCGTGCCCAAACCGCGCTCGGCCATGGCTTCGCGCAGCTCTTCATCTTCAATCAATTTGCCAGCGCCTTCCATGGCGGTAAGCAAGGTAGCTTCCGAAAACCGGGGTGGCGGCTGGGTGGCTTTCGCTTTGACTTCCACGTCCTTGGCCCAAACGCGCTCGTTTTTTTCCAGCGGCGGCAGATTGGGGCTCTCGCCCGCCTCCCCGCGCTCCTCTTGCGACTCCTTGCCATACACCGTCAGCCAGCCAGGCGTCACCAGGACTTTGCCTTCGGTTTTGAAGGCTTCGTTTTCCACCCGCGTGATGCGCGTGGTGATACTGTATTCGGCAGCCGGATAAAAAATGCCCAAAAAGCGCTTGGTCACCAGATCGTAAATTTTCTGCTCGGGCTCGGATAACGATTTAGGTATCGTGCCGGTCGGAATAATGGCAAAGTGATCCGAGACTTTGGCATTGTTGAAAATGCGCTTGTTCGGATGCACCCAGCCGTTTTTCAAGATCGTCGCGGCAAATGGCGCGTAGGCGGTCTCGCCCATCGAACCCAGGGTGTCTTTCACCGTGTTCAAATAGTCTTCCGGCAGATGGCGGCTATCGGTTCGCGGATAGGTGAGCGCCTTGTGCTTTTCATACAGCGCTTGCGCCAGCCCCAAGGTATTTTTGGCGGAAATGCCAAAGCGGCTGTTGGCTTCCCGCTGCAAAGAAGTTAAATCGTAAAGCATGGGGCAGGCTTCGGTTTTAGGCTTGCTCTCTTCCTCTACCGTCCCATGCTGACCCAGACACTTGGCGCGAATCGCATCCGCACACGCGTGTTCCCACAGGCGCTCGGCACGGGCGTGCTCATCGTTTTCTTTCTTGAATTTCTCGTCTATCCAGCGCCCGCGGTACACGCCAGCGACACACTGAAACTCCGCTTCCACTTCCCAGTAGTTGCGCGAAACAAAGTTTTTAATGCGCCGTTCGCGCTCGACCATGATGGCCAAGGTCGGCGTTTGCACGCGGCCCACGGGCGTTTTGTAAAAGCCGCCTTCCTTGGAGTTAAACGCCGTCATGGCGCGCGTGCCGTTAATGCCAATCAGCCAATCCGCCTCCGAGCGGCAACGCGCGGCGTCCGCCAGCGGCTGCATCTCGCTTTCCGTGCGCAAATGCGCAAAGCCTTCGCGAATGGCTGCTGGCGTCATGGATTGCAGCCATAACCGACGCAGCGGCTTTTGCTTTTCACCCAAGGCGTGTTGCGCCACGTAACGGAAAATCAGCTCACCTTCCCGCCCCGCGTCACAGGCGTTAATGAGACCCGTCACATCCTTGCGCTTGATCAGGCGCGTTAACAGTTTTAAGCGCTCTTGCGTGCGCTCAATCGGGTTCAACGCAAAATGTGGCGGAATGGCCGGCAGATGCGCAAAGCTCCATTTGCCGCGCTTGACGTCATACTCCTCGGGCACGACAAGTTCCAGCAAGTGGCCGATGGCTGACGAGAGGACATAATTTTCGCTCTCGAAATAGTCGCCCGTGCGCTCGAATTTTTCGCCCATGCCGCTCAATGCCTTAGCGATATCCTGGGCGACGGAAGGTTTTTCAGCGATGATGAGTTGCTTGGTCATATCTGCTTAATGGATGTCTATGGTTATCTATGGGCAAAGCAAATGGCTTGCGCGGGCGGCGCATCATAAGCTATCAGCGCAAGCGCAGGTAACGGGTTCGGCTGTTTACTGCAGAATGCCTCAACCAATTAATTCAGCAAAATACGCGTGACATCCTCGCTACCGTCCCAATCTGCCTCATCCGCATCTTCGGCGAGCAACTCTTCCAAAACCAAAGCATCCACCTCCCGGCGCGTACGCCAAATCATGGCCAGCACCACCACCTTGAAGCGATCCAGGGTGATTTCATCATCGGGCAGCGCCAGGGCGCGCTCAATCACAGCCTCGCGCAGGGGGGCATCCAGCGCGCCACAGTGCTCAAGAAAACCGATAAAGCCGCGGCACTCGGGTGACAAGCGATCCTGCTCTTCCGAGTCATAAATCCGCACAGCGCTGGCGCTGGGTGCAATGCAGGCCACTTGCTGCGCGCCCGCCAAGCCATCCATCCACGACAAGGCTTCGCTGATGTCATCGCTCTCAAAGCCAGCGGCCGAGAGCTTTTGCGCTAACACGCCGGCCGGCGGGCAGGTGTCGGGCAGGTAGTTTTCAAACAGGTATACAAGAATTTCCATCATGATGTCAGTCCCATTGTCAGTCCAAGCGCTGGTAAAGCCCCCCGGGCAGTTGCGCAACACGGCCGACGAGCTCCAATGGTAGCAGGATGGCAAGAAGCGCCGCTGGCGTCAAGTGACTCCTTGCCGCCAGGGTGTCCAAGTCACACGGCGCGCGGCCTAATACCCTGAGCACCTGCGCTTCGCTATGGCTTGCGGCATCTGGATTTTGTGCATCCACGGCAGACGACGCCAAGGGTTTGGCTGCATCGGGCGGCAAAGCGCCCTTCTCCGCCATGGACGCAGCTTTTACCCCGCTTACCTTGCCGGATGCCGTCTCGCCAGCGCGCCCCGCAGGCTTGGATCCGTCTCTGGAAAGTACCCTTGGGGTGCCGGCTTTTTGCCTCTCGCCTGCCGCAGGGGTTTCTTTATCGAAGTTTCCTTTATTCAAGACAGGCGCCGCATTTTGCCAGCGCAGTTCCTCCAGGATGTCTTGCGCGGATTCAACCAGCTTGGCGCCCTGGCGAATCAGTTGATGACAGCCGCGGGACAAGGGTGAATGAATCGAGCCCGGAATCGCAAACACATCATGCCCTGCTTCTGCCGCCAAGCGTGCGGTAATCAAAGAACCGCTTTTCGGGGCGGCTTCCACGACCAGACAACCCAAACCCAAACCCGCGATGATGCGGTTGCGGCGCGGAAAGTTCGAGGCCAAGGCGGGCGTGCCCAGAGGAAATTCGCTGACGATAGCACCGTGCTGGATAATCTCGCGTGCTAAAGCTGCGTTGCGCGCAGGGTACAAACGATCCACCCCGGTGCCCACAATCGCCACGGTTCCAGCGGGCGAGCTCAAGCCCCCCCGGTGTGCGGCAGCATCTATGCCCAGCGCCAAGCCACTGACCACCGTCAGCCCGGCCTGGCCCAAAACAGCAGAAAAAGCCTCCGCATCGCGCTCACCTTGTGCTGTGGCATTGCGGCTACCGACGACCGCGAACATCGGCTGAGCCAACAAATCAAGCCGCCCGCGCACATACAGCACCAGAGGCGGATCTTCCATCGTGAGCAAACTGGCCGGGTAATCCTTATCCGCCAAGGTGACGATATGCTGGTCCGGCTGCTCAGCCCAAGCCAGCGCGGTCAAAATCGCCTGATCGGGATTTTCCCCATCCCTTGCAGCGGCTGATTCTGTTGCGGCTCCTGTCGTCCTGGCCGTCACCAAAGCGTCAAACCCTTCCCCAGGCACAGCGCGCAAAATGCGCTCGGCCACTTCTGCGCCAACCCCTGCCGCCAAGGCGGTATAGCCCGCCGCAAAAATCGCTTCAGGCAAGCCAAAGGTTTTAAGCAGCGCACGCCGCGCGGCATTGCCCAGGCCCGACACCTGCATGAGGCGCAACCAGGCGGCCAGCGCAACCCGTGAGGCGATGTTCGGTTCAGGCGTCAAGGTTGAAACCCGGAATGGCCCCGCACGGCAAAACAAGGAGTGTCCTTGAGGAATCAAGGCGTATGTGCTGTATCACCGACAATCACCGGCTGTTGCGAACTCATCACCAAAGCGTAGGCCACACGATCAAACACGCGGAAAACAAACACCAGGCCATTCCTTGCATCTGGCAGCGTGTAGGTTTGTTTCTCACCTGCCAACCGATCATTGATGGTTACACCCGCTTTATCAACGGCGAGCACATGGCCTGGCTCAACGCCATCTTTTTTGCCCCGGTTCAGCACCACAACCGATTGCGGTCCGCCGTACATCACCCCGCCGTAAATCGACAATACCCGTCCAGACAGCATTTTTTCTGGTGCATGCGGCGTATAGCTCACCACATCCACGCGGGGTGCCGGCAGCAGAAAATCGCCCGCCAAGACCTCCTCTTTTGAGGTGAGCAGACGAAACGACGTCACCTCTCCCTGGCCGATAATCCTGGCCGTGCCCAGATATTTCGCCTCAAAACCCAAGTCCTTCCTGGTTTCCGGATCAGATAAGGCTTTCCCTGGACGAAACACCTGCCATATGCCTTTCACCGCCGCTACAGAAGTCGAAGCGGCCGCATAAGGCGTGGTGTAAATCGTATCGCCTGCGCCGGCGATCACACGGTTATCCTGCAAGCCCACCACGCGCAAGGCGTCTGCGATAGCGGCCTGATCGACCACCAGCGGTTGCGATAAGAACGGCTCAATATCTTGCGGCGGAATAGATGGAATCGGTACGGTAGAAGATTCCACATATTCGCGGGGCAATAATTTCTCGGTGGTTTGCGCGCCTGTTCCACTCGCGTTACCGAACCTTAGCCGTGGCGTTGCGCCACTGCGGTCCAGCACCAGCACCTGGCCCGGATAAATCCAGTGCGGATTTTTGATTTCCTGCGTATTCATTTTCCATAACGCTGGCCAGCGAAATGGGTCTTTCAGGTATTTGGCCGACAAACCCCACAGGGTATCCCCCCGTACCACGGTGTAGCGATCCGGCGCGCCATCGGCCAGCACCACGGGCCTGATTGCCTCAGCATGCACCAAGGTGGTTGAAATACATAGGAGTAGGACAGATATAATGTGACGCATGGCAAGACCTCCGGCCGGGTAGCTGGCGCTAAAAAATAGTGCCAGTGATTTTCGGTGATTGACGCGATAAACCTGCATCACCCGATTCTGCCCGACAATTCTTCCAGCATCAATTCTTTCAAGAGCTTTTTCATGGCCCAATTACCCATCTTGCGTTACCCGAACCCCCGCTTGCACAAAAAAGCGATGCCAATTGCCACGGTCGATGCATCCATCAAGAAGCTCGCCGCCGACATGGCCGAGACCATGTACGCCGCGCCTGGCATTGGTTTGGCGGCAACGCAGGTGGATCAGCACATTCGGCTCATCGTCATTGACATCAGCGACGATAAATCCAACTTGCAGGTTTTCATCAACCCGGAAATCACGCGCAAAACCGGCAGTTGCGAAGGCGAAGAGGGCTGTTTATCCGTGCCGGGCATTTATGAAACCGTGACCCGCGCCGAAACGGTTACCGTCAACGCCTTGAATTTGGATGGTCAAGCCTTTGAGCTCACCGCCGATGGCCTCCTGGCCGTTTGCATCCAGCACGAAATTGATCACTTGAATGGCGTAGTGTTCGTCAATCACCTGTCGCGCCTGAAACAACAGCGCATCAAGGAAAAGCTGCTCAAGCAAGCGAAAGCCCCGGCGTAATGCGCATTATTTTTGCCGGCACCCCGGCCTTTTCCGCCACGGCGCTCGAAGCGCTCATCGCCGCCGGACACGAAATTGTTTTAGTGCTCACTCAGCCAGATCGCCCGGCAGGGCGGGGTATGAAGCTGCAAGCCTCGGCCGTTAAAGAAACCGCGCTAGCGCACAACCTGCCGGTATTTCAGCCCGCCAGCCTCAAGGACATCAGCATCCATGAGTCCCTCCGCGCAGCGCAAGCGGACGTGATGGCCGTTGTCGCCTATGGCCTGATCTTACCGCAAGCTGTGCTGGATATTCCGCGCCTGGGCTGCCTTAATATCCACGCGTCGCTCTTGCCGCGCTGGCGTGGTGCGGCACCGATACAGCGCGCCATTGCAGCGGGTGACAGTGAGACTGGCGTGACCATCATGCAAATGGATGCGGGTCTGGATACCGGCCCCATGCTGCTGGCCGAATCGGTAAAAGTCGGCGCTGGCGAGACGGCAGGCGAACTACATGATCGGCTCGCAAGCCTTGGCGCACGTCTCATCGTCACTGTCGTCAATGCGTTGGCCCGCGGAGACAAGCTCACTCCAACAGCGCAACCAGAAACCGGCGTCACCTATGCCGCCAAAATCAGCAAAGCCGAAGCGCAACTCGACTGGCATGAGCCTGCCGACGTGCTGGCAAGGAAAATCTGCGCTTTCAACCCCTTCCCTGGGGCTAGCTTTAGCCTGAACAATGCACCCTTGAAGGTTTGGCGTGCTGAGGTTGTGGCAAGCCAGGGCAAGCCCGGCCAGATCCTGGCAACCGATGCACACGGCATTACCGTTGCCGCCCATGACGGCGCCTTGCGCCTGACCGAACTGCAAAAGCCCGGCGGCCGCCATCTCACCGGTGCCAATGCAGTGCATCTTTTTGAGAACTTTATACGCAACAAGCCGTAATGCCCCGCCGCAAATGAACCGCACCAGACACTGGCGATAAAGCCAGAAGCGTGAAATTTTCCGCACAGAAGATAGGCAATCCATGTCCAGAAATATCGAACAAATCATCGAGCATTTGCCGTTATTTCAAATGCTTGATGCAGAACAAAGAGCCCAGCTCCGGTTAGGCATTCATTCGCGCCACCTCAAAAAAGGGGATTTGGTATTTAGTGCGGGCGACCCCGCCCGGGGGCTTTATATCGTGGCTTTCGGCCAGATCAAACTCACGGTGCAATCCGTCCAGGGCGAAGAGAAAGTCGTCGAAATGATTGGCCCGCGCCAGAGCTTCGGCGAAGCGGTCATGTTTCTTGACCGCCCCTATCCTGTGACAGCAGAGGCGCTGGCCGACAGCCTGTTGCTTCACGTCGCACGCGACCAGATCAATGCCATGCTGGCGCAGGATGTCTCTTTTGCGCGCAAAATGCTGGCCGGGATGTCGATGCGGCTGCATTCGCTGATCCAGGACGTCGAGTCCTATTCGCTACGCTCAAGTACGCAACGCGTCATCGGCTACCTGTTGCAACAATGCCCCGCAACCGGCGGTAGCGGCGAGACATCCGGCCAAGCAGCGTTCATCTTGCCTGCCTCAAAGCAAGTGATTGCCTCGCGGCTGAACCTCAGCCCGGAAACCCTGTCGCGCATTTTCGCCGAGTTATCCCGTGCCGGGCTGATCGATGTCGATGGACGTGCCGTCAAAGTCAGCGCCGTCACTCAATTACGCGAATACGGATTGTAAGTGGCGATCGCACCCTTTATCCCGGCAAAAATCGTTCGCTGAACACCTGGGCTGGCGGGATGCCCCATGTGGCGGCTGCTTTTTCGGCCGCTTCGATCAATCGCGGCGGGCCGCACAGGTAAATGTCAGGCTGGACCGAGGCCTCAGCCAGCGCCTGGCGCAAAGCCTCGGCAGGCGTGCCAACAAAGCCCGGCCATTCGCCCTGTGGCTGCCAGACGCAAATCTCCACGACAAGTTGCGGCAGCTCGACTTTGAGGCGTTCCAGTTCAGCCAGAGCAAAGAGCTCACTCTCCTGATTCACGCCAAAGAACAAGCGCGCCGCCTGCATCTCCTGGTATTCAGCCATGCGGCGCAGCATGGCAAGCATGGGCGCAAGTCCTGTGCCACCGGCCACGAACCAGCGGGGGCGCAAGCTACCCTCTGCAATGCCAAACGCCCCCAGGGCGCCACGGGTCATCAGCTTCATGCCAGGCTGAGCCCGCTCGCGCAGAAATGCAGAGAAGCGGCCTTGTGGCTGGAGGCGTATAAAAAACTCCAGCAGGCCGTCCCAGTTGCTGGTGTTCGCCAGCGAATAAGCACGACGTTCCGCACTCCCCGGAATCTCCAGCTCCATGAACTGACCAGGCTCGAACTCTGCCGCGCCGCCATTGTCCATATCGGAGTCCAGGCGTAACGCCAGGCGCACGGTGTTTTCAGCGATCAATTCCAGGGCGACGATCTCGGCAAGACGCTGAGGCACCGCGTGAAACAAAATCTTCGCATGATCGTAAGGTAAGGCGATACACAGATCACTGCGTGGCGTGGTACGGCACATGAGGATGCCATTCGCATTGCCTGCAGGCAGCGCATCAGGGTTGTGCTCGCCCAGCAGGTAATCACCCGCAGTAACGCTGGCATAGCAAGCGCCGCAACTGCCTTGACAACATTGTGCGGGCAAACTGATATGGGCCGCTACCGCGGCATCAATGAGGCTTTGCTCCGGGTTGCAATCGAATTCCAGCGGCTGATTGTCTCGGGTGGTCAGTTGGATGTGATAAGTCATCAGGACATGTCCAAAGAAACCGGGAAGGCTAGCCTTCCCGGCAAGTCATACAACAAGAACGGCTCAAGCAGCCTTGCGCGACAAGGCCGCTGCGATGTCAGCCCTGGCCTCGCCTATGGGTTGAATACCGAATTTTTCCACCAGCACATTGAGGATATTGGGCGTCAGAAAGGCAGGTAGCGTGGGGCCAAGGCGGATGTTCTTGATGTCCAAAGCCAGCAAGGTCAGTAACACGGCTGCGGCTTTCTGCTCGAACCAGGAAATCACCAGCGACAGGGGCAGATCATTCACACCGCAATTGAAAGCCTCGGCCAGTGCCGAAGCAATCTTGATTGCAGAATAAGTATCGTTGCACTGGCCTAAATCCAACAGGCGCGGAATACCGCCAATATCGCCGAAATCGTGCTGGTTAAAGCGATATTTATTGCAGCCCAGGGTAAGCACCACCGTATCTTGCGGCACCTGCTCGGCGAATTCCGTGTAATAGTTGCGCCCGGGCGCTGCCCCGTCACAGCCACCGATCAGGAAAAAGTGGCGGATGGCACCGGCCTTCACCGCGTCAATCACCTTATCGGCCACACCCAGCACGGCGTTATGCCCGAAGCCCACGGTCACTGTTTTTTCCGGGGCATCTTCCTTGAATCCCGGCAAGGCTTGCGCTGCCTGGATGAGCACGGAAAAATCATGGTTCTCGATGTGCCGCACCCCTGGCCAGCCTACCGGACCCGCAGTGAAAATGCGCTGACGATACTGCGGCTGCGGTTCGATAATGCAATTGGAGGTCATCAAGATCGGACCGGGGAATGCGGCAAACTCGGCCTGCTGATCCTGCCATGCGCCCCCGTAGTTACCCGCCAAATGCGGGTAAGCCTTGAGCGTAGGGTAAGCATGGGCGGGCAGCATTTCGCCATGGGTGTAGATATTGATGCCCTTGCCTTGGGTCTGCTCCAGCAAGGCGTGCAAATCGCCCAGGTCGTGGCCGGACACCAAAATGGCCTTGCCTTTAATCGGGCTCACGCGCACCGCCGTCGGCTGCTGCTGACCAAAGCTGCCCGTATTGGCAGCATCGAGCATCTCCATGACGTTAAGGTTCACGTGGCCAAGCGCTAAAGCCTGCTCCAGCAAGGCATTGATGTCTGTCGGTTCATCGGCAAGAAAATCCAGCGCCCGCTCTACCCCGGCATAGACTTCTGCATTTTCGTAACCCAATACGTGTGCATGGTGGGCGTAAGCGCAGACCCCCTTGAGCCCGTACACCACCAATGCCCGTAAACCTATGACATCCGCCCCGACCGTTTCGATACCCGCGTTGATGCCTACCTTTTGCGCATCCAGCAGCAGACCATTGAGATCAGCCGCTGGCTGCCAGGCCGCAGGGCCCGTCAGCGCTTCAGGCGACAGCCCTTGATTTTGGGCGGCAGCTTCATACACCGCCCTGGCCTGATCGCGTACTTTTGCGGCCTCGTGCAATAAAGAGACGAAACGCGCCGCATTGAAGTTCACATTGGTCAGCGTGGTGAACATGCCATACAGAATAAAACCACCCGCAGCATCATTCGCGGCCCCAAGATCACGGGCGCGACGGCTGTATTGGGCAATCCCTTTCAGGGCATAGACCAGCAGATCCTGCAAATCAGAGGTATTCGCATCCTTGCCGCAATTGCCCCTGGCAGAAGCGCAGCCCGGCTGGGCATGGGTGCGATCGGTTTGTTCACATTGGTAGCAGTACATGGCTTTCCCCTGGATAAGTTCATTCTGCCGACGGGTTGTCGGCGGCCACGCAAGTTACCCCGCTGCCCCCCTTTGTATCCTTGACGCGCATCAAGATTTTTGAAATCCGGCGACAAGCCACATTGCGGGCAAGGTCGGCCATTTTGTTGCCATGCCACAAGCCATGCCTGGGCACACGCCGTATCACCAACGCCGACTTTTCTACGGATTTCAGACCCTGGCCTTGCCAGGAAAAAGAATTGCACAAGCCTCACAAGCCGTGTGCCGCATTCAGTGTGCCGCATTCAAAAAATTTCTGCTAAAACTTCAATACCTCGCCCCGGGTTGACTTAAATCAAATGGCGCAAGCGGCCACTCTATGACAATGGAAAATTTGGTGGAGAAAACCCATACGCTGAACCTGTAGATGGATCATCAGCGCATGGACAATGACGAGACAGTGAATTCCTAAAGCAATGCCGTAGCAAGCGTTAACCACATTGACACGCGCGACCATCGCACAAGCCGAGTAATGCAATGCCTTGCCACACCCGTTGCCATCCGATCACCGGAACCACTAACCAAAAAGAAGGGAGGAACAATGCGCAACATCAGGTTGTTTGACGCAGCAAATCACAAGTTCATATTGCTCAACGAGAGCGACTCTGGCGAAGAAACCGGCATTCGCTCCAACCAATATCTCGTCATGCACGGCGATGCTGGCGTGTTGCTTGATCCGGGCGGCTTTGGCGTCATGCCTAGAGTACTTGCTGAAATGCTGCGCTACACCACCCCTGACAAAATCTGCGCCTTTATCCTCTCGCACCAGGATCCGGACATCATTGGCGGTTTGGCCACCTGGTTTGAACTCACCGCTGCGCCAGCCTACATTTCACGCTTATGGACCCGCTTTGTACCTCATTACGGCCTGAGGGATGCGTCCCGCTTCATCGGCGTGCCCGATGAAGGCATGAGCGTTGAACCCGCTCCGGGGTTGCATCTCAAGATTGTGCCCGCCCATTTTCTGCATTCGGAAGGGCAAATCAACGTCTATGACCCGGTAGCCAGAATCCTGTTTACCGGCGATATTGGCGCGGCCATGCTGCCGCCCGAAAAAGATGACGCTTTTGTCGATGATTTTGCCGCACACCTGCCCTTCATCGAAGGCTTTCACCGCCGCTACATGGTTTCCAACCGGGCGATCCAATGCTGGCTGGAAACCATCGCCGGATTAGAGATCGACATACTGGCGCCACAGCATGGTCCGGTTTATCGCGGCGCGGCGGTAGCGGACTTTCTCGCCTGGCTGCGCGACTTGCAGTGCGGCGTGGACCTCATGCAAAGCGGTGGCCGCTTCCCCTTGCTGTTACAAGGTTAAGCGCCATGCAGCCTGACACCAACCTGGAGGCGGCGCGCATCCGTGTCATGGAGCGCATGGCGGCTCTGCTGGAGAGCCAGATCCGTACCCAGACTTTCAGCGATGGCGTAGCCGAACTGAGCATGGCGACGCATCGTGACATCATTGCTCAACTGCATGGCTTGATCTCCCAAGGCGGACCACAAGCGCTGGTAGCGGGGCTCGACGAGATCGTCTCAACTTGCCAGCGCCTCGATTCGACTTTGTCCCTCCTGTCTGCAGAACGCCACCGACAGCGGCAGCGCAAGGCTGAGCTGATCCGTGCCACAATGCAGGAGTTTTCAACGACCATCGACGACCTGGCCGAAACGCTGATCGAAAAAAACCTGCTTGATCGGCAACGGCAAGTGCTCGAACGCATCATTTTGTCACACGAGAACGTGACCCAATGGCAGGAGTTCGTACAGGAAATCCTGCTCGATTTTCATGCCATTTTCCCGTTCAACTTTTTCTTCATCGCTTTCGTTGAGGAAAATGGCCTTGCCTTGCATCTTTATTATCGTGGACATTATGTCGAAGATCTCAAAGAAGCCGCACGCCGCAAGCTTTCCCAGCAGATGCTCGCTACCCTGGGACTGCCGTCCGATGCTCCGCTGGACATTACTGAATATGAAGTAGGCAGTGGCGAGGCCAGTTGTGCCATGGAGGACATTCGCCTGCTCACCGTGGCTGTACCCGGAATGGAACCAGGACTGGCCGGCATCCTTGGCGCCGCCTTCGCTTCTGCCTCGGGCTTGACGGTGCAGGAGGAAAGTGTCATCCGTTCCATCCTGGCCGTCATGGTGATGGTAGTCGGGTCTTCCAAAGCACTCTCGCGCACCCTGGCCGAGCTTGAGTATTACTCAATGCACGATCCGCTCACCGGGCTTTACAACCGGCGTTATTTCAACCAGATGCTGGAATATGAAATCGGCCGCTCAGAACGGCACAAGCATGATTTTTGCTTGCTGCTGATTGACCTCGACGACTTCAAGGACATCAACGACTCCTATGGTCATCCGGTCGGGGATGAAACCTTGCGCGGCGTAGCTGAGATTTTGCAGGCGCATGTCCGCAAGGGCGATCTGGCGACACGCATCGGTGGCGACGAGTTCATGCTGCTGCTTTCGGAAACGCCGCAGACAGGTGGCGTCATTGCGGCCCAGTCACTAGGCAAGGCCTTGCGCGAGCGGGTATTTTCGCTGCCCGATGGGCGCACTTTTCATTTGACCATTTCCATTGGTGTGGCGACTTTTCCTGGCGATGGCGAAAACCCCGAAGACCTCCTGGCCAACGTCGATATTGCCGTCTACCGAGCCAAGGACTTAGGCAAGGATGGGGTCTGTTCAAGCAAGGATCTCGATGTCTCGAAAGTGCAGAGCAACCGCAATACCCGGGAATATGCCGAAAAGCTACGCACTGCGCTGGCAGAAGACCGCATCATTCCCTACTTTCATCCTATTCTCGATTGCAAAACCGGCGCGCTTTTCGCTCACGAGACGCTGGCGCGACTTATTGAACCTAACGGCGAGACGATTTCCGCTGGCGTATTCATCGAAGCGCTGGAAAAATATGGCATGGGGCGCGAACTTGATCGTGCCATGATCCACAAAGGCTTTGGGGCGCTGGCGAAACACATTCAAAGCGTGGAAAAACCCACCCGTTTATTCGTCAATCTTTCGGCACAGGAAATTCAGGGCCGCAACATCCTGGGCTATGCCGAAGAGCTGTGCGAGGAACTCACTATTCCACCGCATCTCATTGTGTTTGAAATTCTCGAGCGCGATGCCATCAGCGACATGACCAACATGCGCAAGTTCCTGACCAAGCTGCGCGAAAAAGGCTTTTCCTTTGCGCTGGATGATTTTGGCAGCGGCTACAACTCATTCCACTACTTGCGTGAACTGCACTTTGATTTCGTCAAGATAGATGGCGCCTTCGTGCGTAACATTCTCAATTCGAAGGTGGATTACGCGCTGGTGCGGAACCTGTCACGGCTATGCCAGGATATCGGCATCAAGACCGTGGCCGAGTTTGTCGAAAATGCAGAGATTCTCAAGGCGCTGCAGCATATGGGTATCGACTACGTGCAAGGATTTCACTTCGGCCTGCCCATGCCGCAACTGGGTCGAGGCTGACCCAAACCAGAATCAATTGGCTCTCTCTGTGACGCCGTAGCCCAAGGATCATATACGCATCCCCCCGGCACTTTAAGGTTCTGACATACCAGGATAGGGACACCCGTCAGGCTTGAATTTGAAATTTCCGGCAAATGGGGGCAAGATCAGACACCAATCAGACACCATTTAGGCAACGGCCAAAGATGAATTGCCTGGAGCCTGGACTCTCTTTGGTCATCGCCGATGCGAATATCTACAAGCCGCCGTTTTGTTGCGCCACCATGCAGTACAGCATCGCAACCGAGAGCATCGTGTTAAAGCGTGAAGTCAGCATCGCCACGCGCGCGGCTTTGGCTTTTTCTACGGCGTCAACCACCACCATACCGAGCGCTTTTTTCTGGTTCGGCCAGATAATGAACCACACGTTAAACGCCATCACGATCGCCAGCCACATGCCAATGCCGATGGTGCGGACAGGCCCAGTCAAGGTGAGCGCCTGCACCAGATAATGATTCGCTTGCGCAACCGATAAACCTGTCACTACCGTAGCCAGCGCCGACCAGCGGAACCAAAACAAGGCAGCCGGTGCGATCACTTGACTGATGGCCGGCTTTTGTTCATCCGGGATTTTGGGCATGGCGGGGATTTGTACAAAATTGAAATACCACAACAAGCCCACCCACATCATGCCGCAAGCCACGTGCAACCAGCGCATGCCGACCACGTGCGCTGCCCCATTGGTCAGCCCGTTGCCGACAAAAAACAGCAGCAAAGCCAGAATGATGACGCCCGCTAGCAGGGTCCTGCCTAATGATTGAAAAATAAATGACATCTGACCATCCTCGCAACTAACTATTTATGTTGATAAAAACAGCGCCAGGCCGCTTGCGGAGACATTGCCCGTGATCCCGTTAACATCCGCAGGCTGCATGGTAGCGCGAATGGGCCAAGATAAAGCCCTGCTTATGAAGTGGCTACAGGACAGCAACCAAACAAATTGGCAAATTGGCAAATTGGCAAACTGGCCCCGACAGCACTGCATCCGGATTGAATTTTCTTGCAACAACCCCATCTAAGAAAAGCAGTTAAAAGTAGTTCGCTATATCTTATTTTGATCACAGGAGCAACAGCATGTTCGGTAACTGGTTGAAAACTTCCATTCTGATGGCCGGTATTCTGGCCTTGTTCGGTGTCATAGGCGTAGCGCTGGGCGGCGCGCAGGGCATGCTGTTGGCGCTCGTGGTGGGTGGCGGGATGAATGTTTTTGCCTACTGGTTCTCCGACAAAGTGGTGCTGCGCATGTACAACGCGCGGGAAGTCGATGAAACGAGTTCGCCTTATTTGTACAACATGGTCAAAGAACTCGCCGCGCGTGCTGAACTGCCCATGCCCAGGGTTTATCTGATCGACGAAGCCCAGCCCAATGCCTTTGCCACCGGCCGCAACCCGGAACATGCCGCAGTTGCGGCAACTGCCGGCATTGTACAAATGCTTTCCGCGCGTGAGTTGCGAGGCGTGATGGCGCATGAATTAGCGCACGTGAAACATCGCGATATCTTGATTTCCACCATCAGCGCCACCATGGCCGGTGCAATTTCCATGCTGGCCAACTTTGCCATGTTCTTTGGGGGGCGGAATGAAAATGGCCGCTCCAGCAACCCCATCGCCGGCATTCTGGTGATGATTCTCGCCCCGCTGGCCGCAAGCTTGATCCAAATGGCGATTTCCCGCGCGCGTGAATTTGAAGCCGATCGCGGCGGCGCAGCAATTTCCGGCGAGCCGCGCGCGCTAGCCGATGCGCTTGGCAAAATTGATGCTTATGCGCGCGGCATTGCGATGACTACGGCTGACGCGCACCCTGAAACCGCGCAAATGATGATCATGAACCCGCTCTCTGGCGGCGGTCTGCGCGGTTTGTTTGCCACCCACCCCAGTACTGAAGAGCGCGTGGCGCGCTTACGCGCCATGGACTAACGCATAGCGCGCTTGCCCAAGCCTTTCACGTTAAACCAGATAGCGGGTGGCGGTAGCAAAAAGAAAACCAAGAGAAAACCAAGCATCCCGCCAAGCGGGGTAGACTAGCGACATAAGATCACGCCGCTCATTTTATTACCTACACCCTTGCCTGCCCGCTGTGAACCCATCTTCAACCCTATCGACACCCGCCCCAGCGCACACCTCAGCGGCATTGGCACCAGCCTTTTTAGGCGCAGCAAATTTGATCTTGACCGTGCTTACCGGCCGCACGCTGGACGCTGCACTCGCCGACACGCTGCCCAGTGGTGCGCTCAACAGCGCGTTACGGTCTGCAGTCATGGACTTGGCTTATGCCACCCTGCGCAGCTTTGGGCGCGGGGATTTTTTTCTCGCCCAACTCATGACCAAGCCGGTCTCGGACATGCAGATACGCTGCCTGTTGCTCGTCGCGTTAGCGCGCCTGGAAGCCCGTCCTGAACAAGCCTATGTGATTGTGGATCAAGCCGTCACTGCCGCCGCGAGCATTGCTGCGGGAAACTTCAAAGGCTTGGTCAATGGTGTGCTGCGAAATTTTTTACGCCAGCAAAATGATTTGCTCTCGCGTGCCAAAACCAATCCCGTCGCAAACTTTCAACATCCGGCATGGTGGATTACGCGCATCAAAAAAGATCATCCACAGCACTGGCAAGCGATCCTTGCCGCTGATAACACCCATCCGCCGATGACCTTGCGAGTTAATCGGCGCCGTACCACCAGCGCCGACTTTTTCACGCAACTCACAAAGCAAGGTCTTGCTGCTCAAGCCGTGGGTGAGCTTGGATGGCGGCTGGATAAACCCGTGCCTGTGGCGCAGATTCCCGGTTTTGCCCAAGGCCTGTGTTCCGTGCAGGATGCAGGCGCACAGCGCGCCGCACAGCTTTTGGAGACTGCTCCGGGGCAGCGCGTGCTGGACGCTTGCGCCGCGCCCGGCGGGAAAGCTGCGCATTTGCTTGAACTCGCCGACATCTCCTTGCTCACACTTGATTCAGACCCCGCGCGCGCCACCCTCATTGCGGATAATTTCACGCGTTTGGGACTACATTCGGAACGGGTGGCCATCCGCACCGGGGATGCCGCCCTGCCCGATACCTGGTGGGATGGCCAGCCGTTTGATCGCATTCTGGCCGATGTGCCGTGCACAGCTTCCGGTGTAGTGCGCCGCCATCCCGATGCCAAATGGCTGCGCCGCCCCACCGATATTGACCGCTTTACCCGCGCCCAGGCACGCATTATTGATGCGCTGTGGCCAACGCTTGCCCCAGGTGGCAAGATGCTTTATGCCACGTGCTCTGTTTTTAATGCTGAAAACGATGCGCAAATCGCGGCGTTTATCGGCCGCCATGCCGATGCCCAGCGCCTGCCCATTAACGCCGCACCTTTTGAGCAACTTTTACCCAATGCCGACCATGACGGCTTTTTTTACGCGCTGCTGCAAAAAAACTGACCCCGCTTGCCAGTGCGCGCAGCGGGGCAGGCGGGTTATCAACCTGGCGAGGTTACGCGCCGTTTTATTGCCTGTTGCTGTTTGGCTGCTCAGTCTGGGACTGGGCAGCCTTGCCGCCACGGCTCATGCTGATGGCATTGAAGCCAAGCAGGCCAGCGTCATTGCCACCGACGAGGGTTACGCTCTCAGCGCTGAATTCAATATTGAATTCAGCCGCCGCTTGGAGGATGTCATCACGCGCGGAATTCCGCTGTATTTCGATTTTGAGGTCATTGTCGAACGGCCGCGCAAATACTGGGTGAATGAACATATCGTCACACGCAGCTTCATGTACCGCTTGAGTTATCACGGCTTGACCAAGCAATATCGTCTTGCCCGCGTCACGCAAGCCACGCCCGATGGCAGCAGTTTGTACCAAAGCTTTGAAAAACTCAGCGATGCCTTGCGAGTCATGTCGCGCATCCATGCCCTGCCACTGGTTGATCGGCAACGCCTGACACCGGGCGAAAGCTATCTTGCGCGGCTACGCCTGGCGCTCAACCAAAGTCAATTGCCCAAACCCTTTCAGATTGATGCCATCACCGATAGCGGCTGGCGGATTGCGGCCAAAACGATGGAGTGGTCGTTTATCGCGCCCAGCCCTTTACCGACCGGCACACCATGAAGATGGCCTTCATTTTGGCCGCTGTCCTGGCGGCCATCCTGCTTTTCCTGCTGACCTTTACCTCAGCAAACACCCGCTTCTTTGCTGAATATTACCCATGGTTGCTGGGGCTTAACGGCATCGCGGCCTTTTCTATGCTGGCCATGATTGGCGTGCAAATGCTGCGCTTGCGGCGCGACTTTAAAGCCGGTGTGTTTGGCGCCCGTCTGCGTGCCCGTCTTTTGGTCATGCTCGCCGTCATGGCCGTTTTACCCGGCGTCCTGGTGTATGTCGTCTCCATGCAGTTTGCTGTGAACAGCATTGACTCCTGGTTTGATGTGCGCGTCGATCGTGCCCTAGAAGGTGGCCTGGAACTCGGCCGCAGCGTGCTCGACAACCTGCAAGACGATTTACTGGAAAAAAGCCGTCGCGCGGCTTTTGATCTGGGCGAAGGTCAAGCACCGTCACGCACCCTGGCGAATTTGCGCGAGCAAACCAATGCGAGTACGGCCACACTGCTGACCCTATCCGGTCAGGTTTTGGCCAACAGCAACGACGGCATGGATACGCTATTGCCGACAACGCCCAGCATCAGCGAACTGCGTGGGGCACGTAGCGGCCGTGGCACGGCCATGATTAGGGAGACGCCGGATGGTCTGCTCATTCGCACGCTCGTGCCAGTAATTGCCAGCACGCCGCATGTGCTCGAACTAGAACCCCGCATCCTGCAGCTCACCCAGCGCGTCCCGCCCAGCATTGCCCAAAATGCGCGCAATGCCGAAACGGGTTATCGCAATTACCAGGAATTGCAACTAGGACGTAGCGGCTTAAAGCGCATTTACACCCTCACCTTGACGCTCACGCTCATGCTGGCCTTGTTTGCCGCGATTGCCCTGGCTTTTTTGCTCGCTGACCGCCTGGCGCAACCGCTCTTGATTCTGGCCGAAGGCACACGCGCGGTGTCTGCCGGTGACTTCACTCCGCGCACCATTATTGAAACTTCGGATGAGTTGGGCCTGCTGACCCGTTCGTTCAACAAAATGACACAACAGTTAAGCGACGCGCGGGCGGAAACCAACCTGCAGCGCGAAAAAACCCAGGCCGCGCAAGCCTACCTGGAAAGCGTGCTGGGTAATTTATCGGCAGGCGTGTTGGCATTTAGCACAAAGTTTCATTTGCGCGCCGCCAACCGCGGAGCGCTCACGATTTTGCGCGATGAGCTCGCCGCATTTGAAGAATTCACCCTGGAACAATGGCCCCGCCATCAAGTCCTGGCCGCAACGATACTTGACCAATTCAAGCAACATCCTACCGAGTGGCAGCAGCAGATTGAACTTGGCAACGCAGAGCGCGCCCCGCAGATTTTGCTGCTACGGGGCAAAGCCTTGCCGGCTCTCGGCGGCGGTGGTTTTGTTGTGGTGTTCGATGACATCACGCGCTTGATCTCTGCCCAGCGCGCTGCCGCTTGGGCCGAAGTGGCACAGCGCTTAGCGCATGAAATAAAAAACCCGCTCACGCCCATTCAGCTCTCTGCCGAACGCTTGCAAATGAAGCTTGGCGCAGCCTTGGATGAGCCCTCGCGCGCCTTGCTCAATCGCGCAACGAATACCATCATCACGCAGGTGGAAGCGCTAAAAAACATGGTCAATGATTTCCGCGACTACGCGCGCACGCCGCCACCCCAGCTGCAAACCGTCGATTTATATGCGCTAGTGACCGATCTGCTGGCCTTGTATGACAACACCCCAACCCGCTTCACCGTCTTGCCAGCGCGCCCCGCAGGCTTGAGTCCGTCTCTGGAAAGCCCCCTTGGGGTGCCAGCTTTTTCCAGCACGCCGATGCATGTGCTTGCCGACCCCAACCAACTGCGCCAAGTGCTGCACAACCTGTTCTCCAACGCGCAGGACGCGCTGGCCCATGTCAGCGAGCCACGCATCACGGTACACATCGTGCCGGAACAGCAACGCATTCGCCTGACACTGCACGATAATGGCCCGGGCTTTTCGCCTTCCCTTTTAGCGCGGGCATTTGAGCCTTACGTGACCACCAAAGCCAAGGGCACAGGTTTAGGCTTGGCGATAGTCAAAAAAATCATTGACGATCACGGCGGCGACATCCGCCTTGCCAATCACGAGGACGGCGGTGGCGTCGTCACCGTGTGGCTGCAGGCGGCAACAGAAGATAACAAGGTAGCAAGATAATCATGGCAAAAATACTCATTGTTGATGACGAAATTGGCATTCGCGAACTCCTCTCGGAAATTCTGCGCGATGAAGGTTATGACGTTGTGCTCGCCGAAAATGCGGCCGCCGCCAAAGCCTTGCGCGCGGAATCACAACCGGACTTGATTCTGCTGGATATCTGGATGCCGGAAGTCGATGGCATTACCCTGCTAAAAGACTGGGCGGCGCATGGCCAGCTCAATGTTCCCGTGGTGATGATGTCCGGCCACGCCACCATTGATACAGCAGTGGAAGCAACGCGCATTGGCGCCATGGACTTCCTGGAAAAGCCCATCGGCATGCAACGGCTGCTGCAAACCGTCAAAAAGTCGCTTGAGCGCGGCAGCCGCAAATTGCACAGCACGCTATCGCTTGCCGCCTTCACTCGCCCGGGTCTGCTGCGTGATTTAAAACGCCGCTTTGATCAGTTGTTATCAAACAACCCCATGCTGTTATTGCGTTCCCCGCCCAGCGGTATTGTGGAACTGGTGGCACTCACGGCGCAAATACCCGATAAACCAGTCATCAATCTCGCCCACACCCTAGAACCCCTTGACCTGGACAAGCTGGCCTCGCTCACCGATGGCCTGTTATGGTGTGAAGAACTCACGCGCTTGAACCGCTTGCAGCAGAAAAATCTGCTCTTTGCGGCTGATCGCCTGACGAAATATCGCTTGCGCCTGGTCGCCGGTACGACGCACGATATCACCAGCCTCATTGCGCATGGATGGGAAGAACAGGAAGTCAATCTGCTGTTTCAATCCGTCCTCGGCCTGCCATCACTGCGGGAATTAAAAGATGAAATACCCGATATCGCCACCCACCTGCTCAATTTTTTAGCGGCTGAAGAAGGCGTACCCCCGCGACGTTTTTCCACCGGTGCATTAAATGCCCTGCGCCACTTCCCCTGGGTATCCGGTTATTCCGGCCTGAGATCGGCCGTTAAATCCCTGGCGGTCGCCGCCCTGGACGAAGAAATCCCGGCCGATGAAGTCCGCCAGATCCTCAATCCTGCCGGTGAAGGGACTGGCTTGGCCGAGCAACTCGCCCCGGAACTCATCCAACAACCGCTGCGCGAAGCCAGAGAAGCCTTTGAGCGCATTTATTTTGAACATCATTTGGTGCAGGTAGAAGGCAACATGGTGCGCCTGGCGGAAAAAACCGGGCTGGAGCGCACGCATTTGTATCGCAAGCTCAAAGACCTTGGCTTACGCTAGTTTTAATACATTTTCATCCCCTGCGGATCAACGCCAGTTCTGATAGCAGCCAGCAGGGAAGATGCGAGGCCATTTTCCCCAAGGCAATCGCATGAATGCCAACGTCGTAGACTCTTGAAATAGTCGTTTACGATCAAGCGGTTGCAAGGGGGCTGTTCACAGCGTGTTGATTTGTGTAGGTTCCTGTCTTTTTGGGGTAGTCCATGGAGACAGAAGTCAAAGCTCGGTTGGCCGAGGTTTTTGTAGATCTGCGCGATCCGCGGCAGGCGAAAAAGGTCGAGCACGACCTGGTGGAGATGCTGGTCGTGGCGGTGTGCGCGGTATTGGTCGGTGCGGATGATTTCGTTGAAATCGAAGCATGGGCGAACGAGAAAGTGGACTGGCTGCGGCAGTATCTCAAGCTGGCGAACGGCATCCCATCGCACGACACGTTTGGGCGTGTCTTCGCGGCGCTGGATGCCGATGCCTTTGCGGCGGCCTTTCGCCGCTGGGTGAGTGGTTTGCTGCCGGTGTTGGACAAAGACGAAGTCGTTGCCATTGATGGCAAGACCAGTCGACGCTCGGGAAAAATGGGTGCGACACCGTTGCACTTGGTGAGCGCCTTTGCGGCGGGCGCAGGACTGGTGCTGGGGCAACGGGCGACCGCCGAGAAGTCGAACGAGAAGACCGCCATTCCGGAACTGCTCGCCACCTTGGCACTGGCGGGCTGCATCGTCACCATCGATGCCATGGGCACCCAGCCCAACATTGCCCAGGCCATTCGGGATCGCGGCGCCCACTACATTCTGTCGGTGAAAGACAACCAACCCAAACTGGCCGATTCGGTACAGGATTTCTTTGTCGCGTTTCAGTCGGCGCCCGACAAGACGCCCCACCGGTTTGACGAGATCGTGGAGAAAGATCACGGTCGACGGGAGGTGCGCCGCTGTTACGCCTTCGACCAGATCAACTGTCTGCATGCGCCAGAGCGCTGGCCGGACATCAAGTCGTTTGCCGTTATCGCCTCGGAGCGCACGATCAGGGGCAAGACGACGCTTGAGCATCGCCTCTACATTGCCAGTCTGCCGGCAGATGCCGCGCGTTTGAATCACGCGGTCCGCCAGCACTGGCGGGTGGAGAACAGTCTGCACTGGTGCATGGATGTCGTCTTTGGCGATGACCAGATGCGAGCCCGCACGGGGCACGCAGCGCACAACTTCGCCGTGCTTCGTCATATCGCTTTGAACCTTATTCGCCTCGCCCCGGTAAAACGCAAGGGCGGTCTCAAGGTGCGCCGTCTCATCGCCGCTACTTCAGACAACTATCGCGCTCAACTCCTCGGTCTTGTATGAGACTCATGCGTTTGCCCTG
>LNAP01001634.1_pt1 | contig 23511 bp, 21 predicted proteins | sample 602601 | NCBI WGS metagenome assembly LNAP01 (sample SAMN02440304, study PRJNA202911) | soil metagenome | biome: Subtropical and temperate rainforests or woodlands; isolation source: soil samples (1 kg each in a 20% v/v slurry with milli Q water) were... ...
GCCCGGTTTCGAGCTGCCTGCTGGCGATGCCGCCATCCAGCACATGGACGTCGCGCCAGCCCATCTGGATCAGCCAGGACGCCGCCAGGGGCGCGCGGACGCCGTCGTCATCGGCCAGCACGATGCGGGCATGGCGTACGCCGACCCATTCGTCGGTGGCCTGCACCAGCTGCCCGCCGGGCGCCGAGCGAAAGCCGGGCAGGTGGCCGGCCTCGAATTCCGCGGGATTGCGCACGTCGAGCAGAAACAGCGTGACGTCCTTTTGCTGCTGCTGCCACTGCGCGAGCGTCGCCGGACTGATGCTGCGGACGCCGGCGCGTTCGGCGAGCGTTTTCGCGCGGGTCTGCGCGGCGACGCGCGCGTCCGCCGACAATTCTGGAAATTGCCGTTCGGCGCCGCGGTCCAGTTCAAGTCCGGCCAGCGTCCAGCCGATGGTACCGTTGCGCAGCGCAAAGACCTTGTTGGGAATCCCGGCATTGATTAGCGACTGGGTTCCGATGATCGAGCGGGTGCGTCCGGCGCAGTTGACGATCACCGTGGTCTCCGGCCGTGGCGCCAGATCCTGCAGCCGCAGCACCAGTTCGCCGCCCGGCACGCTGGTGCCGGATGGAATCGACATGGTGCGGTATTCCTCGAAGCGCCGGGAATCCAGCACCACGATATCGGCCCTGTCGGCGATCAGGCGCTCCACCTCGTGCGCGGCCAGCGACGGCGTGTGCCGCGTCGACTCCACCAGTTCGCCGAACGCCTTGCTGGGCACGTTGACGTCGATGAAGATCTCGCCGCCGGCGCGCCGCCAGCCGTCGAGGCCACCATCGAGTTGCGCCACGTTGCTGTAGCCAAGCTCTTGAAGCCGCGCGGCAGCGCGCTCCGCATATCTCTCGCCATCGTCATAGACTACGATCGGCGCATCCCAGCGCGGCACCAGGTCGCGCACCCGCAGCTCGATTCGGCTCAGCGGCAGCGACACCGCGAACAGCGGATGGCCGCGCGAATAGGGGCCTTCCTCGCGCACGTCGAACAGCGCGATCTCGCGCCCTTCGATCAAGGCGGCGCGAACCTCGGCGGTGGTGACGAGACGGGTCATGACAGGACTTTCTGGCAAGGTCGCGGAATCGTTCAATCCCTGGAGCGATCCCACAGATTGGGGATGGTGGCGTTAGAGTAGCCCGAGATGAACGGCGATCGCGCGCCGCTCACCGGATCGAACACCGAGCGCCGGATGGCGCCGATATTGCCACCATAGACGTGGATGGAGATCGAAGGGCGGTCGTCATAGGCGTTGGCGATGACATGGATATCGCCGAGGTCTGGCGACACCGCCACCACTTCGCCGCGCTCGAGCCGCTCCGTCGGGCCGGTGTCGAAGCTGCCGCCGGGCTTCAGCGCATAGGCCACTCCGGTCTCGGCGCCGCGCAGAATGCCGACGATGCCCCACACGGTATGGTCGTGGATCGGCGTCTTCTGCCCCGGTCCCCACACGAAGCTGACCACCGAAAACCGCTCCAGCGGATCGGCGTGCAGCAGATACTGCTGATACTGGTTCGGGCCCGGCTGGGCATAGGCGTCCGGCAGCCAATCGTCGGTGGCGACCAGGTTGGCGACGAGCTTCCGGCCTTCCGCGAGGATCGTGGGCTCGTCAAGATTGCGGTCAATCAGGCGGGTAAAATCGACGACGAAGTCGCGGAGCTTGTGGGGTTTGGACATGGCATTCTTTGCAGGCAGAGCTACGCTATGGGTCAACGTTCGCGTGGCGCGCCGCATTTGCAGGCCCGCGCTGCCATCGAAAACGATGGCAGGCTAGACCGTGGCACGCTGCAGTCAACAGAACGCTTGACCGTTGTTCGGCCACAGGTGGCACAAGCCTGCTGCGCGGAAGTTGCCAGCGAACGAAATATTCTGCCGCAGCACGCAGCAACCTGCCGCTACTTCGCGACGAAGGCCAGCAGCACACCGTTGGCGGCGGCGGGTGGCACGCACACGGCATTGGCGCTGCGGATGCCGGCGTGGCCGACGGCCTTTTCCGTTGTCGCGAGATCCGATGCGGCGATCACCAGCGCGGCGCTGCCGCGCTCGGGCAGGCCATCCAGCGAAACGCCGGGATAGCGCGCGGCCAGTTGCTCCTTGGTGACGAACACGAAATCGGCGCGGTCCGAGCCCGATGGCACCGCAACGGCGCCGTCCGGCTCGACCCTGACGTCGCGATCGATCATGCGCGACAGATGGGCGGCGTCCTTCGCCGCATCCGGCGACACGATCAGCGCCTGTCGCAGCCGCTGCGCGCCGTTGGCGTGTTTCATCAGCTCCGGAATCCAGACGGTTTCCCGCGTCTTGTGCTGGCAGGCGAAGATGCGCAGTCCGCCCGGGGCCTCCTCGATCGGCCACTGGAAGACACGGAATTTGGCTGCCGACACGCTGCCGTCGGGGAGCGTCACAGGGCGCTCGAAATCGGTCGGGCCGAGCGGCTCATAGCCACGGGCGCGAATTTCCTCGGCGCCGGCGGCGGAATCGATTGCCGTGAAGGCGATACGCTCGATGCCTTCGCCGCGCTTGGCAAGGAAGGCGCGGGTCGGCGTGTTGTGTTCGGTTTCGACCAGCACGCCGAGCAGCTCGATGTAATCCGGATCGAGCATGATGGTGTAATTGCCGGAGCCCATCTTGGCGCTGTGGGTGCCGCGCGGCGACACGGTGAAGCCGAGATGCTTCCAGTTGGCGGCGGCCTTGTCGAGATCGCTGACCACGACGACGGCGTGGTCGATTCCGATGACGTTCTTGAGTGACACTCTGTTATTTCCCCGGCATGAATTGGCATCTAAGCTAAACAGATCGATAGGCCCCCGGCAACCCAACCTGCTGCAGGGATGCCCCGGTCCAAAGGCCTTGATCGGCAGGAAAGGACGACCATGGATTCCGCCAACGTGCGCTGGCCCGACTCGCTGTGGGCCGCGATGACACCGGCCGGGCCGCAATTGCCGCAACTGGCCGGCGAGGTCACCGCCGACGTCATCGTCATCGGCGCCGGCTTCACCGGCCTGTCCAGCGCGCTGCATCTGCGCGAGGCCGGTGTGGACGTTGCCGTGGTCGAGGCCGCGGAGCCTGGCTGGGGCGCGTCCGGCCGCAACAACGGCCAGGTGATCCCCACGCTGTCGCGGCCCGATCCGGACGACATTATTGCCAGGCATGGCGTTGTCGGCGAACGCTTCGTCGCGCTGCTGCGTGACAGCGCGTCGACGCTGTTCGACGTGGCGCGCCGTTACCAGATCCAGGCCGAGCAGGAGCAGGCCGGCTGGGTCCAGCCGGTGCATTCGCCGGGCCGCATGAAGATCGCCGAACGTCGCGTCCGGCAGTGGTCGAAATTCGGCGCGCCGGTGGAGATCCTGTCGCGCGACCAGACGTGGAAAATGCTCGGCTCCGATGCGTGGTATGGCGGCTTCTGGAACAGGACGGGTGGCCACATCAATCCTCTGGCGCTGGCGCGTGGCCTTGCGGCGGCGCTGCTGCAGCAGGGCGGGCGCATTTTTGCGCGGTCGCCGGTGGTCAGCTTCGAACGCCTGAACAACCGCTGGGTCGTCAAGACGGCGAACGGGCAGATCAGCGGACGCGCGCTGATCCTCGCCACCAACGCCTATACCGGCGAATTTGCGAAATCGCTGGCGCCGGATATCGCCCATGAAGTGATGCCGATCCGCTCCTGGCAGATGGCCACGCAGCCGCTGTCCGACGCTGCCCGCAAGATCATCATTCCCGGCCGCCAAGCGATGTCCGACACCCATGGCGAGCTGTATTTCGCGCGTTACGACGCGCGCAATCGCCTGGTCACCGGCGGCGCGCTGATCAACACCAACGACGCGGTGGCGAAGCTGAAGTCCATGGTGGCCGAACGCCTGCAGCGGCTGTGGCCGGAGATCGGCGACGTCAAATTCGACTATGTCTGGAACGGCTATGTCGGCATGACGACGGATTTCCTGCCGCGCATCCACCGGCTCGGGCCGGACGCCTATGCCTGGGCCGGCTGCAACGGCCGCGCGGTGGCGCTGTCCATCGCGCTGGGCGATGAACTTTCCAAGGCGGTGCGTGGCGTGCCGGAGAACGAACTGGCGCTGCCGTTCACCGAGCCCGCGCCGATTGTCGCACATGGCTTGCTGCGCCATCTGGCGCCGCTGATGCTGGCGCTGTACCGCCGTCGCGATGCGCGTGAAATTTGAGGCGATCGACATGGACGAACTGCAAAAAGCCGAGACAGTACTCGAGGCCCTGAAGGCCGCCGAGCAGGAGCTTCCGCAAGCCGCGCTGCCGATCCTGAACGGCATTGCCGGCCTCATCAAGGGCGACGGAGACGATGCACTGGAAGTCCAGGAGGCGCGCACCGATGCCTTTATGGCGATCTGCGAACTCGGCAAGGCGCTGCATCGCGGCCAGCCCTCGGAATCGCTTTGGGCGCCGGCGTTCAGTGCGGCCCGGCGCTGGCGCCGGCTGGTCTAGCCGGCTACGGCCTCGCGCGTTCGAAGTTGCCGCCCGGAATCGAGGCGATCAGCGCCTTCGTATAGGGATGCTGCGGCCGCCCCAGCACATCGCCCGCCAGCCCATGCTCCACCACTTCGCCATCCTTCATGACCGCGACCAGATCGCAGATCTGAGCGGCGACGCGCAGGTCGTGGGTGATGAAGACGATGGACAGGCCGAGGCGCTGGCGCAGTTCGGCCAGCAGCTTGAGCACCTGCGCCTGCACCGAGACGTCGAGCGCCGAAACCGCCTCGTCGGCCACCAGGATCGCCGGCTGCAGCGCGAGAGCCCGGGCAAGGCCGATGCGCTGGCGCTGGCCGCCTGAAAACTCGTGCGGGAAGCGATCGCCCGCCGAGGGATCGAGGCCCACCAATGCGAACAATTCGCGGGCGTCGGCCAGTGCCTTGACGCGCGGCGTGCCGTGAATGATCGGGCCCTGGGCGACGAGTTCACCGGCCTTGCGGCGCGGATTGAGCGAGGCGAACGGATCCTGGAACACCATCTGGATGTGCCGCGTCTCGCGCCGCACATTCTCCTTGGTCATCTTCGCCCAGTCCTTGCCGTCGGAGACGATCGATCCCGCATCGGGGTCGATCAGGCGGACAAGGCAGCGGGCGAGGGTGGATTTTCCGGAGCCGGATTCGCCGACGATGCCCAAGGTCGCGCCGCGCGGCAGCTGCAGCGAGACGTTCTTCACCGCGTGGGTGATGCGGGCGCCGCGGCCGAGAAAGCCGCCGGTGCGATAGGTCTTCGATACGTTGTCGATGGTCAGCACCATGTCGTCGGACAGCACCCGCGGCGCCGGTGCGGCGAGCGGCGGCACCGCGGCGAGCAACTGTTTGGTGTAGGCATGCTGCGGGTTCAGCAGCACGTCGCGCACGCTGCCCTGCTCGACAATGACGCCGTGCTGCATGACCGCGACGCGGTCGGCAATCTCCGCCACTACGCCGAAATCGTGGGTGATGAACAGAACCGCCGTCTTCTTGCGCTGCTGCAGTTCGCGGATCAATTTCAGGATCTGCGCCTGGGTGGTGACGTCGAGCGCGGTGGTCGGTTCGTCGGCAATCAGCAGCTTCGGATCGAGCGCCAGCGCCATGGCGATCATGGCGCGTTGGCGCTGGCCGCCGGACAGCTCATGCGGATAGGCCCGCGCCGCCTGCTGGGGATCGGGGATGCGGACGTCTTCGAGCAGCGCCTGAACGCGGGCGCGGATGTCTTTCTTCGGCAGTCCTGTATGGATGGAAAACATTTCGCCGATCTGGTCGCCGATGGTGCGCAGCGGATTGAGCGCGGTCATCGGCTCCTGGAACACCATGGCGATGCCAGCGCCGCGGACCTTGCGCATCTCGGCGACGCCTGCTGCGGCGAGGTCATGCCCCTCGAACAGGACACGGCCGCCGTCGATGCTGACCCCGCCGGGCAGAAGCTGCATGATGGCATTGGCCATCATCGACTTGCCGGAGCCGGATTCGCCGACCACGCAGAGGATTTCATCGGCAGCGATGGCCAGCGAGACCTCGTTCAGCGCGTGCAAGCGGTCGGCGCCCGCGGGGAGCTTCACGCTGAGGCCGTCGAGCGTCAAGACGGCGCTGGGGGTGTCGGTCATCGTCCCTTGAGCCTTGGATTCAATGCGTCGTTAAGGCCCTGGCCGACCAGTGAGACGGCGAGCACCGTCACCAGAATCGCAATGCCGGGGATCGCCGAGACGTACCACTGCACGCGCAGCACGTCGCGGCCGAGCCCGATCAGGTTGCCCCATGAGGCGACGTTGGGATCGGACAGCCGCAGGAACGCCAGTGCGCTCTCCAGCAGGATCGCGACCGCCATCACCACGCTGGCATAGACGATGACCGGCGGCAGCGCGTTGGGCAGGATCTCGCCGAGGATCAGCTGGATGTCCTTCATGCCGAGCGTGCGTCCGGCCTGGACGAATTCGCGGTTGCGCAGCGACAGGAATTCGGCGCGGGTCAGCCGCGCCGGCGCCGGCCATGACACAATGCCTACGGCGATGGTTACTGTTGTTAGCGTCGAGCCGAAGACCGCGACCAGCACCAGCAGCAGCACGAAGTTCGGCAGGGTCTGGAACGCCTCGGTGATGCGCATCAGCACGGTATCGACCCAGCCGCCGTAATAGCCGGCGAAGGCGCCGATCAGCACGCCGATGACCACCGCGATGGCCGTGGCGACGACGCCGATCAGCAGCGAGATGCGCGCGCCGTAGAACAGCTGGGCAGCGATGTCGCGGCCGGAATTGTCGGTGCCGAGCAGGAATCGCGGGTTGGAGAATGGCCAGATCAGCGGCCGGCCGGCCAGCGACAGCGGATCGCGTGGATACAGCCAGCCGGCCGAAATGGCCATGGCCACCACCAGGAGCAAAAGAAAGAGGCCGACCAGAGCAGAGGGACTGCGGCAATAGCGTTTCACGGCGTCCATGCTCAGCCCTCGGCCGTGATGCGCGGGTCGAGGCGGGCGTAGAGCAGGTCAACGAAGAAATTCACCAGGATCACCAGCAGCGCCGAGACGAACACGATGCCGAGCAGGGTGTTGAGATCGCGCTGGATTACGGATTCATAGGCGAGGCGGCCAAGACCGGGCAGTGAGAACACGCTCTCCACGACGACGGAGCCGCCGAGCATGGTGCCGGCCTGAATGCCGATCAGCGTGACCATCGGCAGCAAAGCGTTGCGCAGCACGTGGCGGACCACGACGCGGGTCTCGTCCAGCCCTTTTGCGCGCGCGGTGCGCACGAAATCCAGGTTCAGCACCTCCAGCATCGAGGCGCGCATGATGCGCAGGTAGATGGCGAGGAAGATCAGCCCGAGCGTCAGGGTCGGCAGCACAAGGTGGCGGGTGATATCGAGCGTCCGCCACAGCCCGGTCTGCACCGCGCCGATATCCTCGAAGCCGCCGGCCGGCAGCCATTGCAGGTAGATCGAGAACACCACGATGGCCATCAGGCCGAACCAGAATGACGGCGTGGCATAGAAAATCAGGCCGAGCGTCGAGATCAGCGTGTCCGGCCATTTGTTGAAGCCGCGCGCGGCAATTACGCCAAGCACCAGGCCGAAGAAGAAGGCGAAGGATAATGACGCCGTCATCAGCAGGATGGTCGGCGGCAATCGCTCCAGGATCACCGTAGCGACCGGCTTGCCGTAGATCGACGAGAAGCCGAGGTCGAGCCGAACCAGCTTCCAGAGATAGTTGCCGAGCTGGACGGGGATCGACAGGTCGAGACCGTAGAACTTGCGCAGCTCACGCGCGGTGTTGGCATCGCCGCCGCCCATCTGCGCCATCATCGCGTCGACGGTGTCGCCCGGCGCGAACTGCAGCAGCAGGAACACGCCGATCAGGATCAGGAACAGGGTCGGGATCGAGGCGGCGAGCCGCCGCCCCGCGAGGCTCAGGATGCGCATCGGGCTATCTTGCCAGCGTTTGCGTTACGCCGATAGCCACAGATCGTGCCAGCTCGACGAGCCCCAGCGCGGCGTATTGGAATGGTTGCGCGCCTTGGCAGTGATCACCGTGACGAAGATCTGCTCGATCGGCATCCACACAGGCAATGCGGTGTTGGCCTGCTTGACGAACTCGGCATAGAGCGCCTTGCGCTTGACCGGATCGATTTCGGTGGCGGCATCGTCGATGACCTTGTCGATCGCGGCATCTTCCCAGCCCCACTGGTTGGTCCAGGGCGCGCCCTTGGGCTGGCCGGAACGATACCAGACGGTAGTCGAGACCGCCGGGTCGTTACGGTACTGGTGCCAGCCGGTGGCGAGGTCGAAGGCATGGTCGTCATAGACCTGCTTGAGGAAGCCGCCGCCGTCGTTGCGCACGACCTCGACCGGTATGCCGATTTCGCCCAGCGACTGCTGGATGAAGGTGGCCCATAGCGAGATGTCCTCGCCCCATGGCGCGGGCAGCAGGCGCAGGCTGAATCGGGTGCCGCCGGCGCCGGGCTTGAAGCCGGCCTCGTCGAGCAATGCTGCCGCCTTCTTCTTGTCGTAGGGATATTGCGGCGTGTCGGCGCCGGGGTAGAAGTCGGTGGACACCGAGGGGATCGGCCCGGTGCCGAGCTTGGCGAAATCGCCCAGAAAATTCTCGATGAAGAACGGCACGTTGATCGCATGCGCAATGGCGCGGCGGACGCGGATGTCGGCGAGCTCCTTGCGGCGGAAGTTGAACTCGATGGTGTTGGTGCGGGCATTGCCCTCGTTGCCCTTGGTGGAGACGACGAAGCGCTTGTCCTTGCCGAGCCGCGCCGTGTCGGAAATGGTCAGGCCGGTGAACGGGCTGTAGTGCAGGTCGCCGGCTTCCATCTGGGCTGCAGCCGCCGCGCGGTCGGTAATCACCCGCCAGGTGATGCGGTCGAGATAGGGCGCGTTGGGCCGCCAGTAACTTTCGTTGCGGTCGGCGATGATGTACTGGCCGCGCTCGTATTTGACGAACTTGAACGGCCCGGTGCCGACCGGGGCGAGGTTGGTCGGGTTCTGCCGGATGTCGCCGGATTCATAGAGGTGCTTGGCGGAGATGTAGCCGAGATCGGGCAGCGCGCGCAGCAGCAGGCCGAGCGGCATCGGCCGCTCGTATTTGAACACCGCAGTGAGCGGATCGGGCGTTTCCACATCGGTCAGGAACAGTTGCAGGGTCGATCCGTAGTTGAGGATCTTCTTCCACATGTTCATGGCGGTGAATGAGACGTCGGCCGAGGTGAACGGCTTGCCGTCGTGCCAGGTGACACCGCGGCGCAGTTTGAAGGTGACGGTCTTGCCATCGGGCGTGGCTTCCCAGCTTTCCGCGAGCACGCCGACCGGCTGGCCGTTGGCGTCGAGATCGACCAGCGACTCCTGGATCTTGCCGCCGATGATGTAGACCCCGGTGGAGGCCTGGATGCTGGGATTGAGCTGGCGCTGCTCGGCGCCGTAGTGGACGTTGAACACGCCACCCTTGCGCGGGGTCTCCTGGGCGAAGGCGCGCATCGGGTTGACGACATTGGCGGCGATGGCCGCCGATGTCAGCAGTGCGGTGCGGCGGGTGATCTCCAAACGTGAATTGCTCATGTCTTCTCCGGGCGCAATCAGGTGTCGGCGAGGGAGGCCTGGCCGTCATGGAACCACGTTTACGCCGAACCTGACAGAGGAGTCATTTTCTATTTGGGTTCAAACGAGCAAATTTGGCCCTCTTGCGTGTGCAGGTGGCCGATGTTGTCGATGCTTGCCGCCTGCATGTACGCGCGCGCCCGGTGGCGTTAGTTGTGAAGCAACCGTTGCAGTTCGGCATTTTGGAACCCAAAGAATCCAGGTTCCTCCTGCAACCGGCGAAATCATTCGGCGTTATTCGGTGCAGGGACAGAAAGGAAAACGTCATGAAGAAGACAGCAATCGTTCTGGCTACCATCGCAGCGCTCGGCGCAGCGGCAGTGACGACGGCGCCGGCAGAGGCGCGCGGGCGCGGATGGGGCCCTGGTCCTGCCATCGGTCTTGGTCTGGCGGCCGGCGCGCTCGCGGCGGGCGCATATGGCGCCTATGGGCCGGGCTACGGCTACTACCGCCCGCATTACTATCGGCCGCATTATTACGGCTATGGTTACGGCTACGGCCCGCGCTATGCCTATTATGGGCCCCGCTACTATCGTGGCTGGTAACCACCAGCACGACGAACCAGCCCGGAGCTTCGCTCCGGGCTTTTTCGCGCGCGGTGACCGCACGTGGTGGGCGATCGCGAGCCCGGATTTGCGGCTGAGAAACAATCGCTTCAATACGAAGTTAGCGATGCGGCGGCTCCGCTCACACCGTCGCCATGGAATCATCGAATGCACGTCGAACGGGTGTTGCGCGAATACGGTCAGCTTCCGCGGCCGATGAACGAGGCCCCACGCGACGGAAGGCGCATTCTTGGCCACCATGCCCGGTCCGGGCGGCTGGTCCTCTGTTACTGGGAGATGATGCCGGCCGCTCTCGTTGGTCCGATCTGGATCGAGGAGCACGGCGGGCGTCGCGGCTATCTCGATCGCTATTTCGACGGCTGGCTCGACCCGCATGAGGTCAGGCTGATTGACGTCAGCGCGGTCAACCGGCTGCTGGTGGCTTATATCGATGACGCCCGTGCGGCCGATGATACCGCGGCCTTGAAGCTGCTCGAGCAGGCCTGACTGGAGGCCAGCCGTGCTGCCGGCCGGCCAAATTCGGCATGCCTGTTCTCTCGCGGAACGGCTCAGTGGGCGGTTGTGGTTTTCTTGGCGTCGCCATTGAATTAGCTGATAAAAATCCGTAGGTTGCGCGGGTTCGCGTTCGTGCGGACCAACACTCCTGCCATTCCCTGTCTTTCCATCCGCGCAGAACTGATCTCCTATGAACGCTCCCTTGCCCAAGCAGACCGGAGCGCCCGTGTTTTCCGAAAAACCCCAGGCGCCGATCATTGCCTTCGAAGGCGTCAGCAAGCGCTATCCATCGCGCAGCGAGTCCGCTGAGGTGGTGGCGCTGCAAGATATCAACCTTCAGGTCCCCGAGGGCGCCATTGTCGGCGTGATAGGCAAGAGCGGCGCCGGCAAGTCGACGCTGGTCCGGCTGATCAACGGGCTGGAGCAGCCGAGCTCCGGCCATGTTCGCGTCGACGGCCTCGACATCGGCGCGCTGGACGAGCGCAGCCTGCGCCAGGCGCGGCGTTCGATCGGAATGATCTTCCAGCATTTTAATCTGTTGTCGTCGCGCACCGCCTTCGACAACATTGCATTGCCGCTGGAAATCGCCGGCGTGGCGCGCAAGGACATTCCCGGCATCGTCAGCCCGCTACTCGACATGGTCGGCCTCGCCGACAAGCGCGACCGCTATCCGGCCGAACTGTCCGGCGGCCAGAAGCAGCGCGTGGGCATCGCCCGCGCGCTGGCGACCAAGCCGAAAGTGCTGCTGTCGGACGAGGCGACGTCGGCGCTCGATCCGGAGACCACCAGCCAGATCCTGACCCTGCTCAAGCAGATCAACGCCGAGCTCAACCTGACCATCCTGTTCATCACCCACGAGATGTCGGTGGTGAAGAGACTTGCCGACCGCGTGGCCGTGATGGAAGGCGGCCGCATCGTCGAGCAGGGCACCACCTACGAGATCTTCGCCAGCCCGCATCACGAGACCACCCGGCGTTTCGTCGGCGAGGTGACCGGCGGCAACGTGCCGGAATGGCTGGAGGCGAAGCTGCAGCCGGTCTACGCGCCCGGCATGCAGGCGGTGATCCGCATCGCCTTCACCGGGGCGGACGCCGACGAGCCGGTGCTGTCGCGGCTGACGCGGGCCTACAACGTCGATTTCAACATCATGCATGGCCAGATCGAATATGTCGCCGACCATCCGTTCGGCACGTTGATCGCGTCCGTCGCCGCCGGGCCCGAACTGCTCGCGAAACTGATCACCGAACTGACCAGCACCCGCAACAAGGTGGAGCACCTCGGCTATGTCGCCTGAACTTTTGTCGCTGATCGCCTGGTCGACTCTGGATACGCTGACGATGGTGGCGCTGGCCGGCACCTTCGGCACGCTGGTCGGCCTGCCGCTCGGCATCTTTCTCGCCACCAGCCGCGCCAACGAACTGTTCCCCGCGCCGATGGCCAATCGTCTGCTCGGCCTCGTGGTCAACGCCACGCGTTCGACGCCGTTCATCATTCTGGTGGTTGCCATCGTGCCGCTGACGCGGCTGATCGCCGGCACTTCGATCGGCACCCGCGCCGCGGTGGTGCCGCTGACCATCGCCGCGATCCCGTTCATTGCCCGCGTCATCGAAGGCGCGATCCGCGAAGTCGACCAGGGCCTGGTCGAAGCCGCACGCGCCTTTGGCGCCAGCCCGCTGCAGATCGTACAGAAGGTGCTCCTGCCGGAAGCCCTGCCGGCGGTGACGCTGGCGCTAACGCTCGCCACCGTCAGCCTGATCGGCTATTCGGCCATGGTCGGCGCGGTCGGCGGCGGCGGGCTCGGCGACCTCGGTATTCGCTACGGCTACCAGCGCTTCATGCCTGAGGTGATGGCCACCGTGGTCATCGTGCTGATCGTGCTGGTGCAGGGCGTGCAGACCATCGGCGACCGGCTGTCGCGCCGCCTCGACAAGCGTAACCGCCATTCGTGAGCGCCAGCTCACAATAACCAACCTCCCGCACTTCAGGATTCGATCATGTCACTACGCTCTCTCGCCTTCTCTGCCGTCGCAGCCCTTGCGCTGACGGCTGCCGCCCACGCCGAGACCATCAAGGTTGGCGTGACCGCCGGGCCGCACGCCCAGATCATCGAGGCCGTGAAGGCGGTCGCCGCCAGGAAGGGCCTCGACATCCAGATCGTCGAATTCTCCGACTACGTGGTGCCGAATGCGGCGCTGGAGGCGGGCGACCTGCAGGCCAATTCGTTCCAGCACCAGCCCTATCTCGACAACCAGGTGGCCGACCGCAAGTACAAGATCGAGTCGGTGGCCACCACGGTGAACTTCCCGATGGGCATCTATTCGAAGAAGGTGAAGAGCTGGGACGAGATCAAGACCGGCGCCACGCTCGCTATCCCCAATGACCCGACCAATGGTGGCCGCGTGCTGCTGCTGCTGCGCGACAAGGGCGTCATCAAGCTGAAGGACGGCGTCGGCTTCAAGCCGACCATGCTCGACATCACCGAGAATCCGAAGAAGCTGAAGGTGATCGAGATCGATGCGGCGCAGACCCCGCGCACCCTCGACGATGTCGATGCTGCCGGCGTCAACACCAACTATGCCACCCAGTCCGGCCTCGACCCGGTCAAGGACGCGCTGCTGCGCGAGGACCCCAAGGGTCCCTATGCCAACGTCATCGCAGTGCGCATTGCCGACAAGGACAAGCCGTGGGTGAAGACGCTGGTGGAAAGCTATCAGTCGCCGGAGATCAAGGAATTCATCGCCACCAAGTTCAAGGGCGCTGTGCTGGCGACCTGGTAGGCGGCGAACGATACCCCGCTGTCGTCAGGAGGGCACCGGCAGTGTGCTCCTCTCCCTCTAGCGAAGCTCTGCTTCGCACGGGGGAGGGGGCACCATAGAAGCGAAAGCCCCTCACCCGGATTGCTTCGCAATCCGACCTCTCCCCAACGGGGAGAGGTGAAAAAGATCAGTGCGCCAGGATCTTCGACAGGAACTGCTGCGCGCGGTCGCTGCGCGGGTGGCCGAAGAAGTCGTCCTTGAGGGCATCTTCGACAATCTCGCCGGCATCCATGAAGATGACGCGGTTGGCGACCTTCTTGGCGAACCCCATTTCGTGTGTCACCACCATCATGGTCATGCCTTCCTTGGCGAGTTCCACCATGACGTCGAGCACCTCGTTGATCATTTCCGGATCCAGCGCCGAGGTCGGCTCGTCGAACAGCATGCAGATCGGGTCCATCACCAGCGCCCGCGCGATGGCGACACGCTGTTGCTGACCGCCGGACAGCTGGCCGGGGAATTTTTCGGCATGCGCGGTGAGGCCGACGCGCTCCAGCATCTTCATCGCCTTGGCGCGCGCGGCCTCCTCGGAGCGGCCCAGTACCTTGGTCTGACCGAGGCACAGGTTCTCGACGATCTTCAGGTGCGGAAACAGTTCAAAGTGCTGGAACACCATGCCGACGCGCGAGCGCAGCTTCGGCAGGTCCTTCTTCATCGTCGTGACGTTGAGGCCATCGACCAGGATAGTGCCTTCCTGCACCGGCTCCAGCGCGTTCACGGTCTTGATCAGGGTTGATTTTCCCGAGCCGGACGGACCGCAGACCACCACGACCTCCCCCTTGTCCACCGTGGTGCTGCAATGCTTCAGCACCTGGAACGTGGGATTGTACCATTTGCTGACGTTGTCGATGGTGATCATGGGCATGGGGATCGACCGGATGTTGGAGACACGGAAATCACCGAGTGAACTATCGAATGATGCTGATGCGCTTTTGCAGGCGCTTGACGAAGAACGAGGCGGTGAAGCAGATCACAAAATAGACCACCGCGGCGAACAGGTACATTTCGGTGAGGCGGCCGTCGCGCTGCGCCACCTTGGAGGCCGCGCCGAGAAAGTCGGTGATTGATAGCACGTAGACCAGCGAGGTGTCCTGGAACAGCACGATGGTCTGGGTGAAGATCACCGGCAGCATGTTGCGGAACGCCTGCGGCAGCACCACGTAGCGCGTCACCTCGCGGTAGTTGAGGCCGATGGCGTAGCCGGCCATGACCTGGCCGCGCGGGATCGACTGGATGCCAGCGCGCATAATCTCGGAGAAATACGCCGCCTCGAACAGCGTGAAGGTGACGATGGTCGATGTATAGGCGCCGACTTGGACCGGCTGGTCGGCCCGCAATATCCACTGCCCAATATAGGGCATCAGAAAGTAGAACAGGAAGATCACCAGCACCAGCGGCAGCGAGCGCATCAGGTTGACGTAGCTCGCCGCGAAGGTCGACAGCACCGTGCTCGATGACAGCCGCATCAGGGCCACCAGCGTGCCGAGGATCAGGCCGCCGACGGTGGCGATCGCCGTCAGCGTCAGGGTGAAAGTCATGCCCTGCTCGAACAGGTAGGGCAGGCTGCGCCAGATGACGTTAAAATCGAAATCGCTGAACATTACGCCTTCCCCCCGTTGAAGCCGGGGATGACGAGACGCTTCTCCGCATAGCGCATCCCGATGGTCACCACGGCGCTGAGGAAAAGGTAGATCACGGTCGCGGCCGTGAAGGCTTCGAAGACCTGGAACGAGAATTCCTGCATCGAGCGCGCCCGGGCGGTCAATTCCATCACGCCGATGGTCAGCGCCACCGCGGTGTTCTTGATGGTGTTGAGGAACTCGGAAGTCAGCGGCGGGAAGATGATGCGATAGGCCAGCGGCAGCAGGATATAGCGATAGGTCTGCACGGTGGTGAGGCCGATCGCGGTGCCGGCCATGCGCTGGCCCTTGGGCAGCGAATTGATGCCGGCGCTGACCTGGGTGGCCACGCGGGAAGACATGTACAGGCCGATGCCGATGACCGCCGTATAGAACGGGCCGTTGCGCAACTGCTTGACCCAGGTGCCGAAGTCGTGCGGCAACAGCTCGGGAATGACGAAGAACCAGATGAAGAGCTGCACCAGCAGCGGGATGTTGCGGAACGTCTCGATATAGGCGTTGCCGAGCCGTTCCGACCACTTGGAGGGCAGGGTGCGGATGATGCCGATCAGCGAGCCGACGACGAAAGCGATGGTCCAGGCACACAGCGCAAGCAGGATCGTGACGCCAAGCCCGCTCATCAGCGTGCTGAAGTAGGTGCCGCTCGCCTCGGGAGTCTGCTCCCAGAAGATGCCCCAGTTCCAGTGATAGTTCACGAATTTACCCCCGCCCCACGCCTGTTGGCAAAAGGCTCATGCAATGGCCGGGCCATCGCATGAGCCTGTCGTCGTTGCTCGCTTAGTTGATATAGGCGTCAGGATCGGCCGAATCCGAAGGCTTGGCGAAGGCCTTGGTCTGCTCGGCACCCATGGGCACGTTGAGGTTCAGGCCCTTCGGCGGAATCGCCGACATGAACCACTTGTCGTACAGCTTCTTGCCTTCTGGGCTGGTGTAGAGCGCCGCAGTGGCGGCGTCGGCGACCTTCTTGAACGGCGCATCGTCCTTGCGCAGCATGATGCCGTAGGGTTCGGGCTTCGAGAAGGCATCCTTGGAGATGACGTAGGCGGACGGATCCTTGGAGCCGGCGGCGAGGCTGGCGAGCAGGATGTCATCCATGACGAAGGCGACGGCGCGGTCGGTCTCGACCATCAGGAATGCTTCGGCATGGTCCTTGGCGGCAATCACGTTGATGCCGAGGTTGCGGGCGGCGTTGACTTCGGTAAGCTGCTTGATGTTGGTGGTGCCGGAAGTGGACACCACCGACTTGCCCTTGAGTTCGTCGATCGAGTTGATCTTGCTGGACTTCTTCGAGACGAAGCGGCTTGCGGTCAGGAAGTGGGTGTTGGTGAAGGCGACCTGCTTCTGGCGGTCAACGTTGTTGGTGGTCGAACCGCATTCGAGGTCGACGGTACCGTTGGCGATCAGCGGAATGCGGGTGGCCGAGGTCACCGGGTTGAGCTTGACCTCGATTTTGTCGTTCTTCAGCTCTTTCTTCACGGCATCGACGATCTTGTAGCAGATGTCCATGGCGAAGCCGATCGGCTTCTGGTTGTCGTCCAGATAGGAGAACGGCACCGAGGAGTCGCGGAACCCGATGGTGATCGCGCCGCTGTCCTTGATTTTCTTCAATGTCCCGGTCAGCTCCTGCGCCGATGCCGGTCCTGCGCAGAGCGCGGCGGCGATCAGAATGCCGGTCGCATGTTTATAGCCCATGAGTGTTCTCCTTTGGATCACGCTGAATCTGAGATGTCCGCCATGAGCATGGCTGGCCTGCGCGGATCAATCAAGCCCGCATAACGGTACATTTGATGCCGATCAGGCCCCGGCGGGACATCGTCGACGTGTGACGGCCTCCCGCAAGATGCCCAGCAATTGTGTGGCTGCTGGTTAAACTATGGGCGTGCAATTTCGCGGCTTCGAGCAGGCATGATCGGAGGGCGCGCACCGCTGGCCAAAAGGCAGGCGCTGCCGGCTGAGGTGCCCGGGGGAGGTAAAAGTGCCGGCTGACGGCTCAGCCGATTTTTGTCGCGTCGAGCAGCCCGGCGAGATGGACGCCCACCGCCTGCGGCGTCGCGCAGATATGGGCGGCGCCGGCCCCGCGCAGTTCCTGCTCGTTGCCGTAGCCATAGAGAACGCCGATCGGGATCATGGCGTTGTTGCGGGCGCCGATCACGTCGAAGCTGCGGTCGCCGACCATGATCGTGCGATTCCCGACCAGGCCGCGCTGGCCGAGGGCGTGGTGCAGCAGCGCGGTCTTTTCTCCGTGGGTGCCGTCGAGTTCGGCGCCGTAGACATGCTCGAAATAGCCGGCCAGGCCGAAATGCTCGATGATGCGGCTGGCGAACACGCCCGGCTTGCTGGTGGCGACGAACAGCCGGGGGCCGGCCGCCTTAAGCGCGGTCAGCAGTTCGTGGATGCCGTCATACAGCTCGTTCTCGTAGAGACCGACGTCGGAGAACCGCTCGCGATACAGCGTCACTGCGTGCGCCGCACGGGCCTCGTCGCCGAGCATGGTGCGGAAACTGGTAATCAGCGGCGGCCCGATGCACCACAGCAGATCCTGCTCGGCCGGGACCGGGTGATCGAGAGCGGCGAGTGCATGCTGGATTGAGCGGGTGATGCCGACTTTGGGGTCGGTCAGCGTGCCGTCCAGATCGAGGAAGATCGCGTCCATAGCAGCAGGTCTAGGGCCAATTCCGGCGGCAGGCAACGCTCAGGCGCGGCTGCCGGGAAGGGCTCGGACACTGCGGACGCGTTGATCGGCGCATGCGCAGTTTGCCTGGCGATTCACATCTGGCATCGCACGACTTGCCGCGCGGCTGACGGCCAGCCCTCAACCAACGAGCGCCCGGCGTCGATATGTCGATATCAAGTCTCACGCAGGTCGGGCCTGTCGCAATCTTGTGACCGCCCCTGCACGCCGTAATTCGCTTTTGCGCGGTTTGGGCGATTGCGGGACGCCGTGGGCGACCGTAATGTATTGCCATCATCATTCCATGCGCCCCGGCTGTCGCGTCCCGATCGCCGGCAATAGTTCGCTGCGGCCGCGAGTCGTATGCCTGTGTCTGGAGATCGTCATGGCCTATGAAATCAATATCAATGGCGTGAGCCATTCCGTGGATGTCGACAGCGACACGCCTCTGCTCTGGGTGTTGCGTGACGTACTCGGCATGACCGGCACCAAGTTCGGCTGCGGCGCGGCCCTGTGCGGCGCCTGTACCGTGCACCAGGACGGCAGCGCCATCCGCTCCTGCATCACGCCGATCGACAGCGTCGGCGACTCCAGGATCACCACCATCGAGGCAATCGGCGAGACGCCGGCCGGTGCCCGGATCCAGAAGGCCTGGCTCGATCTCGAGGTCGTGCAGTGCGGCTATTGCCAGTCCGGCCAGATCATGTCGGCAACGGCCTTGCTGGCGAGCAATCCCAGCCCGAAAGACAGCGATATCGACGACGCCATGGCGGGCAATATCTGTCGTTGCGGCACCTATGTCAGGATCCGCGAAGCCATCAAGCATGCCGCGGCGGCACCCGCGACCAACGGACAGAAAGGCTGACACCATGTTCGACAAGTTGATCGATCGCGAAGCCGTTTCTGAATCGAAGATGCCGCGCGCGCTGTCGCGCCGCACCGTGCTCGCCGCGGGTGCGGCCGCCGGCGGCGGACTGTTGCTCAGTATCAGCATGCCCGGATGGTCGGACCATGCGGATGCCGCCGATGCGACCGCTCTCGCGCCCAATGCCTTCGTGCGGATCGACCGCGACGGTCATGTCACGCTGGTGATGCCACAGGTCGAGATGGGGCAGGGCACCTACACCTCGATGCCGATGCTGATTGCCGAGGAGCTTGAAGTCGAACTGGCGCAGGTCAAGCTCGAGCACGCGCCGCCGGACGACAAGCTGTACAGCAACCCGCTGATCGGCTTCCAGGTCACCGGCGGCTCGACGTCGGTGCGCGGTTTCTGGAAGCCGCTGCGGATGGCCGGCGCTGCGGCGCGCACCATGCTGATTGAGGCGGCGGCGGCAGACTGGAAGGTCGATCCTGCCACCTGTCGTGCCGCCAGGGGTGAGGTGGTCCACACTCCCACCGGCCGCAAGCTGGCCTATGGGAGGCTGGTCGATGCCGCCGCCGGGCTGCCGGTCCCAGCCGATGTCCCGCTGAAAGCGCACAAGGACTTTACGCTGATCGGCACGCCGGCGAAGCGCCTCGACAGCGCCGGCAAGGTCAACGGCACGGCTGAATACGGCATCGATACGAAGGTGCCCGGCATGAAGGTGGCCACCGTCGCGGCATGTCCGGTGATCGGCGGCAGGCTGGGCAGCGTCGATGACAGCAGGGCCCTGGCCGTCCGGGGCGTGCGCCAGATCGTCAGGATCGACAATGCTGTCGCGGTTATTGCCGATCACATGGGCGCGGCCAAGAAGGGACTCGAGGCGCTGGTCATCACTTGGGACGAGGGCGGCAGCGCGAAATTCTCCAGCGCGGACCTGGTGCAGCAGCTCAAGGATGCCGCGGGCAGGGACGGCGTCGTGGCGGTGAAGCAGGGCGATGTCGCCAAGGCAATCGCCGGTGCCGCGACGAAAATGGACGCGGTCTATCAGATGCCGTTGCTGGCGCATGCGGCGATGGAGCCGATGAACTGCACCGTGCATGTCCGCAACGACGGCTGCGACATCTGGGTCGGCACCCAGGTGGTCTCGCGCGCGCAGGCGACCGCGGCGGCGGTCACGGGCCTGCCGCTCGACAAGGTCAAGGTGCACAACCATCTGCTCGGCGGTGGCTTCGGCCGCAGGCTCGACGTCGACGGCATCACCCAGGCGGTGCAGATCGCAAAGCAGGTCGACTATCCCGTCAAGGTGATCTGGACCCGCGAGGAGGACATCCAGCACGACATCTACCGCCCCTACTACTATGACACGCTGAGCGCCGGTCTCGACGCCGCCGGCAGACCGGTGGCCTTCAACCATCGCGTCGTCGGCTCGTCGATCCTGGCGCGCTGGGCGCCGCCCTTCTTCAAGGATGGTCTCGATTCCGATGCGGTGGAGGCCGGCTCCGGGCCCTACGGCTTCGACAACCTGCTGGTCGACTATGTCCGTCAGGAGCCGCCGGCTGGCCTGACCACCGGCTGGTGGCGCGGCGTCGGCACCACACACAATGCCTTCATGGTCGAAGGTTTTGTCGACGAACTGGCTGCTACCGCCAAACAGGACCCGGTCGCCTATCGCCGGGCACTGCTCGACAAGGCGCCGCGCGCCAAAGCGGTGCTCGACCTCGCCGCCGCCAAGGCGGGCTGGGACACGCCGCCGCCGGCCGGCAGGGGCCGCGGCGTGAGCGTCATCTTCGGCTTCGGCAGCTACATCGCCCAGGTCGCCGAAGTCTCGGTGGGCAAGGACGGTCAGGTCAAGGTCGAGCGCGTGGTCTGCGCCGTCGATTGCGGGCAGATGATCAACCCGGACACGATCAAGGCTCAGATGGAGGGCGGCATCCTGTTCGGGCTGACCGCGGTGCTGTACGGCGAGATCACGCTGAAGGAAGGGCGCGTCGAGCAGGGCAATTTCGACAGCTACCAGGCAATGCGCATCAACGAAGTGCCGGCCATCGAGGTCCATCTGATCGACAGCCACGAGGAACCCGGCGGCATCGGCGAACCCGGTACTGCGACGATCGCGCCGGCAGTGGTCAATGCGGTGTTCAACCTGACCGGCAAGCGCCTGCGCAAGTTGCCGATCGATCCGGCCCAACTGAAGTCGGGAGCATAGGGCGCCAGACGCGACGACGCCGATGTCGATGCTGTTTTTTCAGCCTGTCCGAAGGTCCGGCGCATCGGCACCGAAACGCGCGACATGAATCTTGCGATGGGTCGGGGACACAGGCAGTCTGCTTCCTTCGATACGAGGAACGGACGCGATGTCTCAGGCTAACCAGAACCAGAGTCCGACGCTGACCCCGGCGCAGCAGACCTGGCGCCGGCTGGCGATCCCGCTGGTAGCGGTGGCCGCCGCGGTGATCTTCATCGCGGTGGCGACGCTGCGCTGGGATATCTGGGTCGGCGGCATGGCAGTGCAATCGACCAACGACGCCTATGTGCGCGCCCAGACGACGCGGCTGAGCAGCCGGGTCGCCGGCGCGGTGCTGGCGGTTCCCGTCAAGGATTTCCAGCGCGTCAAGGCCGGCGACATCCTGGTGCAGATCGACTCCGCCGACTACGAGGCGCAGGTGGCGCAGGCGCAGGCTGCCGTCGCGGCCGCACAGGCGGCGCTCGACAATCTCGCCAACCAGGTCGAACTGCAATATGCCACCATCGCCCAGGCCGAGGCGCAGCGGGTCTCGGCGCGGGCGCTCGAGGTCGAGGCGCAGCAGGAGCAGGAGCGCCAGCAGTCGCTGACGAAAACCGAAGCTGGCACGCGGCAGAAGTTCGAGCAGGCGGTGGCCGCCTATGCCAAGGCGCAGGCCGATGTGAAGGCGAGCGGCGCGATCATCGCCGCGCAGCGCCATCAACTGGAAGTGCTCGCCGGCACCAAGCAGCAGCGCGCCGCCGATCTGCTCGGCGCCAAGGCCGCACTCGATGCTGCCAAATTGCGGCTCGGCTATACCAGGATTGCCGCGCCGTTCGACGGCGTGGTCGGCGAACGCCAGGTGCAGCCCGGCGACTACGTCAATATCGGCTCGAGCCTGATCAGCGTGGTGCCGCTGCCGGACGTCTATGTGATCGCCAACTACAAGGAGACGCAGCTGACGCGGGTGCAGCCCGGCCAACCGGTCGATATCGTCGTCGATACCTTCTCCGACCAGTCGCTGCGCGGCCGGGTCGAGCGGATTTCGCCGGCCTCGGGATCGCAGTTCGCGCTGCTGCCGCCGGACAACGCCACTGGCAACTTCACGAAGGTGGTGCAACGCGTGCCGGTGCGAATCGAATTCGATCCCGGCCAGAAGCTGCTGGAACGGTTGCTGCCGGGCATGTCGGTCACCGCCCGCATTCACACCGACCAGCCCGCCGTCGCGGTGCGCGGGGATGCCGTCCATGGCAGCAAGTAAGGTCATCGAAAGCGGCCCTGTCTCCATCGGCGGCGTTTCGCACCGGCCGATCTTCGCTGTCGGCGCGGTGCTGCTCGGCTCGTTTCTCGCCAATTTCGATACCCGCCTTTTCTCTATCGGACTGCCGGACATTCGCGGCGCATTTTCGCTGAGCTACGACGAGGGGGCCTGGCTCTCGACCGCGGCGACGGCGTCGCAGATCTTCATCGCGCCCGCGGTGGCCTGGATGGCCACGGTGTTCGGGCTGCGCCGGGTGCTGGGCTTCCCGAGCCTCGTCTATGCGGTGATCTCGCTGCTGATCCCGCTCACCCGCGACTACACCACGCTGCTGGTGCTCAACATCATCCACGGCCTTATGCTCGGCACGTTCGTGCCGGCGACCTTGCTCATCATCTTCCGCAACCTGCCCATGAAATGGTGGTTGCCGGCGATTGCCATCTATTCGATTCGCGTCGGCTTCACGCTGAATTCCGGCATCTCGCTGGTCGGCTTCTATGTCGAGCATCTGGGCTGGCAATGGCTGTTCTGGCAGGACGTCATCATCGCGCCGGTGCTTGGCCTGTTCGTCTGGCTCGGTACGCCGCAGGAGCCGGTCAACAGGTTCGTGCTCGAGGAGGCCGACTGGGGCGGCATGCTGCTGCTCGGCACCGGTATGGCGATGATCTATGCCGGCCTCGATCAGGGCAATCGACTGGACTGGCTGGGCTCGGGCGCCATCGTGGCGCTGCTCGGCGGTGGCGCGATGCTGGTGGTGCTGTTCTTCATCAACGAGTCGCTGGTGCGCCGGCCATGGGCCCATGCCGAAGTGCTGCTTTCGCGCAACATCGGCCTCGCGCTGGCAATCATCCTCTTGTACACTCTGACCAGCCTGTCGAATTCGTCGCTGGCGCCGAATTTCCTCGTCGCCATCGCTCAGTTGCGCCCGGAACAGTCAGGCACGCTGTTCCTGCTCTACGGCATCGCGCCGATGGTCGTGCTGGTGCCGCTGTCGATCTATCTGATCCGGTTCTACGACGTCAGGTGGACATTGATCGTCGGCCTGTCCGCCTTCGCCATCGCCGGCCTGCTCGGCACCCGCCTGACCCATGACTGGGCGCTCGGCGATTTCGTCCCGATGGTGCTGCTGCAGTCGCTCGGCCAATCCTTCACCCTGCTGCCCGTGGTGATCATCGCGCTGTCGAATTCCGATCCGTCGCGCGCCACTGCCTTCGCCGCCTATATCCAGGTGATGCGCCTCGGCGGCGCCGAGATCGGCATCGCACTGATGGGCACCTGGCTGCGGGTGCGCGAGCAGCTGTATTCCAACTTGCTGGGCCAGCACGTCGCGACGGGCGACGCCGACGTCACCGGCATCCTCGCGCAATTGACCGGCCGCTTCAGCGG
>LNAP01002467.1_pt1 | contig 23511 bp, 19 predicted proteins | sample 602601 | NCBI WGS metagenome assembly LNAP01 (sample SAMN02440304, study PRJNA202911) | soil metagenome | biome: Subtropical and temperate rainforests or woodlands; isolation source: soil samples (1 kg each in a 20% v/v slurry with milli Q water) were... ...
GAATTATCGCCGCGCCATCGAGAAAATTGAGCAAGAAGGGCACCTTGGAGACAAGCTGCCGGGGCTAGATCTGACCCAAAAGAAGTGGTCACAAATCGGTGTGGTAGTAGCCACCGAGGCTGATGCCTTGAGGCTTCAGTACGACATCTTGTCCCTTATCGACCAGCGGCTTGTATCGGTAGATCACTTTGACCATCTCCTGGTCTGTGAGCGATTGCCGGCGGAACTGGATGGGCTTACTGCCGCAGAGCAGGAAGCTTCGATGAGAGCGGCGTGCTTTGACTTCAAATCTTGCATGACGGTTTCCGATGAAGCTGCCGCCGTCGCTGTGGCAGATTTCACGGTACGCGTTTCTGCTCTTGAGGCTTCATCTGCGAAAAATGAGACTCAAGAACGTGGCGGCTGTTGGGTTTACTTCGAGGATAACTCCCATCCTTATGTGCGAGCGCTTTTGAAGGGGGGACGTGTGGTTGTGAACAAGTCTGGTCGGTACCTTGGTACGTTGAACGAACTTGGCCGTGGGCGCGATCTGCGCGAGCGGCAACTGATCGTCAAAACGCTATGCAAGCAACTAGAGCAAGAGCACGGCGTGGCTTGCTCTTATTTCAGCGTGCGCGAATCCTGGCTCCCCGATGATCTTCCAAGCTATTGCGGTCACCCATGGAGTGGGTTCTATCGGATCACGGATGAGCCAGACGAGGAGGACACTGTCTTCTGAAAGGGTTGAAAAATGCGTCATCCAGTTTGTTGAGGTTTTCCATCGGAAAGTTGGTTTATTGGTGATCACCTCTCAATTATCGTCATAGTGCAGACCTGCGATATGTAGTACGCACTCTCCATTAATGTTCATCCGACACTGTACAGCTGCCGTGCTCTTCCAAAGGGATACGCAGGCGTAATGGTTGGAGGAGTGTCAGGAGCGGGAGTAAGGCGAGTATCGCCGTGCCTGATTGCTGCATAAAGAGGTAGGGGGGGGACGAACATGAATGCAAAGTTAATTAATTTCACTTCAATGAAAAGTGTCTATCGCGGCAAGGAAGTTCTTGAACTTTACTTTGTTAGTGGAGGCGCGATAGCTCGAAAATTCTTTTTTTTTGATCTGTTTTGCCAGTCTCTTGTTGATCGTAATTATAGCTCTAATTCTATTGGTGATTATTTATATCGTTGCGTAATATTTCTAGATTATATTTTCGAGGGTTTTAAAGTTCTCGGAGAGAATGCGGGATCGATTAAAGTTTTATTCCTGCATTATGGAGATTATCTCCGATTTGGTAGCTCGTCCTCATCATCGCTCGTTAAGCAAATTTGCTTGCATAGGCCATCGCCAATGATCAGCCGTAACAGCGCTCTGGCCTACAATAGCGCTGTAAAGGCATTGATAGATGAAGCAGAAGTTCACGTGGCACGTATACGTCAGTATTCCGACTCAGGTATCGAATTTATTGAGCAAATAGATGATGAGTTTGTGGTCGAGTTAAGCCAGTTGGCAAATCTTAAAGTCTTCGGTGTCAAGAGAAAGCCAGTAGCCGACTTCGGCTTATATGGGAGTTCACCAAAGGCAAAGCCAAGTCTTACGGCACACATGGGTGTCAAATCCGCACTGATCATCCCGCCAAAATTTTTCCCTCTAGAACATATTAATGAGCTCATCGATTGCGCTCGCTGCCACCGTGACGCGGCGCTTTGGTCGCTTATGGCTGGAGTAGGCAGCAGGGAGTCGGAAGCAGATCAGATAATTTTCGGGGATATTGATTACGGTGCTGGAAGTGTACTTCTCGTAAATCCCTCGAGTCGAGAATCCACTGCTTATCGAGGGCTAAGCGAGCGTGAAATCAAAAAACTTGAATGGAAAGGGAGAGATACGCCGCTAACGGTTTTCCTTGAACCCTACGGTGAAAGGTTTTTTTATCATCTTGAGAAATACTTGTCACTGGAGGCTAAATCATATGTAGGTCATAAATTTGTCTTTCAAGATGAAAACGGAAGGCCACTATTTTTGTCAGATTACAGTTCTGCTATCTATCGACCATTTCTTAGGGCTGTGAAGGTAGTTTGTGATCGACATTCTTTAGATGGCAGCGGGTTAGCGCCCCATAGTTTAAGACACAGTTATATTTATTTTATGAAAAACTACGTTGAACATGCGACAGGCGTGGGGTTGGACGATTTCGAACTCATGGCCCTTACCGGGCATACGTCAGTTGAAGCTCTTCGAGTTTACGCCGTGACTGACTATCAGGCTTTGCTGGAAAAAATTTACTATGCCAATGTTTCGCGTCGTACACGCACTCCTGGTTCTGAGCTTGAGCTAAAGATTAAATTCTTAGAGGGACGTTTGGAGGACTTCCGAGCTCAGCTAAATAAGAGGAAGTCGTATGATCAATGATTCTGACTCTTTGGTGTTCTTAAAGGAAACTAGGGAGCTAGCGTACGACTTTGACAGCTGTTTGAAAACGGCTGCTGATTTCTTTATTAACTCTACTACTCCTACGAAAAAGCATAAAGGTGCTCTGCGTAGCGTCGCCGAGTCCTTTAAAGTTTGTTTGGGTAATGTGCATCCCGTGGAGCCCATCTTGCTGTCATGGCTAAACTTCCTCATCGCACCCGGGCCCGTCGAATGCATAATTCCAGGCTTTACTACCGACTGGGGGAAGGAGCAACTGGTGGGAGTGGGTAGCGTTAAACACCAAAAGAACTTTCTCAAAGTTTTTTTTATCTTGCTGCACAGGGCTGGGGCGCTACTGCTGCCGATTGACTTTTCGCCACCTTGGGCAGTATGGATCGAAAATGAGGCTGCGAATGGTAATATATACACTCCGCTGATAGAAGTGTTTCGTAAGATGCGGCGAGATACGTTGTCTTACAAGCAAGTTTCTGATTCGATTAAAAATCGAAATGGTAGAACGTTTCAAGCAGGCGTTCGACTCATACTGGCGTCAACCTGGTATTCCCCTGAATGTATTAGCTGTACAGATTTGGATGCATGGGCGGTTTTTATACGCAAGCGTCAGCAGAGCCTTGGCACTGCGACGTTTCCACTCGAAAGTATTGTAAAGGAGGTAGTAAGTTATTTTCCAAAGCACGTTGCTGAGTCAGTAAAGACATGGGATGGTTCTTTGCTGTCTGGCATAAACGCTGAGCGTCGTCAGCAAGAAAAAATTAATTCAATAAAAGTCGCTGTCGGTTCTGGAGGAAGTGCAATTAGTGTGTCAAGGGGTATTGTAGATAAAATCGGAAATGATGCTTTTTTTTACTTCGATAACTTTCGATCAATGGATCTTATCAACGCCATTGGCCTATCCTTGCATTCCATAGATTTGAATCTGGCATTCTCTACTTGGGCATCTGCATTTGAGTTTTTTTTGCAGCACAAAGAATTGGAGAAGATAAAAGCTTATATCACTACTTTTGGTCGTTTGAATTTTTATCTGTTCATTTATCTTCCGCTATGGATTCGAGAAAATCCAGCCTCGAAATTCGTCTACCCCCAATCTCCGAATTTATTTATGGGATTAGTGCATTATCGGTGTCAGCTTGAGAGTAGAGAGGGCAGGCCCCTGTCAATGACTGAGTTTTATACTGAAGTCGGCTGGAAAAAAACTTACGGCATGCTTAGCCCACTCAGGGTGTTTTTCAAACTTCTAATTCAAATCCCTTTGATGCCTGGTTGTGACGGTATAGTTCAGCCTATTTACTGGCTGCCTAAAAGCAAAAAATATCCACGCGTTGTGAAGAATATTTTTCCAGGTGAACAATTGCTCCTATTTGTGGACTTTTTGAATGCTTTGGAATCGGTGTCTGAATGGGCGGCTATGAACGAAATGGAGTTTCGGATAGAATTTGAGTTGGCAAAAAAAGATAATAGGTTGTTCTCATTCGAAAATGTTGGTTACGTACCAGTCGTGCTGCTGGATGGGGTCTACCGCTCCATTAAAAATGTACATCCATTAGTTTTTATTTTTTTAGATTGGCAGGGGAGAACTTATTTCAATCCTGGCGCGACTAGGTTCAGCATTTTTATGCTTGAGGTTGGTACTAGGGCTCAAACTGCACAATGGCTTTGTTCAACGAGTTACAATAAGGTCTCCTTTGATGTATCTAATCATCCTCTGCAATTGGTAAGTCTGTGGCTGAATACAGACAAGATTTCAAAAGTACCTTTGATCGTAATTACTATCATGCAAATGCTTTGGTTATTAGATTCACAAGTAGAGTGGCGCAACCGAATGATCAGCGCAGGCGTTGAGGCTTTCGGTCGCCAAGTTTATTATGATCTCAATGAAGAGTCGAAATGGGGATTGATATCTCCAATTTTTGCGCACGATCCATTGACTGGGGTTCCGTTTACTGATGGCACATATGCTCAATTTTGGGCTTATCAGTGTTATAGTTTTCAGGATTGGGTACGATCCCTTGGAGCGGAGGTTCCTAATATCGTAGCCTTAATGCCGCACAAAAAGAATGGTGGTTACTTCACTTGGGAAGACTACGGTGTAGCGATTTCCAGCAAGGAACTGCTGGAGCGTTTTGCTAGAGATGTGAAAATCATTGAGGCTTTGCCTGGCGCAAAAATATACGTTGGTGACTATTGCCCACTATCTCTACGTTGTAAAGTTACGGCTCACGGCGCTAGAGCGTCATTCGTGACCGCGATGAGTGTTACGTTGTGTCCAGAGGCGATAATATTATTGACAGGGCAATCGACCGGAACTGTGCGAAAATACAATAAGGGCGACTATCTCATTCGTCGCAAGCTTCAGGGTGTGTTCAACTCTAGAGACGTTGCAGGTACCCTGGATGGTGTTTATCGCAACGTAAGCTTGTCGAAAATGGTTGATGATGTTAAGGGCGAACTTGGCGCTGATAGTCCGTTAGGTCTTCAGCGGCTTGGGTTTGTTTCTCCAAGCGCTGCTGGCGTTACATACGGATCCAGAACGCCGACATCATTGATCGCGTCCGACAAGGCGAACTCCGTACAGTCTTGTTTTAGTCATATATGTACTAAAGGTTTCATTTGTCCCCCGGCGATATTGGAAGCTTTCGACGGGGTAAAGATATGTCCTTCATGCCCACACGCATTATTCTCAATATTTCACCTTCCTGAGATATCAGTGGCGCGCCAAAAAGCTGTTGAAGATTTTGTAGGCTTGTCAAACAAGGTGGAGGCCCATCGTTCAGAGAAGAATTTAACCTTGGACGAAATGAATTTCTTAACAATTAGCCTCAACCAGCAGGCGCGGTTGGCAGTCGCTTGGCTAGCGTTAGAGGAGTCGATTTGGTCACACATTTGCCTATTGCGAGATAATTCGGAGTTTGACCTCATTGCGATAGATAGAAGCGTCGCTTTGTTAGATTTGGAACGCTACGAGGTGGATCAGGACTCTCCCGAATTCTTTTTTACCAGACTCTCGGAAGTTTGTATGTATGAAGGTTCGTCTAGCGTAGAGTTTCAATATAAAATTGAAAAGGCTACTAGGCTTCTTTTGGTTAAGGATCAAAAGCTTCTAGAGGCAGCGATGATGACGTCAGAATATTCAACTCCTGTTCGGCTAGCTTCAATGTTAAGGGCCAGATTGGGCACTGTGGCATTTGACGTGGATCAGTTTGTTTCGTTAGTCAATATGAGCAATGAGGAGTGGGCCTCCAATTTGACCATTGAGTTTGCAAAGGCTAACCGGCTAACAGGTTTGGAGGGCAAAGATGACAAGAAAAAATGATTCGCCACACTCTAATGCTGAGCGGATGTCTATTCGGTGCAAATATATTGAAAAAGCGTTGGCTGGCTATACGCGGCGATGTGTAAAGTTTACTAAAGTGACTTACCTTGCAAGAGCTTTAGCGGAGGATGTTACTTTGATGGAGCTGGACGCTCTACAGGCTGTTTTTCCTGCAATGAAAGTTTCCATCATTGAGCGATGTCATCCATCAACGCTGTTGCGCTCGAAGATTTACCGTTCTTATTTAGACGAATGGATGGGGGGTGGCACCAAGGTAGGCGTAGATCATGAGGCTGAGAAAAAACTAAATTTAGAACTGCTAGTTATTTCTAATAAGTATCGGTTGCTCGAGCGTAAGTATCTAGATTTGATTTCTAGCTTAGAATGCGATCAGCGTGCTATCGCTGAACCAAAAGTAAAAAACTTAGACGCTGCTGAAGCTTTTACCATTGTTGAAAAATTGCTGGTTCACTTCAAGGGTTTCTTGATTGTTGAAGACGGCGCTTTAGTTGAGCCAAGCGCCTCTCGGCCAATCATAATAGAAAAGTCTCTGTATGCGGTGTTTCTGAAGTGGCGATCCACTCTCATTTCATCTTAGCTAAAAATTGTTTCAAATGCCGTGCTTGGGTTGTGAGGAATGCTGCTTAGGAACACAGTGCTAATTTTACTCACGCTCGACGTCTGACGCCGCTGCATCTTGCATACATAATCCGTTGAGTGTTAGAAACGATACAGGCTAGACGCATTTCTGAGCATCCTATTCAGTGCTCAGTGCTCAGGTGCTCAGGTGCTCAGGTGCTCAGGTGCTCAGGTCTCAGGTTTCAGGTTTCAGATCTACAAATCCTGTTTGTGCGTCCAGGTGCATGATGAGGTCAGCAAGCAATCTCAGAAAAAAACATAGTTCACAATGATTTAGCAGGACACGACCGTGTTTGTCCTCAAGCGTTGACAGATACAGGTTCGAACCTGCCCTGGGACACCACCTGATTTACAGCCCTGCGCTGTGATAAAAAGCCCCGCCGGAAAATCCTCCAGCGGGGCTTTTTTATGCCCGTCGCCCCGACGACCTACATGGCAAGTCCATCGTTGCTGTGCCTTACTCCTTCGTACCATTCAAGGAGTGACGCGATGCGACACAGAGGTGCACATTTCTGGTTATGGACCAACAGCAGGCTACTTCACCATACCCATGAAGAAGTGCTCAGCGATGGTGTGCAGGTCGAGGTGCAGGCACGGGTCGGTCATGGGGGCGTCACGCAGGTGTTCATCGGTATATACGCTGACGGTGGCGGGGCGATTTGCGAGGAGTTTCATGACCGCGCGGTGGGTGAATATTATTGTTCCGCATTGAAGTGGGGCGCTCAGCGGGCAAGAGAGCTGGTGGCGGACAGCCAAGCGTTTGTCGCGCCGCATCGGGTGCAATTGACGTTGGCCCCGGTGATTACCGATGAACCGACACTGGCGCTGCGGCGCATGGAAATGACCGAACGTGAGCGTTTGAAAATCCGCTCCGAAGACGCCTGGTCGGAATACCTGGCGGCCAAAGCCGCGATGCTTGAGCTGATGCGCGCCACCAAAGTCGACCCCGGGGTGTGGGCGGACCACAAGGAGCGCCTGCGGCAGGCGATTGATCGGCGCATCAGTGTGCAACGCGCCTATCTGCGCTGAGTCATTTGCCGATCGACAGGCTCGAGGAGCGTCGCAGTTCCTCGATGGTCTCGATCAGTTCATCGTAGGACACCGGTTTGCCGATGTGCTGGTCGAAGCCCGATTGCCGGGATTTCTGAATATCGCTTTGAGCACCATAGCCCGTCAGCGCAATGGCCGGCACATCCCTGAGCAGCGGGAGTTGCCGCAAAGCGCTCATCAGTTCGTGACCGTTCATGACTGGCATGCCCAGGTCCGAAATGATCAGGTCGAAGTGCGTGCCTTTTGCGGCGTCCAGCGCGGCCACCGGACGGTCGAAGGCAATCACTTGCGCGTCCTCCATTTCCAGCAGCATCTTCAAGGTTTCCAGCACTTCGGCAGAGTCGTCGACCAGCAGAATGGTCAAGCCGCTCAGCCGTCCGGCCCCCTCGTCGACCTGCGTAGCGGTTTGAGCGTCATGATCAGTCTTGGCCATCGGCAAGTAGACACTGAACGTGCACCCTGCACCCAACCCGGGTGAGCTCACTTCAACCGAGCCGTGTTGTGCTTCTGCCAGTTGGCGGACCAGCGACAGGCCGATCCCCAGCCCTTCACGGTTGTGCGTGGCATGTTGCTTCTCTGCCTGCCCGAACAGATCGAACACGTGCTCAAGGTTCTCGGCGGCAATGCCGGTGCCGTTGTCTTTGACGTCCAGCCGCACCCTGTTCCCGTCCTGGCTGGCGATCAGTTGCACGTGGCCATTGGGCGGGGTGAATTTCAGCGCGTTGTTCACCAGGTTCCAGATAATCTGTTCCAGGCGTGTCGGATCGGCATGCACCATCAACGGCTCTGAAGGCACATGCAACTCGACCGTGGTTTCGTGCCGTTCGTTGAGCACGACGCTGTGGATATCACGCAGCACGCTGACCAAGTCCGTGGCGACCGGTTGCAGCTTGAGTTTGCCGGTACGGACACGGGCGACATCCAGCAGATCATCGATGATCCGGGCCTGGCTATTGACGGCATCGCAGATCGTATTGACGGCCTTGGCGGCCGGAGCCACGGACTTGGTCACCGGCAGGCGACGCAGCAGCTCAGCGTTGAGCTGGATCAGGTTCAGCGGGTGCTTGAGCTCATGGGACATGACTGCGAAGAACTCGTCCTTGAGGTAATTGGTGTTGCGGGTCTCGGCCAGCGCCAGGCTTTGCGCTTCGTGCTGACGTTTGTGGCCGGTCAGGTCCCGGGCAATCTTCACGTAGCCTCGGAGGTTGTCACCGCTGAGCAACGTCGCCTCACCACTGCAAAAGAACCGACTGCCATCCTTGCGCAAGTGCCAGCGTTCGTCCTCGCTGCGCCCATGGTCGCGCACCGTCTGCAGTTCTTTCTCGGGCACGCCGCTGGCGCGGTCCTCTTCAGAGAAAATAAAGTCGTAATAAGCCCCCTCTGCTTCGCTCTTGCCATAACCGAAGATCAACTCGGCACCTTTGTTCCAGCTGGTGATCACCCCTTGTTCATCCAGCGTGATGATCGCGTAATCGCGGGTGCTTTCAGCCACCAGACGCATGCGTTCTTCGCCCAGGCGCAGTTCTTCTTCGGCGGCGCGGCGTTTGGTGATGTCGATGAAGGTCAGCACCGTCCCGTCGATATGGTCTTCGCTGGAGCGGTAGGGCAGCAGGCGGGCGATGTACCAGCGCTTGTCGGTGCTGCTGACTTCGCGCTCGATCATGTTCAATGACTCGAAGACCAGCGCTGCATCACGGGCCAGGTCGTCGTAGTGCAGTCGGTGGGTGATGTCGAGCAAGGAGCGTCCGGTATCCACCGGCAACATGCTGAAGATGTCCGTGGCGCGCGGAGTGAACCATTTGATCCGCATGTTGCGGTCAACGAACACCGTGGCGATGTCGGTGGAGGCGATCAGGTTGGTCAGGTAGTCGTTGATCTTGTCGGTTTCTTCAACTTTGGTTTTCAGCTCGAAGTTGACCGTCAGCAACTCTTCGTTGATCGATTGCAGTTCTTCCTTGCTGGTTTCCAGCTCTTCGGTGGCCGAGCGCAGCTCTTCGTTGATTGCCTGCATTTCTTCGTTGGAGGCCTTCAGCTCCTCGCTGGAGACTTCCGATTGTTCGATGGTGTCCTGCAAGTGCAACTTGGTGCGTTGCAGTTCGCGTTCAAGGTTGGACAGCACCTGGCTTTCGGTTTGCGTCAGGGTCGAGGCGGCCTGTTCCGAGGGATCGACTTCGGCCTCTTCGAAAATCACCAGGACAAACTCGCCGTCCGACTCTTCGTCCTTATAAGGCTGCGCCATCAGGTCGACTTTGTAACGCCGGTTGTCCCGGCTGATCGGCACCGCACGGGATTTGACCACCAGGCCACTCTGCTGGACCTGAAACAGCGTGGTGCGAATCTCCAGACGCAACTCGGGAACAATCAGCGTCAGCAAGTTACGCGACAACTCGCCGCCCACATGGCGCAGGAAGCGCCCAGCGCTATCGCTCATGTGCAGGATGTCGGCGTTGGCATCGACAATCATGCTCGGTGGCGCCGCGCTTTCGAGGGCGCGCTGATGGATGTCGGCAAAGGACAGTTTGCGCTGCACCGCGTTTTGCGGCGTCTCACGGGAAATATTGCTGCGCACATACCCGCCGCGCGGCATGGTTGGGGTACGTCGGCTATTGGTCGTGCCGGTCTTGGCGCGGAAGATCCGGTTGCGCTTGTCCACCGGAGCGAACAGTTCGTGGCAAGCATCGGCGCTCTCGGAAGAGCCCAGGAACAGGAAACCGCCCGGACGCAGTGCGAAGTGAAACATTTGCAGAATTTCACGCTGCACTTCGCGATCCAGGTAGATCAGCAGGTTGCGGCAAACGATCAGGTCAATCTGCGAAAAGGGCGGATCGGACAACAGGCTGTGTTTGGCAAACAGGACCTTTTCGCGAATTTCCTTGCGAATCCGGTAGTGGTCATCTTCCTTGACGAAGTAATGCCGCAGGCGCGTCGGCGGCACATCGGTCACGATCGCTTGCGGGTACAGACCGGCCCGGCCGATGCTGATGGCGCGCTCGTCAATGTCGGTGGCGAACAGTTGCAGCGAGGCTTTGCTGGCGTCCAGTTGCAGTTGATCGTTGAGCAGCATCGCCAGGCTGTAGGCTTCTTCGCCCGTTGAACAACCGGCGGACCAGACACGGATTTCTTCTTTCTCGGGCTGCGCCGACACGGCGGCACTGACCAGTTGCGGCAGTACGTTCCGCTCCAGGGCTTCGAACGCCTCGCGATCACGGAAGAAGTTGGTCACGCCAATCAACATATCGCCCAGCAGGGCTTTGGTTTCGTCGGGATTGTTTTGCAGGAAGCGGAAATAGGCACCCAGGTCGGGTTGGGCCGTGACCTGCATCCGGCGCTCGATCCGCCGCAACACGGTCGCGCGCTTGTAGTGCTTGAAATCATGGCCGGTGCCGGTGCGCAGCTGGATCAGGATGTCATGGAGCAGCTGTTCGGCGAGCGCCGCGTCACGCTCGGACACGGAGGCGAACGTTTGCAGGTCCGGGTCGTTGGCGGTGGGCAGGCTGATTTCCTGTGAGTTTCGCCACAGCTCCAGCAGCTTTTGCGGCATTTCCACCACCGGCAACACCAGATCGACATTGCCGGTTTCGATGGCAGCGCGAGGCATGCCGTCAAACTCGGCATCTTCCGGTGCCTGGGCCATGGTGATGCCACCGTGTTCCTTGATGCGCGACAGCCCGACCGCACCATCGGAGCCACTGCCTGACAGCACCAGGCAGAAAGCGCGCTCGCGGTGGACTTCGGCCAGGTCGCGGAAAAACAGATCAATCGAGGCGTGCCGAGACCCGTGCGGGTCGTTGCTGCTGACTTCAAGCACCCCGTCATTCATCGTCAGCCGCTGAGCCGGCGAGATGACGTAAACGTGGTTTTTCTCGATCGGCACCGTTTTGGTGACTTGCAGGACTGGCATCCGGGTCGATTCCTGGATGATCTTGTCCGCGATGCTCTGGTGATCGGGCGACAGGTGAAGAATGATCACGAACGCCATGCCGTTGTCATGCGGCATGTTCTCGAAAAACAGTTTGATGGCTTGCAGCCCGCCCGCCGACGCTCCAACGCCTACCACTGGAAAATCCAGGGTGCTGGGCTTCAGGGCCTTACGCTCAGGAGCCGGGGCCGAGTGCTGGGGGGTGCTGGTCATTTCTTCTGCCTTAGTCGGCGACTGCGGTCTATTGATATCTTCGGTTATAAAAAGCGCGTCAATAAAGCAGCATAATCCCGTTTTTCAATAACACCTTCAAATATTTAGAGACACTTGATTGGCTGGAGTTCTCAAGGGAACGGCACTCCTGGCCGATAACCCGAACGGTCATTGTCTTCTTCTCAAATTGCCTGGAAATCTTCGATGCTGTCGTATCACCAAAAGAGTTTTCTGATCGTCGATGATTTCTCGGATTTCCGCAGTTCCGTCAGGTCCATGCTGCGTGAACTGGGGGTCAAGGACGTCGACACCGCAGACACCGGGGAGCAGGCGCTGCGCATGTGTTCGCAGAAGGCCTACGATTTCATCCTGCAGGATTTTCACCTCGGCGACGGCAAGAAGAACGGCCAGCAAGTCCTCGAAGACTTGATGATCGAAAAGCTGATCAGCCATGAAAGCGTGTTCGTCATGGTCACTGCCGAAACCAGCCAGGCCATGGTGCTCAGCGCGCTGGAACACGAACCCGACGCTTACCTGACCAAGCCGTTCAACCGTTCCGGCCTGGCCCAGCGCCTGGAGCGTCTGGAACAGCGCAAGAACCTGCTCAAGCCGATCCTGCAAGCGCTCGATCGTGGCAAACCGCTCGAAGTGCTCAATGCCTGCATCGAGCTGTGCAAGAAGGACATCCGTTATTCGCCGCTGTGCCTGCGTTACCGCGCGGACGCCTTGCGCGACCTGAATCAAAACGAAGCGCTGGAACGTCTCTACGACAGCATCATTGCCGATCGGCCGTTGCCGTGGGCGTTTGCCGGGTTGGGCAAGTTGCTGTTCAAGCGTGGCCAGGTCAGCCAGGCTAAAGGCGTCTACGAAAAAGCCCTGAAAGTGTTTCCGATGATGCCGGCGCTGTATGACGGCATGGCTGATGTGCTGGTGGCCGAAGGGGATACCAAGGGCGCGCAGAAAGTATTGGAAGAAGCCATTCGCCTGTCGCCGCTGGCGGTGCGCCGGCAAGCACTGCTGGGCAAACTGGCGATGGCCAACGAAGATTTCGATACGGCCTCAAAGGCTTATCGCCAGGCCGTGTCCCAAGGCGCGCAGTCACGCTTCAAGGATGCCGAAAGCAACCTCGGCCTGGCCCATGCGTTGATCAGCAAAGGCAGCGAGAAAGGCCTGGATACCCGCACCCGACTGGAGATCAATACGACCCTCAGTCTGGTGGCCAAGGAAAACCCGTCTGATCCTGGCCTGCAGATTCGTGCGCGCCTGATGAAAGCCACCAGCCTGTTGCTCAACGACGCCGAAACCGCCGAGAAGCTCACCGAGCAGGCGATGATGCGCCTCGATGGCATGGAGCAGTTCATGAGCGCCGAAGCCGCGCTGCTGGTGGCCAAGCAGCTGCAAATGCTCGGCCAGGCGAGCGCCGGCGCGACGATGTTGAAAAACTGTGCGGAAATCTACGGTGACGATCCGGTGGTGATGCAAGGGATCGCCAAACTGACCGACGACCCGACGATCCTCAGCCAGAGCAACGCGGCCTCCGACCTCAACCGACAGGGTGTGCAGGTGTACAAGACCGGCAACCTGGTCGAAGCCCGGGCAATCTTTCGCAAAGCGCTGGCGCTGCAACCGAAGAACATCAGTATCGCCCTTAACATGGCGCAATCGCTGCTGCACGGCACCGATACCAGCGTAGCGTCGGCCGAGCTCGATGAATGCCGGGCTTGCCTGAAACTGGTGGGCATGATGCCCGACACCGACGCGCGGTATCCGCGCTTTCAGAAACTGAAAATCAAGGCGTTCAGCGGATGAGCCAAGACAACTCTGCACTGGATTTTTCGACGGTGATTGCCTCCACCGTGCACGACATGAAGAACTCGTTGACCCTGCTGATGCAGGCCCACAGCCAATGGCTGGCCCGCTTGCCCGATCCCGAGCGGCACAGCCCGGAGCAGGGCGTCATCGAGTACGAGTTCGCTCACCTCAACGGCATGCTGGTGCAGTTGCTGGGGCTGTACAAACTGGGCGTCAATCAGATGCCGTTGCAGCCGGCCTACCATGAGCTGGATGATTTCATCGAAGCGCAACTGGCCGCTCATCAGGAAGTGTTCGCCAGTCGCGGCATTGTCGCGACTTATGAAGTCGACCCGTTGAGCCCCTTGGGTTTCTTCGATCGCGAGCTGGTGGCCTCGGTGCTGGCCAACTGCATCAACAACGCCATTCGTTACGCCCGCCAGTCATTGCTGATCAGTGTCGGCGACGAGGCCGGCGAACTGGTGCTGTCCATCAACGACGATGGCGACGGTTATCCGGTCGAGATGATCGAGCGTCAGGCCGATTATGTGCAGGGCATCAACCACAGCAGCGGCAGCACAGGCCTGGGCTTGTATTTCGCCGGACGGATCGCCGCCTTGCATCAGCGCAATGGCGTGGAAGGACGCACCCGGATCAGCAACGGCGGGCCGTTGGGTGGTGGGGTGTTCAGCCTCTGTTTGCCCTGACGTTTCTTTTTGTGTGGCGCTGCTTGATATTCCGAACAGGCGGAGCCTATTTTGTACGGGTCGCCGTTCGCGGCTCGCACAATTACAAAGGATTGCGTCATGACAACCGATGGCCAGCGTTCACTCGCACAGCGATTGACGGGCATTGATGAGATTGAATGTGTCACGCCGGATTTGAACGGCGTGCCTCGGGGCAAGGTAATGACCGCCGAGGGGTTTCTCGAAGGAAGGCGTTTGCAGATGGCGCGGGGTGTGCTGCTGCAATGCATCATGGGCGGATATCCGCCCGCACGCTTTTACGGCAGCGATGATGGCGACCTGGCGCTGGTGCCTGACCCGGCACACATCCACCGCTTGCCCTGGAGCCAGCAACCGCGGGCACTGGCCATTTGCGACGCCGATGAACTGACCGGCGAGAGCTCGAAGCTGTCGACCCGTGGCCAACTCAAGGCGGTGATCGCCCGTTACGCGGCGCTGGGCCTGGCGCCGGTGGTGGCGACCGAGCTGGAATTCTTCGTGTTCGCGCCCAATCCCGACCCGACGCAACCGTTCCAGCCGCCGTTGGGCCTGGACGGTCGGCGCGAGGAAGGTCATTCGGCGTTCAGTGTCAGTTCCAATAACGGTCTGCGGCCATTCTTCAGCGAAGTCTACCAATGCATGGCGGCCCTGGGTTTGCCGCGCGACACCTTCATGCATGAGATGGGCGTCAGCCAGTTCGAGATCAACTTGCTGCACGGCGATCCGTTGCTGCTGGCCGACCAGACGTTCCTGTTCAAGCACCTGCTCAAGGAAGTCGCGCTCAAGCACGGCCTGAGCGTGGTGTGCATGGCCAAGCCGCTGGCGCACACGCCGGGCAGTTCGATGCACATTCACCAGAGCATCGTCGAGATCGGCAATGGACGAAATGTGTTCAGCGATGCGGCAGGCCAACCGACAGCGACCTTCCGTCACTTCATTGGTGGCCAACAGGCCGGCATGGCGGATTTCACCGCGTTGTTTGCGCCGAACGTGAATTCCTATCAGCGCTTGTGCCATCCGTATGCTTCGCCGAACAATGCCTGCTGGTCCCACGACAACCGGGCCGCCGGATTGCGCATTCCGGCCAGTTCACCGGCCGCCCGTCGGGTCGAAAACCGCTTGCCGGGGGCTGATGCGAATCCGTATCTGGCGATCGCCGCCAGTCTTGCCGCCGGTTTGTATGGCATCGAGAACGAACTGGAGCCGAGCGAGGCGATCCAGGGCGAATTCGAAGTCCCGGATAATCTTTCGTTGCCGTGTACCTTGCATGCCGCTCTTGAACGTCTGAAACGTAGCCAATTGGCGAAGGAACTGTTCGGCAAGGAGTTCATCGAAGGCTACGTCGCTTCGAAGACCATGGAGTTGACCAGCTTCTTTGATGAAATTACCCCCTGGGAGCGCCGTGTTCTGGCCACCCAGGCCTGACGACCTGTCGTCTTCGGGCTATCTTTTCGGATAGCCCGTTTCTTACCGCAAGGAGCCGCTCGGAACGCCGATGCGCCAAATCTGGAAACCTTTTCGAGCGCTTTATTTTGCCTCGCTGATGATGTTGATCGGCTCAGGCTTGCTGAGTACCTACCTGGGCTTGCGTCTGGCGGCGGATAACGTCGACAGCTTGTGGGTGGGTGCGTTGATGGCCGCCAACTATTTCGGCCTGGTGCTGGGTGGCAAGATCGGTCACCGACTGATCGCCCGGGTCGGGCATATTCGCGCCTATTCGGCCTGCGCCGGGATTGTCGGCGCGGCGGTGCTCGGCCACGGCCTGGTCGACTGGTTGCCGGCGTGGATATTCCTGCGGGTGATCGTCGGTCTCGGCATGATGTGCCAGTACATGGTGATCGAAAGCTGGCTCAATGAGCAGGCCGAAGCGTCCCAGCGTGGCACGGTATTCAGCGGCTACATGATCGCGTCCTACCTGGGACTGGTGCTGGGCCAACTGATTCTGGTCATGCACCCGGCCCTGGGCCTGGAGCTGCTGATGTTGGTCGCCTTGTGCTTCGCGCTGTGTCTGGTGCCGGTGGCCTTGACCCGGCGGATTCACCCGGCGCCATTGCATCCGGCGCCGATGGAGCCGCGGTTCTTCATCAAGCGCGTGCCGCAGTCATTGAGCACGGTGCTGGGCGCGGGGCTGATCATTGGCTCCTTCTACGGTCTGGCGCCGCTGTATGCCTCGCAGCAAGGATTGTCCACCGAGCAGGTCGGTCTGTTCATGGGTAGCTGCATTTTTGCCGGGCTGCTGGTGCAGTGGCCATTGGGCTGGCTCTCTGACCGTTATGACCGGGCGTTGTTGATCCGCTGTTTTGCGGTGGTCCTGGCCCTGACCGCGTTGCCGCTGGCGATCATGCAGCAGGTGCCGCTGGAGGTTCTGTTCGTCGCCGGGTTCTTCTGTTCGCTGGTGATGTTCTGCCTGTATCCGCTGGCGGTGGCCTTCTCCAATGACCACGTCGAAGGTGATCGTCGCGTGTCCCTGACAGCGATGTTGCTGGTGACTTACGGCGTGGGCGCCAGCATCGGGCCGTTGGTGGCCGGGGTCCTGATGAAGCTGTTCGGCAGCCACATGCTGTATGCCTTCTTCAGCTTCTTCGCGTTGGTGCTGGTGTGGCGGATTCGCCCGAAAGCGGTCACCAACCTGCATCAGGTCGAAGATGCGCCGCTGCATCACGTGGCTATGCCGGACAGCATGTCGAGTTCGCCGCTGGTGGCGTGCCTTGACCCGCGGGTCGATGAGCAGGTGGTGCAGGATCAGATGCAAAATCCGATCAGCCCGGAACCTGCACCTGAACCAGAGCCGGATCCCGAGACCGAGACCGAGACCGATCCACCATCAGAAGACCCGGATGCGGGTCGTGAGCAAAGCTTCACCGAAGCCAGGCCCTAAAAACCTGCGCATAAAAAAACGGGCAGTCACCGCAAGGGACTGCCCGTTTTTTGTTGAAGCACCGTATTACATGTCGTCTTTGTCGAAACGGCGTGCTTCACGCTGTAGCTGATAGACGAACCGTTCGACTTGCCGCTGCACCAGACCGCTCATGTTATGAAAGCGAACACCGGCGAAGGTGGTGGAGATCCTCTCTTCGAAGTGCAGGTAACGCAATTCGACCGGTGCGGTCATGTTGCCGAAGGGCAGGGCGGCGACAAAGCGGTCATAGACCTGGCCCAGTTGCAGGCTGCCGGTGATGTCACCTTCAAAACGCAGTTTGCAGCCGGTGGCCGAGATGTCCAGCAACTTGCCGCCCAAGGTCGATTTAAGTTTCTCACCGCCCAGTTCGACGTTGACCAGTTGCGCCAGTTTCAACGCTGCACGGAACGCATTACGGCGCTGGTGATAGATCACTTCAGCGGGCAGTGGGCCACGATAGCAGCGAGCATCGCCGGACTCATCGATGGTCAGCGTACCGTTACTTTCCCAGGCGATGCGCACGCCGTCATGAAAGCCTTCAACCTTGAATGGTTCTCCGGCCAGCAGAAAACGTTCCCCGTCACGCGGGATCATTTCATCCAGGGCGATCGAATTGCTGTCGCGATCAACGTTCACCAGATAGCTCTGGAAGCGTTGGGTGCGCTCATGGAACGTGATGATCAGCGGATCATGGCTTTCTTGCAGCTGCCGCAGGTTACCGGCGATTTCCATCGGCGTGGATAGCACCTTGGGTGGCTGCGGAGCATCGTCCGCGTTTAAGGCATTGAACACGGTTCATCATTCTCCAGGCAAAATTTGACTGCGACTTGCTAGCATACTGCCAGCATGTGAGGCGTCTTGATAGAGCGTGCTCATCAACAGGCTCAAGCCTGACTAAGCGGGCGCGGCTTTGCGAGCTTGGAGGTTGATCCGCGGGCATCGTAAAGCGCTGGCGGTTCGCCGCCGGTGAGGATTTTCAGCTGATTGGCCGTGGCGGCCTGCTGGACCAGGATCGACTGGCCATTATTGACGTTGGCTGCCTGGCATTGAGCCAGTAGATCGGTCAGTTTCTCGCTCTGTTCCAGCAATTGATCGCCGATGCTCGACTGGCTGGCAAGTTGCTCCAGGCCACTGCGATCGGCCGGCAGATTGAGGCTGACGAGGATTTCACTGCGCTTGCGGCCATGCTGTTCAAGCAGAATGATCATTGCCTGCTTCTGCGCCAGAATATCTTCGAGCAGCGGCATGTCGCGACCGTGCAAGGCGAGGGACTCGGTTTGCAGTAACTCCAGCAAGCGTTGCGCTGGAGCAAAGTCGTCGGTGATCAGTTGCAGTAAATTAGTGTCGTGCATGGCTGGCCTTGGGGTTTAAGCGTCCAAAAGCCTGGCGCAGGCCGTGGCCTAGCGCTGGGCTTCGAAGTTGAGCAGTTTGCTGGCTACACGGTTGCTGTCGACTTTATAGCTGCCATCGGCAATCGCTGCTTTCAACTCTCGACGGCAGGCTGATCGCGCAGCTTGTCAGTGACCTTCTGCAACTGTTGAGCCTCATTGCTGAGGTGTACCGATTCCCCGCTTTTGACGGTACTGGCCTGTTCGGCCGGGGTATTCAGCGGCGCGGATGTGCCGGTTTCGGCGGTTTCCTTCGCGGTGCTGGTACGCGTACTACCGGTAAGTGACGAGGAACTGTTCAAACGGCTGAAATCGATGACCATGGTAAAAAACCTCTGGGTATTTGGACGCTTGCCATGTTTTCGGCTCTCCCTGCGAAAACTTTAGGCCCATTTATCAATGAGCTTGCATGCGCCAGCGCTTGTCCTGCCTGCGGCACAGTTTAGGGAACAGCCGGGCGGCGCGCCATCTTTCACCAGCAGATTGTTCTACATGGCAACTTCCACCTGGCCCGGCGCGATGACTTGCGCCTTGATGACCCGCTGGGAGTTGAGGTTTTTCACACGAATCTGTTCACGCAGGCCGCCGTTGGACAGGGCTTCGCCCGGCATACGCACACTGAGCGTACCACTGCGGGCGGTAATCACCACTTGGTCGCCCTTGCTGATGACTTCCGCCTGTTCGAGATGGACCAGCGTCAGGACCTGATTGGCGACCGTTGGTCGGGTAAGTTTCTGCCCCACGGCTTGTTCCAGGGAGGTGAAATAACCCTGGTTGATCAGGCTGATGTCTCGCTCGCGCAACATGACATCGCCGGGCTCGATGACCCCGGCGCGTTTGAGCGGCCGGGTGGTGGTGACAACGTCCCGAAACAGGCGGACTTGAGCGGGCACGAAGACTGTCCAGGGGGATGTGCTGTCGCAGCGGACCTTGACCGTGACCCGTCCGATCGGGGTCGCCGGGCTCTCCAGGGTGGCTGTCAATTCCTTGTCGCACATGGGCATGCGCAGTCGCGGATCGAGCTGGTTGACTTCGATTTCGTAGCGTCCTTCCGTTTGACTGGTAGCCAAATAGTCTTCTACGGTGAATTCAAGAAAGCCCTGAGTGACGCCGATAAGCATGTCAGGCAAGGTAACCGCGTCAGCAAGGGCAGGGCTGCCAGCGTTGAAACATTGCGCAAAGCAATTTGCGGGTAATTGATGTCAGGCGTCGGAAAAATGTCGGTTCTGTGTTCATAAGAGTTAAAAAGCAAGCGCCGTGCCGTTTAGCAATAAATGTGCGTCGCAACACACTTAAGCGTTGGTGTAGGAGTCAGTGCATGGCTGGTGTAATGGATTCAGTAAACCAGCGCACGCAACTGGTTGGGCAGAATCGCCTTGAGCTGTTGTTGTTCCGTCTCGACGGCCAGCAGCTGTATGGGATCAACGTGTTCAAGGTTCGGGAAGTGCTGCAATGCCCCAAACTGACCCTGATGCCCAAGTCCAGTCCTGTCGTGTGCGGTGTGGCAAATATCCGGGGGGCGACCATTCCGATTCTTGATCTGGCGATGGCGACCGGCTCCGGCGCACTTAAAGATCAAAGCAATCCCTTCGTGATCATCACGGAGTACAACACCAAGACCCAGGGATTCCTGGTGCGATCGGTGGAGCGCATCGTCAACATGAACTGGGAGGAGATTCATCCGCCACCCAAGGGCACGGGACGCGATCATTACCTGACGGCTGTGACTCGGGTCGACAATCAGTTAGTCGAAATCATCGACGTCGAGAAAGTGCTGGCGGAAGTGGCGCCGACACCGGAAGCGATTTCGGTCGGCGTGGTGGATGTCGAAACCCAGCACAAGGCGCTGTCCTTGCGGGTATTGACGGTCGATGACTCGTCGGTGGCGCGCAAGCAGGTGACCCGTTGCCTGCAAACGGTCGGCGTTGAAGTGGTGGCATTGAACGACGGCAGGCAAGCGCTGGATTACTTGCGCAAGCTGGTCGATGAGGGCAAGAAGCCGGAAGAAGAGTTCCTGATGATGATTTCCGACATCGAGATGCCGGAAATGGACGGGTACACCCTGACGGCCGAGATCCGCAACGACCCGCGCATGCAAAAGCTACATATCATCCTGCATACTTCGTTGTCGGGTGTATTCAATCAGGCAATGGTCAAGAAGGTCGGCGCGGACGACTTCCTGGCAAAATTCCGTCCTGATGACCTGGCATCCCGGGTAGTCGACCGGATCAAAGCAGCAGATATCAGCTAGGGGCCTTCTGCCCCTGGCGGTTAACACGATTTAAGAGGCGGCATCTTTGTCTACGGGTAATTTGGATTTCGAACAGTTCCGGGTATTCCTGGAAAAAGCCTGTGGCATTTTGCTCGGTGAAAACAAGCAGTACCTGGTCTCGAGCCGTCTCAACAAGCTGATGGAGCAGCAAGGCATCAAATCCCTGGGTGAGCTGGTTCAGCGCATCCAGACCCAGCCGCGCAGCGGTTTGCGCGAGATGGTGGTGGATGCCATGACCACCAACGAAACCCTGTGGTTTCGTGGAAGTCTTGAAGAACAAGGTGTTGCCCGAAGCGATCAAGGCGGCCCCCGGCCAGCGCTTGCGGATCTGGTCGGCGGCGTGCTCGTCGGGTCAGGAACCGTATTCGCTGTCGATGTCGATCGATGAGTTCGAGCGCGTCAACATGGGCCAGTTGAAGATGGGCGCGCAAATCGTCGCGACCGACTTGTCCGGCACCATGCTGACCAACTGCAAGACCGGCGAGTACGACAGCCTGGCCATCGGCCGTGGTCTGTCGCCCGAGCGTCTTCAGCGTTACTTCGACCCCAAAGGGCCGGGGCGCTGGGCGATCAAGGCGCCGATCAAGAGTCGCGTGGAGTTTCGCTCGTTCAACCTGCTGGACAGCTACGCGGCCCTGGGCAAGTTCGACATTGTGTTCTGCCGCAACGTGCTGATCTACTTCTCCGCCGAGGTGAAGAAAGACATCCTGTTGCGTATTCACAGCACGCTCAAGCCAGGCGGTTATCTGTTCCTCGGCGCCTCCGAAGCGCTGAACGGTTTGCCGGATCATTACCAGATGGTCCAGTGCAGCCCGGGGATCATTTACCAGGCGAAGTGATTCGTTGGCCGCATCAAAAAACGGGAGTCCTCAGGGGGTCCCGTTTTTTTTTTGCCCGATGATTGCCCTGACATCACCGCGATCCCCTGTGGGAGCGAGCCTGCTCGCGATAGCGGTGTAACAGAAACATGGATGTTGGCTGACACGACGCCATCGCGAGCAGGCTCGCTCCCACAGGGGAGGGTGGTGTTCTTTAGAGGGTGATAAGCGGCAGAAAAGCGGCAGGCGGCGGAAATCGGTTGCCGCTTTTCTGGCATTGCCGCCTTGCCACTGCCGGCAAAGCCCCGGTTTCCGGGGTTTTTTGAATTGGCACGCCACTTGCTATGTCTCTGTTACGAAAAATCAGGTCACCCGAAGGTTTCCCGACATGAGCATCAGCTTCGATAAAGCGCTCGGTATCCACGAACAAGCCCTGGGCTTCCGCGCGCAGCGTGCCGAGGTCCTGGCCAACAACATCGCCAACGCCGATACCCCGAACTACAAGGCTCGGGACCTGGAATTCTCCAAAGTGCTCGCCGCACAGAACGAGAAAACCAAGGGCGGCACGTTTGCCTTGAACATGACCAACAACCGCCATATCGAGGCTGAAGGCCTGGGCAATGGCGACGAGTCGCTGATGTATCGCACGCCGATGCAGCCGTCGATCGACCAGAACACCGTGGACGCCCAACTGGAACAGTCGAACTACGCGGAAAACGCCGTCGGCTTCCAGGCCAGCTTCACCCTGCTCAACAGCAAATTCAAAGGGCTGATGTCAGCCCTGCGCGGAGAGTAAGTCATGTCCCTATCCAGTGTTTTCAACATTGCCGGTAGCGGCATGAGCGCGCAGACCACGCGCTTGAACACCGTGGCCTCGAACATCGCCAACGCCGAAACCGTCTCGTCGAGCATCGACCAGACCTATCGCGCCCGTCACCCGGTGTTCGCCACCATGTTCCAGGGCGGCCAGAGCGGCGGCAGCGATTCGCTGTTCCAGAACCAGGACGCCGCCGGCCAAGGCGTGCAAGTGCTGGGCGTGGTCGAAGACCAGAGCAACCTTGACGCGCGTTACGAGCCGAACCATCCGGCCGCCGATGCCAAGGGCTACGTCTACTACCCGAACGTCAATGTCGTCGAAGAAATGGCCGACATGATTTCCGCCAGTCGCTCGTTCCAGACCAACGCTGAAATGATGAACACCGCCAAAACCATGATGCAGAAGGTCCTGACCCTCGGTCAGTGATAAGGGGCGACTCAGATGAGTGTTACCGATACCACCAGCGGCGTGAGCATCAAGGACGTCTTGGCCAACTCTTCGGTCAAGACCAATAACACCAGCAGCGACGGCCTGGCCTCGGCCACCAACAGCGCCACCGGCAAGAAGGCGTTGGGCAAGGACGCGTTCCTGCAATTGCTGGTTACCCAGCTGAAGAACCAGAACCCGCTCGAGCCGCAAGACAACGGTGACTTCGTGGCTCAGTTGGCACAGTTCAGTAGCCTGGAAGGCATCACCACGCTGAACGATACGGTCAGCGGCATTGCCGGCAACTACAACTCGTCGCAAGCGCTGCAAGCATCTTCGCTGGTGGGCCGCTCGGTGGTCGCGCAGACCGACACAGCGGTGGTCGATACCTCCAAGAGCTTCAACGGCACGGCCGTGGTTCCGGCATCGGTGGATCCGGTGACGATCAAGATCACCGACGCCGATGGCAAAGTGATTCGCACCATCGACATGGGCAGCCAGCAGGCCGGCAACGCCAGCTTCATCTGGGACGGCAAGAACGATGCGGGCGAAGTGGCCAAGGCGGGCACGTACAAATTTGCCGCCACCGCGACTTACGACAGCAAGGCGACCGCGCTGGTGACCTACCTGCCGGCCACCGTCAACAGCGTGACCATCAGCCAGACCGGCGGTGAGTTGATGCTGAACCTCGCAGGCCTGGGCAGTATCGCCCTGTCCAAAGTACAGACCATTGGTATATAGAGCCGACTAACACGGCACAAAGGAGTGGAATATGTCTTTCAATATCGGCCTTAGCGGTCTCTATGCAGCCAACAAACAACTGGACGTGACCGGCAA
>LNAP01001635.1_pt1 | contig 23510 bp, 22 predicted proteins | sample 602601 | NCBI WGS metagenome assembly LNAP01 (sample SAMN02440304, study PRJNA202911) | soil metagenome | biome: Subtropical and temperate rainforests or woodlands; isolation source: soil samples (1 kg each in a 20% v/v slurry with milli Q water) were... ...
ATCAGCACGTTGAGCAACATGCCGTACATACCGGCACCGACGCCGCCGAAGATCACTTCGCCGACCATCATATTGACCAGCGCCACCATCCCGCTCAGGGGGCTGAGGCTGTCCTGCATGCCGTTGACCGAACCGTTGGACGCTGCCGTGGTGGTCACCGACCACAACACGGTGGCAGTGGTGCCGAAACGCACTTCCTTGCCTTCCAGCGGTGCAGTCTGCTCGACGGCCGGGTTGTTCAGGGTCGGAGTGTGCTGGGGCTCGGACCACAGCGACACCGAGCCGCCAATCAGGAACAACGCGAGCATGCAGCCGAGAATCGCCCGGCTCTGGCGCAGATCCTTGACGTAATGGCCGAAGGTAAACACCAGAGCCGCCGGGATCAGGATGATCGCCGCCACTTCAAACAGGTTGGCCCAGGCCGTCGGATCTTCGAACGGGTGCGCCGAGTTGACCCCGAAGAAGCCACCGCCGTTGGTCCCCAGTTGCTTGATCGCAATCTGGCTGGCGGCCGGGCCGAGTGGGATCACCTGATCAACGCCTTGCATCGTCAGGGCATCAACATAGTGAGCGAAGGTCTGTGGCACGCCCTGCCAGACCAAAAACAACGCCAGCACCAGGCACAATGGCAGCAAGCCATAGAGGGTGGCGCGGGTCATATCCACCCAGAAATTGCCCAGGGTGCTGGCGGACTTGCGACCAATCCCACGGCAAAGGGCGACAAGCACCGCCAGGCCGGTGGCGGCACTGACAAAGTTCTGCACGGTCAGGCCGGCCATCTGGCTCAGGTAGCTGAGGCTGGCTTCACCGCTGTAGGACTGCCAGTTAGTGTTGGTCATAAAACTGACGGCGGTATTGAACGCCTGCGTCCACTCCTGCCCAGGCAACTGCTGCGGGTTAAGCGGCAGGTAGCCCTGAAACAACAGGATCGTAAACAACAACAAAAAGCCCGACAGGTTGAAAGCCAGCAGGGCCAGGGCGTACTTCTGCCAACTTTGCTCTTGTTGCGCATCGACCCCGGCCAAGCGATAACATACGCGCTCGACCGGCCCGAACACTGGCGTAAGCCAAGTGCGCTGCCCTTCCATCACCTTGTAGTAGAACCGCCCCAGAAATGGCGCTGGAACCAGCACCACGGCAAAGAAGGCGATGATCAGCCAATAGTCATAACTGTGCATAGCCGCTCCTAGCCCCGATCCGCGCGCAACAGCGCGACCAGCAGATAAATGAATAGCGCCACGGCCAATAGCAGTGACACCCCATCCAGAACACTCATGGAAGTTTCTCCGTCAGACGGCGACTGCCGCGTATGGAGGTATTGTCCGCAGAAGGGGCGTAAAGGAACGAGGGCGAGGGGGTGGAGGGGGCGTAAAGATGGCGTAAAGAGTGGGTTGGACGTGAGGTTTTTGGGGCTGTTGAGGCCGTGATCGCGGGCAAGCCCGGCTCCCACAGTTGACCGGGTGCATCCTTTGGAATACGGCTAAATGCGGCAGCCGGGCTTGCCCGCAATAGCATCAGCCTATCCACCGCCGCCCTACCCTGGTGCACGGAATAACGGTCGCAAACAACAAACTATCTCCCGGGCGACAGTTCTTGCCCTTTACGACGCCCTTTTCCAAGCTGGCATGGCCGCTGCAATGTCCTGAAACATTCCAAACCGTTCTGGGAGCAGCGCAATGAACACCCAACTCAAGCCCACCTTGGGCACCTTGCATCTGTGGGGCATCGCCGTGGGGCTGGTGATCTCCGGCGAATACTTTGGCTGGAGCTATGGCTGGGGCGTGGCCGGGACGCTGGGCTTTTTGGTGACGTCATTGATGGTCGCTGCCATGTACACCTGTTTCATCTTCAGCTTCACCGAACTGACCACCGCAATTCCCCATGCCGGCGGGCCGTTTGCCTACAGCCGGCGGGCGTTCGGCGAGAAAGGCGGGCTGATCGCCGGGCTGGCCACCTTGATCGAGTTCGTCTTCGCGCCTCCTGCGATTGCCCTGGCCATCGGCGCCTACCTGAATGTGCAATTCCCGGCACTCGACCCGAAACACGCAGCGGTCGGGGCGTACTTTGTGTTCATGGGCTTGAATATTCTCGGGGTGAAACTGGCCGCGACCTTCGAGCTGGTGGTGTGCGTGCTGGCCGTGGCCGAACTGTTGGTCTTTATGGGCGTGGTGGCACCGGCATTCAGCTTCAGCAACTTCGCCCTCAACGGCTGGGCGGGTGCCGACACCTTTGGCGCGCCGGCGATAGCCGGGATTTTTGCCGCGATCCCCTTCGCCATCTGGTTCTTCCTCGCCATCGAAGGCGCCGCCATGGCCGCCGAAGAAGCCAAGGACCCCAAGCGCACGATTCCCAAGGCTTACATCAGCGGCATCCTGACCCTGGTGTTTCTAGCCATGGGCGTAATGTTCTTTGCCGGCGGCGTGGGCGACTGGCGCACCCTGTCGAACATCAACGACCCCTTGCCCCAGGCAATGAAAACCGTGGTGGGTGAAAGCTCCGGCTGGCTGCACATGCTGGTGTGGATCGGCCTGTTTGGCCTGGTGGCCAGCTTCCACGGCATCATCCTCGGCTACTCGCGCCAGTTCTTCGCCCTGGCCCGCGCCGGCTACCTGCCCTCCTCCCTGGCCAAGCTGTCACGCTTCCAGACACCCCACCGGGCCATCCTCGCCGGCGGCGTGGTGGGCATCGCCGCCATCTACAGCGACGGCCTGATCAACCTCGGCGGCATGACCCTGACCGCCGCGATGATCACCATGGCCGTGTTCGGCGCCATCGTCATGTACATCATGAGCATGCTCAGCCTGTTCAAGCTGCGTAAGAGCGAACCGTTGCTGGAACGCACCTTCCGCGCGCCGGGCTACCCGATCGTGCCGGCCATTGCGCTGATCCTGGCGCTGGTCTGCCTGGTGGCCATGGCGTGGTTCAATACCCTGATCGGCCTGATCTTCCTCGGGTTCATGGCCGCAGGTTTCATCTACTTCCAACTGACCGCCCAAGACCGCGCCGATGCGCCAGCGGATGCGATGTTGACCGGGCTCTAAACCAGCGAGGCAGAACGGGCCTACAATGGAACGACTGACGAAAGCCGTCACTCAAAGCTGATAGTGCCGTGGGGAATCTTCCCCATGGCAGTCGGCCTCAAGGAGAGCCCTATGCCCTGGTATGCCTGGTTGATCATGGTGGTCGCCATCGGTTCGATCGTTGGTGGCTTGCTGATGCTGCGTGACAGCGCCAACAAAGTGGAACTGACCGACGAACAACGCAAACGTGTCGCCGAGCGCAATGCTCAGGCCGACGCCAAGGACGCGCAGGATCGCTGAAACAAACGCCCCGTGCTGACCGTTACCGGCAGCACGCCAGGCGAGTCGATCTAGATTAAGGCAAATTTGTAATCGCTCCGCGAAACAGCACCAAACCTTGGTTAATATGGCCCCATGTTTCAGAGGGCCCTCTCATGCGCTACTCGCACAATCACAAAGCTCAAACCCACCAGCGCATCATTAAAGAGGCGTCGGTGCGCTTTCGCCGCGACGGCATTGGCGCCACCGGCCTGCAACCCCTGATGAAAGCCTTGAACCTGACCCATGGCGGGTTCTACGCCCACTTCAAATCCAAGGACGAACTGGTGGAAAAGGCCCTGCAAGCCGCCTCCGCCGAACTGGACGCGCATTGCGCGATGCTCTTCAGCCAGGAACGACCGCTGGAAGCCTTTATCGACAGTTACCTGTCAGAGTGGCATCACACCTCCCCCGACCAAGGTTGCCCGTTGCCCACCATGTCCTCGGAACTGGGACAGCGCGGGCAACAGAGCCCCACCACCGATACAGTCCTCGACGCCCGGCTCAAGCAAATCGAAACCGCATTGGGCAGCCCCAATGCCGACGAACAAAGCCTGGTGATGATGTCGACACTGGTAGGTGCATTGGTCCTGGCGCGCAGTGTCGAAAACCCGGAACTGGCGACACGCATTCTCGACGTGGTGCGAGAAAGCCTGAAAACCGGGGTCAATACAGCCCCTGCCGACATAAAAAAGGCCGGTCAATGACCGGCCTCCTGCCATGATTACTTAACCTCCAGCCTGTCGCGATTCTTCTCCAGCAGCGACTTGCCAATCCCCTTCACTTCCAGCAACTCATCCACCACCGTGAACGATCCATTGGACTCGCGATAAGCAATGATCGCCTTGGCCTTGGCCGCGCCAATGCCAAACAGATCACGGCGCAGGGTTTCAGCGTCCGCTAAGTTGAGGTTGACCTTGGGGGTGGGTTGTTCGCTTGCGCTCAACTGAGCCGCGAGCGGCTGCGGCGCCTCAGGCTTGGCCGATGGGGCGGCGATCGACACGGCGGACAGGCTGGTGAGGAAGGCAAAAAGCAGGGAGGAAAAAACGGATCTACGCATTAGAGACGCTCCATGACATCAGTGGGAAAAGCAGCTTTCCGAAGCTGCTTTTCAAACTTAGGTGATGTGGGGGGATAGTCAAAAATGGGTGAGTTACAACATATGGCAGCCGAAAATAAGCGCCGCCCTCCTCCAGCAACCACGTGGCCAGGGGCTGGAGAGACAAAGTAAAATCAACACCTGCCTGAAATATCAACGCTTATCTAAACGCCCTGTGTCGGAGCAGGCACTGATTGCTTCATCTTGCCAGGTGAATTGGATATCATGGAATTTTTCGAAAAGAAGCGAGCCGGGACGAAATGCGAATGTCGACAGACCTGTACTCTGTAGCGGTAATTGGAACAGGCACTATGGGTAAAGGAATAGTACAGATCCTCGCGCAGTCGAATCAAATCTCGACCGTATTCTGGAAAGGGCGCAGCCTTGCTTCTGTTAATGACTCTCTAGTTGAGTTGGAAAACCAATGGAGTCGCCAAGTAAAAAAAGGCCGCCTGGAAGAATCACTTGCCCGTCAATACCGCGAAAAAATAGTTACTGTTGAGCATTACACTTCACTGTCTGACTCAAAGCTAATCATTGAAGCTATTGCAGAGAACATGGATGCCAAACAAGCGATATTCAAAGAACTTTCGACTATTTCCTCATCCGAAATGGTCCTGGCTTCAAATACATCCTCGCTGTCAATCACCGGACTAGCCTCGCTGTGTGCCTTCCCTCAAAACGTAGTTGGCCTACACTTCTTCAATCCGGCGCCGGTCATGAAACTAACTGAAGTTATTGCTGGACTAGCCACTTCAAGTGACACGCTTGACTGGGCGGTTAATTTTTCCAAGGGCTTGGGGAAAGAGCCTGTCATTGTTAACGAAGCCCCCGGATTCATCGTCAACCGCATGTTGATTCCAATGATCAACGAAGCCATCGGTATTCTTGCAGAGGGCGTCGCCACGGCCGAGGAAATTGATAAGGCGATGCGCTACGGCGCCAACCACCCAATAGGCCCGTTGGCACTTGCGGACTTGATTGGCAACGATGTGAATCTCTCGATCATGGAAACACTACACAATGAAACAGGCGACCCAAAATATCGTGCCCATGCGCTGCTGAGAAAAATGGTCAGAGCCAATCATCTCGGTAGAAAAACAGGCCAGGGTTTTTATAAATACTAATTCGTAAACAATGCGCTTTCAAAGTGCGTTGCAGAAGGGAGATATCAATGATACATGCAACCGCACTTATAGATGATGGTGCAAAAATTGGAAATAATGTCAGTATTGGCCCTTACAGTATTGTTCATAAAAATGTCGTTATCGGTGATAACACCGAGATCGGGGCTTACTGCGAAATTGGCTTGCCGACAAAGCTTGCAAACGGACGCCCGTTGATCATTGGCAAAGACGCCGTCATCCGCTCTCACAGCGTATTTTATGAAGGCTCGACTTTTGGTACAAACCTGGTTACAGGCCATCGAGTCACAGTAAGAGAGCTGACAACAGCTGGCGACGGTTTCCAGATTGGCACTTTGGGCGATATCCAGGGCCACTGCGAGATTGGCGACTATGTCAAATGCCATAGTAATGTTCACATTGGACAGCACTCGACAGTAGGCAACTACGTCTGGATCTTCCCCTACGTGGTCCTGACCAACGACCCTCACCCGCCGAGTGAAGTGATGGCAGGCGTAACAATCGAAGATTTCGCGGTCATCGCCACCATGTCGGTCATACTGCCCGGCGTTACCGTCAAAAAGGGTGCCTTGGTAGGTGCCCACAGCTCCGTGAATAAGGACGTCGCTCCAGATGCCGTGGTTGCCGGCTCGCCCGCAAAGTTTATTTGCGGCACGGAGAAGATCAAATTGAAGGATGGTTCCGGGAATCACGCCTATCCATGGCGTCGCCATTTCCACCGCGGCTATCCAGAGAAAGCCGTCGCTGAATGGATCAAGGAATTTTCGTAAGACCCGCTGACGTCGGCTCATCGGTAAACCTTTTCACAGGTCTCACCGATGAGCCAGATAGTACTTCAAGGCTCCAGGCGACGCTGCTGGTAGATCCAGTCCACGATCTCACCATCCGGAGCATATCCACTGACCGTATCGCGTAGCAGTTGACGGACCCGGCTGTAGTCGTCCGCATCAACCGCTGCCAGTAGTTCTGTCAGCTTCCCTTTGAGTATCTCCCAATCCAGATGATCCTCGTTGGCACTCATAATCATCGGATGCTGGGTGGCTACTACGTTGTCGCCAATCAGCAGCTCTTCGTAGAGTTTTTCACCGGGACGCAACCCGGTGAACTCAATGGCAATATCACCATGAGGGTTTCTATCCGAGCGAACACTCAAGCCAGACAGATGAATCATCTTCTCTGCCAACTCGACGATTCTCACCGGCTCGCCCATATCGAGCACGAACACATCCCCGCCCTGCCCCATTGAGCCCGCCTGGATCACCAACTGGGCCGCTTCAGGGATAGTCATGAAGTAACGCGTGATCTTCGGGTGAGTGACCGTGAGCGGTCCACCTGATTTGATCTGCTTGTGAAACAACGGAATAACCGAGCCGGACGAACCCAATACATTGCCAAAGCGAACCATGGTGAAACGGGTCTTATTGACGCGGGAAACATTGGTCTTGTCGCCAAACAATACCGGTGCCAACTCACGGCTCAACGCCTGCAACGTCAATTCGGCCAAACGCTTGGTACTGCCCATTACATTGGTCGGGCGCACAGCCTTGTCCGTGGAGATCAGCACAAAGTTGGAGACCCCCGCCTGCAGCGCTGCCTGGGCGGTGTTCAATGTACCAATGACATTGTTCAGAACACCCTCTGCAATGTTGTGCTCAACCATCGGTACATGCTTGTAAGCTGCCGCATGGTAGACAGTATCGACATGCCAGGTTTTCATCATGTCGAGCAATTTTGCCTGGTTGCGTACCGAACCTAGGATCGGCAGCAAGCGAACTGGCAGCGACTCACGGGTAATACGCTGCTCAAGCTCGGACAAGATGCTGTAAAGGTTGAACTCACTGTGTTCGAACAGCAACAAAGTAGTCGGACGCAACGCCAGGATCTGCCGGCACAGCTCTGAACCAATAGAACCTCCCGCCCCCGTCACCAGGACGCTCTGTCCCTTGATGCAATGCTCCAGCAGGTCGCCCTGGGCCGGCACGGCATCACGCCCGAGCAAGTCGGCAATGTCTACTTCCTGAATGTCATCGACCTTCACCCGGCCACTGGCGAGATCCATGAAACCCGGCACGCTGCGTACGTGCAGCGGAAACCCTTCCAATAGGCCGAGAATCTCACGACGCCGCGCACGATTGGACGACGGAATGGCCAACAGAATTTCCTGGGCCCCCGTGGTGTCGATCATCTGTTGAATGTGCTTAGGCTTGAACACTTGGAGGCCGGAAATGACGCGATCCGAAATGCTGCTGTCGTCATCAATAAAAGCCACCGGGCGCATGACCCGTCCCATGCGAAGTGCGGCAACCAGTTGATTACCGGCAGCACCTGCGCCGTAGATCGCGACCTTGGTCAGGCCATCATCACGACTAGTAAACGGTACATGCTGGGCTGCCGCAAACCAGTCACCCAAAAAGTACTGGCGCATGGCCAGGCGCAAACCACCAATCATGATCAGACTGAGCCACCAGTAGTTGAACACGATAGAGCGTGGCACGACATTTTCGTGGTTGCTGTACCAATAGACGACAACCCCGAGAATTAGCGCCGACAGGCTGACCGCCTTGATGATAGCGATGAGCGCATCATTACCGAAGTACCGCATTACGGCGCGATACATGCCAAAACGGATAAACAGCGGGATCGAAACGATGGGTGCGCTGATGAACAGCCATGAATGCAAGACGATGGGGTTGACCAACTCGTCTATCCCGAGACGAACAACAAACGCCATCCACAGGGCGATCCAGACCAGCACGATATCGGCGATGACCTGGAGGATCCGTTTGCGTCTGCGAGGAAGACTCAGCAAATATGCCCGTAATTTATCCATGTTGTTACCGACTACCCCTTACTACAAACAATTGAAAAAACGCTTGACGGGCGCCGTCCACCCGTCGCTCTGATGAATTAACACGCCTAATGTCGTGGTTTTCACGGCATCATCAGAGTCCCACGCCCAACAAATCATACAGACTTAAGTATCCAAGCCAAAAAAATGCCCCCAGCCGTCTGCCTAGTTGACGGGGCTGGATGTGTATCCTGTTTCAACCAGCTTTCTGATAATCAACGGGCCCAACGCCTTTTCGGAAAAATACACCGATGCCAGGGGCGTCAAATGACCATAGTCGAACGTTACCAGGCCGGTTTTTCGGTCATCTCCCAGATACGTAAGGCAGCCGTCCTGATCACAAAATACGCTGATCGCCGACAGATACTCAAAACCTCCGGCACCCTGCGTGTATTGCTGCGCCAAGAGTTTATCAGTCTCAAGCGGCACAGGCAGAAGGTTACTGGATATCCGGCGCGGGGTTTGCGACCAGTATTTCCTTATGACCAATTGATACAAGTTTTGATCAAAACGGGGAACCGGCCCTACGACAATAACTCTCTTCACTCCGGCCCCTGTGGCTTCGCGTGCGAGTTCCTTAAAACTGTTGACCGAGTCATGGCCTTCAAGTTGCGCGATAACCAACACGTCCGGTTTTTCCTTGCGCATCACCTCCAGCGCAAACTCGTTTGATCGGTCGCAATACTGGCGCCCCCCTGTAGCGCGCCCTGGCAGGTTTGCCTCGCAACCTGAACTGGCTACCTGAAGGAGAGAGACATCGTGGGGTAACGTTTCCCTTAAACCGTACGAAAACTGCTGGGCATGGGAGTCGCCCCAGACCATTACCTTGGTATTGCTGACCGGGGTGTAGCAGCTCGCATCAATCTGTTGACGTGGTGTCATCGTCGCATTGCCCGCCCGATAGCTGTCGACATCAAAGAAGTCGCACTCGAACCTATACTTTTCAAACAGTCCGTGTTTGCTGGAATATGCCCAGCCGGGCAAGGAGTTCTCAAAATATTGAGCAAACCCCTCTCGCTCCTTGAGCGAAGACGGCAATCCAAAACGGTCAACAAAGCCGTTTTTTACAAAGGTCATGCCTCCGACTACGGCAAGTGTACCGCCGATGACAAGTAGCACTGGGGCCTTGGGGAATTTCGGGCTGATCTTGCGTAGCGGTAACTCGAGGAACCTGTAAGTCACATAAGCCAGCAAAACACTGACGCCTACTGCGAACATGCCGGAAAGAAGATTTAACTCATCCCCCCCTATGATCCGAATGAAGGTAATGACAGGCCAATGCCACAGGTAAAGGGGGTAGCTGATTAGGCCAATCCATACCAAAGGCTTGCTGGCCAGGAGCTGGCTATTCAGCCACGCCCGTGGACCTGCAAGGATCATCATCACGGCACCGCTGACCGGCATCAACGCCCAAAAACCTGGAAAAGCCTTGTATTTATCGATCAGGACAACCGAGGCGAACAAAAAGAACAGCCCCAGTACGGAGAGAATATTGCTGGCGCGCAATGAACCTATTGCGACTCCCGGCACTGACTTACCGAACACAGAGAAGTACGCGAGCAGGCTACCGGACAGTATTTCCCAGAACCTATATTGCGGCATGTAGAAGGCTGCGGAAGGGTTCACCGACAGTTTATAAAGGCCTGCGCCGAAGGAAATCAACGCCATGCCGATCAGGAGTGGCAGTACCAGGACCCGCCGCCGCCAAAAAACCCAAGCTGCCAGAGGAAACAAAATATAAAACTGCTCTTCGACACCCAATGACCATAGGTGAAGCAGGATTTTTAGTTCTGAAGATGTATCGAAATAGCCTGACTCCTTGTACAGCACCAGGTTTTGGATAAACCCGATACCACCTAGGATATGCTTGCCCAGAAACTTGAACTCCGCCGCCATCAGCGCAAACCAACCTACCGCGTAACAGGCGAGCAGAACGATGATCAACGCAGGAAAAATGCGGTTAACCCGGCGTTTGTAGAAATCAAAAAAACTAAAATTACCGGCCTCAAGGCCTTTAAAAATAATGCTTGAGATCAAATAACCAGAGATGACAAAAAAAATATCAACACCAATAAATCCGCCACGCATATAAGCCGGAAAGGCGTGATACAAAACAACTGAAATGATCGCGAATGCACGTAACCCATCGATATCAGGCCGGTAGCTCAAATGGGATGCCAATGAGTGGTTTTTTTTCACTTCCTCATTGTGTCCTTGGATCATTGCCCTGCCACCCATCTAACCGAACTCCCGAGATAAACACTCTAAATGCCGCATTGATTCACTTGCTCCAATTGCACACCGGCGGCGCTACTCTCTCTGCCCAGCCCTGTATTTGACTGCCAGGAACACCAGTGGAAGATACGCAATAACAGTACCCAGCCCTGCGTCCAGCCCAAAAAGCGCCACCGCCAATGCCAACGGCAGCAACCACACCAGATTGATGACAGCTACCGTGAGGCTGACGGGCAAATGGCGTCCATATTGACGGCTTGCAAATTGGTAAGCATGACTGCGATGGGCTTCATAGACCTTATCGCCCCGGGCAAGGCGCCGAATGAGGGTAAAGGTCGCATCCACGATAAAGACCCCCAGCATGATCAGCCAGGCGAAGAAAAACTCACTGCCGGCCCAGGCAGCCTGAATAGAAAGACCTCCCAGAATGATCCCCAGAAACCCACTGCCTGCGTCGCCCATGAAAATACGGGCTGGCGGGAAATTCCAATACAAGAAGCCAGCCACAGACACGCTCAACAACAAGGGCGCCCACATCATTGCCGGCTGCCCACTCAAAAAGTAAATCAGCGTCAAGCCGAGACAGGCACAGATGGCCTGCAGACTGGCAAGACCATCAATACCGTCCATGAAGTTGTATAGATTCAGCATCCAGACCAAATAAAACACGGCTAGGACATGACCTGCCCAACCAAGATCGAACGTAACACCAAAAGCGGTAATTGCCGGTAGCCCTTGCATCCAGGACAAAGTCCAGATCGCGGCGGAAAAATGCCCCAACAGGCGCCAACGGGCAGCAATATGACCATGATCGTCCATAAAACCGATGACAGCGACCAACAACCCAGCCCCCAGCAGCGCGGCACTCTCAGCAACCGTTATCAACTGGACAAACGCCAGCCACACGAGTGCAAGCGCAAACGTCAGTACAATAGCCACTCCACCGCCGCGTGGGGTCGGGACCGTGTGCGAACTACGGGCATTAGGAATATCAATGATGCTGCGGCGCAACGCGTATTGACGCAAGAGTGCCGTCAAGGCCAGGGAAACCAAGGCAGCAACGGGAAAGATGTACCAGTAGTTCATTCAGTACGCTCGCTGAAATAGTGCTGCGCAGTAACATCAAGACCTTGCTTGAGTGTCATTGGCGGCTGCCAACCCAACACCTCGCGCGCCTTGGTAATATCGACTTGCAGCGAGCCGCAAAGACGTTGGGACAGCGCTTTTTTGCCTAACAACGTCGCCCCCCAGACCAGCACCCATTGTGGAACCGGTATAAGCCTGGCAGGTGCGCCGAGGGATTGTGCAAGTTCGCGTAGCAGTTCAGTAGTCGACACATCCTCCCCGTCACTCGCCAAAAAGGTCTCATTGGAAGCAGCCGGGTGAGTCGTACAGGTCAAGATCAGGCTCACGAGATTATCCAGCGCAACCAGGCTTCTTTGGTTGCGTATGGCACCAAATGGCAGAGGAACACGCTTCACGAGCCATTTCATCATGCTTTCAAAGTTCGCTTTGACTCCCGGCCCATACACAAGAACCGGTCGGATAATCACCACCTCAAGCCCAGTCTCCAGCGCAAGGGCCTTCAGCGCCTCCTCCGCCTCCATCTTGGATACACCGTAAGGATCAACGGGCGCCGACAGATCGGTTTCGCGAAAAGGGCGACCTGGAGCGGTTTGCTCGCCGTTGACCTTCACTGAACTGACGAACACAAAACGCCTGGCTCCCGCGGACGCGGCGCTCCGGGCCAACGCAAGGGTGTGCCCGACATTAACCCGCCGAAACGCCGCAAGTGGATCCGCTTCGGTGTCGTTCATGACGTGAACACGCGAGGCGAGATGAACAACAACATCTACGCCCTGCAAGGCTGGGTGCTCTGGTGACACAGCCGAGAAATCGGGAAGCACCACGTATTCAACATCTGACGCCAAAGCATCCGGCAGACGACGGATAAGGGCACGCACCTGATAATCAGTGCTCCCCTGCAATTGTTGAATCAGATGACGGCCGACAAAACCGCTGGCGCCGGTGACCAATAACTGGGTTTTCATTTCTTTTGCCTCAAAACCGCCAACACCAGACACAAACCAGCGAATACCAACTTATCCCGTGGGCGTCTGCGGCACTTCGCGGCACTGGTCGCCAAGCGCAGCAGGTCCAGGCGCCCCAGCCCGATCCAGCGCCGGACAAAAGGTTCGTTAGCCATACCGACCATGCCGGCGATCAGTGCTGCTTGATTCAGCCACCAACCATCTAACACTTGGGAAAGGCGTTTCTTGAACGCCTTTGAGCCGCTATTCACCCCGACCTGGTTACCACCGTGCTGGCGATAGCGCATATAAGGCCGGCTATCGATCACCCACTTGAATCCGTGTGAACGGCTATACGCATAACAATACCAATCATGCAACGTTACACCCTGTACTTGTACAAAACGACCGTTGATATGCTGTTGAAGCTCAACAAACAGACGCCGGGAAAAGACGTAAGTGCACCCAGGCCCGGCCGCTTCAAACAAATGATCGAACGCAACCTGAGGTTGCGATTTGACAATGATCGACTCACGACCATCCGGCCAGAATGCCGTTACATTGCCGGAGTAGCCGTCAGCCCCAGTATCGTTCATGTGCTGCGTGGCGCTGGCAAGTTTGTCTGCCAGCCATATATCGTCCTGGTCAGCGAATGAAAAATAATCAAAGCCATCAGTGGGTGCTTCATTGACCAGGCGGAAAAAATTTCGTGCCGCACCGCCAAATTTTTCACCGTGGGCCAGACATTTGACTCTTGAGTCTCTCTGGCACAGTTGATCGACCCATTCTTCGGTACCGTCGTTGGAGCTGTCCACGCTGATCAGAATCGAAACGGATACGCCAACTTGTCCTAGGATCGAATCGACCTGCTCGGCCATCCAACGCATGCCGTTATAAGCAGCAAGCAGAACCAGAATACGTGGCTGCATCAGAATCCACCCTTAGTACTTAACCCAAAAACAATCCTTGGAATATCACGTCCTAAAAACGACATTCAACGTACCCCGCCCAACTTTTTCTGCCAGCCATGGCTTGCACCGCGAATCATCATTCTGAGTGATTTGAGCTTACTGTCGTCAATCAGCAGATTAACGAAAAAGCGTAGTATCAGCGCAGAGAACATACGTTTTCTCCAACATGCCGGCGTATGGCGCATACGGCAAACAGCGACAGTATTACGGAAGAAAAAATAACGACGCACGGGGGAGTATCTAAAAAAGCTCAAGCCAAAAATCTTTACGGGGGGAGCATCAGACAATGCATGTCCCATTTCCACATTCAGACAACCGTACAAGGTATAGCCCTGGTCACGGACCCGAAAGCACCACTCTGTATCCGTAAAATCGACGAACATGCCCTCGTCATAGCGAATACCTTCGATCCACGCCCGAGTACTGATGAACATACCCGAGGTAATGAGCGCATCCGCCTTCACCAGGCCATGCTCATCATCAGAACTGAAAACCGGCTTGATAACCCCGTCGACGGAACTGTAAAAAGGAAAGTTAATTTTCTTTCCATCACGACGATCAAAAAACGCCGGGCTGACCGCAATACAACTGGCATCCTTTGCCTTGGCGCTCATCATCGCCTGATACAGCCTTGCAATCAGATCGGGTTCCGCATGACTGTCCTGATCGAACGTCACGACGTATTGCATACCCGCTTCAATCGCCATTGCGAAGCCAGTATTGAGTGCGGCGCCCAACCCCTGGTTGCCATTGAGCGAGACATAATTGACCCGCGCGCGCACTTCAGGTGCCTGAGCCAGAAATGATTCGCTCCCGCCGTTATCGACCAACACCAGAAACTCAACCTGCGCTGCCAGGGAAGTCAGCAACTCATCAAGAACCTCAATATCGGGATTATAACCGACGACTATTGCTGCAACAGTATCCAACTTACCTCCTGACTTCAGCGTGCAACGCCGAAGGTTCATGATTTTTTATCACAACAGACCAGTACCACAATATCACCAGAAACCCGAAGGAGTTAAAGAGAACGGGATTACTCAATGACATTAGCAGGTACATAAACATTATCAGACGGCTGGATGAGCCTTGCACACTCGCTAAATACTTTCGATTAGGAAAGAGCAACACACTGAACAGCAGCAGTGACAACGGAAGCCCTACATATCTAACAGAGTCCATCCAGGTAATTTCAGTTTGAGCAGCCAGCTCACCATAACCTTCGGTATAGTAATATGTTCCAAGACCGTTACCGAACACCAGCATTTTCCAATCCGCCACATTCAGAAAAGATATAATGTGGCCAATTTTTATGTTATTTGACTGTTCATCGGAGCTGAACATACTGGTTTCTGTTAACAGGTAGCCCACACCCAGAATGATTACCGGCACCAGAGCACACAACATCAACAGTCGCGCAGACCAATTTTTGTTGTAAAAATACAGCACCAACATGGAAACAGCGGCCATTACGATCAACCCCCTAGAGGCGGACCAGATAATAGCCATTAAAATAACAACCACAAAGAAGAGTGACCAAAAACGTTTCACTTGTAGAAAATCAAGAAAAAACAATGACAGCGGAAGCAATAGAAACGGGGAAGAACGGTGATGAAGCATAAACATATCTAACCCGCCAAAGCTGCGCAGACCGTAGTATCCAAGCTCATTGGCATTGTAAAAATCGAGCAGCATCACACTCAAAGACGACCCTGGCTCAACCATCAGCATAAAAGAAAATACGCACATGATAAGTGCAAATATAGCGCCTACCGCCTTCACAATCAGCGCCATATCAACTTTAAATTCGACAATCGAATAGATAAGAAATAACGAGACAGCCCCCAATATCATTTGCCGGGAAAAATCAGCATCGGCGCCGCCTAACAAACCTAGTAAAAAACCATATAAAAAAATCAAAAAGACAACAACTGGCGCAATTGTTTTAATAGGTCGACTAATAAAGACGTACACCGCCATTAAAAACAGAGGCACAAAAAACAGCTTGTTTAATACAAATACCGGCAACAAAACCGTCGACAGGCAATAAAAAAACAGGATCCACTTTACAATCCGACTAGTCATGAAAAACTCGCGAGCGACTTACAAAAATAGCATTCATCGAAACTTCCTCGCCAAGATCATTTTCGCCAGCAGCTTTATTTTCTTCCCAATAGACATCGCGACGAATAAACGGATAGCGAGCCCCCCCTGAAGCCGGGACAGTAGCAAAAACGTATCCAAGGAAATATCCACTTTCAAGGAACCTTTTGGCTCCTCAAAAAAAGCTGTATCTCCCAGCCCGTCACCACTTGAAACCAGCGGGTTAGCGTAAACCTGCCCGTCGTACAAACATTTCAGATAGCGCTCTTTTACCGAGTCAAAGGCATTAACCTTCTCAATAGCACAAAGCACCTCTTCGTCGTACCTATAGTCCGCTATAGAACCCATCACAGCATCAATATCAGTTCGCTTAAGCCTGTCCGCTGGTGAGTAGCCTTGAACCGGAGAGAGCAGCCCCACACACCGCTGCCCTTTGACGAACTGCTCTGCGAACGCAGTCCCACCTGGCAACGGGTGGCTATCAACGTAAAAATCCGCCTTACTGACCAATTCACTGTACTCCTGAAAATCAAGGTGTGCCCTGATACTCAGTCTGGAGCGATATCGGAGTTTTAACGGCCACCACCAAAACGCTTTTTTAACATCACTGCCGATAACCAGGAATGTTGAGGCAGGATAGTCATCAAGAATACGTGCTACCAACTTAAAAATACTGAAGCCTTTGCGGGGTTTGTACTTTATGTCTGAGCCCGCAGAAATGAAAAGCAACGGGGCATGCATTGCTGGTTTAAAATTATTGGCCATAACGCCGTGAGGGATGTTCACCGGGATTCCCAGGAAGCTCTTTCGCCCCTGAATATGCTTGGTCAAATCAAAGCGGCAACCATGGCCACTGAGTTCGAAGTAATAGTCTGCAATCGAGCTCCCATAGGAGAAAACGTGGTCGGCATGATTGACAAAATACACTTCAAGCCCAGAAATGCGTTTTGCTACGCCACACGCTACGACCACCAGAATATCGTCAGGATGAATATGCAGTACGGCCTTTTCATAGCTCAGCAACAAACACACTATCTGCGTCAGCGCATCAACAGGACATGTAGCAATGACGACGCTGGTCTTATCAAAAAATCTGCAAACCTGGGCTTTCGCATCTGGTGCGGCCTGGCGTGAGATCAAAAGATCGGTACGTTCAGGGTGCATAGAGGCAAGTTTTTCCATCAATCTCGTATGCCCACCTGTCATGTAGGGCTCGGTCACGACATGCAAAACCCCTCCACGCTCATTGGGCGTAGCCCCGAAGGTTGAGCCCGCCATTGAGAGACAGCGTTCAATCAGGTTCGCTTCAACAAGCGGCGCATCATGAATCCCTACATCCGCAAACCAAAGCAGGTTGCCATAAGCACTCGCTAACGCGAGCGCCTGATTCAGATCAGCCGTCCCATTAATGGCAGTTTCAAAGTCCTTAAATAGTTTTTTCAAGCGTGATGTTCCAGCTTCTTATGAAAATAATCATCAAGCCTTAGATATACAAAAACATACATAACCAGACTGTAAACCGCATAATTTACCGCATAAGCCCAAGTAGCAGCTTCGACCCCCCACCATTGCGTGAATGCAATGGTCAATAAATACAAGGAAACACAAAATATAATTTCAGTAGTAATAAAGACCTTGACCATAGCCCGACTGAGCATGACATACGCCATAATCCAGCTGAATATCTTCAGGCAGTCGCCCACTACTTGACCAGCAAAAAACATCCTTACAGGGTAGAAGTCAGAGGTAAACAGCACGGCCACGACGAAGTCCCGAAGCACATACATTGCGGCGGCAGCTAACAGGGCAACCGGAAAAATCAGTTTATAACCTTGTATTATTTCTGTTTTTACTTCTGCCGCTGTTTTCAACTCAGAAAGCTTGGGCAGGTAATAGACACTCAACGTGGTCGTTACCAACAAAAGATAAGCGGCACTCAGGCGCCACATAGCCTCCCAGTAGCCAGCCATCTCCCAGCCGTACACCGTACCGATATGATTCCTGACCAACATCTGCGCCAATGGCGCACAAGCAGCAGAAACAACTGCCATCAAAAAAAAGGCAAATAATTTTTTCGCAATTTGCTTGTCTGGGCGTCCAAACAAAAACGAAAGTTTAAACCAGTGCGTTCGCAAGCATAATAATAATGTCACGACAAAACTGATGGATTGATAAACTACCAGCGCTACAAGCGCACCATACAAACCAAAACTGGTTGCCAGGTAAAACGTCACGCCAAAGGATAAGAAGCTACCAGCGATATTCGCGACGATGTACAGTACGATTTCCTTTCGCCCGTTCAATATCGCCAGCAGCAATATGTTCAACGAGAAAAAAACCACGACACCGGCAAACCAAAGAAAAACACCGCCCAAGGCGGCATCTTTCAGGAATAGAGATGCAAGTTCTTTATTATATAAAGCGACAATTAATGCGACTACAAGACTACCCAGAATAGCTACAAACCCTGCTGTTCTCCACAGTTTGATCTGTTGCTCAGGCTCCTCATGATATTCAGCAGTGTACTTGACGACGCCATTGGTAATGGCGCCGCCTGTAAATATCGTGATGACCTGCAAAGCATTCTGAAACTGCCCTATTGCAGCATACCCAGCTGGCCCCACATAGATAGCCAAGACCTTATTAAGACCCAGCAAGGTAAGCATTTTAATGGCAACAGCAATACCATTTAACAAGCTGGTCCGAACAAGATTCATACGGCGTCCGGTTTAAAACTATTGCAGGCTTCGACTACAACCCGAGCCTCATCGATAGATAGCGTGGGTCCTATTGGCAAGCTGAGAATTTGCTCGTGTATTTGTGTCGATACCGGGAGTTCCTGATCCTTCAGCTCAGCATATGCCTGCTGGAGGTGAGGTGGGATCGGATAATGGATGAGCGTCTGTATACCTTGAGCCGCAAGGTGAGCTTGAAGCTTATCTCTCTGAGCACAGAGCACCGTATAGACATGCCATACATGGCATTCGTTAACCGAGGCGTTGAATGCTGCATCAGCTGGCAAGGTAATCGCCGGGTTGATGATCGACTTACTGTACAGCTCAGCGAGTTCACGACGATATGCGGTTTGTTTGTCCAGGTGCTTTAACTTCACGGACAAACACGCTGCCTGCATTTCATCAAGTCGGCTGTTTACGCCGCGATAGAGGTTTTTATATTTTTCATAGGAACCGTAGTTCCCCAGCGCACGAACCGTTTTGGCCAAGGCTTCGTCATTGGTCGTAACGGCCCCCGCATCACCCAATGCACCGAGATTTTTTCCAGGATAGAAGCTAAATCCAGATGCATGCCCCCAACTGCCGGCCTTTTTTCCGTCGACCTTCGCGCCATGTGCTTGCGCCGCATCTTCAAGCACCAGCAAGTCATGGGAACGGGCAAGCTCCATAATTTTAGGCATATCGGCCAGGCGACCGTAGAGGTGAACCGGTAAAATCATCCTGGTTTTTGATGTGATCGCGGCTTTTGCATTAACCGGGCAAATATTGAATGTCTTCGGATCAGGTTCGACCAATACAGGAACCAATCCGTTTTCCGAAATGGCAAGGATACTGGCGATGTAGGTATTGGAGGGAACGAGAACCTCATCACCTTCACTGAGGCGGCCCAGCTCTTTCCAGGCACGAATGACCAATACAAGGGCATCCAGTCCATTGGCAACGCCAATGCAGTGCTCGGTACCACAATATTGGGCAAACTCATGCTCGAATGCCTGGAGCTCTTTCCCACCGATATACCAACCGGAATCAACAACGCGTGTACAAGCAGCTACCAGCTCATCGCGGCACAGATCATTTATAGACTTCAAGTCAAGAAATTTTATCATTTACCAAGCACTCGTTTACTTTGACAGAGCCAGAGCCCGCTTCAACTATCGCCCCAATTAGCCGGCAGTTCTCAGCAGAAAATCAGTGTACTTTCTATATTCTAAGACTGATTAACCAGGCTTTTGAATACCGAATAATCCCTTATATAATCACGCTCGTCATAAACGGCACTTGCCAACACCAGCAATACGCAATCCGGACTGAAATCATGCATTTCTCGCCAGATCATACGATCGATAATGATAGCCTTGTCAGGAGCGTCCAGCCACACCTCCTCCTTGTTCACGCCATCATCAAGCTTCATCAGGCAGCGCCCAGACACGCATACAGCCACCTGCATCAATTCCTTGTGCGCGTGAAATCCTCGTGGAACACCTTCTTTTGTTTCAGTGAGGTAGTAAACTCGTTTAATTTCAAACGGAACATGATTTTCATATTCCAGCGCGACCAACTGGCCCCGCTCATCACCTTTGGAGGTGATATCCAGAAACTTGATCAAACTCATGCTTGCTTCTCCGAGAGGCTATCGGATGTCGGAGCCTTTTCATCTTTTTCGCTAACGTTAAAGCCGCCGGTTGCAGGCCAATTTATCCCAAGCCTTGCATCACTCCAATGCAGCGCCCCTTCAGAGTCTTTATCGTAATAATCCGTGGTTTTATACAAAAAGTGCGTGTCATCTTCCAACGCAACAAACCCGTGAGCAAAACCCTCGGGGATCCACAGCATCAAGTTATTTTGGGAGCTTAGTTCTACACCGACCCATTGCAGGTACGTGCTGGACTCAGGCCGAATATCCACCGCCACATCAAATGCAGCCCCCCGCACCACACGCACGAGCTTGCCCTGGGCATGGGGAGCGCGCTGGAAGTGCAGCCCCCTCAGCACGCCCTTTGCCGAGCAGGAGTGATTGTCTTGAACAAACGCTCGCGGAACGGACAGCCCTAACTCTTTAAGTGCTGTATGAAACCGCTCTTCGTTAAAGCTCTCCATAAACCAGCCGCGATCATCGCCAAAAATTTTTGGCTCAATGATTACAACGTCAGGAATAGCAGTCTGAATCAGTTTCATGCCTTTGAGGCCTCTTCCAGAAGTTTCTGCAAGTACTGGCCATAGCCTGTCTTTTTTAGTTTTTCCGCCTGAGCACCCAGTTGCTCTGGGGTGATCCAACCTTTGTGGAATGCAATTTCTTCAAGACAGGCGACTTTCAACCCCTGGCGGTGCTCAATGGTATGGACGAAATGACTCGCCTCCAGGAGCGACTCATGAGTCCCCGTGTCCAGCCAGGCAAAACCACGGCCCAGCATTTCCACGGTTAATGACTTGTCATCCAGATAGGCGCGGTTGACGTCAGTGATTTCAAGCTCGCCACGCGGCGACGGCTTGATGCTCTTGGCAATGTCAACCACTCGATTGTCGTAGAAGTACAAGCCTGTCACTGCATAGTTGGACTTCGGTTTCGTCGGTTTTTCTTCGATGCTCAATGCCCGACCAGTGGCATCGAACTCAACAACACCAAAACGCTCAGGATCTGATACGTGATACCCAAAGACTGTCGCACCAGATGTCTGGGACATGGCGGAGCGCAAGTTATCGGAAAAGTGCTGGCCGTAGAAAATATTGTCGCCAAGGATCAGGCAGCAAGGATCCTCACCAATAAACTCCTCGCCAATCAGGAAGGCCTGGGCCAATCCGTCAGGGCTGGGTTGCTCGGCATAGCTGAGCTGGATGCCGTACTGGCTACCGTCTCCCAGGAGCTTTTTAAAGCAAGGCAGATCTTCCGGGGTAGAGATGATCAAAATTTCGCGCATGCCAGCCAACATCAACACGGACAGCGGATAGAAAATCATCGGCTTGTCGAAAATAGGCAACATTTGCTTGGATACACCCAGTGTCAGCGGGTGCAAACGCGTCCCGGAGCCGCCAGCGAGGATGATGCCTTTACGCTTGATGTCCGTCATATTTGTAAGACTTCCTTAAATATCTGCATTACACCAAGCCACACATGTTTGAGCAGGTGAAAAATAGAGCGTAGCTTCTCGGTATTGAGCTGCAATTTCAATGTCTGTGGCCGGCAATTCGAAGTCACCAATATAAAAATTTAATCTCTTCGGGGGAGAACTCTCACCTGCAACTGCTTCCTGCACGCCGCAGACAACCCTCTGCGCCAAGAATGACCGAATGAGCCAGGCTGATCGAATCGCGTAATTATGATCCATCCACTGCCGGTGGCTGCCGTTTTTTTATGAATCAGATGCCAGCAGCAACGGCTGACCCTGGACACCAGCCGAGATGTGAGGGCGAAAACTGCTTATCCCGCTGGGCTATAGACAACAAGTTGCAGGCTAGTTTCCTTATAAAATAAAATCCTGCATTGCCTGGGGAAGACATTGCGGATCGCCGGCTTGTTCAAACCTGCATCGCTACCCACCTGGGTTGGCGAGCCGGGCTCCTTCGCACGAGCCGGCTACACCCCCGTCTGGAACAGGTCCGCGTTTTCACGACGATCGGAACGCTCCGTGGCAATCGCGTAATAGGTGAAACCATTCAGAATGGCGACGCCATCAACGCCTCTCGAATAAATCATCACAAGCTTGATATAAGCACTGAGGAAGTCGACCTTCTTGGGATCGGGCAAAATGAGCTCAATAGGGTCACGATTAAACTCCTCGAAACTCTGCCTCAAGGTCCGGCCAGGCTGCTCAAAGGCCTCGAACAGCTTCTGGTTTGAGCGGAAAACCCCAAGTGAGTATCGGAGGATTTCAATGAAGCCCCCACTCTGACGAGAGCGTCACCAGAAGGAAGCGTATAAATCTCGGAGCGATTCAAAACATTCAGTCCGTTAATTGCAGCCGGGCGCAACATACTACTGACTTCGTATTGAGGAGGCGCAGCAAGACCATGACTCACTCTTTCCGCTTCCAGATAGCCTGAGAACGTGCAACAAGGTCAATCTCTCCGGACCAAAAAATCGGGGGCGCGCGGAAGCTCCTACGCACAACAAAACCCTACCCTCAAAGAGAAACTGCGGGCTCGTTATGCAGACGACCTTGTGGTTTTTTATATTTATGAGGGGCGACCAAATAGCCCAGCTTCGCTGCCAGGCAGATGCCACACAAAATGACCGCAATCTCGTCGTAGATTGCAAAACTAGACATGCCTGCAGGCAATTCCTATTTCGCGACTCAATTGCACGATAAATGATTATAGGGAGCCCTAAAGCCATTACTTCCCGACGGCACAGCAGCGCTCAACGCATCGCAGCCCGTAGCACCAGCGCGCTACAGGCGACAGACGGTCTCCACCACGAGATCAACCCTACAACGCTGGGGTCTGACGTTTTCTGGGTCGAATCAGCAAGCCGAGGACCGGCCCCACCAACATCCCAACAATCAACGCCAACGTCACAAACACCGACACCGGCAGCTCCGGCGTAGACCACCCCAAGAACGCCAGGGCGACGTCTTGCTGGTTTTCCAGTACGAATGCCAGGATCGCCAAGGCGACGATCAGCACTATCAGTACCAGGGCGACGCGCTTAACACCGCGCATAAACTTCTCCTATCCCCAAAAAAGCTCAGACGCCGTCTTCTTCGTCTTCGTTCACTCGATCACGCAATTCCTTGCCCGGCTTGAAATGGGGCACGAATTTGCCGTCAAGGCTGACCGACTGGCCGGTTTTTGGGTTGCGGCCCACGCGTGGTGCGCGGTAGTGCAGCGAAAAGCTACCAAAGCCGCGGATCTCTATTCGGTCACCCGTGGCCAGGCACTGGGACATTTGTTCAAGCATGGTCTTGATGGCCAACTCCACATCCTTGGATGAGAGCAGCCCTTGATGGGTGACAATTCGTTCGATCAACTCCGACTTCGTCATATTTTTCCCTTCTTTTTCAAGCAGCTAG
>LNAP01001637.1_pt1 | contig 23499 bp, 20 predicted proteins | sample 602601 | NCBI WGS metagenome assembly LNAP01 (sample SAMN02440304, study PRJNA202911) | soil metagenome | biome: Subtropical and temperate rainforests or woodlands; isolation source: soil samples (1 kg each in a 20% v/v slurry with milli Q water) were... ...
AGCCGGCGCCACGCATCACGAAGGCGCCGACGAAGAACAGCACGATGTTCGCGGGAAGCTGGCTGACGTCGCCTGCGACGCCCGCGGCCAGCGCATAGAACGCCGCCAGCGCCGGCTGCGTGCGCGCGCCGAACAGCAGCGCCGTGGACTTGATGCCGATCAGCGCGTCATCCTCGGTGTCCTGGTGGGCGTAGATCGTGTCATAGCCGATCACCCAGGAGATCGAGCCGGCATAGAGCAACAGCGCGGCAGCATCGATGCGGCCGAACTGCACCGCAAACCCCATCAGCGCGCCCCAGGAGAACGCCAGCCCGAGCACGATCTGCGGCCAGTAGGTGATCCGCTTCATGAACGGATAGGCGGCGACGATGACCAGCGAAGCGATGCCGGTGGCAATCGCGAAGCTGTTGAACTGCAGCAGGATGACCAGTCCGATCAGCGCCTGGATGACCAGGAACGCGGCGGCCTTGGTGACGCTGACCTGCCCGGCCGGAATCGGCCGCGATCGCGTGCGCTCCACTTTCGCATCGAGATCGCGATCGGTGATATCGTTCCAGGTGCAGCCGGCGCCACGCATCACGAAGGCGCCGACGAAGAACAGCACGATGTTCGCGGGAAGCTGGCTGACGTCGCCTGCGACGCCCGCGGCCAGCGCCGCCGACCACCAGCACGGCATCAGCAGCAGCCAGGATCCGATCGGCCGATCGAAGCGCGCCAGCCGCAGATAGGGCCGCGACCACAGCGGCGCTACGCGATCGACCCAGTTGCCGGTCGCATCGGCAACGCTGGCGGCCGCGTCGCTCATCGGAGCGCGATCATCGGGTGAGCACGTTGCCGTTCAGCGTGTCGAACGTGCTGCCGCCGCGCTTGGCGGCGGTGGCTTCCGGCATCGCTGCCGAGGAGCCGAGCACATCCGCGAGGCTCGGCGCTGCCGGCCCGCGCTGCTGCACTTGCTGGGCCGCGTTGCAGACCTGCGCCAGCATCTTCTCGGTGTTCTTGTGGCCGGACTTCATCTGCTCGCCGACATTCGGCGGGATGCCGCATTTCTGCGCGTTGGCCTCGATGTACTTGATCATCTTGACCTCGCTCTGCGCGAAGTTGCCGATCAGCTTGCAGGCCTCCTGCGGCGGCGCGTGGCGCGCGCTGGCCGCCTTGATCGCCAGCCCGCGCTTTTCCGCGTCCTGGCGCAGCGGCAGGAACTGCTTCATGCAGTCCTCGCCGCCGGGGGGGCCGGCCTGCGGACCCGGCTGGGAAAATGCGCCAACCGGCGGTGCGCCGGTCGCCGGAAACGCGCTGGGCGCACTGGCCGCCGCGGCGCCATTGACCGGGGGAAATGGCGAGGCAGCCGGAGCGCCGTTGACCGGCGGGAACGGCGAGGCGCTGGCTGGCGCAGCAGTTCCGCTCGGCAATGGCGCCGGGAACGCGCTCTGAGCACGAAGCTCGACGGCCTGGACGGCCAGTACCGCCATGGTCAACGGCACGATCAGATAACGGATGAGCAAAGGTCTTCCTCCGGCAAGGTCCACGCGTCCCCGAGCCCTTTTGAAAGGCAATGTTGTTTCGGGGCCTTTTACGATTCCCGCCAGCCCTTAACAACCCGTGGAATTTGGCAACAGCACGGCGCAATGCGGTATCGGACGGTGATAATTGGCCGCAGTTGGGCTAATGCTCGCCTCCCCGATGGAAACTGACCGATGCCGCAAGCCGATTTCCGCAGCCCCCGCCTGTTCGTCGACGCGCCGTTCGCGCCTGACGGCGGCCTCGCGTTGGACCGCAGCCAGAGCAATTACCTCGGCAATGTGCTGCGGCTGGGCGCCGGCGACCAGGTGCTGGTGTTCAACGGCCGCGACGGCGAATGGCGCTCGGCCATCTCCGGCGGCAAGCGCGCGGACCGGCTGACCCTGCTGGCGCAAAGCCGGCCGCAGGACCAGTTGCCGGACATCACCTACCTGTTTGCGCCGCTGAAACATGCCCGCCTCGACTACATGGTGCAAAAGGCCGTGGAAATGGGCGCCCGGGCGCTGCAGCCGGTCATTACCCGCTTCACCCAGGTGTCCCGGGTCAATACCGAGCGGATGCGCGCCAATGTGGTGGAAGCCGCCGAACAATGCGGCATCCTCAGCATCGCCGGCGTCGGCGAGCCCCTGGCGCTGGACAAATATCTGGGCCAGCGCGACGGCGCGCGGCTGCTGGTGTTCTGCGACGAGGAGGCCCCGGTAGCCGATCCTGTAGCGGCGCTGGCCGGCGCCCGCGACCGTGCCGGGCACGGCATCGACGTGCTGATCGGGCCCGAGGGCGGCTTCGCCGAGCCGGAGCGGGAGTCCCTGCTGCGGCAGCCCAATATCCTGCGGCTGGCGCTGGGACCGCGCATTCTGCGCGCCGATACCGCCGCCGTGGCTGCCCTGACCCTGGTGCAGGCCTCTCTGGGCGACTTTGCGGTAACCAAGTAGGAAGACGGGCTGGAATCCTGACCCGGCATTAAGCCACTTGGCCGATGGTGGGTCGAAACTCCCCGCTGGCCATGTTAAGGGGCTGCGCCGACTGACACTTTGGAACTGCTGGACCTTGAGATGACCGAAACCGCCGCCCCACGCGCGACCGGATCCGCCGCATGGGCGGAGGCGCTGCTGCAATCGTTCGCCCAGGCCGGTTACCACCAGGCCGAGCCGGCGATCCTGCAGCCGGCCGAGCCGTTTCTCGATTTGTCCGGTGAGGACATCCGCAAAAGCCTGTATCTGACCACCGACGCCTCCGGCGACGAGTTGTGCCTGCGCCCGGACCTCACCATCCCGGTCGCCCGCGACTATCTCGCCTCGGCCCAGGCCGGACAGCCGGCGGGGTTCTGCTATCTCGGCCCCGTGTTCCGCTATCGCCAGGGCTGTCCGAGCGAATTCCTGCAGGCCGGGATCGAATCCTTCGGCCGCAAGGACAGCGCCGCCGCCGACGCCGAAATGCTTGCGCTCGGCCTTGAGGCCACCGCCGCCTTCGGCTTGACCGACGTGGACATCCGCACCGGCGACGTGGCGCTGTTCACCGCGCTGATCGACGCCCTCGACCTCTATCCGGTGTGGAAGCGCCGCTTGATCAAGGATTTCAACCGCAAGGGCGATCTCGAGATGGATCTCGGGCGCCTGACGCTGGCGGAAGCGCCGGCCCGCAACGAATATGAAGGCGTGCTGGCCGCACTGGCCGGCTCCGACCGCAAGGCGGCACTGGCGCTGGTCACCGACCTGATGTCGATCGCCGGCGCCAGCAATGTCGGCGGCCGTTCGGTGGCGGAGATCGCCGACCGCTTCCTCGAACAGTCCACCCTGAAGGGCGGCGCCCTGCCCCGCGAGGCACTGGCGCTGATCAAGCGCTTCCTCGCCATCTCGGGCGATCCCGACGACGCGCTGGCGCAGCTGCGCGCGCTGGCCGCCGACGCACACCTCGACCTCACCGCGGCCATCGACACCTTCGAAAGCCGCATCGGCTTCATGGCCGCCCGCGGCATTGATACCTCAAAGATCCGCTTCGCCACCTCGTTCGGCCGCGGCCTCGACTACTACACCGGCTTCGAGTTCGAGCTGCACCGCAGGGGCGACGGCATCGAGCCGCTGGTGGCCGGCGGCCGCTATGACGGGCTGCTCTCCCAGCTCGGTTCCGCCGCGCCTATTCCCGCCGTCGGCTTCTCGATCTGGATCACAGCTTTGACACAGGTTCGCCGCAACGCGTCCGCAAGCGAATTCGCGGGGAGCGTGCCATGACCGCGCCATTCGTTCTCGCCGTTCCCTCCAAGGGCCGGCTGCAGGAAAATGCCGAGGCGTTCTTCGCGCGCGCCGGCCTGGCCCTGGCCAAGCCGGGCGGCGCCCGCGACTATCGCGGCACCATCCCCGGCCTCGACAATGTCGAGATCGCGTATCTCTCTGCCAGCGAGATCGCCTCGCAGCTCGCGCGCGGCGCGGTGCATCTCGGCGTCACTGGCGAGGACCTGCTGCGCGAGAGTATCGTCGACGCCGACAAGCGCGTCGCGCTGATCGAGGGCCTCGGCTTCGGCAGCGCCAACGTGGTCGTCGCGGTGCCGCAGTCATGGATCGACGTCCGCACCATGGCCGATCTCGATGACGTCACCACCGGCTTTCGTGCCCAGCACAACCGCCGCATGCGTGTCGCCACCAAGTATATCAACCTGACGCGCAACTTCTTCGCCTCACACGGCGTGGTGGATTACCGCATTGTCGAGAGCGCCGGCGCCACCGAGGGCGCGCCCGCCACCGGTACCGCCGAGATGATCGTCGACATCACCACCACCGGCGCTACCCTCTCTGCCAACGGCCTCAAGGTGCTCGACGACGGCGTGATCCTGCGCAGCCAGGCCAATCTGGTCGCCTCGCGCGACGCCGACTGGAACGACGGTGCGCGCGAGACCGCGCGCATCATCCTCGACCACATCGCCGCCCGCGCCCGCGCCAGCAAGTACAAGGAAGTCCGCACCCGCTTCGCCGGCTGCGACGCCGCACTGCTGGCCGAGGCGCACAACCGCTTCGGCGTAGTGTCGCCGTTCGGCGGGCCGACCTCGTCGGGCATGATCACGCTGCACTGCCCGCCGGCGCAGATCTATGCATTGGGCAGCTTCCTGCGCGACCGCGGTGCCGATACGGTATCCGTGGCTTCGCTCGATTACGTACTCGACCGCGCCAATCCGCTGTTCGCCAAGCTCGAGGCGTTCCTGCGACCGTAGAGCGCAAATGGCCGGCCTTGCTGGCGACAGTGCATCGCCGTAACCATATGTTGCTGCATGTTATGGATTTTGGGACCTGATCGATGATGCTGGGCAGTGACGTTTCTGGCTTGGCGACCGACCCCGCGACTGCTGCGTCGCAGGGGTTGTCGATTGTCGTGCCGATCTACAACGAAGCCCCTGGCCTCGCCTACTTCCATGAGCGGCTGGGCGCTCTTGCGACGACGCTGAAGCAGCGCCACGGCCTCGCCTGCGAAGTCGTCTATGTCGATGACGGCAGCGCCGACGGCACGCTGGCGATCGCCCGCGCGTTGCCGGCGACTTCGCTCGACGTACAGATGGTGTCGCTGTCGCGCAATTTCGGCAAGGAAGCCGCCCTGATGGCCGGGCTCGACCATGCCACCCGCGGCGCCGTGCTGTTCATGGACGGCGACGGCCAGCATCCGCCCGAACTGGTCGAGCAACTGGTGCGGCACTGGATCGTCGAAGGCTATGACGTGGTCTATACGGCGAAGGCGCATCGGGACAACGAGTCGTTTCTGCGCCGCCAGGCGGTGCGTGGCTTCTACGCGCTGATCAATTGGGGCGCGCGGCAGAAGATCCCGGAAGACGCCGGCGACTTCCGCCTGCTGTCGCCGCGCGCTGCAGCCGCCTTGCGGCAGTTGCCGGAGCGCAACCGCTTCTTCAAGGGCCTCGCCACCTGGATCGGTTTCCGCCAGTTGCGCGTCGACTACGAACCTGCCGCGCGCGCCCATGGCGTCACCTCTTTCAACCCCAGCCAACTGATCGGCCTGTCGATCGAGGGCCTGACCTCGTTCTCGGTGGCGCCATTGCGCTTCGCCAGCCTGCTCGGCCTGCTGCTGGCGTTCGGCGCCTTCCTGTTCGGCCTGTCGATCCTGTGGGAAACCTGGATCAGCGGCAAGTCAGTGCCCGGCTATCCCTCGCTGGTGGTCGGCCTGATGACCATCGGCGGCGTGCAGTTGATCATGATCGGAATCATGGGCGAATATATCGGCAAGATCCTCTCGGAGCTGAAAGCGAGGCCGATCTACTTCGTTGCCGAGCACAGCATGAAGCGCACCGCAACTGACGCCGCCATCAGCGTCAGCGACCGGACCGCAGCCGAATGACCGACGACGCGCCGCGCCGGATCTGGCTGTGCGCCGACGATTACGGTCTCAGCCCCGGCGTCAATCGCGGCATCCGCGAACTGATCGCCCGCGGCCGGCTCAACGCCACTTCCGTCATGGTGGTCGGGCCGGCCATCGGTCGCGATGAGGTCAGCGCGCTCAACGAGGCCGTGGCCAGCAGCCCGCGCTGCGCCATCGGCCTGCATGCCACGCTGACCGCACCGTTCTATCCGCTGACCATCAACTTCAGACCGCTGCAGGGTGGCCTGTTCCTGCCGCTCGCCAGCAAGCTGCGCAGCAGCATGCTGCGGCGGCTCGATCCGGAAATGATTCGCGCCGAGCTGAGCGCGCAGATCGCCGCTTTCGCGAACCTGTTCGGACGTCCGCCGGACTATATTGACGGCCATCAGCACGTGCAGATTTTCCCGCAGGTGCGCGATGCATTTCTGGCCGCGGCCAAGACCCAGGCGCCCGACGCCTGGGTGCGCCAGTCCGGCCGCATCCAGCCGCTGATGCAGCGGCTCGCCATGCCCAAGGCGATGCTGCTGGATACGCTCAGCGCCGCGTTCCGCAAGCGCGCCGCGCGCCACGGCGTCGCCTTCAATCCCGGCTTCGCCGGCGCCTATGACTTTGTACGGGAGGCGGATTTCGGCAGGCTGATGGGCAGCTTTCTGCACGGCTTGCCGGACGGCGGACTCATCATGTGCCACCCCGGCTTTGTCGACGATCTTCTGGTCAGCCTCGACCCGCTGACCGAGCAGCGTGAGCGCGAATATGCGTTCCTGGCCAGCGACGACTTTGCGCGGCTGCTCGACGCGAACAAGGTTACATTGAGCTGACACCGGCCGCTATCGCCCGTGCGGTCGTTATGTCGCATACTGAAATTTAATCCGGGCGGCACTATTCGCGACACAAAGCGTCACTACATCTCCCACGCGCTGCCACAGCGCGCTTAGTGCAAGCCGGAGGACGCCATGACACCGCAGGAACGCCAGTTGGTTGACGATCTGTTCGACCGGCTCAGCAAGGTCGAAGCCGCGCCGCGCGACCGCGATGCGCTCAACGCCATTGCCGAAGGCCAGCGCCGCGCACCCAACGCCATCTACGCGCTGGTGCAGACCGTGCTGCTGCAGGACGAGGCGCTGAAGCGCGCCCATGACCGCATCACCGAACTGGAAGGCAGCGGCGCGCCCGAACAGGCGCCGCCCGGCGGCTTCCTCGATTCCATGCGCGACGCGCTGTTTGGCCAGAGCCAGCCCGCCTCCCGCGGCTCGGTGCCCAACGTCCCGCCCCCGAGCAGCCGCCCGGCCTGGAATACCGGGCAGGTGATCGGCCAACCACCCGCGCAGGGTGGCTATGGCCAGGGGCAGTATGGACAGCCCCCGGGCTACGGTCAGGCGCCGGGTTACGCCCAGCCGCAGGCGCCTGCCGGCGGCGGTTCGTTCCTGGGCACCGCCGCAGCTGCTGCGGCCGGCATGGTCGGCGGCTCGCTGCTGCTCGGCAGCATCCGCTCGATGATGGGCGGCGCCGGCGGTCACCAGAGCTTTGGCGACAGCGCCAATGCCGGCGAGAGCAGGACTCCGTGGAGCTCGGATTCCTACGGCGGCAATCTGGCGCGCGACGCCGGCGTCAACGACATCGGCTCGTCCGGCCAGCGCGCCGGCTCCTTCGATCAGGCGCAGGCCGACATCGATCAGGACCAGGATCAGGACCAGGACGATCACGACGACATGGACATGGATTCCGACGATTTCGGCGGCGATTCCGACACCGCCTGATCGGTGTCCGCGGCGAACACGAAAACGGCCGCTCCATGGAGCGGCCGTTTTGCTGCTATGGTGAATGAATTCAGATCACGATGACCCGCGCGCCGACATTGACCCGGCCATAGAGATCGATCACGTCCTCGTTGCGCATCCGGATGCAGCCGGACGAGACGTTGGTGCCGATGGTCCACGGCTCGTTGGAGCCATGGATGCGGTACAGGGTCGATCCGAGATACATGGCCCGCGCCCCGAGCGGATTGGCCGGACCGCCCTCCATGTGCCGCGGCAGATCGGGGCGACGCAGCAACATTTCCGGCGGCGGCGTCCAGGCCGGCCATTCCTTCTTGGCGGTGATGGTCTTCACGCCCGACCAGGTGAAGCCGGGCTTGCCCACGCCGATGCCGTAGCGCATCGCGCGGCCGTCGCCCTGCACCAGGAACAGGAATTTGTTGGGCGTATCGACGACGATGGTGCCGGCGCTTTCCTTGCCGGAATAGGCGACCATCTGCGGCTCGTATTTCGGGTCCATGGCCGGACGTGCCGGATCGCTCAATTCTTCCTGCTGCAGCATGCCCTGCTGCTGCGGCAGCAGCGCGCGCTGCGGTTCGTAGGAGCGCTGGTACTGCTGCTCGGACGGCCGCTGCTGATAACGTTCGCTTGGCGGCGGCGCGTCGCTGAACAGGAATTCGATGAAGCCGCCGCCCATGCGGGGGCGTTCCGCATAAGCGACACGCTGTGGCGCAGCTTGCGGACGATCGGCGTAAACCACGGCGGGTTCGGCGAATGGCGCCGCGGCATCAAGCGCTGCGGCCTGCTGGAATCCAGCGCCGAAACACGACGCGCTGGCAAGGAATGCGACGGATAATTTTCTGAACATCGACGTACTCTGCACTGTTTCGTCTTGGACACGCGCCCGACAGGAGAGCGCCTTGCACGCAGTGATATGAAATCAAAACCGCATCGGTTTGGTAAACGGAAGCGGTATTTCGATTCACCACGTCGCAAGTTGCGCCTGTTCCGAAGAGTAGCGTTTATTTTCGATGAACACGGATTCTGCATGGTTAACCGTTGATGAGCGCGTGATGAACGGTGTGTGCAACACAACTTTCTGCGTGAACCCGTCGTTAAACTGATGCGTGTACGACAAGGCATTGATTGAACGTTGGGGGACCTGATGTCTGTTCGTCGCAAGCGCTTTCGTATCGAAGAAGTTCATTTCGGTAGTACACCGATGCCCGCCGAAGTCGACGGCGATACCGCGCCGATGCATCGCGAGATCATGACGGAGCTGCGCGCGATCCGCGAGCAGATGGGTCGTCCTCATAGCGGCGAGAACGCGGTTACGAACCAGATCGGCGCATCGACCGACGCTCAGGTTGCCGAAGCCCACGCCTTGCTCGAAACCTACCGCGCCCAGATCGAGCAGTGCGAAAAGCTCAAGATCGAACTCGACCTCATTCACGACGCCATCACCCGCACCAAGCAGGAGATTGCCGTCCTGCACGGCAAGAGCTTCGACGGCGACGAGATGGCCAAGGTCAACGGCGAGCTTGGCGCGGTGGTCGGCGGCACCGAGGAAGCCACCCAGCAGATCCTGGAAGCGGCAGAAGCGATCGACAATGCCTCCACGGCCCTCAGCAAGATCACCTCACCCGACCAGCAGAAGCAGCTCACCGAGGAAATCCAGGAACGCGTCGTCTCGATCTTCGAGGCCTGCAACTTCCAGGACCTCACCGGCCAGCGCATCAGCAAGGTGATGACCACGATGAAGTTCATCGAGAACCACATCACCACCATGATGGACATCTGGGGCGGCGTCGACGCCATCCGCGCCCATGCGCCTCCGATCGTCGACGAACGCGAGGGTGACGACCGCCTGCTCAATGGCCCGAAGCTCGACGGCGACGTCGGCCATGCCTCGCAGGACGATATCGACGCGCTGTTCGGCTAGCGATAGCTGTCATTCCGGGGCGCGGGCGGCAGCAGCCGACCGCGACCCCGGAATCTCGAGATGTTCATCCCATCTCCGGATTCCGGGTTCGCTCGCAGCTGGCGCTGCTCACGCCGCGGAATGACCACAAAAAACGGCGCCTCCCGCGGGAGGCGCCGTTTTGTATTTGACCGGCAGTACTTCTTTACGCGCGCGGCGCGCAGCGGACGTACACCATGTTGCCGTAACGAACCGCGGCATCCTTGTCGATGAAGCGCGTCACCAGAATCCGGCCGTCGAAAGAGACGATCTCGCGGTCCTTTTCGCCGCCCGCCGGGCCAGCCGGGCCGATATAGTTCTTGCCGCTCGGGCTACCTTTCAGACGCAATTCCTGGGGTGTCGCCTCGTCGGCGAGATGCATGATCACCCCGCCCGAAGCGCCGGCGCCGATAATATAGGGCTGCTTGCACTGGCCGCGCGCGGCATTCTCGGTGCGGGTGCGATCCGCCGGGTTCATGTAGGACGCCAGACCCCAGCGGCCGACCAGCTCGTCGGCGCGGATCGAGGCCGGCATCTCGGGGACCGGAGGCGGCTCCTGGGCAACCTCGGGCTGCGACGTGCCGAAGCCGCCAAGTCCGCCGAAAGAACTGCACGCGCCCAAAGACATGGCCAGCATTGAGGCGACCCCCAAATTGGCAATTGCGCGCGCGTTGCGTGACCTGATCATAGCATCCCCGTAAAATATCGACTGTTGCTGACTGCGCCCGTCCGCAGCCCTGCACGAATACCGGCGGAGCAATGACGCTATCAACTACGCCTTTGCACCGATATGGTTTCCAAATCATCCTATATTGGCCTCACCAAGGCCTTAAGCCCTTGCTTGACAGGATCGGCATCTGGCCATATTTCCGGGGCACTTCTTTAGCACTCTCGAAGCGCGATTGCTAAGGGTGCGGACAGATCGGCCCGGATAGCGGCCAAATCGTCCGGCCCTGGCCCATATGACAGCGATTCACACGTCAGCCCAAGCCAAAGGAACCTCCATGTCAAAGATCAAATTCCGTCCGCTGCACGACCGCGTCGTGGTCAAGCGCATTCTGGCCGAGGAAAAGACCAAGGGCGGCATCATCATTCCGGACAGCGCCAAGGAAAAGCCCCAGGAGGGCGAGGTGGTCGCGGTCGGTCCCGGTGGCCGTGACGAGGCCGGCAAGCTGCTGCCGATCGACATCAAGACCGGCGACAAGGTGCTGTTCGGCAAGTGGTCGGGCACCGAAATCAAGCTCGATGGCGAGGAGCTCCTGATCATGAAGGAATCCGACATCATGGGCGTGCTGGCGTAACGCACCCCGCTCCGACCTCATCCTGAGGAGGCAGCGCAGCTGCCGTCTCGAAGGACGGGCCACAAGAAACACCTCATCAACTCATCCTTCGAGACGCGGGCAAGAGCCCGCTCCTCGGGATGAGGGACATCACCAGGAGCTACCCCAATGGCCGCCAAAGACGTCAAGTTTTCCGGAGACGCGCGCGATCGCATGCTGCGCGGCGTCGACATTCTCGCCAACGCGGTGAAGGTCACCCTCGGCCCCAAGGGCCGCAACGTGGTAATCGAGAAGAGCTTCGGCGCTCCCCGCATCACCAAGGACGGCGTCACCGTCGCCAAGGAAATCGAGCTCGAGGACAAGTTCGAGAACATGGGCGCGCAGATGCTGCGCGAGGTCGCTTCCAAGACCAACGACACCGCCGGCGACGGCACCACCACAGCGACCGTGCTGGCCCAGGCCATCGTCCGTGAAGGCGCCAAATCGGTTGCCGCCGGCATGAACCCGATGGACCTCAAGCGCGGCATCGACATCGCCGTCGCCGCCGTCGTCAAGGACATCCAGAAGCGCGCCAAGCCGGTCGCTTCCTCCGCGGAAGTGGCGCAGATCGGCACCATCTCGTCGAACGGCGACACCGCCATCGGCAAGATGATCGCCCAGGCGATGCAGAAGGTCGGCAACGAAGGCGTTATCACCGTCGAGGAAAACAAGTCGCTCGATACCGAAGTCGAGATCGTCGAAGGCATGAAGTTCGATCGCGGCTATCTCTCGCCCTACTTCGTCACCAATGCCGAAAAGATGACCGCCGAGCTCGAGGACGTCTACGTCCTGCTGTACGAGAAGAAGGTGTCCGGCCTGCAGGCCATGCTGCCGGTGCTCGAAGCGGTTGTGCAGAGCGGCAAGCCGCTGCTGATCATCGCCGAGGACGTTGAAGGCGAAGCGCTCGCCACCCTCGTCGTCAACCGCCTGCGTGGCGGCCTCAAGGTTGCCGCGGTCAAGGCGCCGGGCTTCGGCGATCGCCGCAAGGCGATGCTCGAAGACCTCGCGATCCTGACCGGCGGTCAGCTGATCTCGGAAGATCTCGGCATGAAGCTGGAGAACGTCACCGTTGCCATGCTCGGCCGCGCCAAGAAGGTGGTGATCGACAAGGAGAACACCACCATCGTCAACGGCGCCGGCAAGAAGGCCGCGATCGAGTCCCGCGTCAACCAGATCAAGGCGCAGATCGAGGAGACCACCTCGGACTACGACCGTGAGAAGCTGCAGGAGCGTCTGGCCAAGCTGGCCGGCGGCGTCGCGATCATTCGCGTCGGCGGCGCGACTGAAGTCGAAGTGAAGGAAAAGAAGGACCGCGTCGACGACGCGCTCAACGCCACCCGTGCGGCCGTTCAGGAAGGCATCGTGCCGGGCGGCGGCACCGCGCTGTTGCGCGCCAAGAAGGCCGTCGGTCGCATCCAGAACGACAATCCCGACGTCCAGGCCGGCATCAACATCGTGCTGAAGGCGCTGGAAGCCCCGATCCGCCAGATCGCCGAGAACGCCGGCGTCGAAGGTTCGATCGTGGTCGGCAAGATCCTCGAGAACAAGTCCGAGACCTACGGTTTCGACGCGCAGAACGAGGAGTTCGTCGACATGGTCGCCAAGGGCATCATCGATCCCGCCAAGGTGGTTCGTACTGCACTGCAGGACGCAGCTTCTGTCGCCGGCCTGCTGGTGACCACGGAGGCCATGGTCGCCGACCTGCCGAAGGAAGCTGCTCCGGCGATGCCCGGCGGTGGCGGCGGCATGGGTGGTATGGGCGGTATGGGTGGCATGGGCTTCTGAGCCCTGCCGGTTCAACCCCAGCGATCAAGATCGAAGGCCGCCTCCGGGCGGCCTTCTTTTTGCCGGGCGCGATGTCTTCGACAGATCTTTCGTTGTCGCCCCGGTTCTGATTCAATCCGGCGGCAAAAAGCTCTAGGGTGGAATCAGATCAGTGTCCGAGGAATTTGAAATGCGCGCGCTTCGTCTCTGCCTGATCGGTCTTGCCGCAGCGTCAGCCGTGCTGGCGTCGGGACCTGGGTCTGCCCAGATGAAGCTTGCACCCAAGAGCGCCACGCCGGCCAACGAGACCCGCTATTTCACCTCGATCGACGGGTTGATGGACGGCAATGCCGACGTCATCCTCAAGGAGACCCGCCAGGGCAAGGCCGTCACATCGGCGACGCTCGACGTCTGCTATCCCGCCGAAAAGGGCTCCGAACGCAAGGACCGCTTCGTCGCCACTCTCGCGGTGAACGGCCAGACCCTGACCGGCACCGCCCAGACCCAGGTCGACAAGCTGCCGGTGTCCGTCAGGCTGACGCGCAGGCCGACCGGCGACAGCTTCGAATTCAAGGGCCAGATATCCGTCGGCCAGACCACCAACAACGTGACCTCATCTGATAATTCCGACCAGAGCGAAAAGGAATTCCAGGACAACCAGGCCACCGATGACAACATCGCTGCGGCGCCGAAGGATTTCACCGAGGTCTCGCCCGACGCAGTTGCAGTCAAGATCAAGCTGGAGGCGGCGCTGGATTTCGTCCGCACGCTCAAGGGACAGAACGTCGAGGTATCGCTGGGAAGCCTCAACGCCGGCTGCGACGCCTTGCGCGCCGGCGAACAGGTGATCACCTTCAATATCGATCCGGAACGCGCGGCGGCCTTCGTGGCCAAGGCCAAGGCCTATCCCGGCGTGGTCAGCGCCGGATGGACCGGCGGCACCATTGACATGGAACGCACCATCCGCTTCCCGGCCGCCGGGTGGCGCGACGGTGACAAGCTCAACCGCGACAAGATCGCCACGACTATCGCCGACGTGCTGGGCAAGTCTCTTTCGGCGAAGCTGGTGACGGCGAAGTGGAGCGACGATACCGGAAAATTGCGGCTGACCTTCAAACGGCCGAGCCAGGTGCTGCCGGCGCTCGAATTGACCGAGACGCTGGAGGTCAATGCACTGGTCGCCGCCGACCGGCCCGGCGGGTCCGACCGGCTGACGCTGTGGATCGGGACCCCCGCGGTGTCCACCGCGGATGAGAGCGCAGGCGCCAGGCTCAACCTCGCCGACGCCGCCAGCGCCGACGAGGAAAGCGACCCGCGCGACGACAATGGCGCCGTTGCAGCCCTCGCCGCTGAATTCAAGGCGCAGCGCTGGGACGCCGACAAATCGAGCTGGAAGTAGCCGCCATCGCAAGGTCTAACCGCTGATGGCGCGCTATGATGTGGTGGTGATCGGCGCGGGCCTGGGCGGCCTGACCGCAGGTGCGATTCTGGCGCGTAACGGCCGCAAGGTGCTGGTCATCGAGCGCGGCAATTCGGTGGGCGGCGCGGCCTCGAGCTACAAGGTCGGCGACCTGTTCGTCGAAGGCTCGCTGCACGAGACCAGCGACCCGCGCGATATCAACGATCCCAAGCACGGGCCGCTGACCCGTGCCGGCGTACTCGACGCCATCACCTGGACACCCGGCGGCGCTCTCTACGAGGTACGCGGCGGACCGCTCGACGCACCGTTGTCGGTGCCGGCCGGTTTCGAGAGTGCCCGCGCTGCGCTGACGCGGCGTTTCCCGGCTGCGCGCGACGGCATCGCGCAGATCCTGGGCGACATCGAGCAGATCGTTGCAGGCGCCGCACCGCCCGCCTCCGAAGTATCATGGTCGCTGCAGCAAAAGCTCAATGCGGTATTCGGCGACAACGAGGCCGTCAAATGCGCGCTGGCGGCCAATCTGGCCTACTATCATGACGACCCCGGAACCTTGTCCTGGCTGTGGTTCGCAGTCGCCCAGGGCAGTCTGTTGCGAACCGGCGCCTGCTACGTGAAAGGCGGCTCGCAGCGGCTGTCGAGTGCGCTGGCGCGCGCCATCAAGACCGCCGGCAGCGATGCGCTGCTGCGCCGGACCGTCACCGCGATCACGCCCGGCGCGGACGGTACCCACATGGTGACGCACACCTCCAGGGACGGCGGCGATCCGCAGACCGTCACGACACCATGCATCGTCAGCAACGCCGCACCGGAAACCCTCGCCGCGCTGCTGCCGCCGGCTGCCGCGCAGACCTTGCACGCGCATTACGAGGCCGAGGCACCGTCGATTTCCCTGTTCGCGCTGACGCTCGGCCTGGCGCAGCCGCCGGCAGAATTCGGCCTGCACGGCTATGCGACGCAATTGCTGCCACCGTGGATGACGCGGCTGTCCGACTACGCGCAGGGCACGGCGCTAATGGCCGCCGAGCCCGGGGCGCGGATGCCGCCGCTGGCCATCGTCGATTATGCGGCCATCGACGCCGGCGTGCCGGCGCCGCCTTTTGTGCTGTCGATCTTCGGGCCGGACCTGCTGTCGAACTGGGACGCGTCCGACGTGGAACGCTACCGCGACAAGCGCGGGCGCTGGCAAGCCGCCATCATCGGCTATCTCGATTCGCACTATCCAGGGCTGGCCGACGCGGTCACCGCGACGTCCTTCAACACTGCACTGTCGGTGCGGCAATATCTGAACGCGCCGCATGGCGCGGTCTATGGCTTCGCGCCAACGCCCGACGCCCCCGTTCGCTCGCCGCGGACGCCATTGGCGGGGATCTATCTGGCGTCGGCCTATGCCGGTTTCGGCGGCTACACCGGCGTGATCCAGAGCGCCGCGGCGTGTGCGGATATGGTTCTAGGCGAACGGTAGCAGCGCCCTTCTTCCTTCTCCCCTTGTGGGAGAAGGTGTCTCCGCGAAGCGGAGGCGGATGAGGGGTAGCCAAAGAACGTGGAGCTTTTGGCTACCCCTCACCCGTCTCGAATCCGCTTCGCGGCTTCGATCCACCCTCTCCCACAAGGGGAGAGGGGAAGAAAGAAGACCGTCAAACTTCTCAATTCGTATTGATGAGAAACCGCAGCGGCTTCGGGCCGATGAAGGACACCACGTCGCCCTGACGCTTCCAGTTGGTGGCCGCGCCGAGCGCCGCCAGCAGGTCGTCATCGAGTTGCTCGCGCGCCGGCGGGCAGCTACGCGCTTCCATCGCCCCGGCAACGAAGACGATGGTGTCGCCGGCCACCGAGAACTGGCCCTTGCCGCCCTTGCACCACAGTTCGATCCGCGTTTCGCCGGCGTCGCCGATGTCGAGATTGGGCCGCCGCTTCGATCCCGGCTGCGGTGCCGCATCGAGGGTCATCTCCAAACCAAACGGAAATTCATCGGCAGCGTGCGCCGTCACGCCCGCCGCCAGCAGCACGGCGGCCACGGCGGCAGCGCGCCAATACCTCATCGCTGAAATCATCTGAGTCCCGAAATATGTAACCGACCAACCGCGCGCCGTTCTACGCGACGCGCCCGGCATTGGCCAGATCGCCGGTGGCGCAAATATGGCCGCAACGAACAAATCCCCGCGACGGCTGCGTCACGGGGATCTGCCAATGCGCCGCGCAGTGCGCGTTATTTCAGAACCATCAGCGTGAACGGGTAGACATAGGCCTGCAGCATCACCACGAGTCCGACCAGACAGGCGAGGATGATGGAGTGCTTGAACACGTAGCGAAGGATCGTGCCCTCGTGGCCGTACCAGTTGGTCGCCGTCGATGCCACGACGATCGATTGCGCATCGATCATCTTGCCCATCACGCCGCCCGACGAGTTCGCCGCCGCCATCAGGATGGGCGACAGGCCGAGTTGCTCCGAGGTGATCTTCTGCAGGTTGCCGAACAGGATGTTTGACGCTGTATCGGATCCGGTCAGCGCGACGCCCAACCAGCCGAGCAGCGTGCCAAAGAACGGGTACAGCACGCCGGTGGCAGCGAAGGCGAGGCCGAGGGTGGCGTCTACGCCCGACAGACGGGTCAGGGTGCCGATCGCCAGCATCGCCGAGATGGTGATCAGCGAGATCGCGCAAAGTCTTATGGTGCGGCCGTACTCGGTGATCATCCTGGCGGGCGAGAAGCCCATCAGGAAGCCGGAAATGATCGCAGCGATCAGCATGCCGGTGCCGGTGAATGACAGATAGGTGAAGCCAAACACCGCCCCTTCGGGCGTCGGCTTCGGCGCCACCGGCGGCACCTTGTTGATCATGTTGTGCAGCTCGGGCACCGGATAATTCCAGGTGAAGATCGAGTTCGCCCAGGTCTTGAACGCGCCGTTGCCCCAGACCAGCATGACGATGCAGACGATGATCCACGGCAGCAGCGCGCTCCAGGTCTGCGCCCGAGTCAGCGGGGTCTTGTCCATCAGCTTCGGCGCCGTCATGGTCGCGGCAGATTCGTCCTTGCCGCGCAAGGCCGGGGACAGCCACAGCACCTTGGGCTGCCAGACTTTCAGGAACAGGATCAGACAGCCCATCGAGATCAGCGATGCGCCGATATCGACGATCCAGGGATTGATGTAGTTCGAGATCACGAATTGCGGGATCGCAAACGACAGGCCGGTGACCAGGATCGCCGGCCAGACATCCTTCATGCCCTTCCAGCCGGCGAACGCCCACACCACCCAGAACGGCACCAGCAGCGAGAACACCGGCAATTGTCGGCCGACCATGGCGCCGAGCACGTAGGGATCGAGGCCGGTCACCGAGGCAAGGCCCTGGATCGGCGTGCCGAGCGCGCCATAGGCGACCGGCGCCGTATTGGCGATCAGCGACAGGCCGGACGCTGCCAGCGGCGAGAAGCCGAGGCCGATCAGCACCGAACCGGTGATCGCGACAGGGGTACCGAAGCCCGACGCGCCTTCAAAGAAGGCGCCGAAGGCGAAGGCGATCAGCAGCAGCTGCAGCCGGCGATCCTCGGTGACGCCGCCGATGGCGCGCTTGAGCAGCTCGAACCGGCCGGTGGCCACGGTGATCTGATAGAGGAAGATGACGTTCAGCACGATCCAGCCGATCGGGAAGAAGCCCGCCACCACGCCGAGCAACGAGGCACGGATCGACATGCCCGCCGGCATGGTGAAGATGAAGATGGCGATGAGATTGGCTACGATCACGGCGATGATCGCGGCGAGGTGCGCCTTGACCTTGCCGCTGGCGATCAGCACCAGCAGCGTCACCACCGGGATCGCGGCCGCGATGGTCGATAGCACCTGGCTGTTCAACGGATTGTAGACCTGATTCCACATCACGGTTCTCCCCCACGCCAATTTTTTGGCAGTCCCGATCTGCGTGGTGAGTCGGGAAGGCCTGACGTGATCGCGGGAAGTCTCGCATTGCGTGATATGACGACCGCTGGCCCCGCCGGTCGCTCAACACACCAATCGGGAAAGGCCCCCGCCCCTCGCCGTTACCGCCATGCTAGGGTGAATTACGTTTTGGTAACAAGACGACGCAGGCCATCAAAACTGCAACTTTAGTCTAGACAGTCGAATTCTTTCCTATCCTGGGACGCCCCGCGCCCTGCCCGGAGACGTATCTGTGAGAAATATCCGCTCGACGCTGGCGACCGTGTGGCGGATCGCCGTCCCCTATTTTCGCTCCGAGGACAAGTGGATGGCCCGCGGCCTGCTCGCGGCCGTCATCGTCATCGAACTGGCGGTGGTCGGGTTGAACGTGCTGTTCAACCGCTGGAACAACGTGTTCTACAACGCGCTGCAGGAGCGCAATCTCGACGTCTTCACCTACCAGCTCGGCTACTTCTCGGTCCTCGCGGCGATCTTCATCGCACTCAAGGTGTACCAGCTCTATCTGAACCAGTGGCTGCAGATCCGCTGGCGCCGCTGGATGACCGAGCGCTATCTCGGCGGCTGGCTGTCGCACGGCAACCACTACCGCATGCAGCTGCAGGGCGACGCCGCCGACAACCCGGATCAGCGCATCGCCGAGGACACCCAGCTGTTCGTCGACCGTACCTTGGCGCTTGGCGTCGGCCTGCTGAGTTCGGTGGTCACGCTGGCGTCCTTCGTGGTCATCCTGTGGAGCCTGTCCGACGCGGCGCCGCTGCATCTGTTCGGCCGCGACATTCCGATTCCCGGCTATCTGGTCTGGGCCGCGCTGGTCTATGCGGTGGTCGGCACTGCGCTCACCCATCTGATCGGCTCGCCGCTGGTCGGATTGAATTTCCAGCAGCAGCAATATGAGGCGGACTTCCGCTTCAACCTGGTGCGCGCCCGCGAGAATGCCGAGCAGATCGCCTTGCTGCATGGCGAGCCGGTGGAGCGCATCCGGCTGTCGACGCGCTTCGGGCGCGTGGTGGAGAACTGGCTCGGCATCATGAGCCGCACCAAGAAGCTGACCGCCTTTACCGCCAGCTACTCGCAGGCCTCGGTGATCTTCCCCTACATCCTGATCGCGCCGGCCTACTTCGCCGAGAAGATCCAGCTCGGCGGCATGATGCAGACGGCATCGGCCTTCGGCAGCGTGCAGGACGCGCTGTCGTTCTTCATCACCGCCTATCGCACGCTGGCGGAGTGGCAGGCCGGCGTTGCGCGTCTCGACGGCTTCGAGGCCGCGATCGCCGGCGCCGAGGCCCTGGTCACCAAGGCCGACATCATCCATGTGGCTCCTGCCGACAACGGCGCCATCGACCTCGACGACGTGAAGGTCGGCCTGCCCGACGGCACACCGATGGTCAACGCCGGCCGCTTCAGCTTCCGCCGCGGCGAGCGCACCCTGGTCACCGGACCGTCCGGCTCCGGCAAGTCGACCCTGTTCCGCGCCATCGCCGGCATCTGGCCGTTCGGCAGCGGCCGAATCGCGATTCCCGCCCAGGCCACCCTGATGATGCTACCGCAGCGGCCGTATTTCCCCGTCGGCCTGTTGCAGGACGCCATCGCCTACCCTGCCGAAACCAGCCGTTTTGGCGCCAAGGAGATCGCCGATGCGGTGGTGGCGGTCGGCCTGCCGGCGCTGGCCACGCGGCTTGACGAGGATGCCCACTGGAACCGGATGCTGTCGCTCGGCGAACAGCAGCGACTCGGCGTCGCCCGCGCGCTGCTGCACAAGCCGCAATACCTGTTCCTTGACGAGGCCACTGCGTCGCTCGACGAGCCGGCCGAGGCGGCGCTTTACAGGCTGATCGAGGAGCGGCTGCCCGGCACCAGCATTGTCTCCATCGGCCACCGCAGCACGCTGGAGGCGTTCCATCAGCGCAATGCGGCACTGGTGCCATCCGGCGGGCGTTTCGCGCTGACCGAGCAGGACAGCCCCGTGCCGAGCAGCGTCTGAGCTTGTCAGATCCAGCGTCGCGGCCATGATCGCTGCGCGACCACGCGGTGCCAGACAAAGGCAAAGGCGGTGAGCAGCAGTGCGCCGAGCAGCACCGGCGCGACCAGGAACGTCCATGGCAATGCGCCCGACACCACCAGCAGCGGGTTGATTCCCGCGGGCGGGTGAAAAGTGCCGGTGAGGTACATGGCGAGCACCGCCAGTCCCACCGCTGCGGCGGCCGCCCAGGCGTGCGGTCCCGCGAGTTTGAGCATCAGCAGACCGACCAGCGTCGCCACCAGATGGCCGCCGACCAGCGCGCGCGGCTGCGCAGGCTCGGTCTCGGGTGAGCCGATCACCAGCACGATCGAGGTGGCGAAGGGAATGATCACCAATGGATAATGCGTGGCGCTGGAAAACCACTCCATGGTGCCGATGGCGATGGCCGCGCCCACCCCCGCAACGATCCCGGCCAGAATGTTGCGGTGATTGTTGCGGCGGATCGCCTCGACCGCTGCAATCCGCCAGTCTCGTCCCATGCCATCCCGCCAAAAGACAAAAGAAAAGGGGCGGCAGATCGCTCTGCCGCCCCCTTGATCCGAAGAGAAGGTCTTACTTCAGGTTGGTCATCGCGGTCAGGTCAGCCGACAGCTTGACGATGCCGGTCGCGCCGCACCAGTTGGAGCCGCCGCCGAAGGGGTTGATCGCGGTCACGTCGGTACCAGCGGCCGGAGCCGTGAAGTCACCGGTGAAGGCGTTGCAGTCACCCTTCGAGATGTTGGTGTCGGAATAGCGCAGGTCGAGCGTGAACACCTTGTAGGTGAAGCCGATGCCGATATTCCAGGTGTTGTAGTCCGGATACTTGATGCCACCGGTGCCGAGACCGAGCGGGATCGAGTAGAAGGCGCTGGTGGTGCCCAGCCACTGGCGACCGAACTCGCCCGAAACGTAGGAACCGATGCCGGTCGAACCGAACCAGGTCGACGGCGCGATCACCTTGCCGGTGATCGAAGCGTAGGTGCCCTCAGCGCCGGAGTTCAGGTAGCTCGGGGTGTAATAGGCGTTGGCGCCCAGCGAGAAGTTGTCGTTGAAGGTGTAGTTCACCTTCGCGTAGCCCTCGTAGAAGCTGACGTTCTTCTTCAGAACGTTGCCGTTGAGCAGCGCGTTGGCGCCCGAACCGACGCCGCAAACACCGGCCTGACCGCCCGGAACGGAGTCGATGCACTGGCCGCCCGGATAGCCGTAGTACCAGAAGCCGAAGTCGAACGCTGCCGGTCCCCAGGTCGGGCGGACACCGAAGTAACCGTCGAGTTCGGCGGAGGCACGGTTGGTGAAGGAAATGCTCGAAGCCGAAACGCCGGCGTACAGCTGGACGTCCTTGGTCACGTTATAGCGCGGCTCGAAGTAAGCGGTCACCGAGGGCTTGTGGTTCGACTGGGTGATCCCGCGGAACACATAATCGTTGGTGATGGAGCTGCCGAAGGCGATATCCCAGGGATCGAACGCCACGATCGGGGGAGCCTTCTTGTAGATTTTTGCCCCGAGGTCAGCTGCCGACGCCGAGCCCAGACCGATCGCGAGCAAGGCTGCGACTGACACGATTGTTTTCTTCATGGTGTTCCCCATCACTTTAAAAGCCGGTCCATGCTGCTGCCCCGAGGCACTTTTGGTAACTAACCGCAGCGAATTCGTTAATGTGACACCAATCTGCGGCCCGATCCCGCTTCCGTGAAGTGAAAAAAACGAGCAAGCGCCGACTTTTTAGGCATTCTCGGCTTTTAAGAAGATGTTGTTTTGGGGTGTTGCATAACAACAACAATTTGACGGGGCTAAAGGCCAAAAATACCACCTAAAGGAATATTCCGACGAGGCCCGTCCGCACGCCCGCTGGCAAATCCATATCGGAAGGCGCACGGGCGATCGCGGAGCGCCTTCGAATCGACCGCGTGGTGGGGGTGCGGGCGATCTTCCCGATGCAAGAAAGGCCGCGACGGGATCGTCGCGGCCTTGATCGCATTCAGCGGCTATGGTCTCGCGACCCGGGCCTAGTTGGGTTCGCCGCGCGGCAGGTCAGAGGAGGACTCGACCGGAGCGCTGTCGCCGGTGGAGTGCCCCTCGATCGGGGAGGTCTCCGGTTCGGGCGCAGACCAGGTCGAGGTCTCGGCCGGCGCGGCCATGGCGGGCGCCGTCGGCTTCGGCTTGCGAACGCGGGGCTTCTTGGCGGCAGGCGGCGGCGCTGCCACGACAGGGGCCGGCGGCGGCGCGGCAACCTTCTTGGCGGCCTTCTTCACCGTCTTCTTGACGGCCTTCTTGGGGGTCGCCTTTTTCGCCGGGGATTTGGCGGCCTTCTTTGGCGCCTTCTTGGCGGATTTTTTGACCGCCTTCTTCGCGGTCTTCTTCACCGATTTCTTGGCAGATTTCTTGGCGGACTTCTTGGCCGTCTTCTTGGCGGCTTTCTTCGCCGACTTCTTGGAGGCCTTCTTCGCGGACTTCGCCGCGGTCAGAAGCTTCTTTTTGCTTTTCTTGTCCTTCTTGTCTTTTTTGGACTTCTTGCCTTTAGCCATCGTGGTCCTCCTGTTGCCGCCGATCGAGATGGACCGACGTTCAAGTCTTCCGCGTTAGCGGGGGCCGTACTTCAGCTCAATCATGGCCGTGGACCGCCCGTCGCCCAGTCGAGAAGCTCAATCGTGTGGACGACGGGGACCGCGGTCCCACCGGCGATCTGCACCATGCACCCGATGTTGCCCGCGGCAATCAAATCCGGCTTGACCATCGCGATGTTGGCGACCTTGCGATCGCGCAGTCGGTTCGCAATATCAGGCTGGAGAATGTTGTATGTTCCCGCCGATCCGCAACACAAATGGCTCTCTGGTATATCTTTCACCACGAATCCATTCTTGGAAAGCAATTCTTTCGGAAGCTGCGTGATTTTCTGGCCGTGCTGCAGCGAGCAGGCCGAGTGATATGCGACGACAAGATTGCTTGAGGCCTGCGGCGCAGGCATTTCCATGCTGCTCACATATTCGGTGATATCCTTCGCGAGTGCCGAGACCTTTGCTGCGGGCTGCGCATAGTCGCGGTCCTCACGCAGCATGAAGCCGTAGTCCTTGATGACCGTGCCGCAGCCCGACGTCGTCATCAGGATGGCATCGAGACCGCCACGATCGGCCTCCGCGAGCCAGACGCCGATATTGGCGCGGGCGCGGGCCAGCGCATCGCCGTCGCGGCCAAGGTGGTGGGTCAGCGCGCCGCAGCATTGCTCGTCCCTGACCAGCACCACCTCGATGCCGTGCCGGGTCAGCAGGCTGATGGCGGCCTTGTTGATGCGCGGCGCCAGCACCTGCTGGGCGCAACCCTGCAACAGCGCCACCCGGCCGCGCCGCGGACCGATGGCAGGGAACACGCTGCCGCCAGCCGGACCGGCAGCAGGAATTGCGGTCGGCGCCAGCGCCAGCATGGCCTTGAGCCGGCTCAGCAGATTGGGGGTCGCCCGCCGGGCGCTGGACGGCAGCAGCGCCGC